>Ga0326727_10001092_pt1 | contig 104346 bp, 83 predicted proteins | sample MB2enrmetagenome_FD_207643 | JGI IMG/M metagenome (GOLD analysis project Ga0326727, IMG submission 207643) | Lab enriched peat soil microbial communities from McLean, Ithaca, NY, United States - MB29MY | ecosystem: Environmental > Terrestrial > Soil > Wetlands > Peat | place: USA: New York... | reverse complement strand
TCTTTTCATGAACATCGCGAGAGACAGATTTTAAGTGATTTGTTTTCATCAATATCGTGGTGGGGCAGAAAAGCGACATTTTTTCTCCATGTGTTTTCAATAACATCGCGAGACTATCCTGCATTTTTCCCCCCTGCGTTTTTTGCAACGGCTCCCCCATATCAAGCTAACTCTTTTTATTTAAATGAGATAAGATTTAGACAAATTTTCCATTTTCACACTAATCCGTTTATTTTCTGGTATATCGTGGAAAACTCCGTTTTTTCGCTCTCGCTCGCAATGTTCAAGTTAACTTCTTTTATTTGAATGAGATGAGATTTCGAAATGTTGGAATGTTTTAAGGCTAACCCATTTTGTTTCTATTACATCGTGGAAACCTGCGGCTCTCTGTAGCGCTGACCTTTGTGGCATGGCCATCCTGGTCATGGCGGTCACGGGCGGGACGCCCGTGCCACTTCCCATTTTTCTCGTCCCCGCGCGATGTTCAATCCAGGTTCTAAAGCTGGGCGCTACCATCTTATTCATCATCCCGTTCCAAGGCTTCCATACGGCGCTGATGACGTTTAATCTACAGCAACAGGTTGGTGACCTGCCGCACCTCCCGAAAGTGGGAATCCTGCATTCTCCGCATGAGCCGCGCGTTGGTGTGTGGGCGCGATTTCCGCAGCGCGTTCGTAGGGTGACGGACCCGCCAGGGATTCCTTCAGGACGGCCTTGCGCTGCGCCTCGCAAATCTCCGTCTGCCGCCTGAGGATATTCTCCGTCCAGCAGTTCCTGGAAGTGCGCCGGGTCTTCGCCCAGGGCGCGCATGGCCACCTCCTCCGCCTGCGCGTAATACCCGTGACGCAAGTGAGCGGCGCGAATGCGCGCGCGGGCCTGGTCCGTCGCCGGGCCGAGGGAAAGGTTGCGGTTCCGCCGACTCGCGGCCAGTTGCTTCTCGGTCATCGAATGTTTTTTAATGAGCGACATGGGAAACCTTAAGTAACGGGATACGGGATACGGGACCACGTTCTGGGGCTTGGGTTCTACCGGTTTTCCCTAGCCCCTGGGGCCTGAAACCTCTGTAGTATATCACTCAATTATTATCTGTATAAAGAAGAACCTAAAATTATATGCTATAGACTAAAACGCCCCGCGAAAACGTCATGACAAAAAACGCCTGGGAAAAAAATCATGACAAAACATCATGAGCCAAGAGCGCCAGCTCGCGCGAGCCCCGGTACGGGCGAAAGGATCACGACCAGAAGCAAGCGCAGCGCGGACCGGTATTCCAGGTCCGCGGCTTTTCACGCCGGCCGACAATGTCCACTGCCTGAGGCAAACCCTTCGTGCTTGGCCCCTCCCGGCTGAGCTGCTCGTATTGCCTCCAACGTCCTGACCGGCCATCAGTGCTTCCCCTTCTACCATTACGACGAAGAGGGGACAAACCAGCGCGACAACATCACCGACTGGGCGCTGGAGCATTTTCGCGAGCATTACAACGACAAGAAGATCACCAAGTGGGACATCTTCTATTACGTCTACGGTGTTTTGCACGATCCCGAATACCGCGCGAAATACGCCGAGAACCTGAAGCGCGAACTGCCGCGCATTCCGCTGGCGAAGGATTTTGGGGGATTCTCGAAAGCCGGGAAGGAATTGGCGCGGCTGCACATTGATTACGAATCGCTGGAACCCTACCCGCTTGACTTTATCGAGACGACCGCTGTGGCGCCGGCGTCCCGCCGGCAAACTACCGGCCGCCGGGACGGCGCTGGTACTGTAGCGGCGGTCTCCGACCGCCGTCGTCGATCGGAGATCGACGCTACAATCCCGGCGGTGGGGACACCGCCACTACAAAAGGCCGAGCGCCGCTCGGCCCTACAAAGTGCCGACTCAAGGTCAGCGCTACGATTCCGCTATCGTATCGCGTGGAAGACAAGATGCGCCTGGCGAAAGATCACCGGTCGCTCAAGGTAAACGATTCCTTGACGCTGGGTGGCATTCCACCTGAAACCTTTGAATACCGCCTGAGCACCGCTCGGGCCACGAGGCTCGCGAGCATTCTTCTCTTCCTGCTCGCGGCGGTCATCATCATTAGCTCCGCCATGGCGCTGTGGCAGCACGTGCGGCCCCACACAAATTGCATCGGCATAGGCGCCACAATCGCCGCGTGCGGTCAACTATAATTCGAGGCTAGAACCGGGAGAGGCTGAATTCATGCGGACGGCCGGTGGACCGGGGGCTACGCTGCGCTCAGGTCAAGAATGCATCAACTTTGTGCAAAACTCTTGCCTGGAATCAGAATTTTTGTCAAGACGTTTCCCTAATACAGAAGGTGCGGACAAATTGCCATCCCTATCTGTAACTTATTGAAAACACTAGGTCAATTGTTTTCATTATAATCGGACCCGCATAAATGGCGGGTGGCATCGCCACGCCAGCATCCCCAGTCGCGAATACTTTTTCCACAAGAATTTCCACAGGCCTTTCCCCCCCGGATTTAAAAGGACTTAACGCTTCTCCTGGGGCTCTCGCGTCAAGCCTTGCAACCTTTGACGCACCGACTCAGGGACCTTCGCGCGGACAAAAATGCGGCTCGCTTCGTATCGGGTGAAAACTACAGTCCCGGTGCGATGCAGTAACGCCAAGTACTTTCCCTCACTCGGCAACAGTTCAAAATCGGCTTCCACGATTGGATCCGCACCCAGCGTGTCGTCAACCTGTTGCCGCAATTCTTCCAGACCTTCGCCACTCTGCGCAGAGACACAGACGTTCGGAGGGCCCGCTTCGAGCTTGCGCCGTTCGCCCGGTTCGAGCAGGTCAACCTTATTCCATAGGTGCAGGCGGGGCGTAGAAGCCACGCCCAGGTTTTCCAGCAAGGCCTCCACCGCCGCGTCTTGCGAGTCGCATTGCTCGTCGGAAGCGTCGGTGACGTGCAGCAGTAAGCTCGCGTCCTCCAACTCTTCGAGCGTAGCGCGAAACGCCGCGACGAGGTGAGGGGGCAGTTTGCGAATGAAGCCCACGGTGTCGGAAAGCAGGGCGGGCCGGTGTGAAGGCAGCGGCAACGCCCGCACCGTGGGGTCGAGGGTGGCGAACAGGCGTGCGGAGGTCACTACTTCCGCCGAGGTCAGGGCGTTAAACAGCGTGGACTTGCCCGCGTTCGTATATCCCACCAGCGCGACCGTCTTGAAGTTCTGGTCACGCCGGTGGGCGCGATGCAAGGCCCGCTGCGAGCGGACGCGTTCGATGGAATCGCTAAGATGGCGGAGGCGCCGGCGGAGGCGCCGGCGATCGTACTCGAGCTGTTGCTCTCCGGGACCCCGCGTGCCGATTCCGCCTCCCAGCCGGGAGAGCAGCGTTCCTCGCCCGGAGAGCCTGGGCAGCAGGTAATTCAACTGGGCGAGTTCTACTTGGAGCTGACCCTCGCGGCTACGCGCCCGGCGGGCGAAGATGTCGAGGATAATCTGCGTACGGTCGATGACTTTCAGATCCAGAGACCGCTCGAGGTTGCGGAGTTGCGTGGGGGTCAGATCATGGTCAAGGATGATCAGGTCGGCGGCGGCGGCGCGGGCGCGGGCGCGCACTTCATTAACCTTACCACGCCCGAGCAGCGTGGCGGGGTCGGGCTCAGGTGAGCGTTGCAGCAGGGCTCCCACCACCCGAGCGCCGGCGCTGGTGGCGAGATCGCGCAGCTCCCGCAGAGAATCCTCCGCGTCCCCTATGCCCACCGGCATCCCTTCGCGGCGGGTGGATTCCCAGCCTGCCAGAAACGCTTTCTCCAAAACTTCCGAGCGTCGAATACCTCTATCCCTCCGGGGTTGCCGCGGCGGGCGGCGCGCCGCTGGCGCGGGGCAGCACCACGGTGGCAATCGCGTGCTTAAAGACCATCTGCTCCTGGTGATTGCTTTCCAGGATGACCGAGTATTTATCAAAACTCCGGATGCGTCCCGTCAGCTTGACTCCACTTAACAGGTATACGGTCACCAAAATTTTTTCCTTGCGGGCGGAATTTAAAAAACCGTCCTGAATATTTTGTGGCTGCTTATCCATGTTTTTCTCTCTCTTCTTGTCGGGCGGAGCGCTCGAAATCCGTGGCTGCCAAGATAACAGCGACCTCTTCACAGCACATTTCTCAGCGCCCTCCCCACAATACTCAAGGGTCGCCCTGAGGTGAAAATCGCGGTACCGGTGATACCCCAGGGGAATCGAGTGTGGATTCTCCCTCCGGGGCCGGCATCCGGCTCAGGATCGCCATAATGCGACGTTGAACGTGCGGGTCGTCGCCAAACCCTTCGAACCAAGTGATGTCGCGCTCTCGCCGAAGCCACGTTATCTGGCGCTTGGCATAATGCCGCGTGGCGGCTTGCGTTTGGCCTACGGCATCCTCCTGGCTCGTCTTGCCGTCCAAAGCGGCGCACGCTTGCCGATAGCCCAAGGCGCCCAAAGCTTTGATAGAGTCCTTGTCGGGACGTACGAGCATGGCCCGCGTCTCTTCCCGTAAGCCTGCCGCGAACATGTTTTGCACGCGCCGGTTGATGCGCTCGTAAAGCTGGGCGCGCGGGGGATCGAGGCCGATCTTGATGACGCGAAAACCCTCCAGGCCGGCGCGCCCGCGCGCGTGCAACGTGGAGAGCGGCTGCCGCGCCAAAATGCATACTTCCACGGCGCGGATCACCTTCTGGGTGTCGCGGGGCAGAATGCGATCGGCCGCCACCGCGTCCAGGCGGCGAAGCAGGCGATGTAAAAATTCCCGGCCGCGGCGCTCCGCCATCGCCCGCAAACGCTCACGCAAAGCCTCCGAACGCGACGGCCCCTCAAAAAGTCCCAGCAGCAGCGATCGCAGGTAAAGCCCCGTGCCTCCGACAAAAATGGGCAGCTTCCGCCGCGCGCGCAAATCGGCCAGAACTCTGAGCGCCTCGCGCCGATAGTCTCCTGCGGTGAACACCTGGCTGGGTTCCAGGCAATCCAGCAGGTGGTGGGGAATGCCGCGCCGCTCCGCGGGCAAGAGCTTCCCCGAACCCACATCAAAGCCGCGGTACAACTGCACAGAATCGTAATTCACGATCTCGCCACCCATGCGCTCGGCCAGGTCGAGAGCCAAGGCGGACTTGCCGGCGGCGGTGGGGCCCACGATCGCGATCAGGGGATAGTCACCATCGCCCAGCGCCATCGCCTTCGAATCTTGTGCCCGTTGAACAACCGCCATCCCTTCGGTTGATGCGGCCAGGGCGTTTGAACGGTCATCCCGGATCGAGAGATCCGCCCTCGAGAGACGCGAGTTAGTAGGGCGGGTCACGGAAGCGATAGGGGAAATGTGTCCATTCTCTTCCGCTGTAGAGTGGATTGCCACGGCGGAATTTTAGCATAACCCGGGAAGGTTTTTATCCCTCGCTCCTTTGGGAGTTCTCCGTCAGGGTCAGCCGGCGAGCGCGCTGGCGCCGGTGAGTCTCCGGGCAGGGTGCTGGGTTCGGGGACTGGTGTGCCGCGAAGGGCATGTCGTCAAGGCTTTGGCATTTTGTTCAATACTTTTGTCCGTAGTGATTTAACCGGGTCTTCATCATTCCGTTTATCATCCTTAATGGTCAGCACGGATACTGTGTTCGGGAGGGGGGAAATATGAAGGAGACCATTAAGGCTCTGCTTGTGCAGGCCCGGCCGAATCCCATGGATACTCTGCGCATGGCGCTGGAAGAACAGTCACTGGAGATTCGCCTCGCGAGGAATTGCGGCGAAGCAGCGCTGGCCCTGTGGTCGGACAGCCCGCCGCACCTGGTGTTTACGGACGTCCAGCTTGCCGACGGCCACTGGGGCGATATTCTGACGCTGGCAGCCAAGGCCTCCCAGCCCGTCAACGTCATCGTGGTGGCCTCGCACGTGGATGTGGGTGTCTACATTTCGGCGATAGAGCGCGGCGCCTTCGATTTTATTGTCCCGCCTTTTTCCGCGCCCGAACTTCTCCACATCGTGCGCACCGCCGTCGAAAGCGCTCAAAGTCGCCGCCGCAACCAGGCTATCGCCACCGCGTCAGCATCTCTCGTCGCGCCGCAACCTGCCAGCAACGAGAAAGAACATGCCGTGGCCGGCGCCGAAGATTAGTTCTCCTCAGGAATGACGGTAGTGACTCATTTTGATGTGCCACGGGCGTCCCGCCCGTGAACGGGCACGGCCAAGATGGCCGTGGCACATCAAAATGAGTCACTACCGGAATGACCTTGACCTTTTCGAACCGGCTGGGGGTATGATGTCCTCGGGGCAAGCCTGAACTGCCGAGCGATGATGCAACCCCTCCTTTCCACCCCGGCGCTAACCTTCTTCTTCGTGGTTTGGGGAGTGCTTTCACCTCCACCCGAAATTCTAACTGCCGACCTGAAGCCGGAGACGCTGGCAGCTTTTAGCCGATACGTGAAAATCACGGAGGCGCGCACCGCGGCGGAATTGGCTCGACCCGGCGCGTTTCTCTACCTCGACGGACTGCCCGAACCCAAGCACTCCAAAGCGCTGGGGACCGTTCGCAGGGGCGAAGTTTACATGGAACAACTCTTCGCGCGCGACGCCTCCGGCGAGCTGATCGAGGCTCCGAATGGGCTGATCCACGACTGGCTGGGCGCGGTATTCATCCCCGGTGCGACCCTCCGTCAGGTTCTGGATTTGGCCGAAGACTATGACCACCATCAGGACATTTACAAGCCGGAGGTTGTGCGCTCCCGCTTGATCCAGCACGAGGGCAACGACTACAAGATTTATTATCGCCTGAAGAAGAAGAAGGTTATCACCGTCACCTTAAACACCAACCATGACGTGCGGTACTTTCCTGTCGACTCCACGCATTGTCACAGCCAATCTGCTTCGACCCGTATCGCCGAGGTCGTCGACGCTGACCAACCGGACGAACATGAGAAGCCGGTGGGGCAGGATAGCGGATTCCTGTGGCGGATGAACTCCTACTGGCGATTTGAAGAGAAGGACGGCGGCGTGTACGTCGAGGTCGAATCGGTTTCGCTGACGCGTGACATCCCCACCGGCTTGGGTTGGCTCATCAAACCCTTTGTGACCAGTATCCCACGTGAATCTTTGCTCATGACGCTGGGCTCGACGCGCTCAGCCGTGGAAGCAAGGATTCAGCGGAAGAGCGGTGGTTAGTGGTTAGTGACTAGTGACTAGTGGCTAGAGTCTAGCGACCCTCCGCTAGCCACTAGCCACTAATCACTGCTTCATGGGCAGTGTCACCGGCCGCTTCTCTCGAGCGGAGATTTCCGATGCGAAGCAAATCTCGTGCGTCAAAGCTGCATCTTCCAAATTGGCGTGCGACTCACGGCCGTTCAAGATGCATTCGACGAAGTGTTGGACTTCGTCCCGGAACGGATGGTGGGTAACGTCACCGCTGTCCGGCAAAATGGTCGGGAACGTGGCCCAACCTTTTTGGCCGACCCAACGCTTGGAGAAAACCTGGTTGTTACGAATCGTCCCCTGATCACCGAAGAGGGCGACGTTGAAAATGTAGGGCTGTACGCATTCGATGGAGGAGGTGACTTTCCCGATTGTCCCATCCTCGAACTTCACTAACGTCACGCTGTTGGGCTCATACTCAAACCGCAGCGGGTTCTGGCCGCTCACGTTCGAGTAGGCACACACTTCCACCGCTTGCTTGCCGACGAACCAGCGCAGGCCATCCACCGCGTGGCACCCGGCGGTCAGCAGACTGCTCCCGCCGATCTCCTTCTTGATGTTCCATTCATATTGCGCATACCACGGGCCGATGCCGTGGAGATAATCGACTTCGGCAAGGAAAAGATTCCCCAGGATGCCGTCCGCCAGAAAACCCCTGATCATTTCGAAGAGGGGATTCCAGCGCAAGACGAAGCTCACGACCGTCTTGACCTTCGCCTCGCGGACCGCGGCCTGGAGTGCGCCGAGACCGTGGAGATCCAGGGCAACGGGCTTCTCCAGGACCAGGTGTTTCCCCGCCCGGGCCGCCGCAATGCCCTGCGGGACGTGCAGATGATGCGGTGTGCAAATGACCACGATGTCGATTGACGAATCGGCCAGCATGTCTTCCACCCGGTCGTACGGACGGCAATGCGACGCGTTCATGGCGGCCGCCTTGGCCTGGGCTCGCGCTTTGACTCGACTGACCAGTCCGCGCACCTCGGTGTGCGGGTTCGATTCAAACACGCGGATGTACTCACCTGAGACCCAGCCGCTTCCGATGATGCCAACACCCATTTTTTCCAATGGATTCCTCCTCCCTTACCTGCAAGATTTTGCCTGCCACGAAAGTAGAATTCTAATGCAAAAAGGGGAAGGGCAGGAGGCAGAAGTCTTGAGTCTGGAGTCAGGGGTGAGGAAAGCAAGACCGGGCCCTTCGATGGTGGCGCGGCCGCCGTGACTTCAAACTGAGAACTGAAGATTGGAAACTTAAAATCGAACTTTCACGCTCGCTGGCGCGTCAAATAAAAATACACCGCCGGCGTGATGATCAGGGAAAGAACCATGGAAATCACAATGCCCCCGATTACGGCGATGGCGAGCGGTTGCAGCATCTGCGCACCCGCTCCCAGTGCCAGCGCCAGGGGCAGCATGCCGGCCACGGCGGCGAGCGCGGTCATGGCGATGGGCCGCAATCGGCGGCGGCCGGCCTGCACCATGGCTTCTTCCGCGGAGAATCCCACGGAACGAAACTTTTGATCCGCATCGAGGAGAAGAATGCCATTCTTGGCCACGATGCCAACCACCATGATGAGACCCATAAACGACGAAATGTTAAAGGTGGTTCCTGTAACCAGGAGCGCCACGAAAACGCCGGAGGTGGAAAGAATCGCAGAAGAAAGAATTGCCACCGGAGCGCTGAAAGTACCAAATTCGAAGAGCAGCACCAGGAATACCAGCACCAGAGCCAGCAGGAAAACGATCAGCAGATCATGAAACGACTTCTGCTGTTCGCGGTAGGTTCCGCCGTACACGACGCGAAGGGAAACCGGCAGGTTCAAGTCATCCACAGCCTTCATCACCGCCGCGACGCCCGTACCCAAGTCCACGCCCTCGAGGCGGGCCGTCACTGCCACATCGCGCTGCAAGTTTTCGCGGAGAATTTCCGTTTGTCCCGGCAATTCGGTGATGGCCGCTAGTGACCCGAGCGTGGCTGTCTGCCCGGTTGAGCTGACCAGCAGCGTACTGTTCATGGCGTCCAGAGAAGCCCGGTTCGCGGCGGGGAAGCGCACGCGCAACGTCCGCGCCTGACCGTTGACGACCACGGGCGTGACAGCGGGTTCGCCCTCCATGATGGCGGAAGCGTCAAGCTCAACCTCCTCCGTGGTGAAGCCTGACCGCGCTGCGGTTTGGGGGTTCACTTGAAAAACCAACGCCGGGCCACTCGTGGCGTTATCGACGCCATTTGCGATATCCACCACGGGCTTCTTCCCCCGCACCTGGACTTTGCCGATGGCGTCTGCCACCCGCGGCGCCCACTGGTTCAGCAGGTTCCCATCCGGGTTGAACATCTTGATCTGAATCGGCTGAGGAGCACCGGTTAGATCGCTGATCATGTCCTGTAAAACCTGGGTGAACTCGACATCGACCTCCGGCTCTTCTTTCGTGACCTTGGCCCGAACTTCGCTGATGATTTCATCGATATCGCGGTGGCGGTCTTCCTTAAGCTTGACCGAGATATCGCCGGTGTTCGCCTCCGTCACTGCCGCCAGCCCGAGTTGCAGCCCGGTGCGCCGCGAGGTGCTTTCCACTTCCGGAACCGCGCGGCAGATCCTCTCCATATGGGCAACGACACGGTCGGTTTCCTGGAGAGAACTGCCCGCAGGCATCACGTAATCAAGGATGAACCCACCTTCATCCATGGCTGGCAGTAGATCCGTTCCCAGGCTGCTGTAACAAACGTAGGAAGCGATGACGAGCACCACACACATTGCCGCCAGCCACCGGGGGTGTTCCAGTGCACGGCGGAGCCAATGTTCATAAAAGCGGATGACCTTGCCGAAGAATCCCGTCATGGAGGCCTCTTCGGCGGCCATCAGCCGGCGCAATTCCTCCGCGTTGTCCGTTACGGGAGTTCCGGAGACCTTCGCCGGTTCGTCCGCCGGCGCGGGTTCGTCACTATGCTTTCTGCGGACAAAGTGCAGCGCCAGGTTAGGCGTCCAAACCAGCGCCAGTGCGAGAGAAGTGAAAAGTGAGACGGACATGGTCACGGCGAGGGCGCGAAAGAAGGTGCCCGTGACACCGGTGATGGAAATGAGCGGCAGGAAAACCACGACGGGCGTAATGGTGGATCCCACCAGCGGGACGGTGATTTCGTTGAGCGCGCTGTGGATAGCCTCCAGGCGGCCTTCGCCGGCGTCCCGGTGCAAGACGATATTTTCCACGACCACGATCGCGTCATCGATGACGAGGCCCACGGCCGCTGCCAATCCCCCCAAGGTCATGAGATTGAAGCTTTCGCCCAGCGCCTTGAGGGCGATGAAAGTCACCAGCAGGGTGATGGGAATCACCAGGCCTGCCACCAGGGAGGTACCCCAATCCCGCAGAAAAAGAACCATGATGATAGAAGCCAGAATCAGGCCAATCAGGATGGCGTCTCTTACGCTGTGGATGGATTGGGTGACGATGGTGGATTGATCATAATAGGGGCGGAGATGGATGCCCGGGGGCAACGTTTTTTGGATTTGCGCAACTTCGTCGTGCACCTCCTCGGCAACCGCCACCGTATTACTATCCGGTTGTCGGTTGATGCTGAGCAGCACGGCAGGCTTGGTATCCGCGGTGACAATGGTGTAAATAGGCTTCACCGAGGGGCTGACCGTTGCTACTTCCTCGATGCGGACGGGCACGCCGTCTTTTGTCGACTTGACGACGATATTCGCAATCTCTTCCGGCGTGTGGACCTGCGCGCTCACGAGTCCCAAGTAAAGCTGGTGATTGCGTTCGAGGAGGCCGGGAGAGTCAATCAGGTTCGTACGCCGGACGGCATCGAGAATATCGGTCACGGTCACGTGGGTCTCAAGTAGCTTCGCGGGGTTCGGGCTGATCTGGAATTCCGGCTCTTCCCCGCCCTGCACGAGGACCGTGGAGACGCCATCCAACCGGTTAAGGCGCGGCTTGATCTCATAGGTTGCCATCTCCCAGAGGTCGGTCTGCGGCGTCGTTTCCGAAGTGAGGCTGTAACCAAGGATGGGAAAGCTCGCAAACGTCAGGCGATGCGTTTCGATGTGGACAGTGGGTGGCAACGAGCTCTGCGCAGTCGCCACGGCGGAGTTGACCCGTTGGAGGGTCTCGAACATTTTCACGTTCCAATCGAAGTACAGATCGATTTCGGCGGACCCGCGGCTGGTGATCGATTGAACGGTCTGCAACCCTTGCACACTGTTAACGGCCTCCTCCAACGGGCGGGTGATGGTCACCATCATCTGGTCGATGGGCATGACGCCGTTATCAACACCGATGATCACGCGAGGAAAATTGGTGGAGGGAAACACTGCTACGGGGATGGTAAACGCCAAGTAGCCGCCCACGAACGCCAGGGTAAGAATGAGGAAGATGATCGATTTCGAATGGCGTACAAACCAGTATGGCGATTCCGATTTCAAGAGCCAGCTCCCTTGTGCAACACCAGCTTCACTTATCTCTTCGCGGACCGAGGACAAGACTCACCACAAAACATTCAGAGACTCTAGAGAAAGAACCCCCACTCGAAATTTGATTTTGTTTCTGTTCTCCGCCACCTCTGTGCCCTCTGTCGGGAGTCTTTTCTTCGGCCGTGGCAATAGCCGCGTTGTGCTACTCCTTATTTCCACCGTTTTCCGGTTCGGCCGCCGGGGGCGCTTCGATCTGCACCTTGGTCTTCTCCAGAATGTCCGGGTCTTCCTTGGAGAGGTCGTAGGCTCCCACGGTCACCACATGCTCGCCCGCCTGGAGCCCTTCCGTAACTTGGGCGTCATCGCCATCGCGGATGCCGATTTTCACGCTTTTCTGGTGGGGCTTTTTCTGCGCATCGACAACCATCACGGAAGTGCCGCCGTCCGGGGCGGTCAGCACCGCGACGGCGGGAATCACCACGGCTTTAGGCACGGTTTCCGCGATGATCGTAAGGCGGGCGCTGCCCCCCGGCCGGATGCGTTCGTGAGGATTGGGAGCCTGCACCCAAACCTCCACTGTGGTGCTACCCGGATCCAGAGCGGGGCTGATCATCGTCACCTTGCCGGGAACGTCTTCGGCCATTCCCGGCGCCGAGATACTGGCGGTATTCCCCACCTTGAGCGCCGCAGCCTGCTGTTGGTCGATATGAGCTCGCGCCACTACTTGCGAAAGATCCATCACGGTAATCAGGGGGGAACCTGCCGCGGCCATCTCCCCGGGATAGAGCGGGCGGTCCGTCACGACGCCGTCGATGGGGCTGCGCACCTCAGCGAAGCTCAGTTGCGCCTGCGCTCCCAGGTATTTGCCACGCGCAGAGGTCAATTGCCCTTCGGCGGCTTTCAGCTCCTGCTCTTTACCGAATTTCTGCAGCGACTCCAGGTGTCTGCGTAGAAGGTCAAATTGATTGCGGGCCTGGACAAAGGCCAGGTTGGCATCGTCCACGTTCTTGCGTGCCGTGGCGCCTTGCTGAAGGAGATTTTGCTGGCCCTGATAAACCTTCTGCGCCGATTGCATCGCCTCCTGGGCAGCCTTGACGTCGAGTTCTGCTTTTCGAATCTCCTCCGGCAAGGATTGCTTGGTGGCGGTTTCATATGCCGCTTGGGCTTGTTCGTAAGCCCCCTTCGCGTCAGTCACGGCAGCGACGAGGTCCTGATCCTCAAGCTGGGCGAGCAGCTCTCCGGCGTGAACGTGGCTTCCGCGTTCCACAAAAAACTTGCGAACCGGCGCGCTTATCTTCGGCGTTAGAGCTGCTTGGCGGGGAGGATAAATCACAGCATCGGTAAAGATTTTGCGCTCGATCTTTTCAGTTTCTGCTGTCGCCACCTGCACGGTGACGGTGGGTGCAACCTCACTGCCCTCCTTCTTCGAACATCCTGGCCACATTGCCAGAGCTAACAAGAGGAGACCGGCAATAACGCTCGAGGCGCGGAGCCCCCAAGCTCTTCGCGAGGCACTTCCATGCGGATCCGACGAAGACCTGTTCGTTTGAGGTATCGAGTGGCCTGCCATGCGCATGTCCCCAATCACGGTTAGAAGGATCCCGTCAGCGTTTGCAGTTGGGCCAGCGCCAGCCGGAAGCGCGCCTGGGCATCATCATAAGCGTTGCGGGCCTGCGAAAGCGTGTTTTGCGCATCCACGACTTCCAGTGCCGAGGCCTGCCCGGCCTGATACCTCAAGGTCGTCAGCCGCAACCCCTCGCTTGCCAGGTTGGCGGTTTCACGCAAGGTGTCCACCGTTGACTTGGCAGTATGGGCTTCGTTGTATAAAGAATACAACTCGCTGATCGTCTGCCGCTGGGCCAGGGTCAATTCCACGCGCGCCTGCTGGCGGTGATACTCCGCCTGCCGCAGTTTGCTGCGCAGGGTGCCCCAATCCCACACGGGCAGATTCAGGGTTATGGTAGCAAAATATCCGACGTTGGGAAGAGGGCCCTTTTCGGGAAAGGCCGCCACCACGCTGCGGAGAGCGAAGGCGTTGGCTTCGATACCATAGTCAAGATCGGTGCTGATGGAGGGAAGCAGCGCGGAGCGCGCGGCGGAAACGCCGAGACTCGATTCTCGCACCGCTTCCATGGCCACGCGCAGGTCCGGGTTTTCACGTGCCGCCATCGCCCGCGCGTCAGAGAAAGAGGGCAGGCTCTGCCCCTGGTCAAGGTCGTCAACCACGGAGAAGTTTTCGGTGAGCGTGGGAAAAACCAGAACCGCAAGCGTCAAGCGGTCATTTTCCATCTGCAACTGCGCATCCCGCAAAATCGCCTGCTGCTGGTTGAACTGAATCTGGGCCTTGATGACATCACTGTGCGCGGCCTCGCCCTGGCTTTCCTGGTCCTTCGTCATGGCCAGAAAACGCTCCGACTGTTTCAGGCTCTCCTGCGCGGTCTCGTATTTTCTCTGTGACACGACCAGGGCGTAATAGTCTTTGGTGACAGTGACCTTCAAGCCCCGGTGCGCGATCTCAGCCTTGGCTTGGGCCAGCGCCTCCAGGGCCGCGCCCCTTCGGTCCCCTACCATGGTCAGCGTGCTTAGTGAAAAATCCTGGTGCACCACGCCCCACTGGCGGTAAACATGGACGCCGTCTTGGGTGACGTACCTCCCCGTGGAAATCTTCCCGTTGCCCTGCGTGAGAAGAGCGGCTGTTTCGAGACCCAGCGAAGGGAGCCCCGCCGCGCGCGCTTGCACGTGGTCCTCCTTGGCGATCTTGGCATCGGTAACTGCGGCGGAGTATTGCGCGTCGTTTTTCTCCGCGCGGTCGAGAGCGTCTTGCAGTGTGATCGTAACGTGAGGCAATGCCTGGCCCGGCTCGACGGGCTGCACGAGCTGTAATCCACTTTCGTCCGGACTATGTGAATCGGCATTTTGTGCCGCCAAGGGCGCGGGCAGCGACAATGCGCTCAGCAAGACCCCCAGCGCCAGGGGCGCTGCAAAGCCTGCCAGCCGCTGGGCCTCAGGCCTCCATTGATTGTGCCTCCGCATGGCAACCCGGTAGTTGCGGGCCCCAGTGTATATTCCCACTTGCATATGCTCCCTCCCATTCTTAAATTCGATTGATTCCCCAAGGTCTCGAAAGAAGGCAATAATAACCTAAATTCTGCCGCGCGAGTTTTGTGCTACTCCACCGTGATCCCTCCAAAGTCATACCAACCGTCGGGTTCCAGCCCCTCGTTCGCAAGCTTGATGGCCGGTTGCCCGGTCCGGGGGTCCAAGAGCGCCACACGCAGGCGGTAGCCGCCGGGCTTCAAACCTCCGGGGATATAAACAGGTCCGTCAAACACCGCATCGCCGGGCAGCCACTTGCGCACATCCACGGGCAACTTTATCACCGCACTCGCCCTCGCAGAGCGCAGCTCCAGCGCCAGTTCATACGAGCGATAAACCGGAGCGACCCCCGCGTTCAGCCACCACATGTGCAGCGGTTCGATCGTGCCCGCCTGGACAGCCTGCGGATACTCCAGCCGCCGCAAGATGAATCGGTAGCCCATGTGCTTCTCGAAATCGTCGAAGGCTTTTTTCCACTCCGCCGGAATCGCCGACGACTTGATGTTCACTGACGACACGTGCCAACGCAGCGCCTGGTCAAAGATAGAGTTGAGATCCCACCCCTGTTGCTTCCAGTAGCCTGGCACCCAACAGGATTCAAGCGAAACCGGACGGCGTTGCCAGACGTTCTGTATTCCCGTGCGCACGACCTGTTGAGGGTACACGTCCAGCATTTCCGCAAGGAAGAACGGATCGTCAGAGGAAGTTCGCATGTCACCCCAGCAGTCCAGCCGCCAGCCCGCGCCGTGTTCTGTTCCGTAGGCCAAGGCTTTTTCCTCGTCGAAGTTCATCAGCAGCGGCGTGCGCTTGAACGCTTCGAGCCAGATATCCACCAATTTCTCCTGCACTTCCAACGCCGGCATGTAGGGGCTCCAGCCTTCGCCCCAATAACCGACCGAGGAGATATCGACGCTGTCTAAATCCGGATGCCCGTCGTAGCGCTCGCCCGCCGCCGCCACCAGCGCTCCCCAGAATTTCAGATACAACGGGTCCGCGAAGTCGGGTTGCCAGATCTCGCCGTCCTTGTCCGTGGCTTGGTTCGCTCGCCGCGCCCCCGACTGGCGATACCACTCTGGCAGCGGGTGCTTCTCGTCGTAGGGCATCAGCCGAATCGCCAGCGTCTGCTGATGCGCGCGCGCCTGCCGCAAGGCTTCATCCAATATCTCCCAGCGGATTTTTCCCTGCTCCGGTTCGATGGCCTCCCAGAACCAGCGGCAGTAAGCAATCGAGGACGCGGGGAAATCCACCGCTCCTGCTGCCGGGGCCAACTTTACGACCGGGCCTTCTTCCGACCAGCCGAGGGCGGGGTTGATCGCGTCCCCATTGAAGCGCTGGAAAGTCTCGATCCCCATGTCTGGATTCACCAACACCGCGTCGATCTCCCTCGGGCGAACGACCACCCTGCCACTCTGCGCAACCGCCACGGCGGCGAGCGCAAACAAGCTGACCAAGCACAAAACAATTCCTCGCCACATGACCGCGTTCCTTATAAGGGTATTTGACCTCAGGCATTCTACTCCAGCCGTTTTGGGCTGCAAGAAGCGATCGCGAAGACTTTCTCTGCGCGGATTCACTTGCCAGGGGGTGGTTGGTGGGCAAAAGGTACGCGAGCGTTCGACAGGGGAGTGAGACCCCCCCGGCGGCGACCCCTTGCCGCCGTGGAGTCAAAATGTCCCCGGCGTTTTTCACCCCGCGTTTTGTTCCACTAGATTTCGCTTCAGGTTCCGACTATTATCGGTCCCTTCTCTGTAGCTTCGGTCGAACGGCGACTGCCGGCGGCTTGAGGATCGCTGGAGAAAGAAAACGGCCAAGGAGTTCCGCAATGAAACGTGTGCTCGTGGCATTGTTCGGCTGGTTCTTGCTGACCGGTTTAGTGTGGGCTCAGGCGGGGAGTGGTTGGATATCCATCTTCAATGGCCGAGACCTGAGCGGCTGGATCAACAACGGACAGGAAAAATGGGTTGTAGACGACGGCGCCATTCTGGGCGAAAGCACGGTGGGTCACTACGGCTATTTGACCACGGAGAAAACCTACAGCGATTTTTCGCTGCGGTTGAAGTTCAGGCCTGAGACCGATGGCAACAGCGGCGTATTTACGCGCTCGCGCATCACCGGAGACTCGCCCAAGACCGGCCCGGACATCGAGGGCATGCAGGTGGAAGTCGATCCCACGCGGCACACGGGCGGGATTTACGAAAGTGGGCGCCGCGGCTGGGTAGCCATGCCCTTGCCCGCTTGCGAGAAGGCCATCAAGCCCCGCGACTGGAACGATCTGGAGATCGCCGAAGAAGGCCGGCATTACGTGACGCGATTGAACGGTGTGCCGTGCGTGGACTACATGGATCCGGACCCGAAGTTCACGGAGGGCGTGATCGGTTTACAGCTCCACACCGGTGGCGGAGTGAAGATTCGTTTCAAGGATATTTACCTCAAAAAGCTCGGGGGACGGGATTAGAGATACGGGATACGGGGTACGGGATACGGGGTACGGGACACGGGATTCGGGGTGCGGAAACCAGGGGTTTGGAATTAGGGATCAGGGAATCGACGCGCGGGAGGCAGGAATGGTGATTGGGGATTCGGATGCCGTGATAAGAAATCGGGCGCGGGTCCGAGAACCTGAATCCCGTGCCCCGTGTCCCGTATCCCGTATCTCGTGTCCGAACAAAAGGAGGATTTGAAATGAGCGATCAATCCAACAAACAGCTTGGCCGCAGGGAATTCCTGGGTGCCGCCACGGCCGCAGGCTTTATGATCATCAAGCCGCAGCTTGTGCGGGGGACGGCGGCGAACTCCCAGGTTCGTTTTGGAATTCTCGGCTGCGGAGGCCGCGGCACCGCCGTGGGCTCCGGTTTCGTGCAGGATGCCGGCGCGCGGGTCACCGCCCTGGCCGACCTTTTCGCCGACCAACTTGATGCCGCGCACAAGCACTACGACGAAATCCAGCAAGCCAAGGGCTACGCGGCCATCGACCCTGCGCAACTTTTTAAAGGGCCGAATGCTTACCAGGATATTGCCGCTTCGAAAGAAGTTGACTTCATCCTGATTACGACACCGCCCTACTTCCATCAGCACCATCTGGAGACGGTGGTCAACGCCGGCAAGCACGTCTATTGCGAGAAGCCCATCGCCGTGGACGTGCCGGGGGCCCACCACGCCATCCAAATCGGCGAAAAGGCGCAGGGCAAGCTGAGTCTGGAGGTGGGATTCCAGATTCGCATGGCGCCGCCCATGGCGGAGTTGACCCGCCGCATCCATGAGGGCGCGCTCGGCAAGATCGGTTGCGGCCTGGCTTTCTATTACTGCGGGCACATCGACCGCCCGGAATGGGCCGCCGCCTCCCCCGAGGAAAAGCGGTTGCGCAACTGGGTATGGGACCGCGCGCTTTCCGGCGACATCATCGTGGAGCAGAACATCCACGTCATCGACATGTGCAACTGGATGCTCCAGGGGCACCCCCTGAAGGCCGAGGGCACGGGCAGCCGCAAGCTGCGTGCGGACACGGGCGATTGCTGGGATAACTTCAACGTGCTTTTTACGTATCCGGGCGACGTGCAAATCAGTTTCGGTTCCTGTCAGTTCGGGCACCCCAATTTTGACGCCGCCGTCAGCTTGTACGGAACGGAGGGCAGTTCCGAGGCGCATTACGATTGGCGCGTCAACATCGCCGGCGACCACAAATGGGATGCGGGATTGGGTGCGGCGCGAGAAGCCGAGCAGTTTTCCGTCTCAGGAAAGTTTAAGGGTTCGCTCGATCAAGCCGACCCCGAGAAGCAAAAGGGCTTTGTGGCCAGCATCACCAGCGGACAGTTCCACAACCAGGCGGCGCTGGGCGCCGAGTCCGCGATGAGCGCCATGCTGGGCCGGAATGCTGCCTACAAGGGCCACCTGCTCACCTGGGAGGAACTGCAAAAGTCGAAAGAGGTGTACGAGCCGAAGATCGATATCACCAAGTTCGCCTGAAAGGTGTCAGGTGCCGGGGAAGAAGTCAGGAGTGAATAGAGGGCTGCACGCTCTTGGTTTCCACTTCTGGCTCCTGACTCCTATCTTGGAGGCCATCATGAATCAGCATACGTCGCGTCGAGATTTCTTAAAGGTTTCCGTTGGAGCTGCGTGTGTGTCTCCCCTGGTGTCGCTCGCCCCCGCCGCTACGAGCCTTGCCGGGGTCGCGCCGGCGGCCGCCCCAGCCGGTGACCGTATCAAGAAGGCCGTGCAGATTAACATGTTACCCAAGCAGTTAAGCTACGCCGACCGCTTCAAACTAGCCCGTGACGTGGGCTTTGAGGGCGTGGAAGGCCAAACCGTCGCGGACCCGAAGGTGGCCGAGGAGATCAAGAAGGCCGCGGAAGACGCCAAGATCCGCATCCATTCCGTCATGAACATGGCCCATTGGGACAACCCGCTCTCCTCGAGCGATCCGGCGGTGGTCGAGAGATCCATGGAAGGGATGAAGGCTTCGCTGCACAACGCCGCGCTCTGGGGAGCGGAGACCGTGCTGCTGGTCCCGGCCGTGGTCAATCCCCAGACCGGTTACCGGGACGCCTGGACGCGCTCGCAGAGCCAGATTCGCAAGCTCATCCCTCTGGCCGCGCAGCTCAAGGTCGTCATCGCCATCGAGGAAGTGTGGAACAAGTTCCTGCTCAGCCCGCTCGAAATGCAGGCTTACGTGACCGAGTTCCAGAGCCCCTGGATCAAAACCTATTTCGATGTCGGCAACGTGGTGCTTTACGGCTATCCCCAGGACTGGATTCGCACGGTGGGGAGAATCATCGCCAAGGTTCACCTGAAGGACTTCAAGATGGGGAAAGGCTGGAGCCCCGTCACCGCGCAATTCGTGAACCTCGGCGAAGGTGACATCGATTGGGCGGCGGTGCGCAAAGCGTTTCGAGAGGTGGGTTACACCGGCTGGGCGACGACGGAGCTGGAGGCCGGTGACGAGGCCTATCTGCGCGACGTGAGCCGGCGCGTGGATCGCCTAGTGCTGGGGTTGTAACGGGTTGACGAAAAACCCCGGCTGGGTCTCGCCGAGGTCAGCAAGCGTAGCGCAGACCTCCAGGGTTGAGGTCTGCGGTTCTTCATCAGATTCATGCTACCGAATCCGAAGGCATTCCCCATCATTGAGATCTGAAGTTTTTCGCAGGAAGAGCCGCGGAAAAACAGGTCCGCACTACTTGCTTTCAGTGCTAGATTCTAACCTGCGCGGGAGGAGGTTCGTCGAACGGCGGGCATCGTGAGACTCTCCCTGCTGCCTCCGGGAAGGTAAAATGAAGAACCAGCCATTCCACCGGCGGAGATTCTTGAAGACGGCTGGGGCAAGTGCGCTGCTCGCGGCGTCCGGCATAGTATCCTCTTTACCCGCGCCGACGGAAGGTTCCGCGTCACCCGCGCGAGGACTGGAGTCTATGGGAGATCCTGCTATCGCCAATCTTATCATCCTGGATCCTGCGCACTTTCACGCGGCCGTCCTGCAAGAGCGGATGATCGCCGGAATTGACAAGCGTGTTTCCATTTACGCTCCGCTCGGCCCCGGTCTGCTGATTCACTTGCAACTCATCGAACAATTCAATAGCCGGGCCGATCATCCCACGAGCTGGGAATTGGATATTCACTGTAGCCCCCGGTCGCTGGAGGAAATGATCGCCGCGCGTCCGGGTAACGTGGTAGTGCTGGCGGGCCATAACGGCGCCAAGATCGGAAAAATCAAGGCCTCCCTGGAGGCAGGATTGAATGTGTTGGTGGACAAACCCTGGATTATTGACGCTCGGGACTTTCCCGCTCTGGAATCAGCGCTGGCCCTGGCTGACCAGAAGGGCTTGATCGCCTACGATCTGATGACAGAGCGCTACGAGATCACCCGGATCATCCAAAGAGAGCTGGTCAATGATCCCGAGGTTTTTGGCAAGGTGGTTCCCGCTGACCCGGAGCGCCCGGCGGTATTCATGGAGAACGTCCACACTATCCTCAGTACGGTCAACGGCGTTCCCAGCCCGCGCCCGCCGTTCTTCTTCGATATCCATGACCAGGGAGTGGGGCTCACCGATGTCGGCACGCATCTGGTGGACTTGGTGCAGTGGACACTGTTTCCCAATCAGGCGATCCTTTATCGGGACGACATCAAGGTTCAACGAGGCAAACGCTGGTCAACGCCGATCACGGGGGCACAGTTCCGCAAGGTTACCGGAATGGCGGCTTTCCCCTCCGAGCTTGCCCCCTACGTCGAAGGTGACCGGTTCGACTATTACTGCAACAATCAGGTGGATTACACGATTCGCGGCGTTCAGGTGCGATTGAAGACGGTGTGGGTTTGGGAACGGAGGGCCGGTGATGATTCTCCTCAGGCCATCTTCCGGGGTACCAACGCCCGTGTCGAGTTACGCCAGACCGCCCAAGAGAATTACCGTCCGGAGGTGTTCGTGGTCCCGAACGACCCCGAACACTCCCCCGCCGTCACCCAGGCCGTACGCCGCCGTATCGCGAGTCTCGAGGGAACCTACCCGGGAATCGGAGCTGAAACCGCGGGAAGCGAGGTGCACATCTCGATTCCGGATCTCGCCCGCCAAGGACTCGGAGCGCACCTGGCCCAAGTGGCGGCAGAGTTTCTCACTTATCTGAAGTCGCCGAAATCGATGCCCGCCTGGGAGCGGCCGAATATGCTGGCGAAATATTTCGTCACCACCACAGGCGTGCAAATGAGTTAGCCAGCGTAGCGCAGACCTCCGGGGTTGAGGTCTGCGGTTCTTCATTACTTTGACGCTACCGAATCCGAAGTATGAAGAGCCGCGGACCAAAAACGGAGGTCCGCGCTACACTGCTTTTCGCATGAAGAGCCGCGGGACCAAAAACGGAGGTCGCGCTACACTGGCTCACCTTTGCGGCTTCAGGTAGATCACGCCCAGCGGTGGCAGGGTCAATTCTACATGGCAGGGCTGATGATGCCAGGGGAGCGGGATTCCCGGGCGGCCGGGGCCATTGGTTACCCCACTGCCGCCAAACTTCGCATCATCGGTATTCAATATCTCACGGTAGAAGCATGCCTCCGGCACGCCCACCCGATACCCTTGGCGCGGCACCGGCGTGAAATTGCATATCACAACCAGGTAGTCACCCGGCGTTTTGCCTTTGCGCAGGAAAGACACGACGGAGTTGTCGGCATCATGAAAATCGATCCAATCGAATCCCGCGTATTCGAAGTCGATTTCATGGAACGCCCGCTCCGCGCGGCACAGGCGGTTGAGCTCCGCAACCAGTTGCTGAAGCTTCTGGTGCGGTTCATACCCGAGCAGGTTCCAGTCCAGGCTCTTGGCAGGGTTCCATTCGTTCCACTGACCTAATTCCATGCCCATGAACAGCATTTTCTTCCCCGGATGCGCGTAAAGATAACCGTAAAGGGCGCGCTGGTTGGCAAACTGTTGCCAGTAGTCGCCGGGCATTTTCGCCAGCAACGCGCGTTTGCCGTGCACGACTTCGTCGTGGGAAAGCGCCAGCACGAAATTCTCGCTGAAGGCATAGAGCAATGAAAACGTCAGGCTGTTGTGGTGGTACTTGCGATGAATGGGGTCGTTGGAAAAATACACCAGCATGTCGTGCATCCAGCCCATGTTCCATTTCAGGCTGAAGCCCAGCCCCCCCACATAGGTGGGCCGCGAGACCATGGGCCAGGCGGTCGATTCCTCGGCGATGGTCAGGATGCCGGGATGCTGCTGGTGGGCGAGCTCGTTGAAACGCTTCAGGAAGTCGATGGCGTCCAAGTTCTCGTTGCCCCCGAAGGCGTTGGGCACCCATTCCCCGGCCTTGCGCGAGTAGTCCAGGTAAAGCATCGACGCCACCGCGTCCACGCGCAGGCCATCGACGTGATATTTCTCCAGCCAAAACAGCGCGCTCGTCCAGAGAAAGTCTCGCACCTCGGTGCGCCCGTAGTTGAAAATGCGCGTGCCCCAATCCGGATGCTCGCGCAACCGCGGATCCTCGTGCTCGTAAAGGTGCGTGCCGTCGAAAAACGCCAAGCCGTGGGCGTCCGCAGGGAAATGCGCCGGCACCCAGTCCAGGATGACGCCGATCCCGCGCTGGTGCAGGTAATCCACAAAATACATGAAATCTTCCGGCGTCCCATGGCGGCTGGTGGGCGCGAAATAACCGGTGGTCTGGTAGCCCCACGATTCATCCAGGGGATGCTCCATCACCGGCAGCAGTTCCACGTGCGTGAAGCCCATCTTCTCGACGTACTCCGCCAGTTGCTCGGCAAGTTCGCGATAATTCAGCAGGCCATGGTTTTCTTCCGTCGCCCGCCGCCACGAAGCCAGGTGAACTTCGTAAATCACCAGCGGCCCGTTCAAGCCCTGCCGCACCTTGCGCTCGGCCATCCATGACTGGTCGTGCCAGGTGTAGCGGTTGATGTCGTAGACAATCGAGGCCGTCTTGGGCCGCAGCTCCATATAGAAACCGTACGGATCGGTCTTCACCCCCAGGTAATTGCGGAATCGGCCCTTGATTTCAAACTTGTAAACCTCGCCCTCGCGCAATTCGGGGATGAAAAGCTCCCATACGCCGGTCGAGCCGCGCACGCGCATGGGGTGGGACCGGCCGTCCCAATGATTGAAATTTCCCACCACGCTCACGCGCTGGGCATTGGGCGCCCACACGGCAAACGCCACGCCGCGCACCCCGGCGATCTCCACGACGTGTGCGCCCAGCCTCTCGTAAGTGTTGTAGTGCGTGCCCTCCATCAGCAGGTGAAGATCGAAATCCGACAGCACCGGCGGGAATCGATAGGGATCCTCGAATTCGTGCTGGCCGGCGTATTCGGTCCGCAGGCGGTAGGGGAACATGGCTTGCTCGCCGGGGAAAACCGCTTCAAAGAACCCTTCAGGGTGGATTCGTACGAGCGGCCGGACGCCGTCCTCCCCCGGCCCGCGCACCACCCAGGCGTGCTCCGCTCGGGGCAAGAAGGCGCGTATCGCCACGGCGGGCTTACCTTCCACTTCCACCTGGTGCATTCCCAGAACGTGGAAGGGGTCGGCATGCTCGGCGCGCAGGATGGACTCGATCTCTTCGACCGGAGCGGTGGTCTTCGCCAAAAGTTTGAGATGTGTTGCCATGGATTCCATTGTACATGAAGGGAAGGTTGGTGGGGGGGCCGGTATGATCTTAGATTTGCGTCGAAGGACATCAGATAAGACTTGCCTCTCTCACGCTCTAGCCGTAACCTGAAAGCATGAGAAAGGAAACCAAGACCCAACTTATGGCCTCAGAAGAGGGGGTTCGGCACCAAAAGGGACGGGCGAAGCTTGCGAAGACCCCATCGCCTCATTCGCAACAACCAGGTAAGGAAAGTCCTACGAGAGAGCCTGGGGCAACTCTCGAAAGCGAAATTGAACGACGCCAAAAACTACTCGCCGCATACAAGTCCGCGACAGGAAACCCTTCGAACCAGAAAATCTACGAGGCGGCCAATTCTGGCATTAACAAGCCGGAGTTCTACTATTGGCGGAATGGCACCATTCCATTCAAATCCGTCACGTCCATCAATTTTGAGCGATTCCTTCAAGACAAGAAGCCGCCTATTCCCCGCAAACCACGTGATTGAATTCTCCTGGCATGGGAGACAGGTTTTCTACCACGGTAGAAAGCGAACCTTCTAATGAGATTGAGTGCTTTCCGAGGTGGGGCAGGGGCAGGTTGAGTTGAGGCGCCGGCCGACTGCCCCTGTTTATTGGGTGAGCTTTAGCGTCTTCCTCCGTGCGAACCGCCGCCGCTGTGGCTTCCGCCACCGCCGCCTCCGACGTGACCCTCGCCCGAGGGTTTAGATGTCTCGCCGCCTGAGGGCTTGGAGTAAGTGCGGCCGCCACTACCGTAATTCCCGCCCCCGTCGGTCCGTTGACGCATGAGGGGCCGGTTGAGTTGCAGGGCTGGACGACCACCGCCGTAGGACGATCCCCCAGAACGCGGCGCGGGGGCATTCCACCCGCCTCCCGACCAGGTGCGTGACTGCTGGCTAGTGTAGCCCTGCCGCCCGCTGCTGTAAGGGCTGGGGGTTGCGAACCGCTCCCAACTCGGGGTTCCTCGGGCGGCTGGGCCGCTTCTCCCCTGAAAGCCTGTGCTCGAGCCACTGCCCGTCGGCGGCGTCCGGCCTGAGGTCGAATATCGCTGCCAGTTGTAGGTCCAGCTTCTGGCGCCCGTCGTTCCAGTTTCCGTGCGCCCACCGGTCATGGGGTTCGAGCGCGCCCCAAAGCTTGCCGTACCTCCGCCGGCGCGCCCGGTCATTTCGTAAGTGCGTCCTGCCGTGACTGCGCTGCCCCGGGAAAAGAAGTGCATGCCGCTCGCTGCCGCTGATCGACCGCTCGAGAAGTTCCCCGCTCGGTTACCCAGACTGCCCTGGGTGTGCGCCACGGGCAGGGTGCCGCGCATCACACTGGCGCTGCGCATCATGGTCTCGCTCACCGGCATGGAGCGCGACCTGCGCCCGCTGGCAAAGTCCAGCGAGGAGACACTCCTAAAAGCCCCCCGCACATGTGGATCGGTCGCCATATTTTCCAGGTTCGAGCCGAAGCGCGGCCCTCCCGGACGGATGAAGCCTGCGCCATGGATGTCGTTAAAGCTCAACGCGCCAAAGGTGCGGCCTGCTCCGAACCAGGGGTGGAAAATGTCACGCGGCCCCAGCGCCAACCAGCCTATCGAACCAAAGCCTAAGCCGATGCCTACTCCCACGCCCCTGCCACCAAGACCGAAGAACGAGACGTACGCAGGCGACCACATGGCACGGGCACCAAAGGCGCCCACGGCCGGCCACCAGCGCCAGGCGCCGCCATACATGAACCAACGGCCGTAGTGGTAGGGCGCCCAGCCCCAAGGCTCGTAGGAAATCCAGGTATATCCCCAGTAAGGCTCCCATCCCCAATAACCGGCGCTGTAGGGCACCCAACCCAGGTCGACTTGGGGCGTCCAGCACCAACCGTAGTCCGGCACCTCGCTCCATTGGCCGTAGGTATCAAGATCGCTCGACCCAGTGTAATCAGGACTGGTGTGCTGCCAGGCTTGCGCATTGGTGATCTGCCGGTCGCGGTCGAACGCCCACTTGTCGAAGTCATCCGGAGCCGGCGCCTGGTCAACGCGATACTCAGGATTGTCGGCGCCGTGAATGTAAATGATCTGTCCGGCTTCAACCTTGGTGCTGCCCTGGTTGGTAAGAACTTCTGATTCGCCCCGGCGCACGGTCAACTGCGTCTCCGTTGCGGATTGCACCTGAACGCGAAAAACCCCATCCGTCAGCGGGTGGACGCCCATGTTGGGGGTGTCAATCTCGATGTCCGCCTGCGTGCCCCTGAAAACGCTGACCTCCACAAGGCCTGACGCCAACTGAACGCGGATCCGGTTTGGGCTCAATTCCGCGATCTGCATTTGCGTGTTCTGGTCGAGGCGCAGGATGTTGGCAGGATCGAGCTGGACTTCGGCGTTCGAACTAGCCCCCGTGGTGAGGTTGTCGCCAGCCATCAATGGTGAGTTGACGGTAGCCGCCACCCATTGACCGGCGTCTCCGTGCATCGTGGAAACGGTACCGTGCACAACGCTGACACGCGCCACGGCAGGCGCGGCGTCAGGTGCGTCTTCGGCTGGAAGGTTCATTGGCCCTAAGAGTCCAAAGATAAGAGCTGCAAGCGTGATCAAAAGCAATCGGTTCTTCATGGCCCACCTCGCTCAACCCACGGGTCGAGCTAGACAACGTTCAACCGGAATAGGGCACGACTCTTGCCAAACTGAAAGATTATTAATCGCGCCTATCTTGCTGATCGAAAGCGAGTTGTTGACCACCCATGGGCGGAGTGGATTTGCCAGGGCGTCGTGCCCTGCCTAAATTCAGCCGTTCGGTGGCCGATTTCAGCCAGGAAGCCACCCGGATCGGGAGGGCAGTGGCCCACCGTCCCCCCTACTGCGATCCCAACTCGATCAAGTTCTTCAGCAGCGCGCAATCTTGGCATCCGGCACGCGACTTGGGCGGGCGTTCAAGATCATAGATTTCTCGAACTTTGGCGAGCAGCGCGGGAATCTTCTTTGGCTTCAGGTCCACCGGCACGATGTGCGTGCTGAATTCCATCACAAATCCCGCCTCGGTCAGGTTCGTATCCTTCGCCGCTGCCGTGCTGTCGGTTACCGGCTCCGTGTAGACGAGCGCCAGGCCCGACACCGGAGAAAATCCGTACGGCTCGGCGATGAAGGCATAAGCGTTCAACTGCGCGTCGTACATCGGAAACAACTCATCCTGATGCGCGGTGAACTTGGCGGTTTTATAGTCAATAATCAGGTGCGACTCATCGCGCTTCACGAGGATTCCGTCCGGCGTGCCGCGCAGTACGGTATTGGTCTCCCGGTGCTCGATGCGGAACTTGGAAAAATGCGGGGGAGGGCGGTATCCCTGGAGGTCGCCGAGCTCCTTGAGCCACGGCGGCGCACTGTGGTGACGGTCAAACCATCCGTGGACCAGCCGCTTGCCGTAAGAATCAATCGAACTGAAAATGCCGGGGAAGATCTGAAAGGGGAATCCCTCCGCGTGCATCTCGATCCAGAAGCAGCGCGGGCAGAAGCCCGGCATGGCCACTGCGCCCAGGGTCTTTGCGGAGATGGTGAGGGGCTCCGACATGGCTTTTTCCGGCGCCGGCAAATAATCGGCGCCGCCATTCTACGCCACCCGGGTGCACTCAGGCACGCAATTGCGAAAGCAGGTTGCACAGGATAATTCTGAATTATGAATGTGAAAAACGACGCGATGATCCGATGCCCTGATTATTCCAGCAGTTGTCATTGGATGGCACTTGGGGGAAAATGCAGGGTGTGCTCGCTTCAAGGGTTGGGGATCGGCCGCGCGTTCGCGCGGTTGCCACCGCGAGGCTGTCATGTCCGGATTTGACCTTAAACTCTATCTCGACCGGTTTCCGGAAGTATGCAAGCAGAAGTTCGGGCGCTCCTATGCGTTCCGCGCCCTGGAGAAGAAATTCGAGCCGCTCTGCACGGGCAACCGGTGGCTGGCGGCGAAAGACGTCCTGAACATATTCGATCCCACCGCCACACCCTTTGCACGTTACTGGCCCAAGCCCAACGAGAAGGAGCTCGATCAAATCTTGAAAAAAGCGCGCCTGGTGCTGGGTCCCCCGCCCCCCGACCCGCGGGAACTCGTGCGTCGCGCGCTCGAAGTGCTCCACAGCATCGGCATTGTTTCACTAGTGCTGCGCTTCGTGCATCCCGACCGCTTCGGCGTCTTCTCGACCCCCATCATGAATCTGCTCCAGGTGCACCGCCCGCGCACCATTGAACTCTACGTGGCCTATTGTGACGAGCTGCGCGCTTGGAAGGAACACTTCCGTCTCGAGTCGGTGGCCGTCACGGAAACCGCCCTGTGGACGTACCACGCACTGGTCAGCAATGAGACCCGCGAGAGCGAAAGCTCCAACGCGCACGGCGGGTTCGACGCCGATGTTTGGATTCAGCGGCGCCGCGTGGCCCAGGTGCTGCGCCCCTTCCTGCGCAACTACGGCCCCCTGGAACTGGCGCGCATTCTGGTGGAAGAAGAACCCAAGCTGGCGGGTAAAATCGCCGGGGAAGAATACGAGCGGCTGCTGCGCGTGGCGGCGCGCGAACTCGGCGGCGGCATGAACCTGAACGTGCGTGGCGCCATCGAAATCCTATTCGACCGCCTCGAGGAGGATGGCTACATCTCGCTCGAAGACAAAACCCAGCTCGATAAAGCCTGGCGAATTCGCAACGCCGCCGTCCACTCCGGGCGCCCCCCCGACCCTGAACAGGTCGATAACATGATCGACACGATCGAGCGCATCTGCCGTTCCTGGGAAAGGCCTTAGAACACATTTCTCAGCAATTTTGGACGCTCTTAGGGAGCTGCCGGAAGGGCGGGGCTCCAGCCCCGCAGAAAGCGCCGATCCCACTCTGTATTCGTCCCGCGCCGCTCACGCGCGGTTGAAGTTCGGATGTTTTATTGATATCGTGATATCAGGAGGCATGTTCGATGGCCCAATTAGTGGTTCGCAATTTTGAGGGAGGGATCAAGCTACGGCTGCAGCGTCGCGCCAAGCGGCATGGCCGGAGCATGGAGGAAGAAGTGCGGGATATTCTGCGCGATGCCGTTAAGGAAGAAGAGACCCCCGTCCGTGGGCTGGGAACCGAAATCGCGTCCTTGTTCAGGAAGGCAGGTCTGGACGCGGATATCCCTGAGCTTCGCGGACGTGGAATTAAGCCCGCTTCCTTCGAGTGATGATTATACTCGACACCAACGTGCTCTCGGCGCTGATGAGCCGAATACCTGACAAGCAGGTGATCGATTGGCTGGACAAACAGCCAAGCACATCCGTGTGGACAACCTCCGTAACGGTCCTTGAAATCCGGTTTGGGTTGCAGACGATGCCCGTGGGAAAACGACGCGCGGTCTTAATGCGAGCTTTTGAGAGCGTTTTGGCCGACAAGATCGATCGGCGGATTGCTCCCTTCGATGCAGCCGCTGCCAAACAGGCCGGAGACCTCATGGCGACCCGTTGCAAGAAAGGACGTCCTGGCGATCTAAGGGACACGATGATCGCAGGCATCGTGCTGGCCTGTCGGGCTACCCTCGCCACCCGCAACACATCGCACTTTGAGGATCTCTCCGTCCCCGTCATCAACCCCTGGGCCAGCATGTAGGGCAGTTTCTTTCTGCGCTTGTTGCCTACGACCTACTGCCTACTTCTCTTCCTCATCCGGCACGCCCAGTTTCGATAGGCGGTAGCGCAGGGCGTTGCGGGAGAGGCCCAGCAGGCGCGCCGCTTGGCTCTTGTTACCCTTGGCGCGGTGCACGGCTTCGCGGATGATTTCATCTTCAAACTGCTCGAGGGTAACGCCCTCGGGCGGAAAAGTCGCCAATCCGCTGGCCGCGGCCGCGGTGGGACTGGAAACGGCGATGTCCAGCCGAATATCCGCCACGTCGATCACCGTGCCGGTGGATAGGGCCATGGCACGCTCGATGATATTTTCGAGTTCGCGCACATTGCCCGGCCAGTGAAAGTCCATCAGAAGTTTAAGCGCCGCGGGAGTGATGCCGGTGATCGGTTTCCCGGACTCATGGGCGAAGCGGGCGATGAAATAATCGACGAGATAGGGGATCTCTTCCTTCCGCTCGCGCAGCGGCGGAATATTGATCGGCACCACGTTCAAGCGGTAGTAAAGGTCCTCGCGGAAAGTCCCCTGCTCGAGCGCCGCGCGCAGATCCTGGTTGGTGGCGGCGATGACGCGCACGTCGACCTTCAGGGTCTTCGTGCCGCCCAGCCGCTCGAACTCGCGGTCCTGGAGCACGTGCAGCAGTTTGACCTGGATCGAACCCGGCACATCGCCGATTTCGTCGAGAAAAATGGTGCCCTTGTCGGCCAGTTCAAAACGGCCGGGCTTGGCGGTGTTGGCGCCCGTGAAGGCGCCTTTCTCATAGCCGAACAATTCGCTTTCCAGCAGATTTTCCGGAATCGCCGTGCAATTGATCTTGATGAAGGGCCCCGCCGCCCGCCGCGAGTGCTCGTGGATGGCGCGGGCGATCAGGTCCTTGCCCACCCCGCTCTCACCCCCCAGCAGGACGGTGGAGTTGGTGGGCGCGACGCGCTCGACCGTGGCCAGAACCTCCTGCATCTTGGGGCTGCGCGCCACGATGTTTCGAAACTGGTAACGCTGGCCGAGCGCCTCGCGCAGCGAGCGATTCTCCTCGCGCAGGCGGTGGACGTCCAACTCCTTCTTGACGATAAGTTTCATTTCCTCCATCGAGAAGGGTTTCAGCACGTAGTCGCTGGCGCCCGCCTTCATGGCCTCGACCGCGGTCTCGACGGTGCCGAACGCGGTCATGACCACCACGGGAATCGTGGCGTTCGTGCGCTTCACCGCCTGGAGGAACTCCAGGCCATTCATGCCCGGCAGTTTCAGGTCGGTGACGATCAGATCGATTTTTTCCTGGCGCAGGGCATCGAGGCCGGCCTCGGCGTTGGCGGCGGTGCGAACCGAGTGGCCGTCCTCGGCGAGGTTCAACTCCAACAGGCGCCGCATCTTGGCTTCGTCTTCAACGATCAGTAGATTGGACATGTGCTTCGCGGAAGGTGTCCGTGGTCAGTAGCCCGTTGTCAGTCAGCGCGCCCCCCCGGGGGGAACCTAACCGGCAACTCCCCGTGATCAATCGGCAGACGTCCGCCTCTCCCCTGCCCGCACTTTGGTTTGCAGCCTACACGCCACACCTGAGGACCCCTTCCTTGGGCGGGAGGGAGCCCAGGTGTAATTTGGCAACGGACCACGGATAACTGACTGCCGTCGGCGAAATCCGTTACTTCAATTCGCCCGCGTAAATCTTCATGATCGTCTCCAGGAACGTCACCGCGCGTTCCTTGGGACGCTGGAAAGAGTTGCGGCCGATGATCGAGCCGAAGCCGCCGCCATCGCGAATGGCGCGGGCTTCGTTGAACACCGCCTCGTCACTGTCGTTCTTGGGTCCACCGGAGAAAATCACGATGCGATGGCCGTCAAAGGCGGCCTGCACCACATGCCTCACGCGTTCCGCCAGGGTGGCGCGCGGAACATTGGCCTGCTCGTAAACCTTCTTGGCCGCGGGTTGCTCCAGGTAATCCGAGGGCAGCTTCACCTTGATGATGTGCGCGCCCAATTGAGCGGCAATCTGCGCAGCATAGGCCGCCACGTCGAGCGCCGTCTCGCCTTCCTTGGAAAGGCTCGTGCCACGCGGGTATGACCATACCACGACCGCCAACCCGCAAGCCTTCGCCTCTTCCGCGGCCTCGCGCAGTTGTTCGTACATGGTCTGCGCGTGCGCAGAACCCGGATAGATGGTGAATCCGATGGCCACGCAGCCCAGGCGCAGGGCATCGCCTACTCCGGCGGTCACGGCGGGAATAGGATCCTTCTCGTCGTGCAATGTGTCGTGGTTGTTCATCTTCAGAATGAGTGGGATTTCACCCGCATGCCGAGCGGCGGCGGCCTCAATAAATCCCAGGGGCGCGGCATACGCGTTGGTGCCTGCGGCCAACGCCAACTCGAAGTGATAGTTGGGATCGTACGCGGCCGGATTCATGGCGAAGCTTCGCGCCGGGCCGTGCTCGAAGCCCTGATCGACCGGCAGGATCACGAACTTCCCCGTGCCCGCCAAACGGCCTGCGTTCAACAGGCGCGCCAGATTGGTCTTGACTCCGGGGTTATCACTTTCATACCAACTCAGAATCTCCCGGACGCGGTCGGTATTGTGTCGGGTCTGTTCCCCCACAGTTGCTATGGTCTTCGCTACTGCCATATATATAGCCTCCAGCTTTATCGACAATATTTAAGTCCAACAATTAATTATCGGTTGGGGGCAGGGGTCACGCAAGAAGAAATTTAATTGGGGTCAATATGTCTGCGATGTAGCTGCAAGTTGTCCCGCTACACCCTTCCGGCGCGCGGCGCGCCACCCCTCCTCGTCTGAGGAGGGGAGTTCCTTAAAAACTCCCCTCCTTGTTCAGGACCAGCTTGAAGCACGCTCCCAGAGGCATATACTACTATCTCGGCACCAAAACTCTGATGTCGGAGGACGGTCCCATGACTACAAAGAAGTCGGCCCCCAAGAAACGGAAAACCACCGAGCGCTCGCCCGGGGGAGCGAAGAACACTTCTGCACGCGACTTCTCCCGAGCGGACAAGGCTTTGCGCGAGCATGTTCTTTACCTGCTGAAAGGCGGGGGGGCGCACGTTTCCTTCGAGCAGGCGATTGCTGACCTGCCGGCTGAGTTGCGAACCCGGAAGCCGCCCGAAACTGCGCACTCCCTCTGGCAACTACTGGAGCATTTGCGCATAGCGCAGTGGGATATCCTGGAATTCAGCCGAAACGCGCAGCATATATCTCCGGAGTGGCCTTCGGGTTATTGGCCTCCAACCGGAGTGACTCCCGATCAGAAAGCCTGGGAAGCCAGTGTGGAAGCCTTCCGCAGCGACCTCCGAGCGATGGAGAAGCTGGTCGCCGATCCTTCCACGGATCTGTTCGCCAAGATTCCTCACGGCGACGGACAGACGATCTTGCGGGAGGCCCTATTGGTGGCTGACCACAACGCCTACCACCTGGGGCAGATCGTGCAACTGCGCCGCCTCCTGGACGCCTGGCCGGGAAATTAGAGGGGAGTGGTTTCCATTCACCTGATCCTCAGGCCTGTTCCAGGATGGCGAAGTCGCCGGGATTCCAGGCCAGCGCGATGATATAGAACTTGTTCCTGATTTTCCGTAGGGCGGCATTGTGGATGTGCGTGAAATTCGGCAATCCCAGGTCTTCTTTAATCATAATCGTCGAGATCAGTTTTTCGTTCTCGAGGACATAGATGGGAGCGCCCCTCTTCTTATCCGGGCCGTCCAGCGCGGGGACTACGCTGTACTGCGGGTCCAGGTAATTGATGTCGCAGGGCAGCGAACCCGAGGGCGTGGGCAGACTGGAAAGGTAATGGCCGTAGCGAGTGAAGCGTTCGAAGCGCGAATGGGGCCGGTCGGCAACATCGAGGCGCACCTTCCCGGGAGGCCTGGTAATTCCATGCCCGGTACCGAACTGGCCGATTCCGTCGCCTTTTCCGCCCCAAGCCAGGTCGTTCCAGACGGCCGCGAAGCGCTGGCCGGGGGTCACGCGCGCGGTTAACACGTAATCGAGGTTGCAATATCCGGTCGTAACGTAATACAGGCCTTCCAAATACTCCACCGCCGTGGGCGCGAAATTCCCTCCTCCCAGAAAGTAGTCGTGAACCTCCGGCGCCTCGAAGTTATCGGCGGCCGTGGGAGCATCGAGCTTGTGGACCAATCTGCCTTCGAGGCTAGTGGTGAAGATCTTGCCCTCGTTATTGGCAGGAAAAACCAGGTAAGGCGTTCCATCCGAGTCGTACCAGATGTTGGTGTCGTGCAGGTTCACGTTCCGCATTTCGTCCGGAGTGTCGAGCAGATTGATGGTTTCGAAATCCGAACTGATCTGGAGAATACCGGCCCCCGGTAGCGCGAAGTAAGTTTCGTCTTCCCCCGGCCGGCGATCGACCGCGAAGCCGCCATGAGCGTCGACCAGCACTTTCCGGGCTTCGGGGGGAAGATGGTCAGAGGTGTACAGAACTTTGAATTTCATCTCCCCCTGGCCGCTGACGCCGGGCGCGTTATCGGCTACCGCGCCGGATGCAGCGAGAGATGCTTCGCAGGCACGCTTGCCAAACCGTGGAGCGTGATGATGAGCGTGGAGGGCCGTAAGGTTCCCGGTCATGCCTGCCAAACCGACCAGGCCGGACATCATCCGCCTTCGCGAAAGACTCATGGATTCTCTCTCCCCATGAATTTTTGAAATGAAATTACGGGGGTTCGCCCTGACATTTCCGCGGGAATCGCGCCTGTCCGTTCCCGTCGGACGGCTAACATACCTTGAACCGCAACTTAGCGCAATGGCGAAGCGCAGGTCATGGATGGTCACTGATGCGCGGTGATCCGGGCCTCCCCAATCCGGAGTGACAAATCCAAAGCCATCCGATCGCCGCACTCAGCCTATTGCTTGTATCGTTTTTGGTAGAACTCCAGGATCTCCTTCAACTCTTCGGGTTTCATCCCAGCCTTCCAGCGGTGCCAATCCGTGGCCAAAACGCTCTGGGTGACGCCCGGTTCGAGCTGCTCGGCCTCGGGAAGGAAATCGTTGTAAAAGTTTTTCGAGACCTCGTAGAAACCGTGCCATTGGGTATAGTCGGGACCCATCATGGCCGTGCCCATGCGGGCTCGTCGACCCTGGTGATGCCACAATTCATAGTACGTCCATTCGGTCTTCTCATCGAAGGGTGTGGGAGTGAGCTTGCCATCAGCGTATAGCTTGTCCATGATGGCACGCGCGGGCTTGGCAAACTTTTCGTTGTAAAGATCCACGGTCAGGTCGTATTGCTTGTAGAAGTTCTCCACCCACCCGGTGGCGTGGCAATTGGCGCAAACATCCTGCATGGCGGCGCGCCGCTTCTGCCAATTTTCAAGTTTGATCGAGACGGCCGGGCGCAGCGTCCAACTGATGCGGTCGCCGGTGTCGTGGGTCACGGATTGTGTCGAAGTGGCGCTCATGTGGCAGGTGGCGCAGGTGGGTGCGGAATAGTAATCGGTGCCGACCACCCAGCTCCTGGAATCCAAATTCATCCTGGCAAGGTTGGCGCGGAACTGGATGCCATGTTTCGATTCGTTGTAAATCTCGATTTGGGGATGGTCAGGCCCCATGTGGCACTTGCCGCAGTTCTCCGGTTGGCGCGCCTGGGCCACCGAGAAAGCATGCCGGCCGTGGCACGCCGCGCACGACCCCTTGGAGCCGTCGGGATTGATGCGGCCGATACCACTGTTCGGCCAGGTGGCGGGGTCGAATTTCCCTTCCCCGCGGTAGGCCACGGTGCTGCCGTGGCACTGCATGCACCCGTTGATGGCCGCCGGGCCTCCCTCCACGATTTCACCCAGTACGTTGTCGAGCGAGCCGATGAATTGGGCGGCGGCCGCGTGGTGGCTCCCCTCAAATTGTTTCGTCTCCTGGGCGTGGCAGCACGCGCAGTAGTTGGGGGTAACGATTACGGCGATTTTCTGCCCGTAATGGTCGAAGGTTGCGGGGTCGCCGGGATTCGCCTGGTGGCAGGAGTAGCAGTCTACGCGCGCCGCCGCGTGACGGCTTTGCCGCCACTGCTCGACCGCGCCGGGTGTCGTGGACTCATGGCAGTCCAGGCACTTCTGGCCCGCCGGTGAAACCTGTGGAAACGGCACTGCCCCGACCCGCAGGGCTTGAAGCGCCGTCATGAGTAAGCAAAGAAGGAAAGACCGGACCCATGCAGCCTGTGGGCTATGCCTCATCGAAATCTCCCGGCCAGAGAAAATCAGGACCGCACCGCACGCTCAGCCGGACATCGGCACGGGGCGTGCATCGCACCAGCAATGGAGTCCTGGCGAGGGAGACTCTCGGACCTGGCGGTATTGTAACCCTTCTTGTGCCTTTGACAATGACCTAAGTCACGGCCCGCGGACGGTCGAGCCCCGGCGCTTCCCGGTGCGGCGAACCGCTGCACTGCAAAGGTTACGAGATGGGCGAACCTCCGGTCCGGCCGAAGGTTCGTTGATTTGAAAATCAGGCGGCGGACCGCTCCCACCTATTTTCCTGTAGGCGGAAGGCGATCCTTTTCAGTCTTGATGCGAATCAGGCTGAAGGGCCGCTGTTTGAGGGTATCAGTAAGCTCCTTGAGATTTTCGCTCGTGACGCGGATATTCTCCAGGGTCTCATCCAGGTTGCCGCGGTTTCCATCCAGCGTATCGTCCAGGTTGATGATCAGCCGTTGCGCGTCGGCGAGGGAGCTTTCGAGGCGCACGAGCGTGTCATGAATCTCCTTGCGGTTTTCCACGATCACGGCGTCCAGGTGATCGGCCAGCTTGTTGGTTTTCCCGAGAGTGGCGTTGACGTTGTCGACCGTGGGCGGCAGTTTGCCGCTGGTGATGTCGATGTTGGCGAGGGCCTTCTCGACATGGGGCCGCGATTCCTTCAGCATCCCGTCGGTATTGGCCAGTACGGAACTGAAATGCTCCCGGTTCTGCTCGTTTATGACCTCATTCATGTTATTGATCAATTCCGTGGCATGGTCAGAAAGTGTCAGCACGCGCTCGTCGAGGTCACCGACCAGCTTGTTGGCATTTACAGTTATGTTATTAACATTATTGAATACATCCGCCAATTGCACAATCTCCATCGCCGGAATCTCGCTGCCGGGGCGAAGCAGGGGCGCATCCCGGGTGCCGGGGGAAACCTCCAGATAGTTCTCACCCAAGAAGCCCAGGGAGGAGATGCGCGCCTGGGAATTGGTGCGGATAGGGGTGCCGGCGTCGACCTGCAGCTTAACGCGGATCCGCGTTGTATCCTGCGGGTCGATACGGGCCGATTCGACCGTCCCCACCTTGAAGCCCCCGAAGCGGACCAGGCTGCCGGGATCAAGCCCCCCCGCAAACTTAAAGTGGGTGGTGTACTCCGCCTTCTTCTTGCGGAACAGGTTTGCTCCGCCGACGAAGACCAGCGCGCACAGGAACAGCACGATGGTAACCGCCACCACGACTCCGACTTTAATCTCCTCGTTGGCACGTGCCATAGGTCCTTCCTCGCTCGCTAGGTTCCAGGCAGAGGGGGTCAGGGTCGAAAAGCGAAATCCGAAACTGGAAATTCGACGCATTGCTCAAGAGTTTCGAATTTCGATTTTCGAGTTTCGGTCTTTCCTGACGCCTGGCACCTGTCCTTAAGTCTGGGTGATGGTGCGCAGGTAAGCCTGCGCGTCCATCTCCTCGCCTTCGGGAATCCGGTTCATGAATTGCACCACGCGCGGGTGCTGGCTGTTGCGAATATCCTCCGGCGATCCGGTGGCGATCACTTCGCCGCGGTCCATCACCGTAATGCGATCGGCAATCATAAAGGCGCTGGCCATTTCGTGCGTGACCACGATGATGGTCATCTTGAAAGCCAGCTTCAACTTCAAGATCAGCGAATCGATTCCCGCCGCGGTGATGGGATCGAGACCGGCGGAGGGTTCGTCGAACAGCAGAATTTCCGGGTCCATGGCCAGGGCCCGCGCGAGGCCCGCTCGCTTCTTCATGCCGCCGCTCAATTGCGCGGGCATGTAGTTCTCGAACCCGCTCAGCCCCACCAAGTCCAGCTTGATGCGGGTCATGATGCGGATCGTGGGTTCTTCCAGTTGGGTGAGCTCGCGCAAGGGCAGCGCCACGTTTTCTTCAATGGTCATGGAGTTGAAGAGCGCCGCGCTCTGGAACAGCATCCCCATCTTGCGCCGGATCTGATTGAAACGCTCCTCCGAAATACTGCAGATGTCGTGATTGCGGATGAAGATCTGGCCGGAAGTGGGAAGCTCCAGGCGCATGATGTGGCGCAGCAAAGTGCTTTTTCCGGTGCCGCTGCCGCCCAGAATGACCATGGTCTCGCCCGTGGGAAAATCCAGATTGACGTGGTTCAGGATGCGCCGCTCGCCATAGTGGGTCACCAGGTCCTTCACGCGGATGATCGGGCCCTCGGATTCATTCGTCATATTCAACCCGTATAGTAGAAAATCGCGGTGAAGATCACGTCGGCGAAGATAATCAGGAAAATCGAAACCACCACCGAAGAAGTTGTCGCCTTGCCCACTCCCTCGGCCCCGCCCTTTACCGAGAACCCTTCGTAGCAGCCGACGCCGGTGATGATGAGGCCGAACACCACACTCTTGATGAGGCCCGTGGTAATGTCATGCATCTCCAGCGCGTCGCGGGTGGCGGTCATGAACATCAGGGCGGTCTGGTCAAGCTGAAAAATTTCAAAGAGCCCGCCGCCCACAATCCCCGAAAGGTCGGAGAGCAGCGTCAGACAGGGCATCATCACCAGCAGCGCGAGGTACTTGGGAACCACCAGGTAGCGCACGCTATCGAGCCCCATGGCCTGGAAGGCGTCGATTTCTTCCGAGACTTTCATGGTGCCGAGCTCGGCGGCGAACGCCGAACCGGATCGTCCGGCAATGATGATCGCCGTGATCAAGGGCCCCAACTCACGGGTCATGGAAACGCCCACCAGCGCCGTGACGTAATAATTGGCCCCGAATTTCTGGAGCTGGTAGGCGCCTTGCAGGGCCATCACGATCCCGATGAAAAGTGAGATCATCGAAACGATGGGGATGGAATTCACGCCCGCCATCACCATCTGGTGAATGGCGTTTCCCCACTTTACCCTCTGCCCCTTGAAGGGCGCGACAAAGGTCCAGTAGGCGGTTTTCTTGCTCAGCTCGTAGAGCCCGCTCACATAGCGAAGGAAATCCAGCGTACTGCGTCCAAGATAAGTTAGAACGCCGGTCATTTTAGGCCTTAGTCAGATCTGGGAATTCGCCTGCTCAAATCCCGCCGAAGGGTTTAACCGAACCGATCTTTTCCAGGGCTTCCGGTTCGTCCCCAAAGATCGCGAAGACCTTGTGCAGCCGCGCCAATTCCAGCACCGACCGCGCATTGGGCCGCAGCCCAAACAGGCCGAAGCGTGTTTGGGTTTGCCGCGAGAGCTGCAGGCCCTCGACCAGGGTGGCGATGCCGGAGCTATCGATGTAGGCGACGCCGGACATGTTCACCAGAACACTGGGACCACCGGGCTGAATTTGCGCCAATAAAGCTTCGCGCAAACGGGGCGAAGAGTACAGATCGACGTCGCCCGTGCAATCCAGAATCGAGATCTTATCCACATTACGGGTGTGAACTTTCATCGCGGGGGGAACCCTTTCGTTTCAGATACTTGACCAATTTCAGGCGATTACCTTCCTTGAAGCCCTGGTCAAAGCTGCATTCGTCCATAAAACTGGTGATAAAGAAAGTGCCGAGGCCTCCCGGCCGGACGTCCTCGAGTTCCCGGGGTCGGATCAGATCCTCGCGCACCTTCGGGCCCCAATCCTCCAGGATGAATTCCAGGCGATCCGGAAATGGGTGAACCTCCAAAGCCAACCGCTCGTTGGGGCGGCCGTGATAAGTGTGCCGAATAATGTTGGCAGCGGCCTCGTCGATGGCCATGGCCAGGCAATCCGCGTCACATTCGGTAAACCCGGCTTCCTGGGCGCGGAACCTGGCCACACCCCGCAGAATATTCAACAAGCGGGGCTCGCTGCCAATGGCAATTCTCATGAGCTCTCAACTCCCGAGTACTGGGCCTTCAATGCCCACGGACAAGCCCTCATCTCCATAATGGTTCTCCACCTCATGGGTCGTCCCATGGCGGCGGAGTATCGGAAGGTGACCCCCGTAGCATACCAGAGTTCGCGCCATTGCGCGTCGAGTACCGAATAGTCGAGTACCGAATAAGGGTGGTGTCCTAATTTCAGATGTAGCGCCGGCTACCAGCCGGCCATGAACCGCCAAGATGGCGGCGCGACATTCAAATCAGAACAGCACCCAAATAAGTCATGGTGACGGACAGCCCCTGCGTTTGCGGTCGCCAGCTTTCGCGCCAGCGATGACTGGGCCGCAAACATGCTTTTGATGGTACAGGGGGAGCCAAGTAAAATCAATCCGTCACTTCACAATTAAGGCATAAGCGCCTCATCCCGGACGCGCCGGGCAGAAGCCCGAGGCATTTGGAACTCAGACCTGATCCTGGGTCTTGTAATCACAGGCCTCCCGGCAATCCACGCAATAGTATTGACCATCCTCGGTGAGCCGGAGCGAGTAATCCGACTTGCACAGCGCGCAGTATTTCAGACAGGTACATCGCTTCTCGGGCTGATTGCAGACGAGGCAAAGAAATTCTTTATGGGCCATAAAGCAATCGCCTCACTTTCAGGAGAGCGTAATCTCCCCATCTATTCTGCTGCCCGGACGGGATAAAATCAAACCGGGACGGAGCGTACCTGGTCGAGTCTCGCTCCACGATTTTTCATTTCTCGAGCACGCCTCACAGGCACCCCTTGAAGAAGTCCCATATGCGCTGGTCGACGTAAGTCCGGGGAGCATCTCCCTGAAAGCCATGTTGCTGCCCGGGTTGCAGGTGGAATTCGTAGGGCTTACCGGCGCGGATGAGCGCGTCCAGGAAGTTGATGGTGTTTTGCAGGTGCACGTTGTCGTCGGACGTTCCATGAATGATGAGCAGCTTGGCCCGCAGGTTCGGGGCGGCCTCCAGGGGCGAGGCGTTTTTATAGCCCGCCGGGTTCTCGCTGGGCGTGCGCATATAACGCTCGGTGTAGATGCTGTCGTAAAACTTCCAATCGGTAACGGGCGCTCCTGCCGATCCACACTTGAAGACTTCCGGCGCGTGGGTCAGCGCATAGAGCGTCATGTATCCGCCGTAAGACCACCCGCGGAGTCCGATCCGCGTGCCATCCACGTAAGGCAGCGACTTCAGGTATGCGACGCCGGTTAATTGATCATCCAGTTCGTGCTTCCCCATGTTCTCAAAGATGGCGGATTCCCACGCGTGGCCGCGCCCCCAGGAGCCGCGATTGTCCAGCGTCCAGATGAGAAAGCCGTTTTGCGCCAGAAGCTGCTCGAAAAGGCTGTTCGGATCCCAGCGTTTCTGAACAAGCTGAATATGCGGCCCGCCGTACACATCGACGATCACAGGATACTTGCGCGTGGGATCGAAGTCAGGGGGCTTGAGCAACTGTGCATAGAGCGTGGCGCCGTCCGGGGCCTTCAACTCCAAAAACTCGCGCTGGCCCAAAGCGTAATCCGCCAGGTGGTTGGCGGGAGCATCGATGGAGGCGAGCAGCGTTCCATCGGATTTCAGCAGGCGGACCACCGGCGGCGTATCCGGCGTCGAGAAGCGATCGACCAGGAAGCGGCCGTCCGGAGAAAGGTCGAGCGTGTGCGATCCCGGCTCCGGAGTGATGCGTTCCATGCCGCTGCCATCGAGGTGAATGCGGTAGAGCTGCCGCTCGCGAGGGTCAGGGTTGGTGGAAGCAAAATAGAGCCAATTCTCCTGCGCGTCCACTTGGAACAGGGGCGCATCGAGGAACACCGGCCGGTCAAGCATCCACGCGCCGCGGGTAATCTGCCGCACGAGCCTTCCTTCTGCCGTGTAGAGATAGACGTGCTGCCAGCCGTCGCGTTCGGAAACCCACAGGAACTGGCGGCCGCCTTTCAAAAAGTGCGGAGGCCCGAGGGAGTTCACCCAGTAAGGGTCGCGTTCCACGAACAGCACGCGGTCGTTCCCCGTGCCGGGCTCCCAGCGGTGCACGGCGACATCGGTTTGGGCGCGATTGAGCGCCAGGAACGAGAGGGCAGTCGAATCCGGAGTCCAGGTGAAGGTGGGACCCAGGTATTCCACCTGCTGGTCGTCCAAGGTGAGAGCGGCGGGGTTCGCGGCGCCATCATCCGCCGCCACGACGTGCAGTGAGGGGCGAGGATTGGGATCACCGGCCTGGGGAAAACGCTCGCGTTCCAGACGCACGTGCGTCGCAAGATAATCGGTGATGGGATATTCGGGGACGGGGCCATCGTCGAGCTGCAAGTAGGCAAGGCGCTTGCCGTCCGGTGACCATTCGTAGGCGCGCGCTGTCGAGCGATCGGCCAGTTCCTCCTCGTAGACCCAATCGAGCCGGCCGTTGTAAATCGTGTCGCTCCCGTCGTGAGTGAGTTGGCGGACGGACCCGCTCTTCACCTCCAGCACGTAGATGTCGTGCTTTTTCACGAAGGCAATTCGGTCTCCCGGCGGAGAGAAAGCCGGGACCTCTTTCGCCTCGCCGTCCTGAGTTAGCCTCCGCAGTTGCCCCGTTTGCGGCTCCCATAGCCACAGATCCTTTTCTCCTTCCAGCAGGATCGCGTCACCCCGCGGAGACCACTGGTAGGAATTGAGGTCGAGCTTTTCTTTGCGGTCCGAGGGATTGAAGAGCACGACTTCCGTGTGCTTCTCGAGATCGTATGCGTAGAGCGTCGAGGCGCCTGAGTCCCCCGGCGGCCCGGGCCGGACAAAGGTCAACTGCTTTCCGCCGGGGCGCCAACTCAGCGCGGAAATCCCGGGCCGAACGATGCCGCCGCTATGGATGACCTCCTGCACCGTCAGAGCCTTCTTGCCGGATTGACCATGGAGCGCAGGCAGGCAGAGAAGGAAGAATCCCAGGAAAAAAACGGTGGCGCGCTTCAAAGTAGATCTCCTTGGATGAAAACTCGCGAGCGGTAACAGGCATTGCCGCAGCCGTGCGCTGCCCATTCTAACCGGAATTTCTCGCATAATTCCTGCATCTTCGCTCAAAAAGCCCGCTCGATTGTTGTCGATTATGCCTCAATTGGTGCATTTTCTTGTAAAATGCCTTGTTTTTCGCTGACCATTTTGTCACCGTCATCTGTGTTTTCATACACATAGTCGGATCGACCTTCATTTTTAACATCTTTTTGTGCCCCTCGTCCCTGGCCTCTCCTGGGACTGGCGGTCTGGGTTCTGGAGGTTTTCCCCAGCATCCAGACCCCAGTGCCCAGATTAACACTTATATCACGGGTAATTGCAAGGGAAAGTTTTGAGTTTGGCCTACCGGTAGCCCAAAGCAGGAAAAATCTTTTGGGGAGAGCGCCTAATTGTCCGAAATCGTGCCCGCACGCCCGCCTGCAAAGCCCGCGAAAGGTCGGAGCCCATGGAGTGAGAAGGTGTGAATTAATTCCTGGATGGATAAAAGCATCTCGCGCAGAGGCGCAAAGTCGCAGAGGCCGAAAACCAAGCAGAGAATTTATTTATCGCGAATCTCTGCACCTCTGCGTCTCTCGGCGAGATTGTGTATTTTTTCACAGCTTCGCAGGCCACGAGAAAATCGGTCACCCCACCTCGCGGCTTTAAGCGAGGCAACAGACAAGGCGGGCAAGAGGGCGGGGATTCGTTACTTCGCCAGGACGGACTTGTTCCCGGCCTCGGCGCGCACCTTCATCCACGTGGCGGCAGAGATCTTGAGGAACAGTTCCACGATTTGAGGGTCAAACTGCTTTCCGCTGTTCCGCTGGATTTCCGTCCGCGCGGCCTCAAATCCTGGACCTTTGCGATAGGAACGGTCGCTGGTCATGGCGTCCAGGGTGTCGGCCACCGTAAATAGCCGCGCCCCCAGGGGTATTGCGGCGCCTTTCAGAGCGTCGGGGTAACCTGACCCATCAAAACGCTCGTGGTGATGCCGCACTACGGCGCTGGCCGGGCGCAAAAAAGGAACGCGATGAAGGATGTCGTCGCCGGCGATCGGGTGCTTGCGCATCTCCACCCATTCCTCCGCGGTAAGCTTGGCGGGCTTCAGCAGGATCGCGTCGGCGACGGCAATCTTGCCGATATCGTGGAGCAGGGCGCCTTGTTCGAGCGCCGGCAAAAGCGCCGGGGGGTAACCTGCCCGCCGCGCCAAGTAGCGCGTGTAGGCGCGAACTCGGAGGGAATGCGAGAACGTCTCGTGCTCGCGCGTATCGAGCGCCGCCACTAGGGCTTCCAGGGTCATCTGGTAGTTGGATTCGAGCTCGGTCAGGGCGGCCTTCAGCTCCCCCGTGCGGCGCTGGATGCTGGTTTCGAGTGAGCCCCGGTAAGCCCGCGCCTGCCGCAACACTTCCAGGCGTTCAAAAGTCCGGGTTACAGCTCGGGTCACCTCTTCGGGGGCCACGGGCTTGAGGATGAAATCCGACGCCTGCATGCGCAGCGCGGCGATGACCGTTTCCACCTGGATTTCTCCGGTCACCAGAATAAATCCGACGTCCCACCGGGTTTGTTGGGCCATGGACAAAAGGTCAAGCCCCGAGGCGCCGGGCATCCAAACGTCACACACGATGACGTCGAAATCACCGCTCTCGATCGATTCCAAGGCGCAAGCGGCATCACCGGCCTCAGCCACACGCCCCGCGATAGGCTTCAGGATCTCCAGGAAAAACGCCCGAACGGCAGGGTCGTCGTCTACCACCAAAACCTTTGGTAACAATCCGGTAATCATACTCTACCCCATACGCCTAACTCCTCGCGAAGTCAGCACTCGTGGGCTGGACCGAAGCCACGAGTATTGCCCCATTGAGCTAAATCGGCTTGGTTCGCAACTCCCTTAAGTGGAGAAGGGACATCTTGCCCCGTGGAGCGAGAAAGAGAAGTCCGGAAATCAGGCTGGCCCGGGCGGGGCCGAAACTTCGTATGGTCAACCCTGTTGAGTGGTGGTGTCATTTGGAGGTGGCACGGGCGTCCCGCTCGTGAACGGTGACGGCCAAGATGGCCGTGCCACGGCAAATTGACCCACTACCCCGTTATGGATTCGCTTGCCGTTTTCCCGCTACACTGTGTAGGATGTTTTATTGGCCACAGGGCGGCAAAAGGGTAAGGGCTGGGCCGCCAGGCGGAATTCCGCGGTCAAAACAATTTTGCCTTCGAGAGGTCGTCCAAGAGTGGTGGGCACCAACTTGAGTCACGGTCCGCGCGTAGGGGTGGTGCTTTTCCAGTTGGGCGGGCCGGACTCGCTCGAAGCCATCGAGCCGTTTCTCTACAACCTGTTTCGGGACCCCGACATCATCGATTTCCCCTTGGCGCGACTGGCCCGCGAACCGCTGGCGCGGCTGATCTCATCCAAACGGGCGGGCAAAGTCCGCAAGCATTACGAAGAAATCGGCGGCAAGTCTCCCCTGGGCGAAGTGACCGGCCGCCAGGCGCGGGCGCTGGAGCGCGAGCTTTCGAAATCCTTTACGGCGCGCGTGGTGGTGGCCATGCGCTATTGGCATCCGCTCACCGAGGTGGCGGTCGGCGAGCTTCAGGCCTTCGCGCCCGATGAGATCGTGCTCCTGCCGCTCTACCCGCAGTATTCCTCCACCACCACGGGCAGCAGCCTGAATGAGTGGCATCGACGTTTTCCCCGTGCGCAGGCCGCGCCGGTTCAAGTGGTCCGCGATTTTCACGACCACCCTCTCTACCTCGATGCGATCGGGGAGCGCATCAACCAGGGCCTGGAGCGATTTCGGCGCTCGAACGGCCACGCGGCTCGTGTGCCGGCGGACGTCCACCTGCTCTTTAGCGCCCACAGCGTTCCGGAGAGCGTCATTCACAGGGGGGATCCTTACCGGGCGCAGATCGAGGCCACAACCCGGCTGGTGATGGAGCGCGGCCGCTGGGCGAACCCCCATAGCCTGTGCTACCAAAGCCGCTCCGGGCCCGGCCGCTGGCTGCAGCCGTTCCTGCGCGAGACGCTGCAGGACCTGGCGAGGCGCGGCACGGAACGCGTCCTCGTGGTGCCCATTTCTTTCGTCTCCGACCACGTGGAAACCCTGCACGAGATCAACATCGAAGCGCGCGAACAGGCCGAGAGCTTCGGCCTCCACCGCTTCGAAACCATGGAAGGCTTGAACGATTCCCCCTCCTTCATCGCCGCCCTCGCGGACCTGGTGCTGAGCAAGGTCAGCGTGAAGGTGCCGGGATAGACATTCGCATTGTAAATGCCCCTCTTGCGCTTTTCGTCCCTTTGCGCTTTCATAGGGGGCATGAAAAACAAACTTTGCTACGTCCTGATGCTTGTCACCCTCTTCGCTGTGAGCGGTTGGTGGGTTTCCGCGCGCGGCACCGGAAGGTCTGTAACCATGGCGAACTTCTTTGTCTACGTCGGCCCCTATACGGGACCCAAGAGCCAGGGCATCTATGTATACAAGTATGAATCCGCAACCGGGAAGCTGACTCCGCTGGGGCTCGCCGCGGAGTCGACGAACCCTTCCTACCTGGCCATTCATCCCAACCACCGGTTCGTTTACGCGGCCAACGAAATCGGGAACTTTGCAGGTCAGAAAAGCGGGGGCGTCAGCGCCTTTGCGATGGATCGGAAAACGGGGAAGCTGACCTTGCTCAATGAAGTTGCCTCCGGCGGTATCGACCCTTGCCACCTGATGGTCGACAAGACGGGCAAGTACGTGCTGGTGGCCAATTACACGAGTGGGAGCGTGGCGGCCTTTCCTATTCTCGCCGACGGCCGCTTGGGCAAGGCTTCGTCATTCGTTCAACACACCGGGCACGGCATCAATCCCGAGCGCCAGCAAGGCCCGCACGCACACTGCATTCTTCTCTCGCCGGATAATCGCTTTGTGCTGGCCGCGGACCTGGGCGCCGACCGCGTGGTGGTCTATCGTTTCGATGCCGCCCTGGGGAAGCTCACGCCCAACGATCCTCCTTATGCGGAAGTTAAGGCCGGCTCCGGGCCGCGCCACCTGGCGTTTCATCCCAACGGCAAATTCCTTTACGTAAACAGCGAGATGGGGAACATCGTGACCGTGTTTTCCTACGACGCGGCACATGGCACGCTGAAGGAGTTGCAGACCATCTCGACGCTCCCCAAGGATTTCAAGGGCCAGAGTACTACGGCGGAGATTGCGGTGCATCCTTCCGGGCGATTCCTCTACTGCTCGAACCGCGGGCACGAAAGCCTCGCCGTCTACGCGATCGATCCCGTGAAGGGGACGCTCACCTTGGTCGAAATCGTTTCCAGTGGGGGCAAGGAGCCGCGCAGCTTCGAACTTGACCCCTCCGGGCACTACTTGATTTCCGCCAATCAGAACTCCGACAACCTGACGGTGTTTCACCTCGATGCGAACACCGGCCGCCTGACGCCTGCCGGGCAAGTGCTGGAAATCGGGGCACCCGTGTGCGTCAAGTTTGTGCCGATGGAATGAGGTGGCTCCCCTCTACAATCTGTCACATTGCGATACACTTTGCGCCTCGCGATTTGACCCCCGTCAAATCAGCGAAATTTTGAAAATTGCATCGCTCGATTGTTGACAGACTTGCGCAGCTTCCTTTATAGTTTTTTATTCGGGGCTAACAGGAATTCACCTGGACTTGTAATCACGAAGGCCAACCCACGAGGTCTGGTTATGGCGAATGCGGGCGACGCAGCCTCTCTTACTCCTATCCCACCCTCTCCGTCTGCCGTCGCGCCTGCCGCCAAGCCCGCTCCTAAACCCCCTGCTCCTGCCAAGGCCAAAGCCGCCACGGCGGAGGCGTCGCCAGCGGACAAAATGCGGCGGCGCATCGTATGGAGCTGCGTTTGGGGCTTCATTGGCGCCAACCTCTTGATGTTCTTTCGCTTCTTCTTCCCGCGCACCCTTTTCGAACCCAGCACCGTCTTCAAAATTGGATACCCTGCGGATTTCCAGCCGGGCGTGGATGAGCGTTTCAAGGCACAGGATCGCATCTGGGTAGTTCGCGAAGCCGACCGCATCTTCGTGATCTTTGCGCGCTGCACCCACCTGGGCTGCACCCCGGACTGGAAGCCGGCGGAACATAAGTTCAAGTGCCCCTGCCATGGCAGCGGGTACACACCCGAGGGAATTAACTTTGAAGGGCCGGCTCCCCGGCCCATGGACCGCGCGCACGTGGAATTGGACGCGACGGGTCAGATCATCGTGGACACCAGCCGCCTCTATTCGTGGCCCAAGGGGGGCGTGGATCATTTCAATGACGCCGGCTCGTACATCAATGTTTAGCGGGGCTCGATGAGGGGCCGATAATCGGGAGATCGGGTGAACGGATGAACAAAGGGTCTCTTCCGGCGGCAAGTTTTTCTGTTCACCCGATCGCCCAACCACCGGATTACCCGATGGAGAAAAATTGATGGCTGACGAATACAAGGGCACTCCTCCCAAAGAGGAACCAGGCGCGGCGCTCCCAAAGAAGGGCATCGCCGCGGTGCTGGAGGAGATGCGTGAGACGACGGAAGTATTAAAGGGCAAAGCCAAGGAGGATCTAGAAGGCCTTAAGCAGCCCGAGAAGACAACCCTTTATAAGTCCATCTTCCGCGTCAAGCACGACGAGAGCCCCCGCAGCCGCGCCCTGGGCGTGCTTTCCAACGTTTTTCTGCACTTGCATCCCTCCAAGATCAATCGTGATGCCGTGCGCTACGGCTACACCTGGGGCATGGGCGGCATCACTTTTTATCTCTTCCTGGTCCTGACCATTACCGGCGTGCTCTTGATGTTTTATTACCACCCCACCAAGGGTCAGGCGTATCGCGACATCGTTTACCTGATGAGTGACGTGCCGTTCGGGTCGCTGCTGCGCAACATGCATCGCTGGGCCGCCCACCTGATGGTCATCACCGTTTGGCTGCACATGTTCCGGGTGTTCCTGACGGGCTCTTACAAAAAGCCGCGCGAGTTCAACTGGTGCGTGGGCGTCATCCTGCTGGTGCTCACCCTGCTGCTCAGCTTTACCGGCTACCTGCTGCCCGACGATCAACTGGGCTTCTGGGCGGTGACGGTGGGCACGAACATGGCGCGCGCCACCCCGCTGCTCGGGCACGAGGGCCCCTTTGGCGCGCAACTCGGCATGACTCCTTATAACGACGTGCGCTTTGCCCTGTTGGGCGGCTCGATCGTGGATGCCAATGCTCTGTTGCGTGCTTATATCTGGCATTGTATTGCAATCCCACTTATTGCCTCCGTCTTTATGGGTGTGCATTTCTGGCGAGTGCGCAAAGACGGCGGCATCTCCGGGCCCGCGCCCGTGATGCTGGAAGAAGAAGCGCTAAAAAAGAAGGTGTTACCGTATGTGGTGCCGCAGCATACGGAATGAGAAATATTGAACCATTTAGCCATCGGGTCATTGAGCCATTGAAAATCATGTGACCTATGCGGCCCGTCAATGGCTCAATGAGACAATGACCCAATGAGTCAATAAACATGGACTGGCATCAACTTTGGGCAATTACTTCCGCGCCGGACAACGTTCCCATTGTGGCGTTGATCGGGCTCGTGCCTTTCTATACCTGGTTCGGCCTCCGGCAGGCGCTCGCCAACGATCGCCTGATCGGGCAATTGCAAGCGGACCCGCAGCTTGCCAAGACGCATCATCGCAAGGTGCTCCCCTGGAAGCCCGGTTGGACGAAGGAAGTTCCCGTCTGGCCCTTCCTGCTACGCATTGAATTCCTGGCCGCCATCATTGTCACCGTCATCCTGATGGTCTGGTCCATCACCCTCAACGCGCCGCTCGAAGAGCTCTCCAACCCCAACCTGACGATGAACCCTGCCAAGGCCCCGTGGTATTTTCTGGGCCTCCAGGAAATGCTGGTCTACTTCGATCCCTGGATGGCGGGGGTGGTGATGCCCTCGCTGATCATCGTCGGACTGATAGTGATTCCCTACATCGACGCCAACCCGCTGGGCTCCGGGTACTACACCTGGAAGCAGCGGCGTTTCGCGATTGGCACCTTCTGCTTCGGCTTCATGCTCTTGTGGCTGTTGATGGTCGTGATCGGGACGTTCATCCGCGGCCCGGGATGGATGTGGTTCTGGCCGGGGCAGACCTGGGACCCCAATCGCCAGGTGTTTGAGGTGAACCGGGACCTGCCCGACATCTTCTATATCACCTCGGTCTGGGGCAAGGTGATTTTCGGCGCCCTGGTCATGGGAATTTACTTCTTCGTGGCGGGCGGGTTGGTGCACAAGTTGATTACCTGGAACGACTTCAACAAGAAAATTTACCAGAAGATGAGTTTCCTGCAGTACATGACCATGCAAATGTTTTTAACGATTATGTTGTTACTTCCGATCAAAATACTCATTCGGCATTTGTTTAGAATCAAGTATATCTGGGTGACGCCTTGGTTCAACTTATGAAAGGCGGTGACGAGTGGCGCGTGACAAGTGACGAGCAGGAGAAAAAGCAAGTCATCGTGCCATCGAGCCATGGGAAGTCGGATGAACCGGTGACCCGATGGACCGATCCCCTGTTTGTTTCTTGGCACTTGTCACTCATCACTCGTCACTCGTCACTGTTCTTGGGGGTTTGGGTTGCCTGAGGAAAAGGATCCGGTCATTTCGGCCTCACTGGCCACGTTTTTTGTGGCGGCGTCGGTGCTCCTGATGCTGACGCTCGTCTGGGCGCTGTACAACGAATTTTTCGGCCTGCGCCCCTGGAAGAATTATCAACGCGAATTCGCGCGCCGCTACCACTCTTTTCTTGTCAGGCAAATTCCCAAGCAAAAGACCGCCGAGGAAGCCATCTTGAAGTCCGCCGAGTATCAGCAACTCGACCAGCAACTCAAGGCTGCGGAGGCCCAGATCAAGGACCAGACCGAGGGGATGGACCGGCAGATTGCCGTCATGGACGCGCGCTTCTCCGCCCTCACCGATACCTTCACCACCGCCCGCGCTTACGTGGCAACGCAGGTTTACGCGATTGAGCACACCTCGGCGGGCGGCAAAGCGTCGATACAGAAGAGCCTCGCCAGGTACGAAGCCGGCCCCTTCGCACTTGCCCTGCCCACCCTGCCGGACGGTCATCGCCAGAAGGGCACCTACACCTTCGATCAACTGCAAGAGGAATTCAACAATGTTCAGCTCGACAAGGCAAAGATGCTGGAGGAAAAGGCTGCCTTGCTGCGGCCTGTTTCGGATCTGCGCAAAAAGCGCGATGCCTACGTCGCGGACCACCTGAACGGGCTGACCGCGGAGCAGTTGCACGGGCTTCTGGTCAAAGTGGATAGTTCCGCAATAAATATTCGGCAGATCAATAATCCTGATGCAGGCATTGTCGATCGGTGTGAGTCCTGCCACGTGGGCATTCGCGAGCCGGCCGTTATTACCGCCAAGGACATGGGCGGGAAGAAAGTATTCGTGAGCCACCCGGACCCCGAGTTGCTCGCCCTCCACGACCCGGAAAGATTCGGCTGTTCTCCCTGCCACAACGGCAACGGCATGCAGGTGGAAAGCGTTGAAACGGCGCACGGAAACTACGAGCACTGGCTGTGGCCGCTTCATCCGCATGAAAACGTCGAGGCCGGCTGCCAGCAATGCCACGCCAGCGACATGATCGTCGATCACGCGCCGGTGCTGAGTTACGGTAAGGAGCTTTTCCAATACCGCGGCTGCGTTGGCTGCCACCGCTTCCAGCATTACGATGCGGAGCCGGAAGAGCTGGTGGCCGGCCAGCAGCAGATGATGCAGCTCGAAACTCAGCGGCATGACGCGCAGCGCGACATCCAGCGCGACATCCAATTGGGCGATCAGGCGCCGGACAACGACACCGCGCGGAGGTATTACACCCAGGCGGATATGCTGCGTGTTTCCATCAGCGACATTGACGGCCGCATCGAGCAGCTCGACCGCCGCTCCAAGGATCTGCTGCGCGACGCGAAGAAAGTGGGGCCGGATTTGAAGGAAGTGCGGGTGAAGATACACCCTGACTGGATCCCGGTCTGGATCTCCAACCCCCATGCCTGGCGCCCCTCCACGCGCATGCCGCGTTTCCGCCTGGCGGATGGCGAAGTCAAAGCCATTTCCGCGTTCATTTGGCAGAGCGGTATTGACGGCACGCTGCCCCACCAGCCGCCCGGCGATCCGGTGAAGGGCAAGGAAAGTTTTGAGACCCGCGGCTGCCTGGGCTGCCACTCCCTGGACGAATCCAGTCCGCATTTCGCCGCCAACCTCTCGCGCGTGGGGGAGAAGGACAACTACGATTACCTGGTGCGCTGGATTCACGACCCTCGCGAGCGCACGCTCCCCTATTGCCCCTACGAGAAGCGCGACTTGACGGAAGCGGACTACAAGCGTCACGGCCTGCCCTTTGTATTTGATCTCGACCACTCGCGATGTCCCAACGACGGCCACGAGTTGCAGGTGGAGCAGGAAACCATCATGCCCAACCTGCGCTTGTCCATCGCGGAAGCGCGTGACATTGCCAGCTACCTGCTCACCCTGAAGCTGCAGGATCCCTCCGCTTACCCGCGCGCCAATTTCCTGAACGACCCCAAGCTCAAGGCGCAAGGCCACGCCCTCGTCCAGCGTTACGGGTGCGCGGGCTGCCACGAGATCGCGGGGATGGAAGACGAAGGCCGCATCGGCACGGAACTCACCAAGGAAGGCTCCAAGCCCCTCGAGCAGATTGACTTTGCCTTGCTCACCGGGCAGGCCGAAAAAGGCGGCTGGTACAGCCACAAGGGATTCTTCGAGCACAAGCTGGAGAAGCCGGAGATCTACGACACCGGGCGCGACTGGACCGACCGTGATCCCAATGACCGGCTGCGCATGCCCGACTTCGATATGAAGCCGGAGGAAATCACCGCCCTCACCACGTTCCTGATGGGGGCTGTGGAGTCGCAAGTTCCCCGCCGATACTGGGATGCGCCGGAAGACCAGCGGCACGACATCCAGGAAGGCTGGTGGATTGTCAAAAAGTATAACTGTATGGGCTGTCACCAGTTCATGGTGGGACAGTCAAGCCGCCTGATGACCTTGCCGCGTTACCAGACGCCCGAGTGGAAGGATCAGTTGCCCCCAAAGCTCATGGGCGAAGGGGCGCGCGCCAACCCTGACTGGATGCTGAGGTTCCTGGCGAATCCCGCGCTCGACCCCAAGGACACGGATCGCGACGGCGTGCGGCCTTACTTGCAAGTACGGATGCCGACCTTCTACTTTTCGCCTGTCGAACTGCGCAAGTTGGTGCGCTTCTTCCAAGCGCTTTCCGGTCAACCCATGCCCTACGTCGCCCCCAAGCTCGAACCGCTGACGGAGCAGGAAATCGCCATGGCCCGCGCGCTCTTCACGAGCCGGGCCGCGCCCTGCCTGAAGTGTCACGCCACGGGTGACCCGGCGCACGATAAGTATGCCACCGCGCCTAACTTCCTCCTGGCGCGCGATCGCCTGAAGCCCGGCTGGGCTCGCCGCTGGATGCTCGACCCTTCGATGATCAGCCCCGGGACGGCGATGCCTTCGGGCCTATTTAAACCCCAGGCCGACCACTACGTTTTTTCCGGCCCCACGCCGGATCTCTTCAAAGGCTACGAGGGTGACCAGCCGGAATTGCTGGTGCGCTACTTGTTTGAGATTACCCCGGAGGAGCAGCGCCGGCTGATGGGAATGAGTGCGGCTCTCATGAAGACGGCGGAATTCAGGAGTCAGAAGTCAGGAGTCTGGAGTCAGAATGAAACGCCGGGCACCCCGATTGCTGCTAAGATTGAGGCGACTCGCATGACTGACCGATGATCTGCGGCTTCGCCGCTTGCTGTGCGGAAAGGCAGAGCCTTTCCGCACAGCGGCGCGGAGGAGCGGGATCGAATATGAGAGTTTCCGGCTAATTTGGACAGCCATGGTCTATGACCGCCGGCTTTTTAATTCAATAATGTTGCGTTCGAGACATACGTTTACTGCAGCGCCGCCCTTTAGGGCGGCACATGCCGGGCTAACGCTCGGCGCTACAACAGAAAAGGAAGGGATCATCCCATGAATAATCGAAAATGGATGTGGCTCTTTTCGGCTTTGGTGATTTTGGCGCTCGTCGGCTGCGGGAAGAAAGAGGAGCAGGCCCCCGAGCAACCCGCCGAGACCACCACGGCGCCGGCCCCCACCCCGATCGACCAGTCCACAGTGGGCGCAGTGACCGGCAAGATCACATTTGAAGGTGCAAAACCCAAGCAGATAAGGATCATGATGGATCAGGACCCCGTCTGTGTCCAGAAGCATGGCGGCAAAGCAGTGTTCGCCGAGGACGGCGAAGTGAATGGGGACGGTACCCTCCCCAACGTATTTGTATATGTTAAGGCCGGGGCTGAGAAGTACACTTTCGCGCCCCCCGCGGATGCGGTCACCCTTGACCAAGATGGCTGCATGTACAAACCTCATGTCCTGGGCGTCATGGCGGGCCAGACGCTGAAGATTGTATCCAGCGACGCCACCACCCACAACATCCACCCGATGCCCAAGGACAACCGCGAGTGGAATATGTCGCAGGCGCCCGGCGCCGCTCCCATCGAGCAGAAGTTCGCCCGCCCGGAGATCATGGTCCCGGTGAAATGCAACCAGCACCCCTGGATGCGCGCCTGGATCGGAGTCACATCGAACCCGTTCTACGCCGTTTCCGGCGCGGATGGCACATACACCATCCAGGGGCTGCCACCCGGCGATTACACTATCGAAGCTTGGACGGCGACCTTCGGGACGCAGGAGCAAAAGGTGACGGTCGGCGCAAAGGAGACCAAGACGGCCGATTTCAAGTTCAAGGCGTCCTGATTGGGGGCCAAGTACTGGGGGCTGGGGGTTGGGGAAGAGCAAAGTACAAGTTCCCGGAACCCAGCACCTGTTTTGTACACGCGGCGGGCGTGGACTTCGAAGTCCGAGGTCCGGAGTCCGGTGTCGGGCTTCGGACTTCTGGTTGAAAGACGGGTTTGAGGAGCATAGCGAGTCAGACGGCGTGCGTGGGGCGCGCCGCGTCTCGAAGCAACATAGACGGATCAGGGCAAATTCACCAAAGATAAGTCCGAGCCTGCTGTCCGAAAGCGAAGATGTTACGAGTGACGAGCTTGCTTGTCACTGGTCACTTGTCACTGCTTTAGAGACCTCGGACCTCGGACTTTAATTTAGGAGCAATGACTTATGGCGCTGGCGATTGCGCTCGTGGTGGTCATCATCACCTTGTTTTCCGGCTACTTCTTTTGGGCGCACACTTGGTGGTTCCCGATTGATATCTCCAAGCACGGTGCGGCCATTGACCATCAGTTCATGCTGACCCTGATCATCACGGGAATCATTTTCGTGGCGGCGCAGGTGTCGCTGGCCTACGCGATCTGGAGGTATCGCGACCGGGGCGACGGCCGCAAAGTGACGTACTCGCATGGCAACAACCTGCTTGAGGCTACGTGGACTCTCGCTGCCGCCATCCTCTTCATCGGCCTTAACCTGATGGGTTACCGCACCTGGGCGAACATCCACTTTGTCGGCGCGCAGCCCGGCGCCTTGCAGGTTGAAGTCTGGGGCCAACAGTTTGCATGGTACTTCCGTTATCCCGGACCCGACGGTCAATTCGGCCCCGTGCACGTGGAAAAAGTTGACGACGCCATGGGCAATTTTCTGGGACTTGACCGCGACCACGACGCCGCCTCCAAGGATGACATCGTCACCGCCACGCTCGGCCTGCCTGTGAATCGTGAGATCCAGTTGATTCTCCGCTCCAAAGACGTTACGCACTCATTTTTCGTGCGCGAACTGCGCATGAAACAGGATTTGGTCCCGGGGATGGAGATTCCCATTCATTTTACGGCCACGAAAACCGGCCGGTACGAACTGGCCTGCGCGGAACTCTGCGGCCTGGGCCATTACAAAATGCGCGCCTTCGTCGATGTGATGACCCAGGAAGATTTTGATAAGTGGTTGCAGAACATGGCGGCAGCGCAATGAGGTAGGTGGCAGGTGGTAGGTAGTAGTTGGGGCTTTTGGGAAAGGTAGGCCGCAGGCGGCAGAGGACATAGGTCTTCCCCACCTACGGAGGTTAGCACATGGACGCTTCGGTTCTGGGAATTGGCATTTCGCGCCTGGGGCAAATTCAGGTGCGGGCGCACGATGTGGAGCGGGCGGCGAAGTTTTATCAGGAAGTTCTGGGGCTGAAGCTGCTCTTCAAAGCGCCGCCGGGTTTGGCGTTTTTCGATTGCGGCGGAGTGCGGCTGATGATCGACCACCCGGAGAAGCCGGAGTTCGATCACGCTTCGTCCATCCTGTATTTTGCCGTGCCCGACATTCAGGCCGCCCATGCGGAGATGAAGCAGAGCGGGGTGCGTTTTGAGGACGAGCCGCACATGATCGCCAAAATGCCGGACCACGATTTGTGGATGACGTTCTTCCGTGATTCGGAAGACAACCTGTTGGCGTTGATGAGCGAAGTGAAGAAGTAGGAGTCAGGAGACAGAAGTCAGGAGTTAGGAGCAGGAGACGGGAGTCAGGAGTCAGAATACGGCCGCGCCACGTAGGTTTGGTTTTTAAATGACCCGATGACCCGATGACTCAATGATTCGATCTCCTGACTCCTTCAAGGGGAGGTTGTTAATGGCAGAGACACATGCTGAAGCCGTTCACCGGCACGAGGCTCCCAAGGGTTTCGTCTGGAGATACATTTTCAGCCTCGACCACAAGGTGATTGGCATTCAATACTGGTGCCTCGCGTTATTCAGCGTGCTCGTAGGCCTGACGCTCTCCATCCTGATGCGTCTGCACCTGGTTTGGCCGCAGGCCAGCGTCCCGCTGCTCGACAAACTCTCGCCGGTCGGGGCGCCCGGAGGGGTCATCAGCCCTGAGTATTATCTTTCGCTGCTCACCCTGCACGGCACTTTGATGGTTTTCTTCGTGCTTACCACCGCCCCGCAGAGCGGCTTTGGCAACTTTATCCTGCCCATTCAAATCGGCGCGGAGGACATGGCCTTCCCTCGCCTCAACATGCTTTCTTTCTGGGTGACGTTCGCCGGCCTGGTGGTTTTGGTGTCCACCTTCTTCATCCATGACGGTCCACCCATTGGTGGCTGGACGTCTTACCCTCCGCTCTCCGCCGTGGGAGGCGCCGCGGGCCCGGGTATGGCCGTAGGCGAGACGCTTTGGATCATTTCCATTGCCATTTTTTGCGTCGCCTCGATGCTGGGCGCCATCAACTTCATCGCCACCACGCTGGACTTGCGGGCGCGCGGCCTTTCCCTGATGCGGCTGCCCTTGACCTGCTGGGCGTGGTTTATTACCGCTATTCTGGCTTTGCTTTCGTTTGCCGTGCTTCTGGCGGCGGGCGTCCTGCTGTTGCTCGATCGGACGGGCGGCACGAGCTTTTTCATCCCCGGCGGCCTCATCGTCAGCGACAAGATCATGTCGAATCACACCGGCGGCTCGCCTCTGCTTTGGCAGCATTTATTCTGGTTCTTCGGCCATCCGGAGGTTTACATCGCCATCCTGCCGGGCATGGGAATGACCTCGCACATTCTCTCCACCTTTGCGCGCAAGCCCATTTTTGGCTATCGCGCCATGGTTTACGCCATGGCCGCTATTGCCGTTTTGGGATTCGGTGTCTGGGGCCATCACATGTTTGTGAGTGGCATGAGCCCCTATTCCGGCTTCGCGTTCTCGATCCTCACCATGGCCATCGGCGTCCCCTCCGCCATCAAGACGTTTAACTGGATTGGCACGCTGCTGGGCTCGAGGATTCGCTTTTCGACGCCCATGCTCTACGCTCTGGGCTTCGTTTCGATCTTTGTGAGCGGCGGGCTTTCCGGAATCTTCCTGGGTCAGCCGCCCATCGACATCTACTTTCACGATACTTACTTCGTCCTCGCTCACTTCCACTTGATCATGGGTGTGGCGGCCATCTTCGGCATGTTTGCCGGAACCGCTTTCTGGTTCCCCAAGATGTTCGGCCGCATGATGAACGAGACGCTGGGCAAGATTCATTTCTGGTTCACTTTCGTGGGCGTGTACGCGATCTTCATGCCCATGCATTACCTGGGTTTGGAAGGCAACCCGCGCCGCTACTCCGAGTTCATTGACAACTTCCTGGTGCCGCTCATGCCCCTGCACAAATTCATTTCCATTGCCGCGTTTATCACCGGCGGGGCGCAGATACTATTTTTCGCCAACCTCATCTGGAGCATGTTCTGGGGCAAGAAGGCCACGGAGAACCCCTGGGAAGCCACCACCCTCGAGTGGACGGTTCCCTCTCCCCCACCCTTCGACAACTTTGCCGGCGTGCATCCGGTGGTTCATCACGGTCCGTATGAGTTCGCGGTTCCAGGCGCGGACAAGGATTATGTCATGCAGAATTCGACGGAAGTTATTAAGGCGGAAGGATAATTGTCCGTTGTTTTTTAGGTTGGTCCGTGGTCCGTGGTCCGTGGTCAGTTGTCCGTGGTCCATTGCAACTGACGGCGGTCCAGGGGTAACACAAACGCAGCCTCGAATTTGAGTTTTTCCGGGTTCCGCGGTCAGATGTCGGTTGCAACGGACGACTGACCACGGACCGCGGACAGGTAGTAAAAATATGGCCTCAACGATCCTCACGCCAACCAAGCCTAAGCCTGAAGCCGGCGGGAAGCTGGACGACCACGGCCGCGGTCCGGGCGGCAACGGCTTCGGTGGGAGCAGCGACTCCGGCCTGCCGGAGTACCGGGTCCCGGGCCACACTTACCAATTGGGGATGTGGTTCGCGCTCATTGGCGTCGTGATGCTTTTCGCGGCCTTCACCAGCGCCATGGTCGTACGGCGCGGCATGTCGTTCGATTGGGTTTCCATTGCCTTGCCCCGCGTGCTCTGGTTGAACACCGGCATTCTGATCGCCAGCAGCTTGACGCTGGAGTTTGCGCGGCATTCGCTCGCCGAACGCGCACCGATAAACTTTATCCGCTGGCTCACGGCGACGGTGGTGCTGGGGCTGGGATTCCTGGCCGGGCAGCTTGTGGCCTGGCGCGAGCTCGCGGCGCGCGGCGTCTACCTGGCCACCAATCCCAGCAGCTCGTTCTTTTACGTTCTGACCGCGACGCACGCTGTGCACCTGGCGGGCGGCGTCTTGGCGCTCGGCTACGTGGTGTTTCGCGCCGTCCGCATGGCGCGCGGGTGGCAACGCCGCACCGCGCTCGATGTCACGGCCATCTACTGGCACTTTATGGATGCGCTGTGGATTTACATTTTTTTCTTGCTGGCGAAGTGGGCGTAGTAATCGGTTGATCCGATGATCGGGTGATCGAGTGAACAAAGAACAAAACCTCAGCCTTGGTTTTTGCTCACCCGATCTCCCAATCTCCTGCTCACCCGATCCTAAGACAGGGGGAACCTACATGGCAAGCCATGAAGCAATCAACGCAAGCCTGCAAGGCGTCCGAGAGTCGGCGTGGGGAGGCGGTGTCGCGCCCTTTGCCACCGGGTCGAAGAAGCTCGGCATGTGGCTCTTCATCATGTCGGACGCCATTACCTTTGGCGCACTGCTCATGGCCTACAGTTACGTGCGCGTGGCCAGCGACAATTGGCCGACGCCTTTCGAGTTCTATCCGGCCCTGATCAAGGCCACGGTGATGACCTTTATCCTGCTCTCCAGCTCGGTAACTATGGTGATGGCCGTACAGGCGGCGAAGGCTGAACACCGCGCCACCGCTGTGAAGTGGGTCATGGCTACCATGACGGGCGGCTTGCTGTTCGTGATCATCCACGCTACGGAGTGGGCAGGGCTAATCGGGGAAGGTGTGCGGTTGTTCCATAACCCTTGGGGCTCGCCACTGTTCGGCGCGGCCTTCTTCACGCTCACGGGCCTGCACATGACGCACGTTTTCTGCGGCGTCATTTACTTGGGGGTGGTCGCGGGTTTGTTCGGCAAAGGCAAACTGGGGTCGGAAGATGTGGAGGTCGCGGGACTGTACTGGCACTTCGTAGATCTGGTGTGGATGTTCATCTTCCCGCTTGTCTACGTTCTATCCATTAAGCAGGGCTAAGAGAGCGTCCGTTGTCCGTAGTCCGTTGTCCGTTATCAGTGGGCTGTAAGTGTGCGCCCAGGATTAAGGATTTGGGACCCAGTAAGAAAAGGGGCCGAAGCCGATGGCTGAGCATAGAAATACGAAGCCTTGGCGATGACGACATGCAACTGACGACGGACCACGGACAACTAACGACGGATATTCCAAGGAGGTTTCATGACCACATCAACGGCAAACAGCCACGCCGAAGGTTCCACGCGAATCTTCCTGATCGTCTGGTTCTGGCTGCTGGCGCTCACCGGGGTGGAGGTTTTTCTCGGCTATAAGCAACTGGAATTGAAACTCATGATCGTCCTGCTCATGGGCCTTTCGGTCATCAAGGCGGCTCTGATCATCGCCTACTTTATGCACCTCCGCTACGAGCGGCCAAGTATGGCGGCGGCCTTGATGCCGGCACTGGTGATTGTCATCGTGCTGATGAACATCTTCCTGCCGGATAGCGTGCGGCTGCTGCATATGAGGCCACATTAAGGGCAGAAGGCAGTAGGCGGTGGGCAGTAGGCAGCGGGGGTACTGAAGACTTAGAGCCCTCGCCCCTTTGGGGGGAGGGTTGCCCGCAGCCGGCGTCTTCATCAGCCGGGGTGGGCCGGGTGAGGGAGTCCAAAGTCCGAAGGTAGGAAGAGTGGGAATGAGGTGAGAAGGCATGGCACGGCAACCGGCAATCGTCAATCGTCAATCGAAAATTGGTCGCAGCCTTAAAAGTTTCGAATCTCGAGTCTCGAAACTGCTGCCTGCTGCCTGCTGCCTGCTGCTTACGGCCTACTGCCTGGCGCCCACAGCCCTCCACGCCCAGGGTTGCGCCATGTGTTACACCAGCGCCTCGGCGGCGAGGGCAGGCGCCAAAGAAGCTCTTCTAAACGGCACGCTGATTCTGCTGGTGCCGCCCGTGGTGTTTTTCGCAATCATTGCCGTGGTAGTCTATAAGTACCGGAACAGGTTTCGCGACTCGGCCGAATGGCAATCAGAGCACGATCTAGAGTTACATAAAATGCTCGAGGAATTTGAGCCCGTCGCGAGGCGGTAGAACAGGCCCGTCGAACTGATGGCCCGATTCTCAAGTTCCGGAATCTCAAGGGGCAAGGTAAATCCCATGGCAGAACATCATCCTTGGCTTCATCGTTACGCGACCTTCGTCGCTTTCTGCACGTTCCTTCTGATCATTGCGGGTGCTTTGGTGACCGGCAACGATGCCGGCCTTTCCGTGCCCGACTGGCCCACTTCCTTCGGCACTTTCCGCATGCCGCGCATGGTGGGAGGAGTGAAGTTCGAGCACGGTCATCGCATGATTGCGGGTGTGGTCGGCATTCTTACCATTCTCCTCGTGATTGGGCTCTGGTTGAAGGATTCGCGCCGCTGGGTTCGCTGGGTGGGCTTCGCTGCGGTGATGGCGGTTTTTGCTCAAGCGCTTCTGGGCGGCATCACCGTGCTGTTCTATCTGCCCGTGGCAATCTCCGCCGCTCACGCCACCCTGGGGCAGATCTTCTTCTGCCTCGCGGCGAGCCTAGCCTTTTTCACCCGCGCCGACTGGCGTTGGGACGAGGCAAAGCGGGAGGACGCGTCCTCTCCGTCGTTGCAGCATCTCACCGTGGCCACGACCGCGGTCATCCTCGTGCAACTGATCCTCGGTGCGGTCTTTCGGCATTCCGAATCGGGAAGCATCGCCCCCCACGTGGTGGGCGCCTGCGTGGTCACCCTGATGGTGGGCTGGGTGGTTACACGGGTCCTGGCACGCTTCGCGAATGAGCCCGCCCTGCTGCGCCCCGCCCTGCTCTTGGGTGGACTCCTGGTCGTGCAGGTCTTTCTGGGCATTGGTTCCTATTTCATGAAGATGGCGGCGCTCCGTGCTCCGCAGCCTCAGCCGCCGGTGGTGGACATCACCACCACCCACGTGGCGGTGGGCGCGCTGGTTATGGTGACGAGCTTGTACCTCACCTACCAGACACATCGCTTGCTCGTGACTCCTAAGGAAGAGATGAGGGCCGCTTCGGCGCCCCATCAGGCAACCACATGATGTAGCGCCGGGCTTCACCCCGGCACGTATCGGTACACGGAAATGCCGCCCTGAAGGACGGCGCTACATTGCGGTTTCAGGAAACTACATGACGCGTGGTAAGAGAAACTCGCACACCATGACGGAGCCTCTCGGACGGCCTGCCCATCCCGCGTGGCTCGTCCACCTGGCGGACTACTGGACGCTGACCAAGCCCGAGGTCAACTTTCTGGTGCTGGTCAGCACCCTGGTGGGGTTTTCGCTCGCCGTCCCGGGCGCCGGGAAAGGCTGGCTGCTCTTTCACACTTTGATGGGAACATTGCTGGTGGCAAGCGGCACCGGCACGCTCAATCAATACCTGGAGCGCCGCACTGATGCCTTTATGCGCCGCACGGCGAACCGGCCTTTGCCGTCCGGGCGCTTGGCTCCGGCGGAAGCTTTCTGGTTCGGAATCCTGCTTTCCATCGCCGGCGGTGCAGAACTCTGGGTCGCCGCCAATCCGCTCACCAGCGCCCTGGCGCTCGCCACGCTTGCGACCTATCTGGTCCTCTACACACCGCTCAAGCGGCAGACACCGCTCTGCACGCTGGTGGGCGCGTTTCCAGGAGCCATGCCGCCACTGATCGGCTGGGCCGCGGTACGCAATGGCCTGAGCAGCGAGGCCTGGGTGCTATACGCGATTCTCTTTTTATGGCAATTCCCGCACCTGCTGGCGATTGCCTGGATGTATCGCGAGGATTACGCCCGCGCGGGCTTGCAGATGCTGCCGCGCAACGATCGCGACGGCCACGCCATGGTTCGGCAGGTCCTGGGATGCACCTTGGCGCTCCTGCCCATCAGCTTGATTCCCGCTTTCACAGGACATGCCGGATGGATTTATCTGGTGGGCGCAGGAATTCTGGGGGCGGGATTTTTGTACTCCGGGGCACGCCTGGCGGCTTCGCGGACCAATGTGCTCGCCAAGCAACTGCTGATGGCGTCGATTGTATACTTGCCCTTGGTTTTTGCGCTCTTGATGTTGGACCAGAGGCGGGGCTAGGCGTGATGCGGTTCACTTAAGCATGGCCGCAGGGTTAGGCGTGGGCGCTTTCCTCTGTGACGAGTTTTGCTTCCAACTTTTGAATCGTGTTATCTAACCAGACCAGCAGCGCCTGCTCAGCCTCGTCGTGCTTCCCGGCCTCTTCCAGTTCAGCAATATTCTTGCCCTGCTCATTGAGCGGGATAAAGTGGCAGGGGATGTCCTGATCCTTATGCTCTTCGGGTACCCATTCCCAAAGGAGGCACTCATTGCACGGATGCTTTTTGACCTGCTCACCGACGTTCAGGCAAGTAATGGAGTCGCGAAAGAGGCTCTCTTCTTTCCAGGGTGTCCGGACCGAGCGGCCGTACCCCCCATCTTTCAAAATGTCTCTTTGTAGCTTGAGTTGTTCTATAATCTCTTTGATGTTGGCTGCCATAATTTTTGCCTCTCGCTGGTGCTCTAAGAAGCTGGGTTCCGCCGGATTAGGACACCGAGTCATGACAGAGCAATTACGTTGCCATATGGAAGAGATTGATTTGGGGCAACTTAGTAGCTGAGTGAGAGCAACTTAACTTTTGGGCGATGGGTCAAAAAGCCCACTTTTAGACATGCTGTGCGGCTTACTTATGACCCTTCGGCACACGAGGTGACTTTGATGGCGGATGCTCGTACAGCAGGTCAACTCCCTCCGCGCGAAGAGAGGGCGGCGATGCTTGAGGACGTCTTCTTGCTGGCCTTCTGTTTCCTGTTAGCGCTAGGCGGACTGGGCATAGCTGTTTGGGAGTTCGTCGTCGGCTGGTTCTTTTCGATTGACGGACTATGGCTGACCCTTATCAGCCTGACCCTGGCCGTAGTCTTTGGCGGAAACATCGCTTGGTCAATCCACACCGGCGAGGTGCAAGCTCTGTGGCGCGAGTTCCGGAAAGCCCCCCCCTCGAACGGTTCCCCGAAAGAGGCCGCCGCAGGTTCCAAATGATCCATTATCTTCCCGCCGTGGACGCCACGCTCAACGCCGCAAGCGCCCTGTTGCTGGCCTGCGGCTTCATCTTCATTCGGCGCAAAAACATCCCGGCGCACAAAGCCTGCATGCTTGCAGCGTTTGCGACCTCGGTTCTCTTCCTCGTCTGTTACCTGACCTACCACTACTTCCACGGGGTGACGCGATTTCCGGGTCACGGGTTGGTTCGAACCTTTTACCTTACCTTGCTCGGCTCGCACACGATTCTGGCCGTCGCCATCGTTCCCCTCGTGCTGACCACGCTTTACCGGGCTTGGCGTAGGCGCTTCGACCTGCACCGCCGCATCGCTGTCTGGACGTTGCCACTCTGGCTCTACGTTTCCGTTACCGGCGTGGCCGTGTATGTGATTCTTTATCACCTGATGCCGGTCTCTCACCCGTAATCCAGATTTCTCACTACGAGATTTGAAGCGCGCGGGTTCAGGAAATAACTTGTTGATTCGATGGTGGAAGACCCCCTCACCCCGTCCCGCCCCGGCTGGTGAAAGCGCCGGCGGCGGTCCACCCTCTCCCCCAAAGGGCGGGGGCTATAAATCTTCGGTACCCCCGCTGCCCACTGCCCACTGCCTACTGCCTTCCGCCTACTGCGTTCTGAATTTGGACCCCCTCACCCGCCCCGCTTTGACCTGGTGAAAACGCCGGCGGCGGTCCACGCTCTCCCCTCGGAGAGGGAAATGGTTGTTCGGGCGCGTGAGCGCCCCGCGACGGGCGTCCTCATCAGCCGTCGCGGGCCGGATGAGGGGTTACTTCCGCGCCCTCCATTACCAGCCGCCGGCCACGCACAACCGCGGGCTGGGCGTTTCCCGTCAATGTGCCCGGCGTGGATTTGAACCAGGATTTTTGTTGCGGCGTCGCTGCGCTGTGCTACCTGGTCTTGGGCGGCTGTTGCGGGCTGTTGAGGGCGTCGAGGAAACGGGGGAACCCGTTGTAAAAGGAATGCAGCGTTGCGGCGAGTGCGAAAAGCTCAGCGGAATTCGGCGGGCTCGACGCACATTGCTCAATGAACGGGCGGGAAGTGTCCAGCAGGCGATGAAGCTGCTTCCATTCGAGCGCAACCTGCTTCCGCAGCCTATCCCACAACAGTTCCCCTTCTTGCCTGAGGTAGCGAGTGAAGTCGGTGTCCTGATCCAGATCAACCAAATCGACGGGGCGACCCAGAGCACGGCTGGCTTTGGCCATGGCGCGGAAAAAGACCTCCGGCGGCAAGCCTGAAACCGCCATGTCGACGTCGGAGTTGGGGCGCATCTTCCCCTTGCTTGCCGAGCCAAAAACGTACACCTCCTTGGCTCCGACCGCCTTGAGCGCGGATGCCGCCTTGTCAACTAATCCCTTCATATCCTCCGTCATGGTGTCCTTCCTAGCTATAGTATGGCAAACTGCGCCGCCTCCGTCGAGACAAGAATGGTAATGAATACAACGGTGAAGGATGAAGGGTGGACCGGGTGCCGCGGACGTTGGCTACTTGGTAGCCCAAGCCCAGGAGGAGGAGTAGCGCAGAGGTGGACGCCGTTCAGTCCTCCTCTGCGGCTTTTTCGAAAACCCCGCCATGCCGCGTCTGCGGCGAATCCAAGAGCCGCTGAGGAGCGCACAATACGCGCACCTCATCGCTACCCCGACCCAACCTCCGCGGTACCCGGTCCTCCTTGCGCAGCGCATCAAGCCCAGAAGTTGCGGCCATGACCGGGTATTGCCGCAAGCCTTCAGAAAGGGGGACGGAGAATTTGCCAGGCGCGCCAGCGAATCGCTGGTGCGCCTGGGGGGAAGGAATGCAAGGGAGCTAGTTGATCGTTAGTGAGACCGTCTTCACAACCACATTGTTCACAGGTCGTGACTGGTCGGTCACCTGAATCGTAAGATTGTACGTACCGGGCGTGTCAACGATGCTCGTGTTGGTGGTGCTCTTGACCTGACCGTCAGAGCTGAGGGTAAACCCGAGGCTGGTCAGGGTGTTGGGCCCAGTCGTCACGTCCGCAAACGTAAAGTACTTGTTGGGACCGTTGGCGACAATCGAGGACGCATAGGGCTCGCCATGTGTGGCCGCAGGGAGCGTGGTGGTCGCAATATGCAAGACCGGGTTCGGAATGTGGTCGATTCCCGTCGGTGTTGTGACGCCTGTAGTGGCCCTCTCCCCCCCCACCAACTGCCAGTCCGCGGGGTTCGACGGTGGAATCACGTTGGTGTTGCCAACGAGACACAGATAGTAATTGCCATCTGTGTAGGTGACCTCATTTCCGGGAACGTAAGCGGTGGCAGAATTCCAGGGCGGCACGGGTGTTGTGAAGGGGAGAATGGCGTTCGCCCCGGATAGTGTTGCCAGTCCGAACCCTCCGCTAGTGGCTCCATTTGCGAAATCAGGCCGGAAAGCAATGCCATTGGGGAAATCGGTGTTCGTAGGGGTGAGGATGGCAGGCACTGCTGTAAACTGCGCGCCGTTCACTGCGGCGGTCTCGAACCCCACGAGTTGGTGGCTGCTGTCGCTGCACGCCACCCAGACCGTTTGGCCATCGGGCGAGGTACGAACCCCTGCGGGTCCAAAGCACGACGTCCCCAGGGTGGTCAGGTCGAATGTAGCGAGGAGCGTTTCAAACGTGCCGCTATTGGGATTCGTACCGATGATCTTCAGAGCCCCTTTGGAAACGCCGTCCGTCTCCGTGACGAAAGCATAGAGGCCATCTGGCGAAACGTCAATGAAAGTGGGGACAACCCCTGAGGCTGAGCTCAGGGCAATGCAATTGTCAGCGTTATGGGTGGTGGGAGTGATCTGACTCTTAAAGTTTCCGCTGCTAGGCTCCGCGTCGAATACGCAGACTTCATCGCCTCCCTCCCTCACCACGTAGGCGTGGGTTTTTCGCACGCCGCCTACGAAGAATGTGGGCGCCACCTTCAGGTCAGTAGCGCCGGCGCCGGTGTAAGGACCACCCTTGAACGTGATGGTGCCGGTCACAGTCCCAAAGGTACCGCTCGTCAGGTTCGCGTCCACGATCTGGACATTGTCGGTGCCAGCGTTGGCGACGTAGGCATACACGTCATCGGGACTGATTCCCAAAGTGGGGATGGCTTGCGGGCCCACCGCGACCGCCGCCGTGTCGCCACCGAGGTTGTCGAGTCCCTGCGTATTGGTAACAATCTTAGTAATCGTAGGTGACGGAGTTTCAATGATGTAGAGCTGGTTGGCGCCCGGGTCCGCTACAAACATATCGGTTCCGTTGGTGGAGGCAGCCACATAGTTCGGAGTCACTCCACTTGTGAGGTCGGTGCTAGGGATCGTCGGCCCGGTTCCGACCAGGGCTACGCCGGTTACCCCGACCGAGGTATTGAACACATCCACCGCGTCGTTGCTATTCGAGCCCACATAAGCTCGCGACGGCAAAATATTGGCGCTGAAGGTTGACAAGGCCGGGGGCGGGCAAGTCCCTGCTTCCGCGCAAGACGGTGTCGTGGAATTCCCGTTGTCTGTGATGGTGACGGTGACGGTCTCATTTGAACCGATAGCGCTCGGCGTGCCGGAGAAAATAGCGTCGCCCGTGGGGTTTGGTACCGGCATTTGGGTGGTGAAACTCACGCCGGAAATATTATTACTGCTGGCTGTCCAAGTGTATTGCGCCGCTGCGTTGTCCGGGTTGCCGGTTCCGCCGCAGGTTCCCGTAACCAGCGGGGCTTGGCAAGTAAACAGCACGCTATAGGGTTGACCGAGTTCCCCGTTCGGCAATGGGGTCGGGGAAGGCAAGTATGCGTTTGAGATCGCAATCTCAGGATCGACCGTGAAACTGACCCTGGTTGCAGGACTGCATGTAGCGCTGGGGAGAATACTACAGGGGTCGGAAGTTGTTGTCCCCGCTGGGGTCGTGGAGGTGGCGGTGTCGGTGACCGTTACCTGCGGAGTGTAGGGCCCTGCGCTCCCGCTGATCGGGCTCGCGGTGCAGGTCAAGGTTGGACTCGAGGGAGAGCAATTGAAGCCCGTCGGGAAGCTCGCCGGGTTAGATCCCGTGGGTGTAAAGGTGTACCCGTTGGAGAGCCCGTTTGAGGCGGTATAGGTGGCGGCGATAAGCCCGCCCGTGCCATAGCCGCGGCCCGCGACCCCGTCCGGCCACGTAGCCCCCAGGTTAACAATCAGCGCAATTTGGGGGTCGACATGGAGGGTCCCGGTGTCAGATTGTGAACCGCTCGGCGCAGCAGCATTAGCAAAGTCAGTCACAGTTACTGATGGACTAAACGGTCCCGGCGTCACGCTCAATGCGATGGGACTAGCCGAGCAGGTGTACATGGTTGCAGGGGTGTTCGCGGAGCACAAGAATCCCGCCGGGAAGGAAACCGGGGTGGATGCGGGGAACGTGTATGCGCCGGAGGCATTTGGGAGACCCCCGGTGGCCGTGTAGATCAAGGAGGTGCAAGCACTGGTGCCCCCAGGAGCGCAGAGCAAATCTGTAACGACGCCATAATGGCGGTGCACGACCGCATCCGGGAAAGAACCGGAATGGTTATCCGCCAGGGTCAAGGCCGGGTTTATGGTTATCGAGCCGGGAATGGCGGGAGGCTGGGTCCCCGAGGTGGAGGCGCTTGGAGTAGTCGCATTGGCCGTGTCATTCAGGGTGATCGAGAAAGGATAAGCTGCGACGCTTGCCGAAATCGTCGCGGCTCCAGTCGCGCAGGCGAGGGCCGCACCCGAGGGTGTGCAAGCCATGCCGGCGGGAACACCGTTCGCGACGGGCGTTGCGACGGCCGGAGGCAGTCCGAATACGTAAGGAGCCAGTCCGTTCGAGGCGTCGAACGCTAAATCCTTGAACCCCGCCGCGGTGTTGCCGTAACTCCTGCCAACCACACCGAGCGGCGCGGGATTGACGGGTGCAGAGGCCGCATCAACGGTGAGCGTCAGCGGCGAGTTGATCACAATCGTCTTCGGGGTGGGGAAACTGTACGCTGTGCTTGACAGCGACCCTTTGGGCGTACTGGCGTTGCCCGCGTCGTCGAGCGCAATGTTGAAGCTATAGGTCCCTGGCGCCGCTGTTACCGGGTTCGTCCCACTGGTGCAAAAAGCTTGCGTGGCACTACTGGCGCACGTCGTTGGAGAAGGAACGCCCGTGCCGGGCCCCGCAATCGAGGCTGGCAGCGTGAACACGTAAGCGGGAATGCCTCCGCTGGCATCGTACAACAGTTCCCTGAAGCCCGCCAATGTGTTCCCATAGGTTCGGTTTTGAACCCCTGGAGGTGGGGGATCGACACTAGCGGAATCGGCACTCAAGGCCAGCGGCGCAGCGACCATGAGGGTATCGGTGCTTGCACTCAGGGGGTCGCTGGCGGCGGTGGCGGGAGGCGTGGCGGTATTCCCCGCGTCAGTGACCGTAACGCTGGGTCTGTAGGTGCCGGCAGCGCCCGAAATCCCCGGAGCGGGTGCGCTGCACGTGTAGGTTGCAGAGCCGGAAACCGCAGGGCATACCATTCCTGCGGGCATGCTGGCGGGCGTATTGGCAGGGAAAACGTAACCTCCCAGTCCGCCGGATGCGGTATAAACCGCCGACGTGCAAGCGCCCCCCGTGCAGCCGGTTCCCGACCCGTAAGGCCGACCCGTTACCGCGTTCGGCCAAGACGAGCCTAGGTTTACGGCGAGGGTAATGGGAGGATTCGCGACCAATGGCAAAGTGGAGGTTACCGGAACCGCGGAAGCCCCGGGTACCGCCAGGACGCCTGTCACCGGATCGGTAATTTGCGTTTCGGTGGCACTCACCGTAACAGCAAAGGTTCCCGCCCCCGTCAAACCTGAACTACCCAAAAGGCACTGCGTGTTTGTAGGACCCAGCGCCACCGTCAGACCCGGATTCGACGGAGTGACCGACACCAACGCGCATGCTGTCAGTGGTGCGTTTCCAACGGTTAGCCCCCCTTGAGTGGTTCCGATGTTCGTAGCTTCCGGTTGCGATAGCGGCGCAACACCATAAGTTCGACCCTGCACGCCCTGGGCGAGCGATGTGGTTGTGAAGGTAAAATCCGGACGAATCGTAAGAGCATAGGAGTGTGAAGCAGTTTTCGCAGGGCTACTATTATCAGTGGCTTGAAGAGTGAAGTTGTATTGTCCAGGGGTCGGCGCAGACGACATGCTGAGAACACAATAATCTGCAGCCCCGGACGACGGCGTGCCCGGCGCTGCCGTCATCCCGGAGGGGACGTTGCCGGTTAAGCTGCAGGAAGTGACCACATCACTTGGGACAGCGGTCGAGGGGAGAGAGGTACTGATATACGCCGAGTACGCATGACCGGTAATAGCATCGGGAGGGTTCGACGTCCTAACGATCGAGAAAGTAAACGTCAAAGCGTTGATCAACGCCGTCACGTCTTCAATAAGCGTATTCGCCGGGTCAAAGGTTGTTCCGTCGATGGTACATGATGATCGAATTTGCTTACCGCCTTCCGCCTGCACCTCTTTTAGGATAGCCTCCAGAATGCCAACGGCCAATTTGATGTCGCCCGCATTGATGGCCACCTGGGCGGCGGTGAGCTCGCCAATCAACGCAATTGCGATCCCTGGGTCGATACATTCTGCTTTGAGAAGTTGGTCGATCACTTTTTCAATGCTTACCGTGCCTGCCTTTCCTGGAACAGTCGTCGCTGAATGGGCACTGCCGGCGAATGAGAGTATTGACATTACAAGCGTTAGCATTATTAACACACTTATCTTATTACTCGCAACAAGCTTCTTCATCGTTCACCTCCTGAGTCAGATTTGATTGTTCGATACCAGCTATTACCCCTCGACTCTATTCGCCTCTCTCCCTTCAATGCGGTCGTGGGCGTTGGAGGTCTACCTGAGACAGTTCTGTCGTGGGTTTTACTACGGGGGCTTCCAGCAGGTCCATTCGCGGGCAATCCACCCCTCAGCGCATCTTCGGAACTTGAGGAGCCTGCACAACGCGAGACGGGGGTGAACGCATTGTCGCATTGCGCTCTCCCTATTAGCCTCGCTGAAATGTTTGGCTAATGGAGCAAAGTGTGCTCGCCTCGAAGGTACCTGTCAAGAGAAAAGCGATGGGAAAAGCGATGGGAAACAGGATGAGAAAAGTTATGATGAATCCGCCATGAACATTTTGTCGCAATGGAAGGCTAATGCGGGCTGGCAAGACACCCCGCAGTCTGACGCGGATTGAGGATGGGGCTAGGGCAGAGACCTTTGCCAAACGAACCTCATTCCGCTAGCGCGTTTCGGCTGAGCCGGAACAGCTCTTGGGTTCAGCCAACTACCTGGACCGTGAGTGGGCTTCTTGGAAAGCAGCCAGACACGGGAATATTGTTCCGCAGGAGCAATCCGGCTTCGGCGGTCGGAAGTGCTGTCTGCAGAAACCCCCCTCCGCGCTGGATCGACCGGGAAGCGGTCCCGGCTGCAAGCCAAGATTTCCTCAAGGGCTCCTGTGCGCATCATGGGTGCTGAATGGACACAGAATGGATTGGGAATGATAAGTCAGCTTCAGGTCCAGTGAGCACCGCAAGGCCGTTTACGCCCGATGCTCCGCTGTCGCACCTGGCGATTCCGCGCGTATCGTCGGCCACTCGGAAGTTGGTCAACACGTTCGCGGATTACTCCTGCCTTGTCGCCCAGCGTTTACTGATCGACTCGCTCCGGTACAGTTCGAACGGAGCACCCGGAAGTTCCACGAGGCAGACTCCCTCGCCCGAATGTGTTCGTGTAGGATTATTTCAGCAACGTAAGTCCTTTCATAACAATAGGTGCATAAAACCTGCCGGTGTTTACTCCTTTCCGACTTGAACGTCCCCCTTGCCCTGTGCTAGCCTTGTTACGCTATTATTACAGCCAGGAGGTGACACGCACGTGAGCACCCCTACCGAGGCCGTCCGGGATCATTTGATGGCCAGCAACGACCTATACCGACGTCTCCGCGAAGAACACGCCCACTACGCACTTCAGCTTAATCAACTCGCCAGCAAAGGCCACCTTTCCGAAGAAGAGCAGATTGAAGAAGTGCGCCTCAAGAAGCTGAAACTGCGGGTGAAAGACCAGATGGAGTCGTTGGTGCGGCAAGCACAGGCTGTCCACTAGGCACCGCAGGACCGGCGTGGGCTCGGGAATTCAGGTCAAATTGCCCGGTGACACAGGGGTTACCCGCTACGTGTAGACAGCGGCGGGCTCCCCCGGCGGTAGCGGGAGAAAATGGGCCGACGCGCGATGCTCCATGGTTAAGGAAGGCTACTGGTACGGTTTGCCCCTGGTGTTAATCGCCGGTGGCCTGATGGGGTTCTGGCTGCGCGAGCGGAGCCCGTTCCTGCTGTTCCTAACGTTCTTATTTCTGGTTCTTGCCTTCCTGGTTCTCAACTTTTTCCGAGATCCTGAGCGCTCCATCCCGGCGGAGCCCAACGCCATTGTGTCGCCGGCGGATGGCCAGGTGGTGCAGCTTGCCGAGGAAGAATTTGAAGGCCGCCCGGTGCGCCGGCTGAGCATCTTCATGTCACCCCTGGACGTCCACGTCAACCGCGCTCCCATTGCCGGCGCCATCCGAACCATCGACTACAAAAAAGGTACGTTCCGGGTGGCCTCGCAGGACCTGGCTTCCATCGAAAACGAGCAGAACATTTTTACCCTCGCCGGCGAGCAAGGGGAAGTCGTGGTCAAGCAAATTGCTGGCTTGTTAGCCCGCCGTATCGTATTCTGGAGGCGTTTGGGTGACTCCGTCGCGCGTGGCGAGCGGGTGGGAATGATCAAGTTCGGTTCACGCGTTGACGTGCTGGTGGCCCCCGCGGTCGAGTGGCGCGTCAAGGTCGGAGACCGCGTGCGGGCAGGGAGCAGCATCCTTGGAACCTCCGAATCCAACCCCGGATAAGCGCCTGGACCTGCGTCGCGGTATTTATGTTCTCCCCAGCCTTTTTACCGTGGGGACGCTCGTCTGCGGCTACTATGCCCTGGTCTCCACTCTGCGGGGCGGGCAGCTACTGGCCACCGGCCTGGGAACGGACCACGCCCAGGCGGCGCTTGAAACCGCCAGCCTGTTCTTTGACAACGCCGCCCGAGCCATCGGCTGGGCGATCCTCTTCGACGGCCTCGATGGCCGCATCGCTCGCCTCACCAACACGGCTTCCGCCTTTGGCCGCGAGTTCGACTCGCTGGCGGACGTCATCGCCTTCGGGGTGGCCCCGGCCCTGCTGGCTTACGTCTGGGGAGTCCGCGGCGTGGTGGACGCTCCCGGCGGGCAGGGTCTTCTGCATTTGCGGCAACTCGCCTGGTTCCTGACCTTCGCTTTCGTGATCTGCGGGGCGGCGCGCCTGGCCCGCTTCAACATTGATACGGTCAAGCCCACCTCCGATCGCCGCTTCTTTGTCGGCATGCCCATCCCCGCCGCCGCCGGCGTCGTGGCCGCCGTCGTGCACTGGCAAAAACAATCCTTGAGCAACTGGGAGTTCGCCGGGGCCTGGTTGGTGGTGGTGGGCCTGCTGGCTTTCCTGATGGTCAGCCGCATGCGCTATTGGACTTTCAAGACAGTGAACCTGCAAAAGCGCTATTCTTATCTGGGCATTATCTTAATTGGTCTCATCGTTGGTGGTATTGTGCTTTATTCGGAGCCCGTCCTGCTCATCCTGGCGCTGACCTACGGGCTGTCGGGCATCATCCTGCGGATTATCTCCAAGGTGCGCTCTCATCCGCCCACGCCGGAAGAGGTTCGTGCCGCATGAAACCTCCGAAAGAAGGATACCGGGTGGCGGTGGTGGGAGCCTCTTCCTTGCTCGGCAAGGAACTGGTGGCCGTCCTGGGAGAGGGCAAGTTTCCCGTCTCGCGCCTGATTACCTTGGACACGGACGAAGAAGAGCCCGAACTCCCCATCATCGATCTCAGCGGGGCGGCGGCCACCGCCGTCGAGGAAAGCGAGGTTCGCGCCAGCGAGCTGGACTTTGTCTTCCTCGCCGCGCGCCCGCGTCAGTGTCCGGCCTTTTTAAGCTCCTGGCAGGAGCAACCGGGCCCGACGCCCTGCCGGATCATCGACCTGGCGGGCGGAGGCCTGGGTGACGCGCCGAGCCGGGTGAGCATACCCTTTCTCGACCGCCGTTTTCCGGCGGGCGGCGTGGTTTCCACCCCGGTGGGCGTATACGTTTCGGCGCATCCGGCGGTGATTGTGATCAGCGGCCTGCTGCTCCGCCTGGCGGCGCGCTTCCCGGTCAAGTCCGCCGTGGCTCAGGTCTTTGTCTCGGCGTCGGAGTCAGGCTCGCGAGGGATCGAAGAGCTTCAGAAGCAGACCGTCAACCTGCTGAGCTTCCAAAAAATCCCGCGCCAGGTTTTTGGCGCGCAGCTCGCCTTCAATCTGCTTTCCCGCCTGGGGCGCACCGGAACGGGGGAGATGGCAACACTGGAAGCCCGCCTGCGCCGCGAGTTGCATGATTACCTGGGCGAGCGAGTCCACCGCCCTGCCCTGCGCCTTTTCCAGGTCCCGGTTTTCTACTCCGTGGGCGTTTCACTCTACGTCGAGACCGCGGAGCCGATTGCCCCGGAAGCCGCTGCCGCCGCCCTGGCCGGGGAGCGGGTGCGCGTGCGGCGGTCGGCGCAGGACCCCCCCACCCCGGTCGAGGTCACGGGTTCGAGCGATATTCAGGTAGACAGCATTGCCAGCGATTCCGTGCATCTCACCGGGTTGTGGCTTTGGGCTTTGGCGGATAACTTCCACCTCGCCGCCACCAATGCCCTGGAACTGGCCGCCAGTCTCGGCGAGCGGCCCAAAGCCTGAAGGTACATCCACTGATTACGCAGATGCCACAGATTCGAAAAAAACGTAATTCGAAATTCGAAATTCGAAATTCGAAATTGGGGATTCACTATCAGCCGGGGGAGTCTCAAATTGCGGATATCTTCCTTTGGTGTAAAGCATGGGGTCGCGCGATTCCCGAGATTCGAATTTCGAGATTCCTATCTCGACTTTCGAGCTGCGCGGCTGGCTGCTTATCGCCCACTGCCTACTGCTTACTGCTTTCTGCCTTCTGCCTTCTTCTCTTCACGGGGGGGTGTGGTTATCACGTCGCGGGCCGCGGCGACCTCATCCCGCCCGACGTCAAGACGATCGCAGTGCCTGCCTTCAAGAACGAGACCCCCACTTTCCACATCGAGCAGCAGCTTACTTCCTCCGTCACCCGGGAGCTCCTGGAGCGCACGCATTTCCAAGTCACGCCCAATCCCGATAATGCCGACGCCGTACTGAAGGGTACGGTCAAGGATATCCGTTCCGGGGTCATCGCCTTTGACCTCAACACCGGCGCCGCCACCGCCTTGCAGATTCAGGTTACGGCCGACGTGCGGCTGGAGGATCTGCACTCGCACAAGGTCCTGTATTCCAACGACAAATACATCTTCCGCGAGCAGTATCAAGTGAACCCATCCCCTTCCCGGCTCTTTGAGGAAGACAAGCCCGCCCTCGAACGCCTCTCGCGCGACCTGGCGCGCACCCTCGTCACCGATATCCTGGAGAGTTTCTAGCGTCACCGCCGAGGCGCGGAGCCAGCGTAGCGTGGACCTGTTCGGTAGGTCTGCGGTATTTGTCGTCAAGGGGTGAAGAACTACAGACCTTAGCAAGACCACGCCGCGGGATCCCAGCACTTCCCTGGGTAGGCGACTGCACGTCAAACTGAGCAGGCGCATTGTTTCGGGTGCTCTGCCAAGATTAGCTTCCTCGAAGGGGACTCGGGGCGTTTGGTGGTGGGATGGGGATAATTATCCATAGATGCCGTAGCTAAACACTACGCCGCTAGGGATCTACATTGTCCGGCGGCCAAGTTCGGATTTGCCTTCTTCACAGTTTCACGGACTGACGGGGTGTTGTATACTTTCCCTCAAAGCGCTGGGGCAAAGCTTACCGTCAAAGGATCGCTTCATACATGCCGAAGAAGAGACTCCACCAAAGGATCGCTTCATATATCTTTAGAAAGAGACTCCACGCAATCGTTCTCCTTATCATTATCATTTCCGCCCTATATGCCGGTATCCAGCTAAAATCGGTGCTTATCTTCTTTGTTGCGCTGCTATCCGGTATCTCCCTCATTTCCATCCTCGCGATTTTTGTCACCGTTGCTGCAACACCCCTCGACAAATCATCCATGCTCAGAGACTTCTTTAATGAGAACTGGGACGACTTCTTTCGTGATTGCAGCCTGTTTTGGTCGAAACAGGGGTGGAAAAGGCGCGTCGAACAGTGGGAAGAGCATTCGAAGGTCTACTCTGAGCTCAAGCTGGGGTATGCGGCGTCACTTGCTCCGGGGCATGGAACAACTCGACTCGATTACCTAAGTGGTGGCGGTCGCCTCACCATACTCGAAAGCAAGTTTTCCGCCTTGCTCACAGTTCAATCTCTTTTGGGTGTATTGATGGGACTCGCGGCGAGCAATCTTGGAAATCAGATCAAGGCGGCTCTTGATTGTTGGGGGGGGTGGGCCAAGGGCTTGCTCGCGTTACCGGCTCTCCTCTGGCTCATCACCGTTAGCGGCTGCCTCATCACACTCGGAAACGTAAGGTGGGGAGACCTTTGGGAAGAGGGGAAGACCCACCAAGAAAAGGAACAATGCTATGTCAATCATCTCGCAAGGATTATAGTTGTCCGCACTGCCTCGCTTCGTGTGTTTTCCGCCGTCGCTCTAGTCAACTTGTTTCTAAGTACCTGTATAGTTATGCTTTTGGTAAGCACATCGTGGCCCAAGCCGGTCGTGAAATACCCGCCTCCGGTTCATCTTACCCCCCCACAAGTGGCTCCTTCGAGCTGGCACGCCTTTAATTCTGGACAAACCTGCACAGATGACATCGGCGCTTGGATAAAGGAAATCGCCGATTCTGTGTCTAAGAGCACGTCACGCGAGGGAGTGTCGATAGGGTCAGCGGATGTCCTGCCCCTTGGGCCATCGCTCCGCGCTAAGTACGGCGATAATATCGGACTGGCGTTTGCCCGAGCTCGGTGTGTTGCCGACAGAATTACGCGGGAGCTGTCCTCTCGCCGAATCCAAGTGGAAATTGACGTCCGAGTCCGAGACGTACTGGATCGGGGGAAAGCATCAGCAAAGGATCGTGTTGTGAAAGTCGAATGGTTCCCCTGACCCGCGTGCCTCCAGTTAGCCTGCTGGCCGTGTAGCCCTTCCCGCCAGCAATCATGCAAACTCCCCGGATACGGACTCCCGATTCTGGACTCTAAGCCGGCTTTCTGTTTTTGAAATCTCTGCGCCTCCGCGCCTCTCGGGTGATCGGATCATTCGCTAATCGCCACCGGATGGCCCTCGAGCGCCGCCCGGTAGATCGCCTGCATCACGGCCACGTCGCGGAGCCCCTGGGCGCCATTGGGTTCGGGCTCGCGGTTGCTGCGGATGCAATCCGCAAAGGCGTCGAGCTCGAGCGCCAGTTCATTCCTGACCCGATATTGTTTCTCGAACCACTGCTTGCCGATGCGCCCGAAGAGACGCCGCTCCTCACCACGGGCGTAGGCGGGGTCGAGGGTAGCCCACCCTTTTTCGCCGATGACGTGCAGGAAAGACGCCTTCGCCGCGCCCCAGCTTGCCGTCCCCTGCATCACCAGGTCACCAGGAAAATTGAGCCGGAACGAAATATGCTCGTCCACTTCGCGGAAGACCTCGGGATCGACGGTCCACTGGTAAGCCGCGGCCTCCAGAGGTTCCAGGCCGGTCACCCAGCGCACCGTGTTGACGCAGTAAACTCCCACATCCAGGAGCGCCCCGCCGCCCGCCTGCCGTCGTTCGAAGTGCCAGCGCGGGATTTTCGGTCCGGGACGCAGGTATTCTGAAAACGCCGAATGGATGATTCTCAGCCGGCCGAGTTTCCCATTGTCCACCAGCATCTTCAGGTCGAGCACGGCCGGGTCGAAATGCTTGCGATAGGCAATCATCAGCCGCACCTGGTTCGCGCGGCAGGCGTCAATCATCTGCCGGCATTCTTCCACGTCATTGGCCATGGGCTTCTCGCAGAGCACGTGCTTGCCGGCGGCCGCCGCCTGCACGGTAAAATCCACGTGCGTACTGTTGATGGTGGCAATGTAAACGGCCTCCACCTGCGGATGCTTCAGGCAGAGCGCGTAATCATCATAGGGGTAGCAGTCACTCGGGCCGAATTTCTGAGACAGGCGCAGCATCTTGCGCCGGTCGCTGCTTACTAACGCCACCAGCTTGGCTTTCCGGCTGTTCCGGAAACCCGGCAGCACCGCATGCTCAGCAAAATGCCCTAACCCCACCACCGCGTACCCGACACGGTCAGAAGCCGCCATGTGTTCCCTCCGCCCCGCTGCAAGTCTAACATTTCCTAAGGCCGGCGGGCATGGTGCGAGACGCGAATCGCCGAGCTGCGCTTGATCTGCGCCAGCCGGCCAAACTGACCCACGACCTTAGGACCACACTTGAGAAGTGACGGAAGCTGTAATAAGATGCCCGCAGAGAGGATAGATCGAACTTCGCTCTGAAGTGAGACGTATGGCGAGCTGTACCCAATGTAACGCGGCTCTTCCCGAGGGAATGCGCTTTTGCCTTCAGTGCGGCGCTCCCGTCGCCGCCATGGCTTCCCCTGAGACGCCTGTCAGGGACGCCAGCACGCCCATCGACGAGGACCTCGCTCGCTACTCGGCGCCTGCCCCGCCCGTCGAGGTGAGGCGCCCACAACGCCCGACGCCGCAATCCACCATCGCCCTGAAAATTTCTCCCTCCCCGGTGTTGACTCCACGCACGGGACCGCCCGTGGAATTCCCACGGCCCAGCCTGGGTCGGGAACCCATGGAAATGGATGAAGAAGCCCTGAGGAAGGCGTTTGAGAGACGCGTTGCCCATCCGGGGGCAGTGCTCTGTCGTTTCTGCAAAGGCCCATTGGACATATCGGGAGATTTCTGCGAGCAGTGCGGTGCACCGGTTGAGGAAGCGGCGCCACCCGGGACTCTCCCCCCCAAGCCGCCGCCTGCCGCAGTGGAGGACTCACCGCCGCTGACCGCTCCGGCTCCGGCCGTCGAAACCGCCAATCCCGCGGCCCCGGCGGGATCACCGGTATCGAGCCCACCCGCCACACCTCCGGCTACACCGACGCCCGCACCCGCGCCGTCCGCTGCGGTGGTGAAGCCGCCGCCTCGCACGCCTGTGCCTTCGCCCGTACATGCCGTCCCCGCCCCACCCGGACCTCCGACCATCGCCCAGGAGCCTCAGCAGGGACTCATGGGCCGCCTCAAAGGTCTTTTCAAAAAGAGTTAAGGCGTTAGTGAGAACATTCCACAGGCAACACCAAAACACAGAAGAGATGCGTTGCACGCTTATCCGGATTTCACACCACGGGACTGAGGGGGCGTGGCTTTAGTCCCGCCGCGGATAACCACCCCGGCGCCCCAAGGCGCCAGCCCTCACTTCGACAGGCTCAGGGCAGGTTCTGAATCAGGAGGGGTGTTTTTAAAGAACTCCCCTCCTCAGATGAGGAGGGGTGGTGCGCCGAGCGCTGGGGTGGTGCTGACCCGTTGTCTCAATGTTTCTCGAAACTTCCCACGGCGGTTTCCACTTGGGGAAAGATCTGGAACAGCGGTGTGATTCCTTTTAGGTTGAACGCGTCTTTGAGTGCTCCCTCGACGCCGGCCAGGCGCAAATCGACGGCGAGTTCGGTCGCACTCTTCCGCGCTTCCTGCAAGGCGCGCAAGCCTTCCACCGAGGCGTGGTGAACTCCCCCAAGATTTAAGACCGCACGGCCCGGCGCCCGGCCAAAAAGGGTGCGAAGGCGTTCGAGCAAGGCCGGGGCGATGATGGGTTCAATATCGCCTCGCACGTTGATCACCATGACCCCATCGATTTCCGTCTCGTTGATATCCATGGCAAACTTCTCAAGAGCCGAGTCGACATCCGGATAAATGCGGAAGAGCTTGTCGAGGCCCGTCATCTTGAGGGCTTCCCGCACCGTGCGCAAGGCTCCTGCCAGGCGGGTATCACCGTGGACAGCGCGTGTGGCCTTCAAGGCCGTCACCAGCATACCTATTCCTGAGCTCGAAATGTGGGAGACTCCCGTCAAATCGATGATCAGGTTTTTCTCACCGCCGACGAGTACCTCCTTGACCTTTCTATCGGCGGCAGGCACCTCTGAGGTATCAAACGAACCTTTGAACGTCACGATGGTTGCCCCGATGGCGGAGCGCACGAACGTGTGCATGCAGTTATCTCCCCGGCTCGAGTCCTTCGAGCTTGACGATAACCTATCAGAAAACCCAGCCCGAGCAATGCCGTCGGCCTGCCCGGAGGAGGGCAAATGTGCTCTTTCAACACCCACGGCCGAGCGCCTACTTCGATTTAACCACTACCAGATTATTGGTGACGGAGAAAATGCCGGGAACAGTGTTGGCCTGGATGCCCGCCAGGTTCTTGTCGCTCTCGCTATCCACCACACCCGCCAGTGTGACGTTCCCGTTTTTCACAATAATCCGGATAGGCTTGATGACGGGCATGGCGTACTTTTCCAGCGAGGGGAAACCATAGATGGCGCGATAGAGCCTGCGGCGCAAGCCATCATCCATGGTCGAAGGAGGGAGGACTTCAATCTGATTCACCACTTTCTCCACGCCCTCAATGTGCTTGATGGCGTTTTCGGCGTCGTGCTTGAGCGTCGGGTTCGTAACCTGGCCCATCAGGGTCACGGTGTAACCGGAAACCGTGCCCGTGATGTTGTCAAAGACATCATAGTAAGGAAGCATCAGAATTTCGTGCCGCACTTCCCTCGCAATGCGCTGCTCTGCCTGCGGGGGAACTGGCCGCTGAGTTTGGGCATACACGGCAGACGTTGCCGCCAGAATCGCAAATGCCAGAAGTTTGCTGCGCATTTCGACACCTCGAATTGAATTTTGGCCGCCCCGGAGATGCCAGGGGAAACCCCCAGCCCTGGCAGTTTATCACCCTGGTTCGGGCATAGCAATTCTGGGCGGTGGCGGACAGTGGTGTCATCACTGTGGCACGGCCATCTTGGCCGTGACCGTTCACGGGTGGGACGCCCGTGCCACTTCCCAATGAAACTACCCGGTGGCACAGCCAAAAGGGTGGGATTTGTTCAGCACGAGAGGTCGGCGCGTGAGAGCTTGAAGCCGTTCACGGGCCCCAGCACGGTGATGGCCAGGTGATCGGGATGGAAGAACTCCCGCGCCACCGCCAGAACTTGCTCGGCGGTGACGGCGTCCACGCGGCGGGAGAGCTCGTCCTGGGAGATGTAGCGGCCGAAGTACAATTCCTGTCGAGCCACGTTTCCCATGCGGCTGGAGGAGGACTCGAGACTAAGCAGCAGGCTGCCTTTCAAGTAATCCTTGGCACGCTGCAGTTCCTCCGCACTGATGGGGTTGGCCTTCAACTCGCAGAATTCCGCCAGTATGAGCTCGACCACCTGGCGCGCCTTCTCGCTGGCCGTGCCCGCATAAACACTCAAGCACCCCGCGTCGTGAAAACTGCTCAAGCTGGAAAAAACCGAGTAGGCCAGCCCGCGCTTTTCGCGGATGTTCTGGAACAAGCGCGAGCTCATGCCGCCGCCCAGCACCGAATTCAGAATGTAGGACGGGAAGCGGTTCTTATGCGGCTGCGGATAAGAGGGTGCGCCCACGCAAAGGTGTACTTGTTCGATGTCTGTCTTGTGGCGCACCTGAATGTTCGGATGCGGCACAGGAATGGGGCCGGCCTTGGCAGGGGAGCCCGCCCGTTGATCACCGAATTCCTTGGCGATCAGGTCCACCACCTGGCCGTGGCGGAGGTGGCCGGCCGCCGCGACCAGCATATTGTTGGGCGTGTAGTGCCGGTGAAAATAGCGGACCAGCCGCTCGCGATCGAAGCTGCGCACGGTGTGCCGCGTGCCCAAAATCGGCCGGCCCAACCCCTGGCCGCGCCAATAACTTTGGGTAAAAATCTCGTGCACGAGGTCGTCCGGAGTGTCCTCGACCATCTTGATTTCTTCCTGGATGACCCGGCTCTCATTGGTGATGTCCGCGGGCTTGAAAAGTGGATTCTTCACGAGGTCCGAAAGGATGCCAAAGGCCCGCGGCAGGTGCTCATCCAGCGCCTTGATCGAGAAACTCGTGGTCTCCTTGGCGGTGAAAGCGTCCAGGTGGCCGCCTATGGAGTCCGCGGCGCGCGCAATCTGCTCGGCGCTGCGGTTCTTCGTGCCCTTGAAAAGCATGTGCTCGATAAAATGCGAGACGCCGTTTTCTTCAACGCGCTCTTCACGCGAGCCGGTGCGTAGCCAGATACCAATGCAAACGGAACGAATAGCCGGCATGGATTCGGTGAGCACCGTGAGCCCGTTGGGAAGAACGTCTTTTCGAATTCTCGCCATCCGTCGAGGTCCTGAGTCAAAGGAGGTTGTGGCGCTCAAAGCCGCCGGCGAAAGAGCCCCCACCAACCCGCTATTATCTTTGTACCACAGGGCCCCTAAAAAGACCACTTTTGATGGCAGCCTTATTGAAAAGACCCCGCGGGGGTGGGAAACTGGGCTTCCCGGTGAGATTCATCGTTTGCAGGCCTGCGCAAATGATGGGTGCGATGCAGCGAAGCCGAGCGGGCGGGAGGGAAACGCACGATGAAAGCCATTCGATTTCACGAGCACGGCGGTCCGGAAGTCCTGAAATACGAGGATGCGCCGGACCCGAAGATTGTGGCCAACGAAGTTCTGGTGAAGGTGAAGGCCTGCGCGCTGAATCATCTGGACCTCTGGGTGCGCGGCGGCGTGCGGGGCTGGCGCATACCGTTGCCGCACATTGTCGGCGCCGATATTTCCGGGGAAGTTGCCGAGGTGGGGTCGCTGGTCACGCGGGTGAAATCGGGTGACCGCGTGCTGCTGTGCCCAGGGGTCAGTTGCGGCCAGTGCGAGATGTGTTTCAAGGGGTTGGACAGCGCCTGCCGTCAGTTTACGGTCTTTGGCGTGTTCATCGACGGCGGCTACGCGGAGTATGTGAAGTCTCCGGAGATGAACGTCCTACCCATCCCCGGTGACCTTACCTTCGACGAAGCCGCCGCCGTGCCGTTGGTTTTTCTTACCGCCTGGCACATGCTTTTCACGCGCGCGGGCTTGCAGCCGGGTGAGGAGGTGCTGGTCATCGGCGCGGGCTCGGGCGTAGGCAGCGCGGCGATTCAAATCGCCAAACTCGTGAACGCGCGAGTCATCGCTACCGTGGGCGCGGATTGGAAGCTGGAAAAAGCCCGCGCGCTGGGCGCGGATGAAGTGATCAACCACGCGCGGCAGTCGATTGGCGAAGAAGTGAAGCGCCTGACCCACAAGCGGGGCGTCGACGTCGTCGTCGATCACGTGGGAGCGGCGGTTTGGGAGGCCTGCTTTGATTCGCTCGCCACCTATGGCCGGCTGGTGACCTGCGGCATGACCACCGGCGCGGACCTTAAGCTGAACGGCCAGGGCCTCTTCGGCCGCCAGCGCACGATTCTCGGCTCATTCATGGGAGGCAAGGGGGAACTCATGGATGCCCTCAAGCTCATCGCCCAACGCAAATTGCGAGCAGTGATCGATTCCCAATTCCCCCTGCTCGAAGCGGCAGCCGCACAGAAAAAAATGGAAGAGCGCGAATTTTTCGGCAAGATTCTGCTGCATCCGTAAGGTTCCATCCGGCATGGCCGGACCCAAAATGTGACACGGCCATCTTGGCCGTGACTGCTCACGGGCGGGACCCCCGTGCCACAGGTTAGCCCCCTTTGGGGAGCTGGGCGAATAGAAATCCGCTTCAACGTGCATCACTATTACAAGGAGAAATTATGAAGGCCCTCGCCTTGGCAATTCGGTTCTTGTTGGTAGTGTGGGCATTGATTCCCCTCGATATTACAAATCCGGCCCTCGCTCAGGAAGGTTATTTCCGCGTCGAGGCTCGCAACGGGATCTGGTGGATTATCGACCCGCGCGGCGCAACCATGCTTTCCACAGGCGTGGACCACATCTCCTACGAATCCGACCGGATCAAGGGCACCGGTTCTTGCCCGTATGCCGAGACGCTCGACCACATTTACCCGGACCGCAACGCCTGGGGGCTCGAGGCGTTGGCCAGGATTCGACTGTGGGGTTTCAACACGGTCGGCGCGTGGTCCGACCCGGAACTTTGGATCCACGCGGTCCCCTACACGGTGATCCTGGATATCGCCGTCCGCGCGGGGGCCAACTGGCAGAACGGCATACCGGTGGACGTTTATGACCCGCGCTTTGAGGAGACAGCACACGATATTGCCGGGGAAATCTGCCAGTCTCGCCGATTCGATCACATGCTCCTGGGATACTTCAGCGACAATGAGCTGCGGTGGGGCGCGGACTGGCGCGGGAAGGAGACCATGCTGGACATGTATCTGAAGTTGCCGGCCAGCGCTGCCGGCCATCAAAAGGGAGTGGAGTTCTTGCAGGAAAAGTATGCACGTGACATCCGCAAGCTCGACCAAGCGTGGGGCATCAGCGCGCCGAGCTTTGAGGATGTGCAGGTTGCGGGTTCGACCGATGCTTACCTTTCCGACGCCGCCGAGTTCCTGGAAAAAGTCGCGACGCGATATTTCGAAGTCGCGGGGCGGGCCATTCATAGCGCGGACCCGAATCACCTCTACCTCGGTGCGCGGTTTGCCGGCAAACCTCCGGAGGCCGTGCTGCGCGGCGCCCGCAATGTCGACGTGGCATCGATCAACGTCTACGACTTCGACCCTCGCCCGGCTGTCCAGACGGTCTTCAAGGTGACGGGCCGTCCGGTTCTAGTGGGGGAGTTTGCGTTTCGCGCTCAGGATTCGGGCCTGCCCAACACCCGTGGCGCGGGGCCGAAGGTCCCCGGCCAGATGGCGCGGGCCAAAGCCTACGCCGATTACGTCACATGCCTGGAAAGCCTGCCGGAGGCCGTCGGCTACCACTGGTTCGAGTGGGTCGATGAGCCGCAAGAGGGCCGGTTCGATGGAGAGAATTCGAACTACGGTCTCGTCGACATTCACGATCGTCCCTATCAGGATTTTGTCGAGGCTGTAAAGAAGGCGAATGAGGCAGCTTGGGAAGCTCACAAGAAAGCTGCTGGCGAATGAGGTCGTGGGTCAATTTAGTATGGATGCGGCTTGACGCCGCCATGGGGCGAGGCCAACTCGCCGCGACAACATCCAATTGACCCGCTACCGCGAATGAGACGGAGTTGAAGGGAATCCAGCGGAGTGGCATAATAGATATTGTGGCGGGTGTTCCAACGGCAACGGGCGATCAATCCGGATATGAAGGCCTGATCTTCACCAAACTTGACCAGGCCGTGAACTGGGCGCGCCGATCCTCAATCTGGCCTATGAGCTTCGGCTTGGCCTGTTGCGCCATCGAGATGATGTCGGCCGGCGCCTCGCGCTTCGATCTGGCGCGATTTGGAGCGGAGGTTTTCCGCGGCTCGCCGCGCCAGGCGGATTTGATGATTGTGGCGGGGCGGGTCGCGCAGAAGATGGTCCCGGTCATTCAGAAACTTTACGCGCAGATGCCGGAGCCCAAGTGGGTCATTTCCATGGGCGCCTGCGCAACCTCGGGCGGCGTCTTCAACAATTACGCGATTGTCCAGGGGATCAACCAGTTCATTCCGGTCGATGTTTATGTGCCCGGGTGCCCCCCTCGGCCCGAGCAACTCCTTCAGGCGATCATCATGTTACAGAAGAAGATCGATAAGCAGCGGGGTTCATTCAAAGAAGCGGTTTTCCACAGCAAGTAATTTCCGAGAACATCAGACCAATTTATCTATTACTTATTGAAATAGGGGTCCGGCTCAGGCACGGCCGCACCGTCTTTGCGCGGGGAAGAGGCGCCGTAATTCACGCCCGCGGCGGAATCGTGCATCACCACTTGCCCGCCGCCCATGTTGCCTGAATAAGCTCCGCGCACCGCGAGGAGGTGGCCCTTATCGATCAGTGCCTTGCGAACCGCTTCCGGCACGCGGTTCTCAATCATGAAGGTACATCCGCCAAATTCCAGTCTGGTGAAACGCGGAGCTTCCAGTGCCGCCTGGATGTTCATTCCGTAGTCCACCAGGTTGGAAACGAATTGCGCGTGCGCTTGCGGCTGGTTCAATCCCATCATAATGCCAAAGCCGATGTGCAGATCGCCTTTCTCCAGGAAGGCAGGAATGATCGTGTGGAAAGGGCGCTTGTGGGGGGCCAGCACATCCGGCGAGCCCGCGTCGAGCACGAACCCCCCACCGCGATTCTGAAGCATCAGGCCAAAGCCCTCCACCTCGACGCCCGACCCAAACGCGCCCGACAGGCTTTGGATCAGAGAGACGATGTTACCTTCTTTATCGACCGTGCTGAGATAGATCGTGTCGCTCCCGAACCGGGCCGGGTCACCAGGCTCGACGGGGCAGTGAGCTTTGTTCATGTCGATCGTCCCGGCGCGTGCGGCGGCATATTCCTTGGAAATGATCCCGGACGTCGGAACTTTGGCAAACTTCGGGTCCGCTAAGTAGCGCTGCAGGTCCGCGTAGGCAAGCATTTGAGCTTCCATCTTGACGTGGAGACCTTCCGCGCTCTCGGGACCGTACTGTGCCAGGGGAAAGCGTTCCATGATGTTCAGCATTTCGAGCGCTGCCATGCCTTGACCATTGGGGGGCAATTCGTAAACCCTCCAACCGCGGTAAGTGGTGGAGATGGGCTCAACCCACTCGGGGCGGAAGTCGGCCAGATCTGCGGCGGTCATGACACCGCCGAGGCGGTCCGATGTCTTCAGAAAAGCCGCCGCGATGGGACCGCGATAAAACGCCTCCGGACCTTCCTCGGCCACGAGTTCAAGGGCGCGCGCGTATGCGGGATTGCGAAAGATCGCGCCCGTTTCCGGCGCTGCGCCTTGAGGCAAGAAGACGCTCTGGGCGTCGGGGTCGGCGGCGAGAACGTTCGCGGAAGCCTTCCAATCGTCAGAGATGATTTCCGTAACGGGAAAACCATTCCGTGCATAGTAAATGGCCGGCTGGAAAAGGTCCGCCCAGGGTAAACGTCCAAATCGCTCGTGGAGCGCTTCCCAGCCGCGCACGCAGCCCGGCACGGTGACGGAGTAGATCCCCGCTTCCGGCATGAGCGTAAGGCCCTTCTGCTTCAGGAATTCCGGCGTGAGCTTTTCGGGCGCCCAGCCGCTCGAGTTGAGTCCAGCAAGCTTTCCCGTCCGGGCGTCCCATTCGATAGCGAAGAGGTCGCCCCCCATGCCGTTATTCATGGGCTCGACGACGCCCATCACGGCGTTGGCGGCAATCGCGGCGTCCGCTGCGGAGCCGCCCCGCGCCAGGATTTGTGCGCCCGCCTGCGAGACCAGCGTTTGACTGGTTGCAACAATACCCTGCCGGGTAATCACCATCGACCGCGCCTGCGTACGGTCGGGAGGTTCGCTGGACTGTTGAGCCAAAGTGAGACCGGAAATAGTCAAAGTCATCGCTATCCCCGTGACCAATAGCGTGGATTTGTTCAGCATGGTTGCAGATTACCCTCCACTAGGCGCTCGCTGACTTTCCCGTGAATTTGGGCAGGAACGTCTCGGCTATGAACGTTTCAATCGAAGTGGAAGTTGTGTTCTGGGCGGAGCGCGGTTCAAGCGCCGCCATGTATCCGGAATTCAGCGAATCCGACATCTCGAGCAGAAGGTCGGCCATGTTGGAAGACATGCCGGCCTGAAGCAAGGCGGGCTTGATTTGGGCGGGCCCGAAATGCATGTAGCTGAGGTTGGGACTGCCGATCGCCCTGCCGATAACCGCCGCTACTTCCTGGTAATTCAAGTCGCGCTGTCCGAGGAGCTCCCGCGCCTGTTTGCCGCTGAAGTCGAGTTTTAGCAACGCGTCAGCCGCCGCAGCGCCAATGTCGCGCGTGGCAATCATCGGCACCTTCAGGTCGCCGCGCAACGGGCCACCCATAACACCAAAGTTGCGAATGATCCCGACCTGGGGCATGAGGTTCTCCATGAAATAGCCCGCGCGCAGGTATACCGCCTTCAGCGGCGCAACCGCGGTCAGCTTCTGTTCCAGGTCACGCAGGCCGAGGACCGGCCCCGTCTTATCTGGTTTGTCGGCTCCAATACTGCTGAGAGCGACGGCGAATTCCACCCCGGCATTCTGGATTGCCGCAACCAAGGCGGCGTTTACCCGCTCCTGGAAGCCGAGCACATCAGCGGCCGCCAGGTTGGGTGGGATCATGACATACGCAGCCTTGGCCCCGTTAAAGGCGTTGGTGAGTGAAGCCGTATCGGTCGCCTCTGCAATGAAGGCTTCGGCGCCCTTCTGGACTAAGGCTTCCAGGCGGCCGCGGTCACGACCGATTACGCGAACCTTCGCGCCATGGCTCAGCAGACTTTCAGCAATGACCCTCCCTGTGTTTCCACTCGCACCGGTAATGGCATACATAGTTACCCTCCATGGCTTTTTAGATGTGCGGACTCCCCAAGGGTTTCATCCCGTAGATTGGACTATATCATTTCGACGGCCAGGGCGTGCGCGGTAATCGCAGCCGCAAGAGAATCGAGGGCTCGCGAAGGTCAAGCGCGGCGCGGCGCCTGTGCGGAGATCCAGACGCAGGTCAAAGCGGCGATGGCGTAACAAGCGGCTCCCGTCCAGAACGCAGTGGAAATCCCCCAACCGAGTGCGATGAGAAAGGCCCAGACGGAAGCCATCACGGATGTTGCCCCGTTCAATCCCCAGAGCCAAGGTGTGAGTGCCTCCGCACGGGCCGAGGCCAACTGCATTCCGATGGGAAAGGCCATCCCCATAAAGAAGCCCAGAGGGAACAGGATGGCGGCGGCGGCGGCCAACCGTACGGGGGTGGCGGAGGCCGCGAAGGCGGCCGTGGCCAGCGGCGTCAATAGTCCAAACAGGACGAGCGCGATGAGCAGAGTCGAGAGGCGTCGGACAGGCCCACCCAGCAAGCGCTGGACCCGAGGGGCTCCTGTCGAGTAGCTGCCCAATCCGCTCGAGAGCAACAGCGTGAAGAGCACCGTCGAGAGCGAATACGTGGGATGACCGAGGAAGACCATCAGCCGTTCGAGCTGGGAAACTTCGACCAGCATGAATCCCAGGCCAATGGCGGCGAAGAATCCGGACAGGGGGATGGCGCTGGGCGGAAAACCCTTTCCAAGGGTTAGCAAGAGGGGCGCCACGATGCACAACCCGGTCACCACCGTGACCCCCACCAGGAGCGACGCCAAGGTGAACAGCGCGGTCGAGCTCTGCGGATCCACCGGATGCCAGCCGTGCACAAATTGTCCGAAAACATCCCGCACCCGGAAGTTGCAAAAGAAGAACGGAGAATTGTCTGTAGGCAGGCTCAGATTTTCCGGCCATTGCGGTGAGGCGGGTGTCATGCTCTCTCCCCATGCCAAGGCTTGCAGTGTGGAATCCGCCGCTTCGGTGGGGCTCAGGATGACGTCGAACTTCATCCGGCCCGCGACCTGGTTGACCGTCTGCAAGTCCTCCGCCGAAAAGGCTTGCCGGCTGACCAGGATGGTGGCGAGCCCGTCGGGCTGTTCCGGACTTTTGTGAGGATAAAGAAACCGCACGAGGACAATGTGACCTCGGGGGTCCGAAACGTTGCGGCGACGCAGCGCGGTGGTGGCCACAGCAACAAGCTTGTAAACCTCCGCCGGATTGTTCAGATAGTCCCAGCGCGTAAAGGACAAGACGCCCCGCGGCGTCAACCGTTCAAGGAACAATTGCCAGGCCTCGACCGTGTAAATGGAATTTTCCGTCAAGGCGAAGGCGCCCCCCGCCGTAGCCGCCGCGGTATCAATCAGCGACGCTTGGATGATGTCGGCGGATTGTTTCGACCGCGCCAGATAACTCCGGGCCTCGTCATGAACGAAGCTGACCCGGGGGTCGCGGTCCAGGTGCCCTGTGAACTCCCCGAAGGTTTGGTTCAGGGCGCGAAGGATTCCCTCATTCATTTCGATGGCGACCACGGATTTCTGACCGAATGCCAGGGCGGAAAGCACATCGCGGCCGCCGCCCGCGCCGATGACGACCACCCGTGACTCCGGCCTGAGGTAATGCACGAAATTGGTGATGTCGTACTTCAGGTAGTTGTACCCTCGAAAGTCGCCGTGGAAGTTGGTAAGCACCGTCGCCGCTCCGGAGTCGATCAGCAGGTGAAGCTGGTGCACCCTTTCGTTGTCCGCGTGAGCGGTGCTCAGCCCCCAAGTTGTGGGCGCTTCGGACACGGAGGGAGCGCCGTAAATGAGGACACGTGAGAAAGAATTCCACTTTTCATACACGGGGGGAGGAGAATCGATACCCCTTATCCATACCAAGCGGAGCGGGGCCGCGAGCTTCCGCGCAAGGAGCGTATTCACACCCGCGAAGGTTCCCAGAAGCACCGCGCAGGCCAACGCCAGCCATCGAAATTTTCCGAGAGACTCGTGAGGCCAGAAACAGAATGCCCCCAGGGCGCCCAACGCCGCGGCCAGAATGACCGCCGAGGGCGCATCGAAAAAACGGAGTGCGTAGACCACCAGAATGCACCCGGCCGCCGCCCCGCCGAGGTCGGCAGCGTAAAGCCGCCCTACCTGCCGGGGGAAACGGGTCAGCGCCAGGCAGACGCAAATGCCACTAAACACGAACGGGATGGAGACCACCAGGAGCGTCAGGACGATTACGGTGATCCATTCAACCGAAAGTTGGAACGAAAGCGGCCCCGCCAGGAACAATATAAAGCTGGCAACGATGCTCAAGGCGAAGCACAAGGCCGTCGTGGCAAGATGCAGGTGGACATTCGCCGGCGGAAAGTGGGAAGGCGCGAGATAAACCAACAGCCCCCCCACGGTCAGCCCGAACATGACAATGGAGATGGCCAGGAACACGAAGTGGTACCACATCGCCACGCTGAAGACTCGCGTCAGCAGGATCTCGTACATCAGCGTGCTCAACGTAACCAGGAACAGGCCTGCGTAGGTTCGCCGGGAAGGGACCATTTCCACCTCGTCCTCCACAAGAATTACCGCCGCCTGATGATAATGGATTTCTCCCCAAGGGATAGCATTTTGTCACGACCCAAAACTCGATCGGCCACAAAGAGCAGCTCATGTCCCGAGTTGGTAGTCCGCAAAATTTCCGCCTTGTAGTCCGACCATTCCGGCCGCAACGCGCGGATGTGCAGCCGGAAATTGAATCTCGGGTCGAACGGGTTAGGCTCCATAAACTTGTAGCGCCGCCCTTGAGCGCGGTATGCCGGGCTGAAGCTCGGAGCGTTGATAAATGTAGAAACTCCAGTGCCAGGCTAAAGCGCGCCGCTACATGCGACGAGGGCAAGAAGTGGTAGCGGGGGCCGGAATCGAACCGGCCTGTGTGGATTATGAGACCACCGAGGGACCACTCCTCAACCCCGCGTTAATCTGGTCGGGAAGGCGGGATTTCAACCCGCGATCTCCGGTACCCGAAACCGGCGCCTTAAGCACTAGGCCACTTCCCGCAAACAGGGCAGGGCAAGCCCAGCCCCTACGAAACGCCTCGCTCGCGGCTCCGCCACTGAGCTATCGCAGCGTGGTGGGGCCACCGGGACTTGAACCCGGACTTCTCCGCTTAAAAGGCGGGTATGCCGCCAGTAACATCTCGGCCCCGCAATCTGGCTCCCAGGGAGGGAATCGAACCCCCATTTCGCGGTTAACAGCCGCGCGTTCTACCGTTGAACCACCCAGGAGTGGTCTTAGTCTTTCAGTTGTCAAAGAGCAATAAAAAAGCCCGCTTTTTAGGGCGGGCGGTTTTGGAATCCGATTGTGCTCTGGATTCTACCCTCCGCCCCCGCGCCCTGGATTCGTCGGCATGATGGTGTTATCGACGACCTGGTAATGGGCGCACACAAATATCCGGCAGGGCCTACCTTGCCGCTCGCGCATCGTTTCGGGTTTGGGGAATCTCAACATTCTCAACTCTAGAGCCGACGATTGGATTTCAACCAGCAATCTCTTGCTTACAGGGCAGGTGCCTTGAACGCTTGGCTACGCGTCGGGACAACCTATGTAGCTTACTACAGGCGCAGGAAGAATGTAAGGAAGCGTGAGTCTTGACTAATTATCACATTAGATTTAATCTAACTCTTTCATGGACACCGAGGCGATTAAAAAATCCCTGAAGGGCAGCGGGTTGCGGTGCACGCCCCAGCGCTACGCCGTGATGGCCTTTTTGATGGAACACAACAGCCATCCCACGGCTGCGGATATCTTCGAAGCCGTGAATCGCCTGGATCCGCGCTGTTCAAGGGCCACGACTTATAACAACCTGCGGGACCTGGTGCGGGCGGGTCTGGTGCGGGAAGTGGCCGTCGAGGGCCGCGGCGCGCGCTTCGATGCGAAAGGCATGCGGCATCACCACTTCATCTGCGACCGTTGCGGCAATGTTGAGGACTTGGAGTGGTACGACGTGCCCGAGCCTGCCTCGGGCTCCCTCGGTAAGCGGATCGTTCGCGAATGCGAACTCATTTTCCGGGGGCTCTGCACGAAGTGCGCTCCGCCGCAAGCTTCCCGTAGCGCTGACCTCTAGGTCAGCACGGCGAATGCCGACCTAAAGGTCGGCGCTACCACTGCCGTGGGCGGGTGGATAACGGATCGGTGGCGCGGCGGGCAAGCGCGGCCGGCGGCGATGGCGCGATTGGGAAAGCCAGGATGGGTTCGTAGTTCGCCACAGTTTTTTTGACTAATTCGAAGGAAGACAAACATCTTGACTAATTCGGAGGAGGGCAAACATTATGGATCAAACACTCAACACCACCGCGGGGACGCCTGTTCCCGCTCATCAGGACCAAACCTTGTCAACCGAAGCTAAGTGCCCGGTCGTACACGGGACCACGAATGTCGGAATGAGGTCGAACAGCGACTGGTGGCCGAACCAGTTGAACCTCAGGATTCTCCACCAGAACTCGCCCCAATCCAATCCGATGGGCGAGGCCTTCAACTACACCAAAGAGTTCAAGCAGCTCGATTTCAAAGCGCTGAAGAAGGACCTCCAGGCGCTGATGACGGACAGCCAGGACTGGTGGCCGGCGGATTTTGGCCATTACGGGGGACTCTTCATTCGCATGGCGTGGCACGCCGCGGGTACGTACCGCATCGGCGATGGGCGCGGCGGCACCGGCACCGGCCAACAGCGCTTCGCGCCGCTCAACTCTTGGCCGGACAACGCGAACCTCGACAAGGCGCGCCGGCTCCTTTGGCCGATCAAGCAGAAGTATGGCCGCAAAATCTCCTGGGGCGACCTCATGGTTCTCGCCGGTAACGTCGCACTCGAGTCGATGGGGTTCAAAACCTTCGGTTTCGGCGGCGGCCGCCCCGATGTATGGGAGCCTGACGAGGCCGTGTACTGGGGCAAGGAGGAAACCTGGCTTGGCGACAAGCGCTACACGGGCGACCGGGAACTCGAGAATCCGCTCGCGGCCGTGCAGATGGGTCTGATTTACGTGAACCCGGAAGGGCCGAACGGCAAACCGGATCCCCTCGCCGCGGGCAAGGATATTCGCGAAACGTTCCGCCGTATGGCCATGAACGACGAGGAAACGGTCGCGCTGATTGCCGGCGGTCACACCTTTGGCAAAACCCACGGCGCAGGCGATCCGAAGCTGGTTGGCCCCGAGCCCGAGGCCGCGCCCATTGAGCAGATGGGCCTGGGCTGGAAGAGCCGTTATGGCACAGGCAAAGGCCAAGACGCCATCACCGGCGGCCCGGAAGTCACCTGGACTCAGACGCCCACGAAGTGGAGCAACTACTTCTTCGAGAACTTGTTCGGCCACGAATGGGAGCTGACCAAGAGCCCGGCCGGCGCCTACCAGTTTCAAGCGAAAAATGGCGCCAAGCCAATTCCGGATGCCTTCGACCCCTCGCAGCATCGTGCCCCAACGATGCTGGTCACGGACCTCGCTTTGCGGGTCGATCCGATCTACGAGAAGATCTCCCGGCGCTTCTACGAGCATCCGGCTGAGTTCGCAGACGCGTTTGCCCGCGCGTGGTTCAAGCTCACGCACCGCGATATGGGCCCGCGTTCGCGCTATCTCGGCCCGGAAGTCCCAGCGGAGGAACTAATCTGGCAAGACCCTGTTCCCGCCGTGGATCATAAACTCATCGGGGGGAAGGACATTGCTGCGCTGAAGGCCAAAATCCTCGCCTCCGGACTCTCGATTTCCGAACTGGTCACGACGGCCTGGGCGTCGGCGGCGACCTTCCGTGGCTCCGACAAGCGCGGTGGGGCGAACGGGGCGCGCATACGCCTCGCGCCGCAAAAGGATTGGGAGGTAAACCAGCCGGTGGCTTTGGCGAAAGTCCTGAAGAAGCTGACGGCAGTTCAAAAGGACTTCAACAAATCGCTGACCGGCGGAAAGAAAGTCTCGCTGGCTGACCTGATCGTTCTGGGCGGCTGCGCAGCCGTCGAGAAAGCCGCGAAGGCCGCCAGCCACGACGTGAAAGTTCCCTTCACGCCGGGACGCACGGACGCGTCGCAAGAGCAGACCGATGTGGAGTCCTTCGCCTATCTCGAACCGGTCGCGGACGGGTTCCGCAACTACCTCAAGGCCAAGTTCAGCATATCAGCGGAAGAGATGCTGATCGATAAGGCGCAACTGTTGACGCTGACTGCGCCCGAGATGACGGTTCTCGTCGGTGGCCTTCGCGTCTTGGGCGCAAATCACGGGAAGTCAGCGCACGGCGTCTTCACCAAACGGCCCAGGACGCTGACCAATGATTTCTTCGTCAACCTGCTCGACATGGGGACCGAATGGCAGCCGTCCGCTGGTTCAGATGGCGTGTACGAAGGACGCGACCGCAAGACGAACCAGGCCAAGTGGACCGGCACCCGTGTCGACCTGATCTTCGGTTCCAACTCCCAGCTCCGGGCCATCGCGGAAGTCTACGGCAGTGCCGACTCGAAGGAGAAGTTTGTGAAGGACTTCGTGGCGGCGTGGGACAAAGTGATGAACCTCGATCGCTACGACCTTGCCTGAGCTTGTTCGCCTAAGCCTCTGTCCGTGGGCAGATCGGAACCGTCGTGGGGCACAACCGCGCCGGTTCTGATTTGCCCATCCCGAAGTGTCCTGCACGGCAGCTTTCTCGAACCGTGTGGCGGGCAACTGGGCATCGAGGGCGCGGAAGTAACCCCTCATCCGGCCCGCAACGGCTGATGAGTACGCCGTCGCGGTCCACCTTCTCCCCTGGGAGAAGGTGCAAATCCTTTTCCTGGCGCGCTCGTGCGCGCGCAATACCATTTCCCTCTCCGAGGGGAGAGGGTGGCCGAGGTACGAGGTCGGGGTCACTTCCCTGCCTTCTCCGCCAGCGTCCCGATCGTGCTCGCCGGTTTCCCTTGCCCAGGCAATTCACTTGGTCGAGAAACGGCCTACTGTGAGAAGTCGCGAGCTTCACCCGCGAATGGTAGAATCAATTGAGCGCTTCCATGCACGAATTCCCATCGGCCCAAGAGATTCTGAAGGTCTTCGAGCGCGACCCCGGCAAGACGTTCCGGCTGCGTGAGCTGGTGGTCGAGCTGGGCTTGCGTTCGAGCCAGGCGCGCGACCTCAAGACCGCGCTGAAAGACCTCACGCGGCGCCGCCGCATCGTTTATTTGAAAAAGAATCACTTCGCACTGGCCACCCGGGATCGCCACCCCGATCCTGGCAATCATCCGCCGGTTCCAGCCGCCAGCATACCTCTGGCGCGGACGCGCGGGCCGAACGTGGTGAGCGGCCGGCTGATCGGCCATCGCGATGGCTACGGCTTTGTGGTGCCCGACGTGCCCCTGGCGGGAACTGACCTTGACATCTACATCTCCGCCGACGGCATGGGTTCCGCCCTGCACGGCGATCGTGTGGAAGTGCAGGTCCTTCGCGCCAGACCCGACGGGCGTGTGGAAGGCCGCATCCTGCGCGTCACCGACCGCGCGCAGAAGACGGTGGTGGGCCAGTTCCATTGCGGCGCGCGTCATAACTACGTTTTGCCCTTTGATCATCGCATCCCGTTCGAGATCGTTATCCCGCGCGGCCAGGAGTGGCCGGGTGGCGAGGGGTCTGACGCTCGGACTCCCACCCAGGCGCGCCATCGCGACCGCCAGTTTGGGGGAGAGTCGGAAGGAAAAGTCGCGCGGCCGGACGTGATATCGCGGCGTACCGCGCGTGACTTGGACGGCCTGATCGTCGACGTCGAGATCACCACCTTTCCGCGTCCCGCGGCGTTGCCGCGGGGACGGGTGATTGAAATCCTCGGGCGGCGCGAGGAGTTTGGCGTGGACGTGGAAATCATCATTCGTAAATTTCATCTGCCGCACCGCTTTCCTGCCGAAGCGCTGGCGGAAGCGAGCGCCGCCCCGCAATACATTCCCGAGCAAGACCGCCAAGGCCGCCGCGATTTTCGCGGCCTGCCTATCGTGACCATCGACGGGGAGACCGCCAAGGATTTTGACGACGCGGTTCTGGTGGAGCGCCTGCCGGGGGGCAATTACCGGTTGCATGTCCACATTGCGGACGTGGCGCACTACGTGCGGCCCGGCTCCGCGCTGGATCGCGAGGCGCGGCTGCGCGGCACTTCCGTTTATTTCCCTGACCGCGCGGTGCCGATGCTGCCGCTGGAACTCTCGAATGGCATTTGCAGCCTCAATCCGCACGTCGACCGATTGGTCATGTCGGCGCTGATGGAATTCGATCCCGGCGGGCGCCTCGTCGCGTCGGAACTCCTGCCGGGCATCATCCGCAGCGTGGAGCGCATGACTTATACGGCGGTGCGTGACGTCCTGGCCGGCGACCCCGCGGCCTGCCAGCGCTATGCGGCGCTCACCCCGAATTTCAAACTGATGGAGGAACTGGCGCTGATTCTCGACCGGCAGCGTGAGCAGCGCGGCTCCATTGACTTTGACCTGCCCGAGCCGCTCATTGAGTTTGACGAGTTCGGCCGCATGGTCGGGATTACGCGCTCGGAGCGCAACATCGCGCACCGCCTCATTGAAGAATTCATGCTGGCAGCCAACCAAGCGGTCGCAGGGTATCTGGAGGGCCGCGCAATTCCCTCCTTGTACAGGATTCACGAAAAGCCCGCAACCAAAAAGGTGGTGGAGTTTGAAGAGATCGCCGCGACGTTTGGCTACTCACTGGGCGTGGAACTGCCTGCCGCCGAGCGCCTGCGCATCGGCCGGCGCGACGAGCGCGACCGCTATCCGCGCTTCCTCGACCGGCAGGGCGCCCAGGCGCTCGAAATCACCCCGCGCCACTACCAACGTCTGACCCAGCGCCTGGAGGGCAAGCCCGAGGAGCGCATTCTCTCCTACCTGATGCTTCGCTCGCTGAAACAGGCCCGCTACTCGGAAGAGAATGTCGGCCACTTCGCGCTGGCGACGCAAACTTACACACACTTCACGTCACCCATCCGCCGTTACCCTGACCTCATCGTGCATCGGATCCTGAAGGCCGCGCTGGCGAGCGAAAGCGGCCTGGCCCGCGTCGGGAAGCTTGCCGCCGAACCGCCTGCCCATGGACGCGACACCGCGGCCTCGACTCACCGGGGAGCAGCCGCCGCCGGGCAAACCCTCACGGGTGGCGCGTTCGTCCTTCCGCAGGAACTTCACGCCCTGGGGGTGGCGACGTCGGAAGCGGAACGTCGCGCCGCAGACGCCGAACGCGAGCTGATCGAATGGAAGAAAGTCTCCTTCATGGCGCAGCACATCGGTGATGAGTTCGATGCCCTCATCATCAGCTTGGCCAAGTTCGGATTCTTCGTGGAGCTGATGGACTTGTTCGTGGAAGGCTTCGTCGCTCTCGCCACCCTCGGCGACGACTACTACGTCTACCGCGAGCGCCAGCGCGCCATCATCGGGCAGCATACCCACCGGGCGTTTCACCTGGGCGAGCGTGTACGCGTGCGGCTCGACCGCATTGATCAGTTCGGCAATAAGCTGGAGTTTTCTGTGACGGAGTGATCCCTTCCGCCTGGCTTGGCGCCGGCAGGCACGTGCTGCGCCTCCCTCGGCAGGGACCCGGCAGCCTTCGAACGCGGCGGTGGGGCGCTACTCCTCTTTGTATAGCCAGGCCGAAACCAGCGTCGCCAGAATGGAGCCCCCCCAGAGGTCGAGCATCCACCAGAGCGGGATGGCGCGGCTGAACGGCGCCCACGTTGCCAGCGACAGGCTGATGGGGAAACCGCTCATGAAGCCTACCAGGAATCCCACCCGCAGCGCGGTGATGGGCCCCGGCCCCAGCGTCTTGCGCGCCGACACGTACACCCAAGTGAGCAAGTACGTCAGCACGAAGAGCAGCACGAACCAGTAAGCATAGAAGAGCGGATAGCGCGGTTGGGCCAGGAGCCAACCGGCCTGCTGTGAGGAGACGTATTTAGGCCGCAGGATCACCATATTGATGATGGTGCTCCAGATTCCCCACACCACTCCTCCTGCCAAAGTGCCCAGCGCGATACGAGTTGTCCTGATTGACGGCATAAGGGACCTCCTCAAGAAAGTCGCCCCGCGACATATCTTTGTTGAGGGGCATGGTACCGGCGGAAAGAAGAGGTGTCAAGCCGCTGAAGAAGAGTTGTCAGGGCTGGTTTGGAGAAGCCGCCTGCATCATGTAGCACCCGCCGGCGCCGAGGGCAGGTTGGCTTGCGGCCCTGAAGGAAAACCTATATTCTAGGTTCTGCAAGAAGTACCCGCAGGCTTTGCCTATCTTCGCGGCCTCGGACCGAGGCGCCGTTCGATGAAGCGAGTCCTGATCCTTCACTACCACGAAATCTGGCTGAAAGGGGGAAACAAGAATTACTTTCTCAGCCGGCTGCGCGCCGCCATCCGGCAAAGCGTCGCCGATCTGCCGGTCGAGTCGCTGGAGAGCATCTCCGAGCGTTTCATTCTCACCCCCGGTGAGGAAGCTGCCCTGCCGCGCATCATCGAGCGCTTACGCCGCGTTTTCGGTCTCGCTTACATTGCCTCCGCGCGCGAGGCTCCGAGCGCGCTCGAAGCACTGGGCCCGGCGGCGTGCGAGATGATGGCTGAGAAGTCTCCTCGCAACTTTGCCGTGCGCGCCAAAATTGCAGACTCGGCCTACGGCATGAACTCCATGGAGCTGGAACGCGAACTGGGCCGCAGGGTGCTTGAACATCTGCGCGCCCGCGACGCGAGCGTGCGCGTCAAGCTCAACGAGCCGGAGGTGACCTGCCAGGTGGAAATCGTGCCGGGAAGGGCGCTCGTTTACGCCGACCGCACGGAAGGGCCCGGCGGGCTGCCGGCCGTCACCAGCGGACGCCTGGTGGCGCTGCTTTCCGGGGGGTTCGATTCCGCCGTGGCAGCGTATAAGATGATGCGCCGGGGCTGCCACGTTTCCTTCGTGCACTTCTTCGGCACCCCTTCGCCCTCGCGCAATTCTTCCTGCGGGGTAGCGGAAGAACTGGTCCGCACGCTCACGCCCTATCAGTTCACCTCGCGACTGTATCTCGTTCCCTTTGACGCCGTGCAACGGCTGATCGTGGCCGGCGCGCACGAGAGCTACCGCGTGTTGCTGTACCGCCGCATGATGGCCCGCATTGCGCGGGAGATTGCCTGCTCGGAGCGCGCCCTGGGCCTTGTCACCGGCGACAGCGTCTCGCAGGTGGCCTCGCAGACCCTGCACAACCTCACGGCCATCGATCGTGGTCTGGACCTGCCCGTTTACCGGCCGCTCGCCGGGGACGACAAGGCGGAAATCCTGCGCCTGGCGCGGCAGATCGGGACCTACAAGATTTCTTGCGAGCCGTTTGAAGATTGTTGTCCGCGTTTCATGCCCCGCACCCCGGCGATTTTCGCGCGGCCCCAGGAACTCGACCGGGCGGAGGCGGGGCTCGAGATCGAGACGCTGGTGCGCTTGGGACTGGATGGCACAACATGTGTTGATTACAAGTTCGAGCGGGGTGAGGTCACGGCGCACGAAGGGTCGCACGGCCGGCTGGAGGTTCGTGGGCTAGGGAAGAGAGGCGGCATGGGCAACTCGCCACCAGTGATGGAGCTTCCCACTAAATGAGGATCGAGAGGCGCCTCCCGGTGGAATCCGCGGCGGGGAAAACGCATAAGACTGTCCTGCCGGCCACGGATTGTTGACGGGCCATGGAGCGTTTCTTATAATTCTTGGTTGGAGGTGGAGTGGTTGAATGACGAATAGGCTTCTCGCAATCTTTCTATTGCTGGGTGCCCTGCCGGGGTGGCTCGCAGCGCAAGAGTCTAAACCCGACGTACCTCCGGCTTCGGTTCAGACACCGACCAGTCCTCAGGTCATCAGGTCCCGCGTCGAGCTGGTCAACGTGCTGATGACCGTCACGGACAAGAAGAATCGCACGGTCATCGAAATGACCAAAGACGATTTCCACGTTTTTGAAGACGGCAAGCCACAAACCATCAGCTACTTCAGCCGTGAGTCAGACCTGCCCCTGCGCATCGCCATCCTGATTGACACCAGCAATAGCGTCCGCGACCGGCTGCGCTTTGAGCAGGAAGCCGCCATCGATTTCCTCACCGCCACGGTCCGTAAGGGGAAAGATATGGCGTTAGTGGTGGCATTCGACTCGGAGCCACAACTCATTCAAGACTACACCGACGACAAGGAAAAACTTGCCACGGCCATTCGCAGCTTGCAGGCGGGGGGCGTCACCAGCCTCTACGACGCGATTTTCTTCACCAGCAAAGAGAAATTGTACTGGTTCCCTCCACCGGAACCCTACCTGCGCCGCGTGATGATTGTCATCAGCGACGGGGTGGACAATTACAGCCAGCGCGGGCGCGACGAAGCGATGGCCATGGCGGAGCGTGCGGAAGTAACCATCTTTCCCATCAGCACGAACCGAAGCGGCGCAGAGACTCGCGGTGATAAAGTGCTGGAGTGGCTGGCCAAAGAAACCGGCGGGCGCGCTTTCTTTCCCTTCGAGCCGAGTGATATGGCGGTGGATTTCCAGACGATTGGCCGGGAGCTGCGCAGCCAGTACAGCTTGGCCTATTTCTCCACCAATACCGCGCACGATGGGACCTTCCGCAAAATCTCCATCGCTCCTGTCGACAAGTCCTTGAACGTTCGCGCTAAAACCGGCTACTTCGCACTTTCGCAGTAGCGGCTCGGGTAAGCTCCCGGTGCGTCGGGGAGTTGCTCGTCACCTCAAACTCTGCACCGAAACCTCTTATCCAGTGGGAGCGTAATACCCGCGGCGGGCCTGGACTTTATAATCGCCGTTGCGGACCCTGACTTGGATCCTCCGGAAGCTTCCGTCCAACTTGGTGTTGGTGGGCGTATAGCCAAGCAGATACTGGGTGCGGAGTTCTCTCGCGATTTGCTCGAACGCGGCGGCGGTGTCGTTGATGTGATTGACGGGCAGCACCCGGCCGCCGGTTTCATCGGAAAACTTCTTCAGGACGGAGTCGCCGCTGTAACCCATCATGTGCCCGTAATAGAAGGCGCGGTCGCTGATTTCCACGGAATAGATAATAACGTCGGATTTCTGTGCCGCTTCGAGCGCCTGGTCGAGTTTCACCTTGCTCCCCTGATCTTCGCCGTCCGTGAGCAGGATGAGAACTTTGCGGCCGACTTCGTTTTTGAGCAGGTCGCGCGACGACAACCAAACCGCGTCGTAAAGGTGTGTTGCTCCGCCGGAGCTACTGGTAGGAAAAGGTCCCGGGGTTGGGCCACCCCCGCCGCCGTTGATGACGTTTTCATCGATGGCCTTGTCGAGCAGGCGCAGGTCCGCGGTGAAATCCTGCAACAACTCCACGTCCACGTCAAAGTGGAGGATGTACACGAGATCCTTGGGACGCAGGATCTGCTGCAGGAATGCCTTGGCCTGCGCTTTCTCCACGTCGAGTACGCGCCCCTGGCTGGGACTGGTGTCGACCAGAATACCCATGGTGAGCGGCGTGTCCGTCTCACGCGAAAAGTACTTGATGACCTGCGGTTCTTTATCCTCTTCTAGATCGAAATCGTCCTTGTTGAGGTCGGGTAGCAACCGGCCGCTCTTCTGCCTCACCACGGCGTACACGTTCACAACCTCCGTGGTGACCTTCAGAGTCTGGCCAGGCGCAGGAACCTCTTGCTGCCCCCGCATCGTCACGAAAGATGCGGCCAACAACGGAAGGCAGAGTGCGCAGAGGAGAGATCGCCGGCTGGCAGGCCGGTGTCCATTATTTGGGTGTGAGTTGCGCATCGTCATCTTTCGGGTACCCCCATTCTTCCGCATTGGATGCAATCAGAAGGGTTCGTGTCAGGGCGATGTTTCCGTGGCGCCGTGGAGATCTTCTTTCCCGCCCCGCTGCCCAACAAGCAGTTTACCTTGAGAGACTGCGCCGGGGTCAGGAATTCTTCTCACCATTGACCTCCGTGGAGGTTGACGACTGCCTTTTTCCACTCTCCCGGTTGCGTGAATTTCCTCGCCAGCGGCGCGCGGTTATTACTAGAAGCTTCTCATGTTGCAATTTTTCGTCGTCGTCAATCACTTTCCTCTTGACAAGATAATTCTCTGACTCTATACATGGATATTGAATACGCGCTCCGCCAGCAATGCTGGCGCGAAAATTCAGCAACTGAGGAGAATAGAATGGCAGCCAAAAAGAAAGCTAAGAAAAAGAGGTAAGTTTCCTTCGGAAATTCGATAGGAACATGCGGGGGTGCAGCGATGCACCCCCGAAGTTTTTTGGGGGCAGGAGTGAGAAGCGAGAGGTGAGGAGCCGCGATGCTTTATTCTGACTCCTCACTTCTCACTTCCAGCTCCTTCTCCGGCGCCGCCAGCGCGCGCGGCGCTTCATCCACGGGTTCGAGTTGGGGAATCTCTTCGCCAGTGGCGGCGCCCAGTTCCCTGAACTTCCGAGCGGAGGGTAACACGCGGCTCTCCATTGACCCCACGGCCTTGTTGTAAGACTCCACGGCGCGCTCTATCGATGACCCGAGAGCTTGGAAGTGACCGAGGAAGGTTCTGAGGCGGTCGTGGAGCTCTCTGCCCAGCTCGCTGATCTGCTTGGCGTTCTGGGTGATTTTTTCCTGCTGCCAGAGGTAACCCGCCGAGCGCAACAGCGCGATGAGTGTCGTGGGGGTCGCCAGCACGACTTTCTTCTGCATCCCATCGTCGATCAGTTGTCGATCCTGTTCCAGCGCCGCACTGAAAAAAGATTCGCCGGGCAGGAAGAGCACCACCAACTCCAGCTCCGGGCCGATTTGCTCCCAGTACCGGCGCTCCGCGAGCTGATTCATGTGACCCCGCACCAATTCCCCATGCGTCGCGAGCGCCTTTCTTCTCTCCTCTTCCGATTTCTCCGGGTCGACCGCGTCGAGGAAGGATTGCAGCGGAACTTTCGCATCGACCGCAATGCGGCGATTTCCCGGCAGTTTGACGATCATGTCAGGCCGCTGCCACCCGGATTCCGTCGCGACCGTCTCTTGCTCCGTGAAGTCACAATGCTCGGACATGCCCGCCAGTTCCACGACTCGGCGCAACGTCAGTTCCCCCCACCGGCCCCGGACTTTCAGGGGTGAACTCAAAGCGTTCGCCAGATGCTTGGTCTCTTCCTCCAATTTCTGATTGGCCTGGGCCAGAGATCGCAGTTGCTCGTCCAAGGTACCATAGGCCTTTTGCCGGGCCTTCTCCATCTCCAGAATTTGCTGCTCGTACCGGCCCAGCGATTCTTTGAGCGGACCCACCAGGCCATCGATGGCTTTCTGCCGCGTCTCCAGGTCGCCCTTCGCCTGCGCCTGCAAGGTTTCAAACTTGCTGTTGGCCAGTTCGAGGAAAGCACGATTATTGTTATTCAGCGCTTCGGAGGAGAGCGCCTGAAAGGTTTCCGTGAGGGTCTTCTTCGCCTCCTCCAACAATTTCTTCTGCTCTTCCAGGCTCGCCTGGGTCTCGCGCAGGCGGGTTTCCGCCCCCACGCGCAATTCCCCTTCCGCCTTCAGGCGCTCGCGCAGTTCCTTCAAATCCGCAAGGGTGTTCCGTGCCTGTTCCAGCTCCGTCTGCGCCCTGACCTTCTGGTCGCTCTCTTCCCGCAGCTTTTGCTGAAGTCCCTCGATTTCCTTGCTGCGACTTTCGAACGCCGCTTGTGCCGCGCCCAACTGCGCGCGCACCTCTTGCAGGGTGCTTTCCGCCGCCTTCACGCGGCCTTCCGCATCCACCTGAGATTTGACCAGTTCTGACTTGGTGCGGGCCGCCGCCAGCAGCCAGCCGATCGCGGCTCCCAATACCACGCCTAGCGCGAGGAGCAGGATTGAGTTCATTGCCATCACCTCAGTTTTCCGGAAACAGATGATAACGGAATTACCGTTAAAAGGTTTCTTCGTGCGCGGGACAGATCAGCGCGTAATCGCAATACTTGCACACAAAGCCGGGTTTGGGCGGGAACAATTGCTGCCGGATTTGCGCCGCCACTTCGCGTATCTTTCCGAGCACCGCATCCAGATCCTTGCGGGTCCGCACGGTGGTGACCGGCTGGTTCTGGGTCAGGCTATAGAACGTGAGCCGAGCCGGGTCGAGCCGCATCTGGTCGCGCGCCGCCAGCGCGTAAATGGAGAGTTGCAGGCTCTTATCGGCGTCCTTCTGCGACGGCGGCCGGCCGGTCTTGTAATCCACAAGCTCCACCGAATGCGCATCGAGGGGATTGATCTGGTCGATCCGCCCTTCCAGGACCACGTCGCCCAATTCGAGCGCGAAATGGGCTTCCGCACTGAGGGGCAGCGTCATACTGGTTTCGTGCTTCTTCGAGAAGGCGCGCAACTGCTCGAGCCCGGCTTTCTTATACGCCTGTTCCTGATACTCATCCTCAAACCCCGCACCTTTCCAGATTTGTTCGAAGTGGCCTTGCAGTTGTTCAAATTTCACCGGGCCCTGCTTGCGCAGCTCGAAATAACGCCGTACGCACTGGTGCATGATGTTACCGAAGGTCAGGGTGGGTTGCGGACCGGTTGGGATCTTAAGGTAGTGGCGGAATTTGAATTTCAGCGGGCAATCTTCAAACGTCTCGATCGCGGAAGCGCTAAGCTGAAGTTTTTCTCCGGCACCCACAAACAGTGGGCGGCTTGCCCAT
>Ga0326727_10001091_pt1 | contig 104374 bp, 98 predicted proteins | sample MB2enrmetagenome_FD_207643 | JGI IMG/M metagenome (GOLD analysis project Ga0326727, IMG submission 207643) | Lab enriched peat soil microbial communities from McLean, Ithaca, NY, United States - MB29MY | ecosystem: Environmental > Terrestrial > Soil > Wetlands > Peat | place: USA: New York... | reverse complement strand
CACGTTGGACGGCACCTCGAACACATACTCGCCGCCGCCGCACGCGACATTGTAGGTTCCGGCCTGGAACTGCACGATGCCCCCCGCGCCCATGGCGGACTGGATGTTCGACGTGTCCGTCGATGCGACGCCCGTGGGCGCAGGCACAGTGTGGATCGTGGCATTGGCCACGGCGTACGGGGTGCCCACGGTGATCACGAGCGGCGCGCTCTGCGTTCCGTCCGATGCGGTTGCCGTGAGGCTGTGGGTGCCGGGAGCCGCAGGTGCCGCGTACAGTGCGGTGTTGCCCCAGTTGTTCGCGCCGCCCATGGCCACGCCGGAATTGACCGTGCCGACGGTGCTGCTGCCGTTGGCTACACCATCCACGGTCCAGGTGACAGCCGTATTGGCCAGGCCAGTGACGGTCGCCGTCATCAATACTGTGCCACCCGCATTCACCGTGCCGTTGATGCCCGCATAAGTAGTCGAGTTGGCCAGGGTGACGGCCGTGCTGCCGCTGGACGCCTGCACCGACACCGCCGTGCTGGCGCTGCTGGTGCCGCTGGCCGCGCTGGTGGCGGTCACCGTGTGGCTGCCCGCGGTCCCCGGCGCCGTGTAGGTCACCGTGGCGCCGCTGCCGGTGATCGTGCCCACCGTGCTGCTGCCCCCGGCCACCCCGTCCACCGTCCAGGTCACCGCCGTGTTGGCCGAGCCGCCCACCGTGGCGGAGATGGTCACCGTCCCGCCCGGCTTGAGGGTGGCGCTGGCCGGGCTGGTGCTCACCGTCACCGCCGGAGCCAGCACGCTGATCGCCGCCGAGGCCGACTTGGTGCTGTCGGCCGCGCTGGTGGCCACCAGGGTGTGCGCTCCGGCCGCGGCCGGCGCCGTGTAGGTGGCGCTGGCGCCGGTGCCGGTGACCGTGCCCACCGTGCCGTTGCCGCCGGTCACCCCGTCCACGGTCCAGGTGACGGCCGTGTTGGCGGACCCGCCCACCGTGGCCGTGAACGAGGCGGTGCCTCCCGTGTTCAGGCTGGCCGAACCCGGCGCCAGGCTCACCGACACCGGAGCCGAAGCCGGCGCCTGGACGGTGACGGCCGCCGAAGCCGTCTGGGTGCCGTCGGCGGCGCTGGTGGCGGTCACCGTGTGGCTGCCGGCCGCGGCCGGCGCCGTGTAGGTGACGGTGGTGCCGGTGCCGGTGAGGGTGCCCACCGTGCTGCTGCCTCCGGCCACCCCGTCCACGGACCAGGTGACCGCGGTATTGCTGGAGCCGCTCACCGCCGCGGTGAACGAGACGCTGCCCCCGCTGGCCAGGCTGGCCGAAGACGGCGACAGGCTCACCGACACCGCGCCCGGCGGCACCACCTTGATGGTGGCGGAGGCGGACTGGCCCGGGTTGGTGGCGCTGCTGGCGGCCACCGTGTAGGATCCGGACGCGGCCGGGGCGGTGTAGGTGGCGGTGCCGCCCGTACCGGCAATGGTGCCCACGGTGCTGTTGCCTCCGGCTACGCCGTTCACCGTCCACACCACCGAGGAAGGGGTGGCTCCGGACATGGTGGCGGTGAAGACGGCGGTGGCTCCGGTCTGCACCGTGCTGGAAGCGGGACTCAGGTTCACCCCCAGGGCGGGCGGGGCCTGGGTCGTGCTGCCCGCGGCGTTGGCGCCGGACCCGCCGCAGCCGGTCATGAGGAGGGAAGCGGCCGCCGGCAGGGCCAGGACCAGGATCATGGCGGAAATGCCGCCGTGCGAGCGCTGCGGACGGCCCTGGTGTCCAGTTTGGTCAGGCCGAATAATAGGCATAGGACTCCTTTGCCCCGGCCCAGGGCATTCGTGCCCCGGCAAGGACGGACATGTCGCTGCTTGGCCCGGGCTGGATTACCGGACCGGTTTGCTGAGGATTGCTTTGGGCAAGGCCGAAAGGTACGCTCTGCTCGAATGGCTCAGAGGACCTGACGACGAGAATATCCGCTAACCCTCCGGGAAAGCCACAGGTTTTCATTCACAACTGAAGTTCTTTCAGATATTTAACATGACAATTTTGTTATAATCCAGGCGGGTGGAGCCCTAATTAACTGAAGTTAGGAATGGATAGGATGCGGCTCCAGCCGCAGCCATGGGCACCATGCGACTTTGCACCATGAAAGTGATTGTTTTTTACTATTGAAGGGGAAATTGGGTTGGAAAATCGCCAGTGGCCGTCCCGACCCCGCCGCGCCGAACGCAGCATCCGCAGGCCCGCGCCCTGGCGCAGGGATCGACCTGACCGGTCGGTGCAGCCGGTCGCCGCCGCGGCTCAGCAGGCGTCAGGCTTGCCCGCGGCCGGAACGGTCCCGTGGGCCCCGGTTCCGCCCCGCCCCAGGTCCATGGACTCCATGCTTTCCGTGTCCACGACGCCCCGGGATCCCAGGACCCGCGGCACGGTGAGCAGGAGGATCCGCAGGTCCAGCCAGAACCCGAGGTGGTCCACGTACCACACGTCCAGTTCGACCCGCTTGCTGATCTTGATGAAGTGCCGGCCGTTGATCTGCGCCCAGCCGGTGATCCCCGGCCGCACCAGGTGGCGCCTGGCCTGGTCGGGAGTGTAGAGCTCCAGGTAGCGCATGAGCAGGGGCCGGGGCCCCACCAGGGACATGTCGCCGCGCAGGACGTTGACCAGTTCCGGCAGCTCGTCCAGGCTGCTGACCCGCAGCAAGCGTCCGAACCAGGTCAGGCGCTGGGCGTCCGGGAGCAGTTGGCCGTCCGCGCCCCGGGCCTGGTTCATGGAGCGGAACTTGAAGATGGTGAAGGGCCTGCCGCCCAGGCCCGGGCGCTGCTGCCGGAACAGGACCGGAGATCCCACCAGGATCCGCGCCAGGATGCCCAGGGGAATCCAGAGGGGGGCCAGCGCCAGGAGGGCCGCCCCGGCCAGGACCACGTCCAGGATCCGCTTGCCCCGGGTCCGGTAGAACCCGCCGGAGGATTTGCCTGGAGTTTCATGGTCCGGCTGCATGAGGACCTCGTGGAAGGACGGGAACGCACCTGGAAGGATCAGGAAGGGCTATGTGGCTCTAAACCTTAAACCTTCAATCGTTCCCGTCAAGCTCCATGAAAGGACCCAGCCGGAGCTCAGCGGAGGCTGCGGCCCAGGACGACAATGCCTTTCAGATGGTGTAGTTGCAGGCCGTCTCCGCATCCTTGGCCCGCTGCCTGGCCAGGAGTTCCCCCAGGGAAACGCTCCCGTAGGTGGCGCCCAGGGCATGGCTGCCATCCTCCCACAGGTCCCGGAGGGCGCACCCCTGCCCCTTGTGGCAGCACCCGGCGCCGGTGGGGCACTCGGCCAGCAGCAGGGGCCCCTCCAGGGCTTCCAGGATGGCCAGCACGGAGATCTCTCCCGGCGGCCGGGACAGGGTGTAGCCGCCTTTGGCGCCGCGCACCCCCTGCACCAGCCCACCCTTGCGCAGGGGCACCATCAGCTGCTCCAGGTAGGTGCCGGGCAGGTTCTCCTGTTCCACGATGTCCTTGAGCAGCACCGAGCCCTGCCCGTGGGCCCGGGCCAGGGCCAGCATGGCCCGCATTCCGTAGATGGCTCGGGAGGATAGCTTCATGGCAGGGCTCCAGGCACCGGATGCCGGCCTGCCTATTCTAAGGTTTTCCGATCAAATAAGTAGGCCTTGGCGCCAGTACAATGGCTTCATGCGCTTGCCATCCCCCGAGCCGCCACCCGAATCCCCCGCCCGTGAGCGCCGGCGGATCCTGGCCGTGGCCTTCGCCGGGTTCTCGGCCTTCCTGGGGATGTACGTGACCCAGCCCCTGCTGCCGCTCCTGGAACGGCTGTTCCAGGCCGGCAAGGCCTCCGTGAGCCTGACCCTCACCGCCACCACCTTCGGGGTGGCCATCGCCGCACCCCTGGTGGGCTCCGTCGCGGACCGCCTGGGGCGCAAGCGGGTCATCGTCTGGTCCGCCAGCCTCCTGGCCCTGGTCACCTTCCTGTGCGCCACCGCCACCGGGCTGCGCACCCTGGTGCTGTGGCGCTTCCTGCAGGGGCTGGTCACTCCGGGGGTGTTCGCGGTGACGGTGGCCTACGTGCAGGAGGAATGGGCCGGGAACGGCGCCGGCAGCGTCATGGCCACGTACGTGGCGGGCACGGTGGTGGGCGGCTTCTCGGGGCGGATGGTGGCCGGGGTCATGGCCTCCCGCTGGGACTTGCACTGGGTGTTCGTGGCCGTGGGGGTCCTGCAGACCGGCGCGGCCCTGGCCCTGCAGTCCTGGCTGCCTCCCGAGCGGCGCTTCGCCGGCCGGGGCCGGGCCGGGTCTCTGGTGCAAGGCATGGGCCGGCACCTCTCCAACCCCCGCCTGCTGGCCACCTACGCCGCCGGGTTCGGGGTGCTGTTCACCCTGGTGGCCACCTACACCTACGTCACCTTCCACCTGGCCGAGGCGCCCTTCGGCCTGGGCCCCCTGGCCCTCAGCTGCCTGTTCTTCACCTACCTCATCGGCGCCGCCGTCACGCCCCCCTGCGGCCGCGCCATCGACCGGTACGGGCACCGGGCCGCCCTGGCCGCGGCCATGGGCCTGGGGGCGGCGGGCATGCTGCTGACGCTGGCGCCCAGCCTCTGGGTGGTGGTCGCCGGACTGACCCTGTGCTGCTCGGGAGCGTTCGTGGCCCAGGCGGCCACCACCAGCTACATCGGCGTAGCCACCCAGGAGGCCCGGGCCCTGGCGGTGGGACTGTACGTGACCTGCTACTACGTTGGGGGCAGCGTGGGGGCGGAGCTGCCCGGGTTCCTGTGGCGCTGGGGCGGCTGGCCGGCCTGCGTGGGGCTGGTGATGCTGGTGCAGGTGCTGACCATCGCCGTCACCGGGGGCGGGTGGTCCCGACCCGGGCGAGCTGAGTCGAGTCCGCCAGGGCTGGACCAAGGGGTCCGTCCTGGCGCCCAGGATGAGCCTTGATATCCCGGCGGCGCCGGTTCCGCCTTGAAGCTGCCTACTTCATCAAATAGCCCCGGTCCGCCAGGAACCCGCGCATGTGCGGACGGGACTCCTTCCCCACCAGGCCTTTCATCTCCTCGCTCCAGCAGCTGTCCTTGCGCCCGTTGGTGCGGGTCCGGTAGTACTCCCGGAGGCGCTGGTCGTACTCCCGGATCCCGTCCAGGGCATCCGGGTCCTGGTAGGCGTCGTCCTTGAGCACCGTCGCCAGGGGCAGGCGGGGCTTCACTTCCGGGGCATCATCCGGGTAGCCCAGGCACAGGCCGAACACCGGGTACACCCACCGGGGCAAGGCCAGGAGCTCGGCGACCGTCCGGGGATCGTTGCGGATGGCGCCGATGAAGCAGGTGCCCAGCCCCAGGGACTCGGCCGCCACCACGCAGTTCTGGGCCGCCAGGGCCACGTCCACGGTGGCGATGATGAAATGCTCGGTCATGCCCCCGTTGAACTGGCCCCCCTGCATCTCGCAGGCCAGGCGGGCCCGGTGCAGGTCGGCGCAGAAGACCAGGAACGCCCCCGCCGCCACCACCTGGTCCTGGCCCCCGGCCAGGGCGGCGATGCGCTCGCGCTTGGCCCGGTCCCGCACCCGGATCACGGTGGTGGCCTGGACATTGCTGGAGGTCGGCGCCGACTGGCCGCAGCGCACGATGGCGGCCACCAGGCCGTCGTCCACCGGCTGGTCGGTGAACCTGCGGATGCTGCGGTGGGACCGGAGCAGTTCGATGACTTCGTTCATGGACGTCACTCCCTGGATAAAGGGATTGTACCGGTTTGCCAAGGGCCGCGGGACGCGGGAGAATAGGGGATTCCCATCCGTACCTGGCGCCCGGATCCAGCGCCCACGCGGCCGGCGATTCTGCGCATCCGCCGGCCGGGGACGGCCGGGCGATCCACCCGCACCTGGAGGCCTTCCGTGGAAACCTTGCTCACCCCCGCCGACACCCGGCTCCTTTGGCAGTACTTCCTGGAGCTGGCCAAGATTCCCCGGGGGTCCAAGGCCGAAGCGGCGGCCTCCGCCTGGGTGGCGGCCCAGGGGCGGGCCCTGGGCTGCGAGGTGGAGCAGGACCCGGTGGGCAACGTGCTGATCCGCAAGCCGGCCGCCCCCGGGCGGGAAGGCCGCCCCGGCGTGGCCCTGCAGGCCCACGTGGACATGGTCTGCGAACAGAACGAGGGCACCGGCCACGACTTCGCCCGGGACCCCATCCAGGTGGTGCGGGACGGGGACATGCTGCGGGCCCGGGGCACCACCCTGGGGGCGGACAACGGCGTGGGGGTGTGCGCGGCCCTGTCGGTGCTGGCCGACCCCGCGGTCCAGCACGGCCCCCTGGAGGTGCTGATCACCGTGGACGAGGAGACCGGCCTCACCGGCGCCGGCAACGTCCGGCCCGGGTGGCTGCGGGCCAAGTACCTGCTCAACCTGGACAGCGAGGAGGAGGGCATCCTCACCATCGGCTGCGCCGGCGGCCTCGACAGCCGCGCGGCCCGCGCCGTCACCTGGCGGGACCCGGAGCCCGGGGCCCGCCCGTACCGCCTCAAGGTGTCCGGCCTCAAGGGCGGGCATTCGGGCATCGACATCAACGCCGGGCGCGGGAACGCCATCCGGATCCTGGCCCAGGTGCTGGCCGCCCTGGGCGGGCAGGTCCCGTTCCAGCTGGGCGCCGTGAAGGGCGGCAACAAGCGCAACGCGATCCCCCGGGAGGCTTCGGCGGTCCTGTTCCTGGCCCCGGACCAGGAGGCGCCGGCCAGGGCCGCCGTGGCCCGCCAGCAGGCCCAGTGGCGGGCCGCCCTGGGGGCCTTCGATCCGAACCTGGCCGTGGCCCTGGAACCGGGCCAGCCGGGCCGCGCCCTGGGCGCGGAGGACGCGGCCGCCCTGGTGCGCCTGCTGCTCGTGCTGCCCCACGGGGTGGAGGCCATGAGCCCGGCCATCGCCGGCCTGGTGCAGACCTCGGTCAACCTGGGGGTGGTGGACACCCAGGATGCGGAAGTGACGGTCAACCTGCTCACCCGCAGTTCCGTGGACGCCGCCAAGGGGGCCCTGGCCGACCGCATCGGCGCCGCCTGCGCCGCGGCGGGGTTCCAGCACACCCCGTCCGGGGGCTACCCGGGGTGGCAGCCCGAGCCGCAGGCTTCCCTGGTCCGGGTCATGAACGACGTGCACGCGTCCGTGTTCGGCAAGCCCATGGCGGTGGTGGCCATCCACGCGGGCCTGGAGTGCGGCCTCATCGGCGAGAAGCACCCGGGCATGGAGATGGTCTCCTTCGGGCCCAGCATGTGGGACGTGCACACCCCCGACGAGCACGTGAGCATCCCCTCGGTGGGCAATTTCCGCAAGCTCCTGGTGGCCGTGCTGGAACGGCTCTGAGCCGGGACGGGCATGGCCTCCCTCGGCGCCTCCAGGATCCTGCGCCTGTGGGCGCCCCTGGAGGCGGCGTGGCTGTTCATGGCGGTGGAAGGCCCGTTCCTGGCGGCGATCCTGGCCCGGCTCCCGGACCCCACCACCAACCTGGCGGCCTTCGGGGTGGCCTGGGGGTTCGCCATGCTGTTCGAATCCCCGGTCATCCTCATCATGAGCGCCACCACCGCCCTGGTGGAGAACCGCCACTCCCTGCGCAAGCTGCAGGCCTTCACCTACGGACTCAATGGCGCCGTAACCCTGGGCCTGGCCGTGTTCGTCAGCCCGCCGGTGTTCCGGTTCGTCGCCGGGCCCCTCATGGGCCTGCCCCCGGACGTGGCCCGCCTGGCCCACCCGGCCTGCGCGCTGCTGCTGCCCTGGCCTTCGGCCGTCGGCTACCGGCGCTTCAACCAGGGCATCCTGGTGCGCGCGGGGCTCACCCGGCTGATCGCCTACGGCACCGCCCTGCGCCTGAGCAGCATGGCCGCCACCGCCGTGGCCCTGGCGGCCCTGACCCCCTGGCCGGGGGCCTGGGTGGGCACCGCGGCCCTGTCCGCCGGCGTGGTCATGGAGGCGGCGGCCAGCCGGTTCTGGGCCCGCAGGTCCCGGCGCGCCATGCTGGCCACCCCGTCCAGCCCCGAGTACCGCCTCCGGCCCCTGGGGTTCGCGGCCATCGCCCACTTCTACCTGCCCCTGGCGCTCACCTCCATCATGGCCCTGGGCGTGAACCCCATGGTCGCCTTCTTCCTGGGCCGCAGCCGCATGGCCCTGGAATCCCTGGCGGTGCTCCCCGTGGTGAACGGCCTGGCGTTCGTGTTCAGCACCGCCGGCCTGACCTTCCAGGAGGTGGCCATCACCCTGTTCAGCGTGGACCGGAACTGGCTTCCCCACCTGCGGCGGTTCGCGGGCTGGCTGGCCCTGGCCACCTCCGCCGCCCTGGCGGCGGTGGCCCTGACTCCGCTCCTGGACCTGTGGCTGTGCCAGGTTTCCGGCCTGTCCCCGTTCCTGGCCCGGTTCTCCCGCCTGCCCATGGTGATCTGCGTCTTCCTGCCCGGCCTGATCGCCCTCATCTGCTTCCAGCGCGCCATGCTGGTGTCCCTGCGCATCACCCGCCCCATCACCTGGTCCACGGCGGTGGAGGTGGCGGGCACCGGCTGCGCCCTGTTCGCCCTCACCCAGCTGGCCGGCTGGATCGGCGCCGTGGCGGCGGCGGCGGCCATGGTGCTGGGCAAGGTGGCGGCCATGGGCTACCTGCTCCCCCGCACCGCCCGCACCCTGTCGGCGCTGGAAGCCGACCAGCAGAGTTAGGGCCCCGATCGGATAGCTGAAGCTGTATTCCTGCTTTGAGGTCAACCAAGGCTGCCGTTTGCAAAGGAGAACACCATGCCCGCCCGCTCGATGAAGTGGTTGAACTACGTGCTGGAACTGCCGCGGGTTGCGCTGGCCCAGTTGCCGACGCCGATGCACCGTCTGGACCGTTTTGGCGCGCACCTTGATGGGCCGGAGGTGTGGATCAAGAGGGATGACCTGACCGGCCTGGCCGGCGGGGGCAATAAGACCCGCAAGCTCGAGTTCCTGGTCGCGGATGCGGTCAAAGCCGGAGCTGACACGCTCGTCACGGTTGGCGCCATCCAATCCAACCACACCCGCCAGACGGCGGCGGCGGCGGCGAAATGCGGCATGAAGTGCGCCCTTCTGCATTGCGCCTGGACCAAGGAAACAGGCCAGGGATACAGGCAGGTAGGCAATATCCTGCTTAGCAGCCTCCTGGGTGCCGACCTTTATCTGGATGAGCAGGAACGGCCGATCGAGGACAAGGGACCGCTGCCGGAGCTCCTGGGCCACCTCAAGCAGCGCGGGCGCCAGCCGTACCTGATACCGGGAGGGGCTTCCAACCATCACCTGGGCAGCATGGGCTACATGGTTTGCGCCGCCGAGATCGCCCAGCGAACCCGCGAGCTGGGATTCACGTTCGACTACGTTGTGCATTGCACCGGCAGCAGCAGCACCCAATCAGGGCTGGTCGCAGGTTTTGCCGCTTTGGGAGAAAAGACCCGCGTCATTGGCGTATCTGACGATGGTGAAACTCAGATCAAAAAAGCGCGGGTCCTTCGGTTCGCAAATGACGCGCTGTCGGCAACCGGGGCCCAGGCGCGCGTCAAGGAGTCAGATATTGAGATTGTTGCCGCAACCCAGGACCAGTACGGTATTGCCAACGACGATATCTATAAGGCAATAAGCTTGATGGCCCAAACGGAAGGGTTGATTATCGATCCCGTTTATGAAGGGAGAGCGGTTAGAGGGCTTTTGAACCTCGCAGGCCAACACCGTTTTGAAACCAACAGCAAAATTCTGATCATGCACCTTGGCGGCACGCCAGCTGTGCATGGATACGCGAATCAGTTTGATCCAGTCGAGTTCATCAAATTCCCCATTTGAGGTCTGCCATACCAGGCCTCTTTCGACCCATCAAGGGCATTCTGGGTTGGCTAGCGCCTCTGGGCCCCAACGACAGGAGCTTCCCCAGGCCCGGAGGCGCCTTCTGAAACCGATGGAACGGATGAGCGATTAAGGGAACCCGAGCGCATACAAATCGTTTACCGCTCTTTTCAGGGAACGGGCGGGGGGATCGGTTCATCCCATCGGTTGGCCCTTTTGGCCTCACGGAGAAACCATGACGAGATTCGTCCTAGCCCTTGCTCTGTTCCCCTTTACCCTGGCCGCCTCCACCACCCCGGCCACCGCCGCGGCCCATCCCTGTTGCCGCACCAAGGTTCCCTGCTGCAGCGAGAAGTGCTGCAAGGTCACCGACAACTGCTGCAAGAAGGAACCCAAGGCCCTGTGCGCCCACGATTGCCCGGAGGACCCGGCGGTCAAGTGACGGGGGTTCCCGGCTCCCCCGGGCCCGGCGCCTGGCCTCCCGCCAGCCGAAGGGCCCCGGGAGGGAGGCCGGCCAGGGGCACTGGCCGGGGAGCGATCCCCGGCCAGGGTGTCTGCAGGCGGCGGAGCCAAGCCTGGTCGGCCTGGAACCCCGCCGGCAGCGCATCCATCCACACGGCCCCGGCCACCCGCAGGCCGGGGCCGAGGGTGCGCAGGCGCGGGCATCCGGCCACGGTCAGGTTGCCGTGCACCTGGATGCCCGTCCCCAGGTTCCGCAGGTCCGGCAGCCCATCCAGTTCCAGGTCCCCATACACGTCCAGGGGCCCGCACAGGGTGCGGAGGCGGGGCAGGTCCTCCAGGCGCAGGCGGCCCAGGACCGCCCAGCCGCGCCCCAGGGCGTGGACGTGGCCGTTCCCCTGGACCGTGAGGCCGCGCACGGACAGGAGGTGGTCCGGCAGGCGCTGGCCCGGGCCCCGGGCGGCCAGGGTCCAGGCCTCGATCTCGTGGGCGTAGGTGAGGGGCGACCAGGCGACGGCATCGTAGGTGATGACCGGCACCAGGTGGAAGGGGGGCCCCACCCGGGCCAGGGCCGCCTTGACCGGCTCCAGGCGCGGCAGGTCCCCGGCGGAGCCGCACAGGAGCAGGGAGGCGGGATGCACGCCCGCCCGCTCCAGGGGCTCCAGCCAGAGCTCCGGCGCGGCCGGGTCGAGCCGGCCGGTGCGGAACCCGTCCAGGACCTCTGCGGTAGCCTGGAACCGGTCCAAGGGGCTTACGCTTCCATGACCCGCTTGCGGGTATAGGCGATCAGCCCGCCGGCGTCGATGATGGCCTGGCGCGCCGGGGGCAGGGGCACCACCGAGAAGGACTTGCCGGTGGTGCAGTTGCGCACCTGGTCGCCGGCCAGTTCCAGCTGGTCCCCCTCGCCGGCCTCGATCTCCGGGCAGATCACCAGCTGCAGCCCCAGGTTGACGGCGTTCTGCAGGAAGATCCGGGCGATGCCCTTGGCCACCACCACCAGGCCGTGGCCCTTGAGGGTGCTGGCGGCCTGCTCCCGGCTGGAGCCGCAGCCGAAGTTCTCCTCGGCGACGACGAAGCTCCCGGCCGGAATGGCCTTGGCCTTGAGCCTGGCGTTGAACTCGGTGCGGTCGTTGAAGCAGAACTGGGGGGTCTCGGTGGGCAGCACCGTGGCCATGAACCGGCCCGGGTAGATGTCGTCCGTGCTGATGTCCTTGCCGAGCTTCAGAACCACGCTGGCCATGTCACTTCCCTCCCTTGTGCGACTTCTTGGAATCCTTGGCCGGATCGGTGATGACTCCGGTGACGGCGCTGGCGGCGGCCACCGCCGGGCTGCACAGGTACACTTCGCCCTTGGGGTTGCCCATGCGGCCCTTGAAGTTGCGGTTGGTGGTGGCCAGGGCCACCTCCTCGTCGCCCAGGGCGCCCTGGTGCACGCCCAGGCAGGGGCCGCAGCCGGAATTCATGACCACCGCGCCGGCCTTCATGAAGACCTGCAGGTAGCCGGCGTCCATGGCCTGGGCGAAGATCCGGGTGGAGGCGGGGAACACCAGCATGCGGGTGCCCTCGGCCACCTTCTTGCCCTTGAGGATCTTGGCGGCCACGGCCAGGTCGTCCAGGCGGCCGTTGGTGCAGCTGCCGATGACGATCTGGTTCACCTTCTTGCCGGCCACCTTGGCGATGGGCTTGACGTTGTCCACGGTGTGCGGGCAGGCGATCTGGGACGTGAGCCTGGCCACGTCGATCTTCACGACCTTCTCGTAGACCGCGTCCGGGTCCGGCTGCACCACCGGGATCTTGCCCTTGACCCCAGCCTCTTCCTTCAGGTAGCGCAGGGTCTCCTCGTCGGCGGGCACCAGGCCGCAGGTGGCGCCGGCCTCCACGCTCATGTTGCACAACGTCAGGCGGCCGCTGGTGGACATCTTCTCGATGGTCTCGCCGTGGAACTCCAGCACCCGGAAGTTGGCCCCCTGGGCCGACAGCTGGCCGATCAGGTACAGGATCAGGTCCTTGGCCCCCACGTGCTTGGGGAACTTGCCGGTCACTTCCACCTTGATGGTGGCGGGCACTTCGATGTTCAGGGCCAGGCCCAGCGCCCACACGGACGCCAGCTCGGTGGCGCCCACGCCGAAGGCGAACGCGCCCAGGGCGCCGTGGGTGGTCGTGTGGCTGTCCGCCCCCACTACCAGGCTGCCGGGCCGCACGTAGCCGAACTCGGGCAGGACCTGGTGGCAGATGCCGCCCCGGTCGCCGCGGATGTCATGGAACTTGGGGATCTTGTGCTTGGCCGCGAACTCCCGCACCAGCTTCTGGTTGGTGGCGGTCTTGGGGCCCTCGGCCGGCACCCGGTGGTCGAAGATGATGGCGATCTTCTCCACGTCCCAGGGCTTCGCCTCGCGCCCGGTGCCCTGGTAGATCTCGTTGAACTGGTTGATCACCAGCGCGGTGTTCTCGTGGGACATGGCCAGGTCCACCTTGGGCTCGACCACGTCCCCGGCCTTGACCGAGCGCAGCCCGGCCGCCTTGGCCAATATCTTCTCCACAACTGTCATTCCCATAGGGCACCTCCGTGGCAGGACCGGGAAAGGGTCAGATGACGCCCTTGGCCTTGAGCGCGGCCAGGTCGGCCTCGTTCAAGCCCAGGCGGGCATAGATTTCGGCGTTGTGCTGGCCCAGGGTGGGCGGCGGCGTGGCCACGTCCCCGCAGGCCTTCTCGAACAGGGCGGTGAGCCCGAACACCTCGATGGGGCCGATCCCGGCCGCCTCGGTCTTCTGCAGCACGCCCCGGTGGCGCACCTGGGGCTGGCGCAGGGCCTGGCCCAGGGTGAGGATCTCGCCCGAGGGCACGTCGTGGGCGTTCAGGTGCTCCACCCAGTAGGCGGTGGCCCTGGTGGCCAGCCTGGCCTCCAGGAGCGGCGTGAGCACCTTGCGGTTCTTCTTGCGGGTGTCCCGTTCCTGGAACCGCGGATCGGCCTTCAGCTCCGGGACGCCCAGGGTGTCGCACACCGCCTCCCACTGCTCCTGCTTGTTGGCGGCGATGTTGATGAAGCCGTCCTGGGTGCGGAAGGTGCCGCTGGGCGCGGCGGTGAAGTTGTCGTTGCCCATGAGCACCGGGTCCTTGCCGCCGATGAGCAGGTTGGCGGCCACCCAGCCCATGAGGGGCATGATGGAGTCGAGCAGGGCGATGTCGATGAACTGGCCCTCGCCGGTGCGCTCCCGCTGGTACAGCGCCGCCATGATGGCGAACGCCGCGTTCAGCCCGCCCACCGTGTCGCACACCGGGAAGCCAGTGCGCAGGGGACTGAGCCGTTCGTCGCCGTTCACCGCCATCTCGCCGGAGAGCCCCTGGATGATCTGGTCGTAGGCGGGCTTGAAGGCGTCCGGCCCGTCCTGGCCGAACCCGGAGATGGCGCAGTAGACGAGCCGCGGGTTGATCTCCTTGAGCAGCGGGTAGCCCAGGCCCAGGCGGTCCATGACGCCGGGGCGGAAGTTCTCCACCAGCACGTCGGCGTCCTTGACCAGCTGCTTGAACAGGGCCTTGCCCTCGGGGCTCTTGGTGTTGAGGGTCACCGACTCCTTGTTGGCGTTCTGGGCCAGGAAGCTGGTGCCCATCAGCTTCTTGTTGTAGTCCGGGACGATGCCCAGCTTGCGCGCCAGGTCGCCGTCCTTGGGGTTCTCCACCTTGATCACCTCGGCCCCCAGGAGGGCCAGGTGGAGGCTGGCGAACGGGCCCGAAAGCACGTTGGTGAGGTCCAGGACCTTGATGCCTGCGAGCATGCGCGGTTTGGCCATGATCAGTACCCCAGCGGGCCGGTGCGGTGCACCCGGCCGGTCATGTCGCGGCCGAAGAAGGCCGCCACGTCCTTGGCCACGGCCACCAGGCGGGCCAGGTCGATGTCCCGGCGCCGGCCGGCGCGGGCCAGGCCGTGCACCAGGTCCTCGGTGGCCACGTTGCCGGCGGCCACCTTGGTGAAGGGGCAGCCGCCGAGGCCGGCGAAGGAGGTCTCGAACGTGTTCACCCCGGCCGCCATGGCCGTGTAGACATTGGCCATGCCCAGGCCGTAGGTGTCGTGGAAGTGGCAGGTGCACTGCACCGGCCCCAGCTTGAACAGCTCGCCGAACAGGCGCGTCACCTGCTCCGGGTAGGCGTGGCCGGCGGTGTCGGCCAGGCTGATGTTCAGCAGCCCGGCGTCCACGTACGCCCGGACGATGCCCAGCACCCGCTCGTCGGGGATCCGCCCCTCGAAGCCGCAGCCGAACGCGCTCTGCACGCTCACCTGCACCCTCTTGCCGGCGGCCGCCGCGGCCTTGGCCGTGGCGATGATGCGCCTCTGGGCCTCCTCCGTGGACATGCCGGTGTTCTTGCGGCTGTGGGTGTCCGAGGCGGACACGCCCAGGCAGAACATCTCCACGCCGCAGGCCATGCCCCGGTCCAGCCCCTTCTCGTTCAGCACCAGCCCCGACAGCACGGACCGGGGCCCGGGGGCCCCGACCAGGCGCCGGAACAGCTCGTCCGTGTCGGCCATCTGGGGCACCTTCTCCGGGTGCACGAAGGAGCCCACCTGTACGATGTCCAGGCCGGACGCCATCAGCCCGCGGATCCAGGCTTCCTTGACGCCGGTGGGCACCACCTGCTTTTCGACCTGGAGGCCGTCCCGCGGCCCCACTTCGTGGATGATGATCTCGCCCATGGCCCGCTCCCTACAGCTTGCGCACGACGGCTTCGGCCATCTGCAGGGTGGTGTCCGAGCCGCCCATGTCGTAGGTGCGCACCTTGCCCTCGGCGATGACCTTGGCCACGGCCTTCTCGAGCCGGGCCGCCTTCTCCTTCTCGCCCAGCCAGTCCAGCATCATCTTGCCGGCCAGGATGGTGGCGATGGGGTTGACCTTGTACTGGCCCGCGTACTTGGGCGCCGAGCCGTGGGTGGGCTCGAACACCGCCAGCTTCTCGCCGATGTTGCCGCTGCAGCCGAAGCCCAGGCCGCCCACCATCTGCGCGCAGAGATCGCTGATGATGTCGCCGAACAGGTTGGTGGCCACGAGCACGCCGTAGTTCTTGGGGTTCTTCAGCAGCCACATGCAGATGGCGTCGACGTTGGCGTCGTCCATCTGGATGTTCGGGAAGTCCTTGGCCACCTGCTTGCCGATCTCCAGGAACATCCCCTCGGTGGCCCGCACCACGTTGGCCTTGTGGACCACGGTGACCTTGGGGTAGCCGAACTTGGCGGCGTACTCGAAGGCGCCCCGGATGATCCGCTCACAGCCCTTGCGGGTGTTGATCTTGCAGGTGATGGCGTACTCGTCGGCGGGGATGCCGGCGAAGGGGGCGAAGGCCTTGGAGGCGGCCTGGAGGGTCGAGCTCACTTCCTTGGGCACCGGGTTGAACTCCACGCCGGAATAGAGGCCCTCGGTGTTCTCCCGGAACACCACCAGGTCGATCCCCTCCTTGAAGTTGAGCGGGTTGCCCGGATAGGCCTTGCAGGGCCGCAGGCAGGTGTACAGGTCGAACATCTGGCGCATGCGCACGATCGGGCTGCGGTAGACCAGGCCCTTGCCCTGCAGGGACGGGATCAGCTCCTTCTCGGCGGCCTTCACCGGCTTGGAGGTGATGGCGCCGAACATGGCGGCCTGGCAGTTCTTCAGCGCCTGCACGCAGCGCTCGGGGAAGGCCTCGCCTTCCTTGCACCAGAACTCCCAGCCGATGTCGCCGTGCCTGTAGGCGGCGTCGAACTTCAAGGCATCCAGACAGATGCGGGTGGCCTCCATGACCTCCACGCCCACACCGTCACCCGGCAGCCATGCGATCTTGTATTGGCTCATATCAACTCCGTCATGAGGAAAAGGGGGTTCACGGTAAAGGCCTGCCGTCACGGCCCAAGGAAGGGGGACGATCCATTCATTAAAGATCGGCGCCGTAACCAAGTTTGTCAGGAATGGTAGGCCTTGCGGATCGCTTAAGTGTTTCGTATTCTGGCCAGGGTCACAAACGATATATTTTTGGTACCTCATTCCGAAAACTTATGATCAGGAGAGAGGTCCGTGAACTACCTGCGACGCGTCATGCCTTCCCTAACGGCGTTGCAATTCTTCGATGCGGCCGCCCGGCACATGAGCTTCACCCGCGCCGCCGCCGACCTGCACGTGACCCAGAGCGCCGTGAGCCGCCAGATCCGGGAACTGGAGGCGTTCCTGGGCCAGCCCCTGTTCCACCGGATCAAGCAGCGCCTGGTCATGACCGAGGCCGGCGAGGCCTACGCCGCCGCGGTGCGGGACCTGCTCAACCAGGCCGAGGCCGCCACCCTGCAGGTGATGGCCTACAACGGCCGGGGCGGAGTCCTGACCGTGGCCCTGCTGCCCACTTTCGGCACCCGCTGGCTGGTGCCCCGCCTGGGCGACTTCATGGCCAGGCACAAAGACATCCAGTTGAACCTGGTGTCCAAGATGCGCCCGTTCAACTTCACCGGCAGCGGCATCGACGCCGCCATCCACTTCGGCACCGACGTGTGGCCGGACGCGGAGTGCCACCGGCTCATGGGCGAAGTGATCGTCCCGGTGTGCGCTCCCGCCCTGCTGGGAGAGCGCCGGGAACTGGCCGAACCCCGGGAAGTGCGCGAATTCCCCATGCTCCAGCTCACCACCCGGCCCCAGGCTTGGCCCGACTGGCTGCGCGCGGTGGGGATCGAGACCCTGGACGCTCCTCCGGGGCCACGTTTCGAGGAATTCCAGATGGTCATCCAGGCGGCCATCGCCGGGCTGGGCATCGCCGTGCTGCCCCGGTTCTTCATCCAGGATGAACTGGCCAGCGGCCGGCTGGTGGTGGCCATCAACCGCCCGGTGACCAGCGAACAGGCCTACTACCTGGTCCATCCGGAGGGCAAGGCGGACCTGTACCGGGTCTGCGTGTTCCGGGACTGGCTCATCGAACAGTGCCAGGGCGAACGGGGCGACGCCGGGCTGGGAGCGCCGGTGCCGGAACGCACGGGCGGACGGCCATGAACCCATGGCTGGCGATTCCCTTGGAGGAATATGAAGGGCACATGGCTTGGCCGTCCGTGGCCCAGTCCCAGTACCTGGCCGGGGCCCTGGCCTTCTGGGCCCGGGGCCTGGGGGCCCGGTCGGTGGCGGTGCTGGGCTGCGCCGGGGGCAACGGCTTCGACCGCCTGCCCCGGCCCCAGGTGCGCCGGGTGGTGGGGGTGGACCTGAACTCCGCCTACATCGCCACCGCCCGGGCCCGGCACCAGCACCGTTTCCCGGCCCTGGAACTGCACGCCCGGGACCTGCTGGACCCGGAATGCACCTTCGACCCGGTGGACCTGGTGTTCGCCGGCTTGCTGTTCGAGTACGTGGACGTCCCCGCCGCCCTGGAGCGGATCCGCCCCATGCTCAAGCCCGGGGCGGTCCTGGGGGCGATCCTGCAGCTGCCCAGCCCGATCATCGCCGAAGTGACCCCCAGCCCGTTCAAGTCCATGGAGAGGCTCGGAGGGTTCATGAGCCTGGTCGACCCGGAGGCGTTCATTGCCCAGGCCCAGGCGTCCGGCTATGCCCTCAAGTCCCGCCGCCACACCACCCTGGATTCGGGCAAGGCGTTCGAGGAGTTCCTGCTGCAGTGACATTCTCCGCTACAGTGACGGTGGAGGAGCTGTCATGCCCGACCAGGACCTGGGCCTCGTGCTGAGGATCGCCGCCTTTTCCGACGGGCCGTCCGGGGGCAACCCGGCCGGGGTCCTGATCGCCGAACGGCACCCGGAGCCGGCGGAGATGCAGGCGCTCGCCGCCCGGGTGGGCTACTCGGAAACCGCCTTCGCGGCGCCCCTTGCCGACGGCTGGCGGGTGCGCTACTTCGCCCCGCGGATGGAAGTGCCCTTCTGCGGCCACGCCACCATCGCCCTGGGGGCGGCCCTGGCCATGCGCCACGGCGACGGCGTCTTCCCCCTGCAGCTGAACCAGGCCCGCATCACCGTGGCGGGCCGGCGGGAGGGGGACCTGTTCGCCGCCGCCCTCCAGTCCCCGCCCACCCGCAGCGCCCCGGCGGACCCGGACCTGGTGCACCGGGCGCTGGCGCTGCTCGGCTACGACCAGTGGGACCTGGACACCCGCATCCCCCCGGCCCTGGCCCACGGCGGCGCCGACCACCTGGTGCTGGCCCTGGTGGCGCGCCGGCGCCTGAAGGCCATGCGCTACGACCTGGAGGCCGGGCGGGAGCTGATGACCCGCGCCGGCCTCACCACCATCTGCCTGGCGTACGCCGAATCCCCCACCTGCTTCCACACCCGCAACCCCTTCGCCTCCGGCGGCGTCTACGAGGATCCGGCCACCGGCGCCGCCACCGCCGCCCTGGGCGGCTACCTGCGCGACCTGGGCTGGCCTCACGGGGGCGCCATCGAGGTGATCCAGGGGGAGGACATGGGCCTGCGCTCCCGGTTGCGGGCGGAGATCCCGCCGGAGCCGGGGGGCTCCATCCGGGTGTCCGGGACGGCGCGGCTGATGAGCTAGAGTGGCCGCCCCATGGCGCCCGAAGGTACCGTCGCTCTCAGGCCTTGGCCTTGGCGCAGCAGCACGCCGCGCCGCCCGCCGCCACCGGATGGGCGGCGTCGACGGCAGCCTTGATGCTCCGGCGCAGCAGTTCCACACCCAGGTCCAGGTCCTCGGTGCTCAGGTTCAGGGCCGGGCGGAAGCGCAGGCCCTGCCGGCCGGTGGCCAGGATGATCATGCCCAGGTCCTGGGCCTTGGCCACGGCTTCGTTGCGCAGCTCCGGGCTGGCCAGGTCCAGGGCGCAGAACAGCCCCCTGCCCCGCGGGTTGCTGGTGAACTCCCGGAAGTCCCGGTGGATCTCCTGCAGCCCCTTCAGCAGCCGCTGGCCCTGGACCAGGCCGCGGTCCACCAGGCCCTCCTCGCGCATGACCTCGATGATCCGGGTGCCGCGCACCATGTCCACCAGGTTGCCGCCCCAGGTGCTGTTGATGCGGCTGGGCACCTTGAACACGCTGTCCACCTCGTCCAGGCGCGGCCCGGCGGCGATGCCGCAGCACTGGGTCTTCTTGCCGAACGCGATGATGTCCGGCCGCACGTCGAAGTGCTGGTGGCCCCACCACTTGCCGGTGGTGCCGAAGCCGGTCTGCACTTCGTCGAAGATGAGCAGGAACTCGTGCTCGTCCGCCAGGCCGCGCAGCTTGCGCAGGAATTCGGGGCGGAAGTGGTTGTCGCCGCCCTCGCCCTGGATGGGCTCGATGATCAGGCAGGCGATGTCGTCCGGATCCTCCCGGACCGCCGCCAGGATCTGGTCCACCGCTTCCTGCTCCGCCGCCGCCGCCTGCTCCAGGTTCGCCCCTTCCAGGGGGAAGGTGACCTTGGGGTTGAGGATGCGCGGCCAGTTGAACTTGGGGAAATACATATACTTGCGCGGATCGGCGGTGTTCGTCAGGCTGAGGGTGTAGCCGCTGCGGCCGTGGAAGGCCTCCCGGAAGTGGATGACCTTGGAACCCTTCTCGCCCTTGCCCCGGGCCAGGTTCTTGCGCACCTTCCAGTCGAAGGCGGCCTTCAGGGCGTTCTCCACCGCCAGGGAGCCGCCGTCGACCCAGAACAGGTGCGGCAGGTAGGCCGGGGCGGCGTGGGCGGCGAAGGTGGCCACCCACTGGGCGAAGGCGGTGGTGTAGATGTCGCTGTTGGCCGGCTTGTGCACGGCGATTCGGCCCAGGCGGGCCACGAACTCCGGGTCCCGCAGGCGCGGGTGGTTGTGGCCCAGGGGCGCAGTGGCGAAGAAGGTGTAGAAGTCCAGGTAGCGTTTCCCGTCCCGGGCGTCCACGATCCAGGAGCCGTGGGACTTGTCCAGGTCCATCACCAGGTGGAAGCCGTCCACCAGCATGTGCGGCTTGAGGACATCGAAGACATCCGCCGGCGGCACCTGGATCTCCTGGTCATACGGGTGGGTTTCGAAGGTCATGGCCGGTCCCCCTGGATAAGGGTTTGATTCAATTAGGAATATGTATGATTTTCGGCGCTTTGCTCGTCAAAAGATATTGCTAGAAGGACGAAATTGACCCACAATTTCGTCGTATTTATAGGGTAAAATAGCCAGTATGACGAATGCGCTCCTGGATGAAGTGGACCACCGCCTGCTCAACCTGCTGCGGGAGAACGCCCGCGCCTCCACCGCCGACCTGGCCCGCCGCCTGGGCCTGTCCCGGACCACCGTGCAGAGCCGCATGGAGCGCCTGGAGCGCAACCGCGTGGTGGCCGGCTACACCGTCAAGGTGACCGACGCAGTGGAGGCGGGGCTGGTGCGCACCTACGTGCTGGTGACCCTCGCCCCCAAGCAGACCAGGGCCGTGGAGACGGCCCTGCGCCGGATCCCCCAGGTGCGCACCCTGCACTCGGTGAGCGGGCCGTTCGACCTGCTGGCCATCGTGGCGGCGGCCTCCATCGGCGAACTGGACGCGGTGATCGACCGCATCGGGCTGCTGGAGGGGGTGGAGCGCACCACCTCGGCCATCGTCCTGTCCACCCGGATCGATCGGTGAAACGGGAGTCGGGACCGGGTACCCTGGGAGCATGCCCACCTCCGCCATAGACCACCTGGCCTTCACGTCCCCCACCTTGGCGCTCGGGGTGGAATTTGTGGCGGACCTGTTGGGCGCCGCTCCCCGCCCCGGAGGCAGGCACCCCCGCATGGGCACCCACAACGCCCTGCTCCGGCTGGGGCCGGCCGTCTACCTGGAGGTGATCGCGGTGGACCCGGACGCCGGACCCCACGACCTGCCCCAGGTGTTCGGCCTTGGCCGGGGCCGGACCCGCCCCCTCCTGGCCAACTGGGTGGCCCGCACCCCCGACGTGCGCGCCGCGGCGGCGGCCGACCCCGCCTACCGGCGCATCGAGCCCATGAGCCGGGGCTCCCTGCGGTGGGAGATCACCCTTCCGGAAGGGGACGGGCTGATCTTCGACGGCCTCGCCCCCCTGCTCATCCAATGGCTGGCCGAGCCGCACCCGGCCGCCGCCATGCCCGACTCCGGCTGCGCCCTGGAGGGGCTGGAGGGCTGGCACCCCCGGGCCGAAGCCCTTTCGGGCCTGCTGCGGGCCCTCGGGCTCCAGGACGCCATGGCCATCCACCCCGGCCCTGCCCCCCGGCTGGTGGCCCACCTCCGGACCCCCCGGGGCCTTCGCGCCCTGACCAGCGGAGCCCCCGATGCATAAGGACGAGTTCGCCGCCAACCTGGCGGTCGTGAAAAAGCGCAAGATCCTCATGATCCGGGTGGCCCTCTCCATCCTGTTCGTGCTCCTGGCGACCTCCATGTACATGAACAAGGTCCATCCCAAGGACGGTGTCCGGAGCGTGTTCCTGGCCGTGTGCATGGTGGGCTACCCGGCGGTGGTGTACCTGTGCATCACCTCGGTCCAGCGCCTGGGCCGGCGCCTGGGCCTGTACTGCACCCACTGCGGCCGCAGCCTGTCCGGCCCCCTGGCCCACAAGGTGGTGGAATCGGGGACCTGCCTGCACTGCGGGAATTACGTCTTCTAGGTGGACACCGTCGCCCTGAACCTGTCGGTGCGGGCGTTCGTGGCGCCCCTGGAGCCTTCCGGCAGCATCGACGCCCGCCGGGCGGCCCTGTACGAAGAAGACCCCCTGTCCCAGGGGGCCCGCCTGCACACCCGGATCCAGAAGCGCCTGCTCCAGGAGGACCCGCGCCACCAGAGCGAGGTGCCGGTGCGGGCCCTGCTGGCCCTCCCGGATTTCACCTGCCTGGTGCGGGGGCGCATCGACCTGCTCCTGGCGGGCGCCCCGCCGGTGGTCGAGGAGATCAAGGCCAGCCATCGCCCGGAGGCCATGCTCCAGGCGGTGCGGGAGGACCCGGAGCACCCCTTCGCCCTGCAGGCCCGCATGTACGCCTGGATGCGCTGGCGGGACACGGGGGCGGCGCCGGGCTGCCGCCTGCGCATCCTTTCCCTGCTGGACGAGTCCGAGGCGCTCCTGGAGCTGCCCTTCGCCCCGGAGGCCTTCGAGGCCTGGGCGCAGGAACGCCTGGAAGCCCACCGCCAGGCGTTCCTGGGGGCACGGGAACGGGCCGCGGAGCGCAGGCGGCTGGGCGCCGCCCTGGCCTTCCCGTTCCCGGACCCACGTCCCGGCCAGACGGAACTGGCGGCCCGGGTGGGGGAAGCCCTGGAGTCCGGGCGCCGGCTGCTGCTCCAGGCCCCCACCGGACTGGGCAAGACCGCGGCCATCCTGCACCCGGCCCTGCGCCGGGCCCTGGACCAGGACCTGCAGGTGTTCTACTGCACCCCCCGCAACAGCCAGCACGAAGTGGCCGAGGACTGCGTGCGCCGCCTGCGGGCCCAGGGCCGCCCGGTGCGCTCGGTGACCATCCGGGCCAAGGAGAAGGTGTGCCCCCAGGCGGAGGTGGACTGCCGCCCGGAGGTCTGCCCCAGGGCCAGCCTCTACTACGACCGCCTGAAGACCTGCGGGGCCCGGGAGCGGCTGTGGGAACTGGGCTGCGCCGGCCCCGGCGAGGTGGCCCGGGAGGCCGACCTGCACCAGCTGTGCCCGTTCGAGCTGTCCCTGGACGCGGCGCTGCAGGCGGACGTGGTGATCGGCGACTACAACTACGTCTTCTCGCCCAGCGCCACCCTGGCGCGGTTCTTCGCCGGCCCCGAGGAGAGCGCCCGGCAGATCGTGCTGGTGGACGAGGCGCACAACCTGCCCGCCCGGGCCGCGGAGTGGTTCTCCCCGGCCCTGGACCTGGCCTGGCTTGAGGACCTGCGCAAGCGCCGCCTCCAGCCTCCGGACCCGTCCCTGCGGCGCCGGGTCACGGCCCAGTTCCGGCGCTGCCTGGACAGGCTGCGCGCCCTGGACGGCCCGCACCGGATCCTGGAACTGGACGCCAGCCCCTTCTACGGGGAGGAGCGGCGCATCGGCCAGCTGCTGGCCTGGGCCGCCGCCCACGGCCGGGAGCTGGGACCGTCCCATCCCCTCGCGGAGCTGCACTGCGCCTGGAGCTCATTCTGCGCGGTGCTGAGGGTCCTGGGGGAGGAGCACACGGTTTCCTGGGTGCCTCCGGGCCGGCTGCAGATCACCTGCGCCGACGCCTCCGCCCACCTGGCGGGGCGCATGGCCCCCCTGGCCGGGGCGGTGCTGTTCTCCGCCACCCTCAAGCCGTTCCAGTACCACCAGCGGCTGCTGGGGCTGGAGAAACCCCCGGCGGCCGCCGCGGAGGTGCCCTCGCCGTTCCCGCCGGAGCGCCGCAAGGTGCTGGTGGTGCCCCAGATCACCACCCGCTACCGGGCCCGGGAGCGGGAGGCCCCGCGCATCGCCCATTTCCTCCAGCAGGTGCTGCCGGTCCGGATGGGCAACTACCTGGTCTTCTTCCCCAGCTTCGAGCTCCTGGACCAGACCCGCGCCCACCTCCAGCTGCCCCAGTTCCAGGTGCTGGTCCAGCCCCGCCGGGCCGCCGCGGCCCAGATCGAGGCCATCCTCGGGTCCCTGCGGGGCGAGCGGGGCGTGGTGGTGCTGGCGGTGCAGGGCGGCTCCCTGGCCGAGGGGATCGACTGCCCCGGGGAGGCGCTCATCGGCTGCGTGGTGGCGGGCCCGGCCCTGCCCCCCTGCGACCTGGAGCGGGAGCAGGTGCGCCGGTACTTCCAGCGCCGGTACGGATGCGGCGAGGCTTACGCCTACACCTATCCGGCCGCGGCCCGGGCCTTCCAGGCGGCGGGGCGGGTCATCCGCACCCCCGCGGACCGGGGCCTGCTGGTGTTCCTGGACCCGCGCTTCCTGGAGCCCGAGTACGCGTCCTGCTTTCCCGCCGGGTGGTTCCGGGAGAGCCCCCGGGAGCTGGTTTCCGGCGCCATCCTGGCCGACGTGCGCACCTTCTGGGCCTCGAGGGACTGACCGGGAAGGTGCCGCAGGATTGATGGCCCGCATTTCCCAGGCGCCCCCGGGGCCGAGGCCGAACCAAAGATCGCCACGCCCCAGGGCCACGCCCCCGGAGAGGCAGCGCAGGCTGTCCCGCTCGCCCACCAGGCGGGCCGTGAAAGCCGGCGGCAGGAGGTCCCCGGCGCGCTGGACGAAGGCCGCCGGGCCTGCCACGGTCACGGTGGCGCCCCGCGCCCGGACCCGGAGGGGGTAGCGCACCAGGGGGGCCACCCGGGCCGGGTCATCCGCCTCCAGGGCCGCCATCAGGCGCTGGAAGAAGACGTCGAAGGCGCGGACCGCCTGCGGGTGGTAGAAGGCCATCCGCTCCTGGAACTCCCGGCCCCCGGCCCGGGGCGCCGGCGCGGCGGCCAGGACCAGGGCCAGGAGGGAGTCACCGGCTCTCATAAATCCCCTCCCGGAACAGCCGGGACTCGCACCGCCGGCGCACCGCGTTGCCGGCCCCGGCCCGGAACCCCTGGATGGCCGCCCCGGCCCGGGCGTAATCCCCGGCGGCGATGGCCCGGGCCACCGGGGACCCGAGCAGCGCCGCCCGCCCGGCGTTGAACCCCAGGCTCACCAGGGCGTCGAACTGGGACGGGGACAGGTCGGCGTGCAGGTTCTGGTGGATGCCGTCTTCCACCCGCCGCAGGTCCTGCCGGAACTGCCCGGTGGCCTGGTCCTCGCTCCAGCCGCCCCGGCACGGCGCCCGTTCCGCCTCCGTAAGCTCCTGGTAAGGCTTGCGGGCCACCAGGTGGCCGTAGCCGATGGTGGCGAAGCCCCGGCCGTCGTTGTACAGGACGTGCCGCCCGTTCTCCTTGACGGCCCCTTCCAGGCCCTTGAGCCATTGGATCCCGGCGCGGCTCAGGGTGCCGGGATGGGTGAAGGCCCTGGGCTTCGCCCCAAGGGGATCGCAGGGAACCTGGGGCCGGCCGTCGGGGCCGACGCCCCCGGCGGGCGCGGCGCCGGCCAGGGCCAGCACCTTGCCGGTGGTGTTGCGGTCGTTCATGGTGACCGGGTCCAGGTGGCGCACGATCCGCCGGCCGTTGGCCCGGACCGTGGCCGCCCCGGCCACGAAGGCGACCCGGCCCCGGTTCACCCCCGAGACCACCCCGCCTCCGGTCCCCGCCTCGTTTCCGGTCACCTGGGGGACGGCCGAGGCGTCCGCCAGGACCACGGGAACGCCCCCATAGCGCACGTCCGGGGAAAGGGCCACCGCCCGGCCCAGCCGGGCCGTGACCTGGTAGGGCACCGGCACGTCCCCGGGCGGGGTCCGGCAGTGGTCCGGGGCATCGCACACCGCCAGGAAGCCGTCCGCCCCGTGGGCGAATTCCCTACCGGACATGGGCCGCCTCCTCCGCCCCGGCGGCCGGCCCCGGCAAGGCCAGGCCCAGCCGCGCGCTCCCGGCCCAGGCCGGGAAGGACGTCCGGTGCACCAGCGTCACCCGGGCCTGGTCCGGCTCGACGGCCACCGTGTCCAGCTTCAGGGGCGCGCAGCCTACGCTGCCGTCCTCCCCTTCCAGGAGCAGGTACGGTGCCAGTCCCGGCAGGGCCGCCCGCAGGAGCCCGTTGCCCTGGGCATCCCGTCCCAGCCCGGGGCTTCCGGGGGCACAGAGGTTGACCAGCTCGAGCACCTCGTCCCCCTCCAGGTGGGGGACCTGCAGGTCCGGGTGGGCCGCGTTCCAGAAGGCTTCCTGGAAGCCCGGCAGATACGGGGCGCCGGCGGCTGCCCAGCCCTCGTGCCAGGTCCCCGCATGGCGCAGGCGCAGGGCCCAGCGCCGGGTGACCACCCCCATGCCCGCCGGTTCCAGGGCCCGGGGCATGGGCCCCCGCCCGCGGCTGGCGGCCAGGAACGCCCGGGCGGTGAAGGGGTGGCGGGGGTCCTCGATCTGGGGTGCCGGCAGGCGCCGGATCCGGCCCGCCTTGAGCAGCCAGCGGGGGGCATAGCCTCGTCCCACCGGGTTGCCCTCCCACCAGGCCTCCGCCAGCACGGACCCGGCCCCGTCCGGGGCGGCGGCCCGCAACTGCTCCCGGTCCGCCACGTCCGGGCGCCAGTGCCGGCGAGGCAGGCGGGAAAAGGCCGGATCCCCGGGGCGCACCTGCCAGTGGCCGCCGAAACTGTATTCGTAGCGCAGGGGCACCCCCAGCGCCGCCTCGGGTGCGGTGAGCTTCCAGGGGCACGGGCGGAGCAGGCCGAGGCTCCCCACCCGGGCCAGCCACCCCAGGATCCGCGGCACCGGTCCGCGCCGGCACAGCCAGCGGGGCCCGGTCACCCGCAGGGCATGGTCCAGGAGCACCTCGCCCCGGGCCGGCCGGCGCAGGCGCAGCACGGCCGGGAACCGGCGCCGGGGCCGGCCTCCCGGGGCATGGGCCGTGCCCAGGACCACCAGGTCGCACCGGGGCTTGGCGGGCGCCAGGTCGGACTCCCAGCGCAGGCTGCTGAACCCGGGCGGCCCCCAGGGCTCGTCGGCGCAGGCCAGGGGAAGCTGGTCCTGGGCCAGCCGGAGGAGGTGGGTGCGCCCCCCGGCCCGGTCCCGCCCCTGGAGGGGCACGAGGTCCAGGGTCGCCCTGGCGATCACCACCTGCCGCCGGCCGCCGTCCGGGGTCCGGGCCTCCATGGCCAAGCAGGGAAGAGGGGTCAGGTTCTGGAACCGCATGGGCGGATCCTCGGCGCGGTAGTAAGGAAAAACGGGGATTCATTCCTCATGGCCAGACGGGCACCTCGCTGGGTTGACGATGTGCCCAGCATTTTGGCCGAATTCTAGAATGTTCGAGTTGAATTTTTGTAATTAATTTACAATATGTAATATTATTGATCATCCTTCAACGCAATTGTTAAAATCACTATTGATACTCATAATGGAGCAGCCCTCCCCGATTCCAGTGGGGTCATCTGGAACATCACTCATGTCCTTCCCTGCCTTCCTCCGCCAGCTGGGTCACCTGTTCCAGCGCCGCCCCCGCCGCCCGGAGGCCGCCGGCGGCCTGGAGCCGGCTTCCGGGGACCTGGCCAAGCGCTACCGGGACCTGCGCTACGCAGTGGACGAATCGGCCATCTTCGCCATCACCGACGCGCGGGGCGTCATCCTCGAGGTGAACGAACGCTTCTGCCAGGTTTCCGGCTATTCCCGGGAGGAGCTGGTCGGCTGCACCCACGGCCTGCTCAACTCCGGCTACCACCCCAGGGAGTTCTTCCAGGACCTGTGGACCACCATCCGCGCCGGCCGGGTCTGGCGGGGCGAGATCCGCAACCGGGCCAAGGACGGCTCCATCTACTGGGTGGACGCCACCATCGTCCCCTGGGCGGACGCGCAGGGCCGGCCGGAGCGGTTCTTCTCCCTGCGCACGGTCATCACCGAGCGCAAGCGGGCCGAGGAGGCCCTGGTCCGGCGCAGGCGCCAGCTGGAGCTGCTGGCGGCCGCCAGCCGGGAGCTGAACCAGGACCTGGACCTGCCGGTGGTCATGCGCCGCCTGGTGGAGACCGGGGTGAACCTCACCAGCGCCGCCTCCGGCACGTACGGGCTCCTGGATGGGAGCCTCCTGCGCACCCGGGAGCTGTTCGAGGACGGCACCTGGTCCCGCCTGGACCTGGTTTTCCAGACCGGCGAGGGGGTGCCCGGCTGGGTCCTGGCCACCCGCCAGTCGTGCCTTTCCGCCGATGCGGAGCGGGATCCCAGGGTCACCCCCGGCCACCTCCGGCGCCTGGGCCTGCGCAGCTTCGCGGTCGTGCCCATCCTGGACCGCAAGGGGGAGCTGCTGGGGTTCTTCGGCATCCACAACAAAGTGGACGGCGCCTTCACCGACGAGGACCGGTCCCTGCTGGAGGGCCTGGCCGCCCACGCCGCCGTGGCCATGGCCAACGCCCAGCGCCTGGAGGCCCAGCGCCACGAACAGGAGGCCCTGCGCCAGGCCCAGAAGCTGGAGAGCCTGAGCCAGCTGGTGGGAGGCCTGGCCCACGATTTCAACAACCTCCTGGCGGCCATCCTGGGCAGCCTGAACCTGGCCACGCGGTCGGCGCCGGCCGGTTCGGACCTGGCCCGGCACCTGGACAGCATCGACCTGGCCGCGACCCGGGCTTCCGGGCTCACCCAGCAGATGCTGGCCTGCGCCGGCAAGAGCCGCTCCCAGGTGGAACCCCTGGACCTCAACGGCCTGGCGCGCCGGGTCGCCCAGCAGCAGGAGGCCGCCCTGCCCCGGTCCACCCTCGTGGAGCTGAGCCTGGACGCGGGCCTGCCCGCCCTGGACGGGGATCCGGCGCAGCTGGAACAGGTGATCCGGGACCTGGTCAACAACGCCGCCGACGCCATCGGCGAGCGGGGCGGCACCATCCGCGTGGCCACCGCCCCGGCGGTCCTGGACGAAGCTGGCCTGTGCCGGCTCCTGCCCGGCTGGCGTCCCGCCCCGGGCGGCTACCAGTCCCTGGAGGTGGCGGACGACGGCCATGGCATGGCCCCGGAAGTGCTGGAGCGGATCTTCGACCCGTTCTTCTCCACCAAGGGGCTCGGCCGGGGGCTTGGGCTTCCGGCCCTGGCGGGCATCCTGAAGGCGCACCGGGGCGGCCTGGCGGTGGCCAGCGCGCCCGGACGCGGCAGTTCCTTCCGCATCTACCTGCCGGCGGCCGCGGCGGCCCCCGCCGCCCCGGAACGCGCCGACAACGGCGCCTGGAGCGGGCACGGCACCATCCTGGTGGTGGACGACGACGAGCTGGTGCGCTCGGTGACCCGGGCGCAGGTCGAGCTGCTGGGCTTTCAGACCCTGGAGGCGGTGGACGGGGTGGAGGCGGTGGAGGTGTTCCGGGCCCACCGGAAGTCCATCGACCTGGTGTTCATGGACTTGTCCATGCCGCGCATGGACGGGCGGGAGGCCATGGGCGCCATCCGGGCCCTGGAGCCTGAAGCCCGGATCGTTCTCTGCAGCGGCTTCAACGAAGAAGCGGCCCGGCCCGACGCCACCGCCGGAACCCCCACGGCCTTCCTGCAGAAGCCGTTCCGCAAGGAGGCCCTGGGCCGGGTCCTCACGGACGCCCTGGGGGATGCCCCGGCCCGGGACCGGTCCTGAGCGCCTATTTGGCGATGCCTTTCGCGTAGCAGAGCCCGCCGGTGATCTCCAGGGTGGTGGCGTTGATGGCTTCGTTCTCGGCCACGTGGGCGATGAGGGAGGCGATCTCGGAGGGGTTGACGAGGCGGTTCAGGTGCACGTCCTCCAGGATGCTCTTCAGGGCGTCCTGGTTCATCCCCGTGAGCATGGGGGTGGCGGTGTAGCCGGGGGCGACGGCCACGCAGCGGACGTTGCGGATGCCCCTCAGCATGAACTCGCCGATGATGATCTTGGGCATCAGGGCGTCGGCCACCTTGGCCGAGGAGTAGTTCAGCTGCCCCACCTGCCCGGCCTTGTTCACCGAGGAGATGGGCACCAGCAGGCCCTCCCAGCCGCCGTTGACCATGGCCTCGGCGGCGTCGCGCAGGGTCAGGAAGGTGCCCGAGAGGTTGGTCTCGATCACCGCCTGCCACTTGGCGAACTCCAGCTTCCTGGAGACCTTGCCGGTCTCCTTGTCCAGGTTGAGCAGGGTGCCGTCCCGGATGATGCCGGCGCAGGTGACGCAGATGTTCAGCTTGCCGAACGCCTGCAGGGTCCCCTGGATGAACCGGGCGGTGTCGGCCTCGCTGGTGACGTTGGCCTGGATGCCCACCACCGCCCCGCCCATCTCCTGGACGTCCTTCACCACCCGGTCGATGTTCCTCTGGTCCATGTCCACCACGGCCACTTTGGCCCCGAGCCCGGCGAAGTGCTTGACCACCGCCTCGCCGATGCCGTTGCCGCCGCCCGTGACCAGCACGACGCTGTCCTTGATCTGCATGGTTCTTATCCTCCTTGTTGTGGAGATGGGGGACTGCTGTTCAGGCCGGACGTGATGGCCGGGATTCGCCCGGCCATCACGTGGGGGAGCACGAGGGGGGACGAAGAGCGAGCTTCGCGAGCGGGCGGTCCCCCCTCGTTCACTTCAGGTGCAGGAGACGCTGTCCTTGTTCCAGTAGACGAAGTTGGGGTGCCCCACGTCCGGACCGACGATCTTCAGGCCGCCGACGGTGATGGGGTGGTTCACGTCCGGCCCCACCAAGCGGACTCCCACCGGGAAGACGGTGCGGACCAGGGCCTGGGCCAGGGGCTGGGCCTGGGCTTCGTCCAGCCCCTTGAACAGGCCCGCCGCCACCGGGGCGCAGGTGTTGCCCGGCAGCCGGCGGGCGATGTCCCAGCCTCCGCCCCCCGGCTGGACGGTGAATTCCATGTCGTTGTAGGAGAAGGTGAGCATGTCCCCTCCTAGAGCCTGCGCAGGACGGTGACGCAGTTGGTGACCGCCGACCCGCCCACGTTGAACACCACCGCCACTTCGGCATGGCGCGCCGGCACGCCGATGGGCTCCCCGATCAGCTGCTTGTACAGCAGGGCGTGCATGGAGACGCCGGTGGCTCCCACCGGGTGGCCCTTGGCCTTGAGGCCGCCCGAGAGGTTCACCGCCACCCGGTCGTCCCGGGTGAACCGCCCGTCCAGGTAGTCGTAGCCGGCCCGGCCGTCGTCCGCCAGGCCCAGGGCCTCGGTGGACATGATCATGTTGATGGTGAAGCAGTCGTGCACCTCCACCAGGTCGATCTGGGAGGCGGTGATCCCCGCCTCCCCGTAGGCCCTGGCGGCGGCCGCCTTGCCGGCCATCAGGTCGTGCATGTTGGGGCGCACGTTCTCGGGCAGGCGCTCCTCCGCGTGGCCGATGCCGGCGATCTCCGCCGCCCGGGCCCGGTCCGGGACGTGGGCGGTGGCGGTCACCACCACCGCGGCGGCGCCGTCGGTCACCAGGGAGCAGTCGTGCAGCCGCAGGGGCGGCGCGATCATCATGTTCTTGCACTTGCCCTTGGCGTCCGGCTCGTTGAGCTTCTCGATCTCCGCCACGGTGGCCGGGCCGTTCTTCACGTGCGCCAGGGGGTTCTCGGCGCCGTTCTTGTAGCACAGGGCGGCGGTGGTCCAGAGCATGCGCTCGAACCGGTCGTCGGGGATCCGGTAGTGGGCCTGGTAGCCCTTGGCGTACTCGGCGAACAGCATGGGGAAGGACATGCCCCGGGAGCCTTCGGTGGGCCAGTGGGAGGAGCAGGCCAGGACGTGGGTCATCTGGGGGGTGGGCAGCAGGTTCATCTTCTCCACCCCGATCACCAGGACGTTGCGGCAGCGTCCCGCCTCCAGCGCGTAGACCGCCTGGTAGAGCGCCACCGAACCGGAAGCGCAGGCGCACTCGCAGCGGGTCATGGGCTTGAAGCGCAGGTCCGGGTGGATCTCCGCGGCGATGGGGGCCACGTGCTCCTGGTTGATGAACGACCCGGGGGAGCAGGAACCCACGTAGACCGCGTCGATATCCTTGGCTTCCAGGCGGGCGTCGGCGATGGCGCCGCGCCCGGCCTCGATGAGCAGGTCGTAATAGGTGCGGGTGTCGGTGACCAGGCCGGTGGCCTTGTCCTTCTTGACGAAGGCTCCGAATTCGGTGTTGCAGGCACCGATGATGCTGGCTTTGCTCATGACCTTTCTCCTAGACGGCGATCTTGTGGGTCTCCTTGGCGAACGCCACCGACACGGCGGTGATCACCACCAGGAGGATCATGTACCAGGCGACGTAGACGGGCTGGCCCTTGCCGTAGGCCAGCAGCCCGGTGGCGATCAGGGGCGACAGCCCGCCGGCGAAGATGGAGGCCAGCTGGTAGCCCAGGGAGGCGCCGCTGTAGCGCACCCGGGCCGAGAACAGCTCGGAGAAGAAGCTGGCCTGGGGCCCGTACATCGCCGCGTGGCCCAGCACCACCGGCAGCACGATGGCCAGGGTGATGATCATGGGATCCTTGGTGCCGAGCAGGGCGAAGAACGGGAATGCCAGGATGCCGCAGGCCACGGCGCCCCACATGTACACCGGGCGCCGGCCGATGCGGTCGGAGAGGGCCCCCCACATGGGGCCGGCGAAGGTGGCGATGAAGGAGGCCACCAGCAGGCCGTTCAGGCCGATGGTGCGGTTGATCTTGAGGGCGGTGGCCACGTAGGTCAGGGAGAACACCGTGAAGACGTAGAACAGGCCGTTCTCGGCGAAGCGCGCGCCCATGGCGATGAGGATGTTCTTGGGGTGCTTGGTGATGGCCTCGATGATGGGGATCTTGCTCTCCTGCTTCTGCTCCTTGATCTTCTCGAACACCGGCGACTCGGCCACCTTCATCCGGATCCAGATGCCCACGATCACCAGGATGAAGCTCACCAGGAAGGGCACCCGCCAGCCCCAGGTCAGGAAGGCGGAATCGGGCATCCTGGACACCGCCCGGAACACCAGGGTGGACAGCAGCAGGCCTATGTAGGCGCCGATCTGGGGCCAGGAGCCGTAGAAGCCGCGCCGGTTGGCCGGGGCGTGCTCCACCGCCATCAGCACCGCCCCGCCCCATTCCCCGCCCAGGCCGAAGCCCTGGGCCAGGCGCATGACCACCAGCAGGGTCGGGGCCCAGACGCCGATGGAGTTGTAGGTGGGCAGCATGCCGATGGCCGTGGTGGCCAGGCCCATGACCAGGATGGTGATGTAGAGCATCTTCTTGCGGCCGATGCGGTCGCCGTAGTGGCCGAACACGATGCCGCCCACGGGGCGGGCGATGAAGCCCACCGAGAAGGTGCCGAAAGCCAGCAGAGTGCCCACCAGGGGGTCGAAGCTGGGGAAGAACAACTTGTTGAACACCAGCGCGGCGGCGGTGCCGTACAGGAAGTAGTCGTACCACTCGATGGACGTGCCGATCAGGCTGGCCAGGGCCACCTTCACGATCTGCCGGTATTCCGGTGGCGGCGCGGTGGGGACCTGGGCGGCCTGGGGGGCCTTGGCGGCTTCGGCTATGGGCATGGGTGCCTCCTGGGTTGGGCGGATGGAGAGACGGTGGAAGAGGGATCAGGCCTTGGGCAGCAGGGCCAAGAGCCCCATGGGTTCGGTGCGGAAGATGCCTTCGTGCATGAGCTGGAGGTCGGGGGCGATGACCGGCGTGAAGTCCATCTGGCCGAGCACCTCCCGGTCCAGGTCCACCCCCGGGGCGATCTCGATGAGCTCCAGGCCCTTGGGGCTGAGGCGGAACACGCAGCGCTCGGTCACGAAGAGCACCCGCTGGCCCTTGCGGGCGGCCACTTCGCCGCTGAAGGTGCGGTGCTCCACCTCCCTGACGAACTTGCGGCTGGCGCCCTCCTTGAGGATGCGCAGGCGCCCGTCGGCCACCGCCACCTCCAGGCCGCCGGCGGTGAAGGTGCCCACGAACACCACGGTCTTCGCGGACTGGGAGATGTTGATGAAGCCGCCGGCCCCGGCCAGGCGCGGGCCGAACTTGCTCACGTTCAGGTTGCCGTGCCGGTCCGCCTGGGCCAGGCCCAGGAAGGCCAGGTCCAGCCCGCCGCCGTCGTAGAAGTCGAACTGGACCGGCTGGTCCACGACCGCGCAGGCGTTGGAGCCGGCGCCGAAGCTCAGGCCCGCCGCCGGGGCGCCGCCGATGATCCCGGGCTCGGTGGAGAGGGTGATGAGGTCCAGGGCGCCCTCCTCCACCGCCACCGCGGAGATGCCCTCGGGCATGCCGATGCCCAGGTTCACCACGGCCCCGGACCTCAGTTCCAGGGCCGCGCGCCGGGCGATGATCTTGCGCTCGGACATCTCCAGGGGCTTCAGGCCCGAGACCGGGATGCGGAGCTCCCCGCTGTAGGCCGGGTTGTACTGCTCCCCGAAGGTCTGCATGTGGTACTCGGGGCGCTCGGCCACCACCACGTAGTCCACCAGGATGCCGGGGATCTTCACCTGCCGCGGGTTGAGGGAGCCCCGCTCGGCGATCCGCTCCACCTGGACGATGACCTTGCCGCCGCTGTTGTGCACGGCCATGGCCACCGCCTGGCCTTCCAGGGTCAGCGCCTCCTTCTCCAGGGAGACGTTGCCGTCCGCATCGGCGGTGGTGCCCCGGACCAGGGCGGCGTGGATGGGCAGGCCCCGGTAGAACAGGTAGTCGCGCCCGTGGATGGCCATGCGCTCCACCAGGTCCTCGGTGGTGCGCGCGTTGATCTTGCCGCCGCCGAACTGGGGATCCACGAAGGTGCCCAGGCCGATGTGGGTGAGGGTCCCGGGCTTGCCGGCGGCGATGTCCCGGAACAGGTGGGTGATGACTCCCTGGGGCAGGTTGTAGGCCTCCACCTGGTTGGCCAGGGCCAGGGCCTGGATCTTGGGGGTGAGGCCGAAATGCCCGCCGATGACCCGGCGCAGCAGCCCCTCGTGGCCGAAATGGTTCAGCCCCCGGTCCTGGCCGTCCCCCTGCCCCGCCGCGAAGATGAGGGTCAAGTCCCGGGGCGCTCCGGTCTCCAGGAACCGCCGCTCCAGGGCGACGGCCAGGTTCTCGGCGAACCCGTTGCCGACGAAACCGCAGGTGGCCAGCGTGTCGCCGTCCCGGATGCAGGCCACCGCCTGGGCGGCGCTGGTGATCTTGTTCCGCCGGGGCGGAAAGGCAGGTAGAGCAGGCTCGGTGGGCATGCGCGGCTCCTGATATAGGGGGTGGTGGTCTTCAGGGGCAAACTTAGTGCCAAATAGCTAAGCTCTCTTTTTTCAAAGAGAAGAAGAAATCAAGGCCGGACGCCGCCCGTCTCCCGACGGAGACCCCCCCCGCTGCGCCTGCCGTCCATGGCCGTCTTTTGCCCAGGCCATTCTTTAACGGATCAGGGATCTTTTGGCCTTGTCTCGTTTTGGCAACATGTCGCCCTTTGGAGACAGGCGCTCCACGGCATGCATGCGCTTGTAGAAGGTGGCCCGGCCGATGCCCAGGTGCCGGGCCGCTTCCACCACCCGCCCGTGGCAGGCGGCCAGGGCCGCCTCCAGGATCCGGCGCTCGGCCTCGGCCATGGTCTCGGCGTACGTGGACCCCGGCAGGAACACTTCGGAGGGTCTCGCCGGGACGGGCACCGCCTTCTGCAGTTCCGGGAAATCCTCCGGCTCCAGGCGCGGGTTGTCGGTATTCATGAGGGCCCGCTCCAGCACGTTGCGCAGTTCCCGGATGTTCCCGGGCCAGGTGTGGCGGCGCAGCAGGTCCATGGCTTCCGGGCTCAGGTCCCTGGCCCGGGCGGAGCCGGGAGGGGCCGTCTTCTCCAGCAGGTACTCCACCAGCATCTGCAGGTCCCCGGGGCGCTCGCGCAGGGGCGGCAGGGCGATGTTCAGCACGTTCAGCCGGTAGTAGAGGTCCCGGCGGAACCGCCCCTCGGCCACCATGGCCTCCAGGTTGCGGCTGGTGGCCACCGCGATGCGCACGTTCACCCGGATCACCTTGTTGCTGCCCAGGGGCTCCACCTCCTGTTCCTGGAGCACCCGCAGGAGCTTGGACTGGAGGGCCAGGGGCATGTCGCCGATCTCGTCCAGGAACAGGGTGCCGCCGTTGGCCAGTTCGAACTTGCCCGGGCGGGGTTTGCGATCGGCGCCGGTGTAGGCCCCCGGCGCCACCCCGAAGAACTCGGCCTCCAGGAGGGTCTCCGGGATGGCGGCCACGTTCAGGCTCACGAACGGGTGGTCCGCCCGGGGCCCGCCCGCGTGGATGGCCTGGGCCAGCAGCTCCTTGCCGGTGCCGGTCTCCCCCTGGAGCAGCACCGGCGCGTTGAGCAGGGCCGCGCGGCGGCCCAGGCGCTTCACCTCCAGGATGGCCGGGCTGTTGCCGATGAAGGAGGAGAAGGTGTACCGGGTGCGCCGGGCTTCCGCCAGCTTCTTCTGGGCCTTGGCCAGTTCCGTCTGCAGTTCGGAGAACCGTTCGAACAGCGGCTTGAGCGACTCGTAGTGGCTGAACAGGGCGAACCCCACCGCTCCCACCACCTCCCCCGCTTCGTTGCGCAGGGGCATGCGCATGACCACGAAGGTCTGGTTGGCCGTCTCCAGCAGGTCCAACAGGATCGGATTGCCGGTCTGCACCACCTGGCGCATGAGGCTGTTGGGGATGATGGCCTCGATCTCCTGGCCGATGGCCTGTTCCGGGTCCACGTCGAGGCGGGCCGCGTAGCGGTCGTTGATCCATACCACCCGCGCGCCCCGGTCCACGATCACCGTCCCCTCGCACAGGCCCTCGAAGCAGTCGAACATGGACTGCATGGCCTGCCGCTGCATGGCCGCCGAATCCTGCAAGGTGAGAGGTAGAGGCACGGGTGTCCGGAGTCGAGGTTGGCGCCTATTCTATCCCGCCGTCCGCCCGCTGGTGAGGGTCAGAATTGGAACCCCGCCGAGATGAGCAGCGACTTCAGCTGGGTGTTCCGGTCATCCTGCGACCTGGGCAGGCCCCAGATGCGCTTCACGTCGGCGGCGTACTCGATCTTCAACGGGATGCCGATCTTGAAGATGAGCCCCGTTCCCAGGGCGGTGCGCAGGGGCGGCCGCGCCGCCGGGACCGGGTCCCCCGGCGCGGCCTGCGCCTGGCGCACCTCGTAGGGCAGGGCTTTCAGGCTCTGGTAGACCTGCCCTGAATCCACGAACAGTTCGGCCCACACGGACTTCCCCAGGAGGGGGAAGCGGTACTCCAGGCTCGCGAGCACCAGGCCCTGGCCCCCCACGGGGGTGCGGACGAGGGCGTACTGGGTCATGCCCGCGGCATTGGTGCCGATGGGCTGGGTGGTATCCGGGACCGCGACCAGGATGCCGAGGTCGTCCGGCTCGACGCCCCGGAAACTGAAGGGGCCGCCGGCGAAGAACCGTTCGGACAGGGGCAGAGTCGTCTGGTAGCCGTTGGTGGGCCGCACGGCGCCCAGGTGCACCCCCAGCGCCACCACCCCCGCCCGGGCCTGCCTGCCGACCGGCCAGGTCCACTGGTTCTTCACCTCCGCTTTCACGAAGCTGGCGTTGGGGCTGGACAGGAAGGCCTGGTTGGCTAACTCGACCCGGGCCAGGGAGTACACGCCCCGGGTGGGGTCGAAGGAGTTGTCCCGGGTGTCCCGGGCCACCTGGGCGAAGGGGGCCGACACGATGGCGTGGACCGGGTAGCGGGCGATCACCGCCAGGTCGTCGCTGTCGATGCCCGGGATGGCCGATTTCACGTCCGTGCGCTCCCAGCGGTAGCCCAGGGTGTAGGTCAACCGCGGATTGACGCTCCACTGCAGGCTGGTGGTGACCCGGCGCCGGTGCAGGTCGTACACGTCCCGGCGCTCCTGGATGTAGGCCGCCTCGCTGCGGGACTGGGTGCGATCCGGCAGTATGCCCTGGAGCCACTCCGGGGCGAACCAGGGGTCCGTGTAGCCCACGGAGAAGGAGTCCACCGAACGGTTGTAGGTGCCGGTGGGGAACCACTTGGCCAGGGTGGGGTTGTTGATGGTGCCGTTACCGGCGCGGATGTTGTAGTCCACGGTCCGGCCCATGCCTCCCACGTTCAGCTGCTGCAGTCCCGTCCCCACGTAGTAGCCCTGGCTCTTGTCGTAGCCGAAGGAATTGGTCACCACGTAGGGCGGGCGCTCCTCCAGGTCCAGGCGCAGGTCCCCTTCCTTCCAGGCCACGGGCGGCGCAGGCTGGGCGGCGCCCTGGGCCGGGTTCTGCGCCGGGGCGGCCTCCTGGACGCCCTCCCGGGACTGCTCCCGGGCCAGCTCCTGCGACTCCTCCTGCGGCTCCTCCTGGGCCAGGCTCTGCAGGTCGACCCGCTGGAACACTCCCAGCGCCCCCAGGCGCGCCTGGGCCCGGGCCAGCTGGTCCATATCCAGAGGCTCGCCCGGGCGCAGCTGGGTCTCCCGCAGCACCGCCGTGGCCCGGGTCTTGTCGGCGCCCGTGACCACCAGGCGCTGGATCTGCTCCATGGGCTGGGGCGGCACCTCCACCCGCACCCCGGTGTGGCCGGGGTCCCCGGGCTCCACGCTCATGCGCGCCACCGGCCGCACCATGCCCAGGGCGGGCAGGCGCTGCTGCCTGATGGCCGCGTAGACCCGGGTGAGGTCGGCCTTGAGCAGGGGAATGGGCCGGTCCAGGGTGAACGTGAACACCGAGGGGGCGCCGGGGCCCGGTTCGCCGGAGCGGGCGAGCACGCCCTTGATCCCTTTCAGGGCCGGACGGTCGCTGACGTAGGTGCGGGACGAAGCGCCGCTGCCGGTGCGCACCACGCCTTCCGAGAAGACCAGCGGCAGGCATTCGCCCACACTCCAGGGATCCCCCATGCCCAGCGGCGGCAGTTCCAGGCGCAGCCACTGGAGCATGCGCCGGGGGCCCTCCCGGACGCGCATGACCAGGGCCGACTGGCCGTCCTGGCTTTCCAGCTGCCGGCGCAGGCTGACATCCGGATAGCCCCGGCTCAGGTACACGGCCTTGACCCGGGATTCCAAGGCGTCCATGAAGTCCGGGGAGGCGGAGGGGTAGCTGAAGGGCGGCCAGAACGACCGGCGCACCGGCACCGCCGCCTTCAGGTCCGCTTCGCTCACCGCGGCGTTGCCTTCGAACTGCACGTCCTTCAGGCGCGTCTTCCGGCCCTTCTGGATGATGTAGGTGACGGTCACTTCCTCGTACGGCGTGCCGGCGTGGGCGGTGACCTCCCGCCGGTGTCCCACCTGGGCGTCCAGGTAGCCTTTGCCGCGCAGGTAGCGCACCAGGGCCCGGTCTCCCTCGTCCAGCACTTCCGGGCTGTAGCGGTCGGCCCGGGGCAGCGGCACCAACTCTTTCATGTCGGTCAGGAAGGCCGGGTCGTCCCCCTCGTAGGCCAGGTTCACCCGGGGGCCGGGCGCCACCGTGAGGCGCGCGGCGCCCTGCCCGTCCCAGGCCAGGTCCACCTGGGCTTCATAACGGTTGTGGGACCGGAACAGGGCGCGCAGGCTGCGCACCGCGCCCACCTGGGTGCCCTGGCTCCAGAGGGTCTGGCCGGGCCTGAGCCCCGAGGCGTCCAGCAGTTCCTTCCGGGTGTACGGCGCCGGGTCCCCGACCAGGTCCACCTGGCGCACCAGGGAGGGGGTGCCGGCCGTCACGGTGACGGCCAAGGTCCGGTCCCCGTCGCTCCGGCTCCAGGTCACCTGCGCTTCCGGATAGCCCTCTTCCATGAGCCGCGTGCGCAGATCCTGGCTCCAGGCCGCCAGGCGCCGGTCCCCCGGGCGCATGCCCTTGCGCAGGCCCCGGATCCACCGGCGGATGTCCTTGTGCCCGGCGTCCCCCCCCCACACCAGGCGTTGCAGCGGAGGCCAGGGATCCAGGCGGATCCGGGCCCGCACCCCGTCCGGGCCCGGGACCAGCTCCCCGGTCACGGACCGGTACCGGTCGGTGAGGCGCACCGCCTCCAGGGCGGCCTGGAACCCCACCTGGGTGACCGGCGCGCCGGTCTCCAGGGCCGCCGCCGCCCGGGTGAAATCCGCGTCGTCGCTGCTGCCCCCCAGGACCTCCAGGCCTGCCAGCACCTGCTCCCCGGCGGCCAGGGCCGGAGCCTGCCACACCAGGGGGGCCGCCAGGAGCAAGTGGGGCAACAGGGAGCGGGCCATGGGGGCCGGTTCAGAAGCCGGCGAGGGATTCTTCTTCCGTGTCCTTGACGTCGAACACCGAATGCAGGCTGGTCATGGTGATCAGGTTGTAGATGCGGCTATTCATCCCGCAGACCCGCATCTCGCCGCCCCGGTTCTTGATGGAGGTGTAGCAGCCCACCAGCTCGCCCACCCCCGAGGAGTCCAGGTAGCTGACTTTGCTGAAATTGATGATGAACTTCCGGTGCCCCTGGTCCAGCAGCCCGCGTACGGCTTCGCCCAGTTCCTGGTCCCCATCGCCCAGGGTGATCTTGCCCTCGGGGCTGATGATGGTGACGCCTCGTTCCTGCCGGACAGTGAGAATCATGCTGGATCCTTATGGGTATAGGTGCAGTTTAGCAAGGCCCCGGCGCTTGAGTGGAAACCTTGTGCGGATCCCGGCATGAACCGTGCAGAACCCCCGCAGGCAGGTATCTGCTCCAGGCTTCCTCCTCAGGTGCCACCATGTTCGACCTTGTTTCCAGCAACCCCATGCTCCAGATGATGGACCGCAGCATGTCCCTGGCCACCCGGCGCATGACCCTCATCGCCGGCAACCTGGCCAACATCGACACGCCCGGCTACCAGGCCCAGGATTTCTCCTTCGAAGACGCCTTCAAGAAGGAGATGGATGCCATGGATGGGCAATTATCACCCGGTTCCGGGTCCCTCCCCAGCTATTTCCCTCCCAGCCACGCCGCCGTCTCCCCCGGGAACACGGCCGCGACCCCGGCCTTCGAGCGCAACGACCTGAACGACGTGAACCTGGACCAGCAGACCATGCTCCTGGCCAAGACCCAGAACATCTATCAGTTGAGTTCCAACTTCGCCCAGCTGGAACTGCGCCGGGTGCTGGGCGCCATTCGTGACGGAGCCAAGTGATGGCCACCTCCTTCGACGCCATCAAGGACATCGCCGCCTCGGGCATGTTCGCCGAGCGGCTGCGCGTCCAGCTGGCGGCTTCCAACATCGCCAATTCCGAAACCACCCGCACCCCGGAGGGAGGCCCCTACCGGCGCAAGGAGCCGGTGTTCCAGGCGGAGTACCTGGGCGCCCTCCAGGACGGGGTGCCGGTCACCGGGGTCAAGGTCGCCGGCATTCAAACTTCAAATGAACCATTTATTACAAAGTACGATCCCAGCCATCCGGACGCGGACGCCAACGGCGTCGTCCAGTATCCCAACGTGAACCCTTTGGAGGAGATGGTGAATCTCACCGAGGCCGGGCGCGGGTTCGAGGCGAACGTGGCGGTGGTCCGGGCCGTGCGGGCCATGGAATTATCGGCCCAGGATTTGCTCCGAGTCCAGTAAGTTCCCGCCGATGGGCTAAATTCGCCCAGTGACGGAAATCTGACTGGCCCCCCCCGCCCCTTTGGCGCACTCTTTAAGTGACCTCTCCAAGGTTTCCCGCCATGGACCCCCTGAACCTCAACCCGCTCCCGGCTCCAGCTTCCACGTCCGGTACCGCGTCCCAGGCGGTTTCCGCCGACCAGGGCGGCTCCGGAGGCCCCGGCTTCGGCGAACTCCTGCAGCAGGCCCTCCAGGAGGTGGACGCGGCCCAGAGCGCCTCCGAGCAAGAGGTACGGAACTTGATGAGTGGGGATGCTACTGACATGCATACGGCGATCCTGGCGGTCCAGAAAGCCGATGTCAGTTTCCAGATGATGATGGCCGTTCGATCGAAGCTGGTCGATGCCTACCGCGCGGTGATGCAGATGCAGATGTAGCGCCCAGGTGGTCGGCCGGTGAAAGGAACCCATGGCCGACGAGAGCAACATCGCGTCCCAGATCCAACAGACCCTCGACGAGATGAGCGCCACCCAGAAGGGCGTGGTGGCGGCCATCACCCTGACCGTCCTCCTGCTGCTGGTGGGATTCGGCATATGGGCGAGCCAGGAGTCCATGGGGGTGCTGTTCACCAACCTGCCGCCCACGGACGCCAACCGTATCGTGGAGGACCTGAAGAAGTCCAACATCAAATATGACCTCAGCCGGGATCAGCGGACCATTTCGGTGCCCGAGAGCCGGGTGGGGGAACTGCGCCTGCAGTTCGCCGGGGAGGGGCTGCCCCAGGGCGAGGGCATCGGCTTCGAGAAGCTGGAGGAGCCCAGCCTCACCACCACCGACTTCACCCAGAAGGTGATGTACCGGCGGGCCATGGAGACCGAGCTGGCCAAGACCATCATGTCCATCCAGCAGGTGAGCCAGGCCACGGTGCACATCTCTCCCACCAATGACAGTCCCTTCGCCACCGAGAAGGAGGACGCCAAGGCCTCGGTGCTGCTCAAGCTCAAGGGCTCCAGGATCCTGCCCGAGGAGAACACCCAGGCCATCGTCAACCTGGTGGCCGCCAGCGTGGAGGGCCTCAAGCCCGAGCACGTGGTGGTGGTGGACCAGTTCAGCCGGATCCTGTCCCGCACCGGCACCGATCTCATGACCGGGGCCTCCGATTCCCAGAGGAAGCTCCAGCGGGACGAGGAGGACCACCTGGTGCAGCGGGTGACCGAGCTGCTGGAGCCGGTGGTGGGCCTCGGCAAGGTGCGCGCCACCGCCCACGTGGACATGGATTTCGACAAGGTGAAGACCAGCCAGGAGTCCTACGACCCCCAGGGCCAGGTGGAGCGGGAAACCAAGGTGATCAAAGACCATGAGGAAAAGGTGGAGAACGGCGGCGGCGTGCCAGGCACCGCCTCCAACGTGGCCCCGGCCGCCTCCCCCGCCGCTGGGCGGTCCAACGACGTCAAGGACCACGACGAGAACGACACCCACTACGAAATCTCCAAGACCCTGCGCTCGGTGGAGCAGGCGCCGGGGACCGTGAAGCGCATGTCCATCGCGGTGATCGTGGACAACGCCAGCCAGTGGGACAAGGACGCCAAGGGGGAACCGGTGGAGAAGCTGGTGGCGCGGACCCCCGATGAACTCAAGAAGCTCCGGGACCAGGTGGCGGCGGCGGTGGGTTTCCAGGCCAAGCGCGGGGACGACTTGACGGTCGAGAACATGGCCTTCGCGACCCTCGCCAACCCCAAGGAGGAGAAGGAAGCCGCTTGGCAGGAAAAGGTGAACTGGGCCCAGCAGCTTGCGCGGCCGGTCATGTACTTCATCCTTGGGTTGGTCGTCTTCTTCCTGATCGTGCTGCCCTTGCTCAAACGCCTCTCCGCCGCCCTGAACCGCCCTACGCCCCTGCGGGTGCGGGTGGGCGAGGGGGGCGCGGCAGGCGAGCCGTCGGCTCCCCGCAAGTTCACCCCGGTGAAATCCATGGGCGAAATCCAGGCGGAGATCGAGGCGGAGCTGAACGCCGAGGGCGCTTCCGGCGCCCCGGAGGCCCAGCGCCGGACCCTGATCAAGAAACGCATCCAGGAAAGCACCGCCAGCGACGCCGAAACCATCGCCTCCCTGGTCCGGTCTTGGCTGATCGAGGACGGGAGGTGACATGGCCAAGCTGACCGGGTCCCAGAAAGCCGCGGTGCTCATGGTCTCCCTGGGCGACGAGACCGCCGCCAACATCTTCAAGTTCCTGGAAGAGGACGAGATCCAGAACATCTCCAAGGAGATCGCCCTCACCAAGCACGTGCAGCCCGAAACCGCCGACGAGGTGCTGGAGGAATTCCACACCATGACCCTGGCCAAGACTTACATCGCCCAGGGCGGCATCGAGTACGCCAAGAAACTGCTCATCAAATCCGTGGGGCCCGAGGCGGCCCGCAAGATCATCGACCGCCTCACCAAGGCCCTGGAATCCTCCGCCGGATTCTCCAGCATCGAGCGGGCCAACCCCCAGCAGCTCAGCAAGTTCATCCAGAACGAGCACCCCCAGACCATCGCCCTGATCCTGGCCCACCTGAACGCCTCCCAGGCCGGAGACCTCATCTCCAGCCTGCCCGAGGCCCTGCGGGCGGACGTGGTCATGCGCATGGCCAACCTGCAGGAGATCAGCCCCGAGGTGGTGCGCCGGATCTCCCTGATCCTGGAACAGAAGCTGGAGGCCCTGGGATCCTTCGCCACCGAGGCGTACGGCGGCGTGCGGGCAGTGGCGGAGCTGTTCAACCGCATGGACCGCACCACCGGGCGGGTGGTCCTGGAGAAGATCGAGAACGAGAACCCCCAACTGGCCGCCAGCATCCGGGACCTGATGTTCGTTTTCGACGACATCCTGCTCATCGACGACCTGGGCATCGCCGAGATCCTCAAGCGGGTGGACAAGAAATCCCTCACCACCGCCCTGAAGGGGACCAGCGAGGAGCTGCGCAGCCAGTTCTTCCGCAACATGTCCTCCCGGGCGGTGGAGCTCATGAAGGAAGAGATGGAATTCATGGGGCCGGTGAAGCTCAAGGACGTGGAGAAGGCCCAGCACGAGATCGTGGAGATCGTCCGGCAGCTGGAGGAAGAAGGGGTCATCAGCATCGGCGGCGGCGGCGGGGACGACTATGTCAGTTAGGCGGGTCATCCCCTCCAGCCACGTGGACATCCGGCAGATCGAGTCCTTTCCCTACGGCACGGCCCATTTCACCACCCCCCTGGCGGACGCGCCGGACGACAACGACAACCCCCTGGGGGCCTCCCTCAGTACCCCGGAGGAGGACGTCCGCCGGCTGGCCTCGGTGGACCAGCTGATTTTCGAGAAGCTCCAGCAGGCCGAACGGGATGCTCTGGAAACCGCGCGCCGAGGTTACGAGGAGGGGTTCGCCGCCGGTGCGGAGGAGGGCCGCAAGTTCGGCGAGGGCCAATACCTGGCCCACCTCCAGCAGCTGGAAGGGCACCTGCGGGAACTCACCCGCTCCCTGGCCCTGAACCAGGCCTCCGCCCGGGACGAGATCCTGGCCCTGGCCCTGGCGATGGGCGAATACCTGGCCGGCCGGGAGATCCGGGACGGCGCCCGGCGCATGGGCCCGGTCCTGGAGGCGGTCCTGGCCGCCCATCCCTTCCCCGGGTCCCAGGAGGAGGGCACGCCCCCCATGACCGTCTTCCTGCATCCCAAGGACCTGGAGGCCCTGGGCGCCGAGGCGGCCGCGCACCCCGGCCTGGCCCTCCGGGAGGATCCGGAGCTGAGCCGGGGCGGCCTGCGGGTGGAGGCGGCCGAAGGGGTGCTGGACGCCACCCTGGAACGCCGCGCCGCCGGGTTGGAGGAGCTGATCCAGCGCTTCCGGGACCAGGAGGCGCCCTGATGGACCTGACCGAACTCACCCGGCAGGTGCGCAGCCTCCCCCTGGGGAAGATGCTGGGCCGGGTCTCCAAGGTGGTGGGCCTGATCGTCGAGTCCCGGGGGCCCGAGGGCTCCGTGGGCGAGCAGATGATCATCCACCTGGACGACGGGCGGCGGATCATGGCCGAGGTGGTGGGCTTCCACGACCACAGCGTGATGCTCATGCCGGTGGAGAACACCGACGGGATCCGCCCCGGGCTGAGAGTGGAGGGCACCGGCCACCTGCCCGATCTGCCCGTGTCCGGAGACCTGCTGGGGCGGGTGATCAATCCCCTGGGCCGGCCCCTGGACGGGGGCCCGGAGCTCCCCGACCGGGAGCGGGTGCCCATCCATGGCCGCCCCCCCAATCCCATGCAGCGCCGGCGCATCGGCGAAGTGCTGGCCACCGGAGTGCGCAGCGTGGACGGGCTGCTGACCCTGGGCAAGGGCCAGCGCATCGGCATCTTCTCCGGTTCCGGGGTGGGCAAGTCCACCCTCCTGGGCATGGTCGCCCGCAACACCACCGCCCAGGTGAACATCATCGCCCTGGTGGGGGAACGGGGGCGCGAGCTGCGGGAGTTCATCGACAACGACCTGGGCCCCGAGGGGCTGGCCAGGAGCGTGGTGGTGGTGGCCACCAGCGACCAGACGCCGCTCCTGCGCCTGCGCTGCGCCCTGGCCGCCACCGCGGTGGCCGAGTACTTCATGCGCCAGGGCAAGGACGTGCTGTTGATGATGGACAGCGTCACCCGCTTCGCCATGGCCCAGCGGGAGGTGGGGCTGTCCGCCGGCGAGCCGCCGTCCTCCCGGGGCTACACCCCGTCCGTGTTCGCCCTGCTGCCCCGGCTCATGGAACGGGCCGGCACCTTCGAGGGCCTGGGCTCCATCACCGGCATCTACACGGTGCTGGTGGAAGGGGACGACATGAACGAGCCCATCGCCGACTCGGCCCGGGGCATCCTGGACGGCCACGTGGTGCTGTCCCGGCGCCTGGCCGCCAAGAACCAGTATCCCGCCATCGACGTGCTGCCCAGCATCTCCCGGCTGTTCACCACCCTGGCCATCCCCGAGCAGAAGCAGCTCTCCGCCAAGCTGCGGGACCTGCTGGCCACCTACGCCGAGGCCGAGGACCTGATCCAGATCGGGGCCTACACCAAAGGTTCCAGCCCCGCCATCGACCAGGCCATCCAATACCAGCCGGCCATCCTGGCCTTCCTGCGCCAGGCGGTGGCCGAGGGCTCCACCTACCGGGAGACGCTCCTGGGCATGGGGCGCATCTTCGGCATCGACCTGGCCCCTTTCCTGACCGCGGCGGTGTGACGTGGCCACCCGGTTCCGGTTCCGCCTGGAGTCCCTGCTCAGGCTGCGCCATTCCCTGGAGCAGGTGGCCCAGAGGTCCCTGGCCCGGGCGCTGAGCCTCCAGGACCAGGCCAGGATCCGCTTGGCGCAGCTGCGCCAGGAGCAGGAAGGCACGGTGGAATCCCGCCGCGCCCAGCCGGGCCAGATCGTGGACCTGTTCCAGTGGCGGGCCGCGGAGCGCTACCTGGTGGTGCTGGAACGGCGCATCGCCGTGGCCGGGCAGCAGTTGCGGGAGGCGGACGCCAGGGTGGCCGCCGCCCGCCAGGAACTGATCCTGGCCCACCGGGCGCATCTGGTCCTGGTGCGGCTCAAGGAGCGCCGCCTCGAGCAGCACGCGCTGGAAGAGCTGCGCCAGGAGACCCGGGAGATGGACGAAATGGCCGTGCTGCGCTACCGGTTCGGCCCGGGGTTGCCGGGCGCCGCCGCCCGGGAGGTGAGCCTGTGAACGCGAAGAGCATCCTCTGGATCCTGGCCCCGCTGGCCCTCTCCGCCGGAGTGATCTGGCTCTCGGCCCAGGATCCCAAGACTCCGCCCGGAGAAGGGGTCCGGGTGGGCGAACTGGCCGAGAAGCTCCAGGCCCGGGAGAAGAACCTGACCCAGCGGGAGGCGGAGCTGCGGGAGCTGGAGCAGCGGCTCGCCACCCTGCAGGGCACCCTGGACCGGGACCGGACCGACCTGCAGGCGCGGGAGAAGAGCCTCAAGGACGCCATGGACAAGCTGGAATCCTTGCGTGCCCGCCCCCCCATCGATCCCCAGCTGGTGCGCACGTACGAAGCCATGGACCCCATCGCCGGCGCCAGGGCCATGAAGGAGCTGGCCCAGCTGCACAAGGAGGTGGCGGTGAGCCTCCTGGCCGGGATGCAGCCCAAGAAAGCCGCTCATTTGCTCGACCAGTTGGCTGGAACGGACGCCAAACTGGCCGCGGTACTTTCCGATCAAGTGGGCACCACCAAGCCTAAGGCAAGCGAATGAAGAGCCAAGCGGTCGAGCTTTAAAATAAAGCACTAAGTTTAATTTTATTATCTTAACCTAGTTTTTTCTCCGCGCCCTCTGCGAATCCTCCGCGCCTCTGCGTCCAAAGGGTTTCATGAGTGGGTCGGCGCATGCCGTCTTGATACGGTCGCGCCACCCCACCCAGACAACCGCTTGGACGCAGAGGCGCGGAGGATTCGCAGAGGGCGCAAAAAAACAAGACCAGGAATGCCGTCGGCATTCACGTTTGCCCGCGCGTCATCCGGGTCAAGGATTTGCGTTTATTATAATTATTACTCATAATAACTTTAAATATTTATTCAATATTTTTATTAAAATATAAATATTTGCATTCACATTTTTTAAAATATATTTTAACCAAAACTACCTGTATTTAGCTATTTTATGTGGTCCAGGAATCTATTTATGCCTGGCCGCAGTAAGTACCATCATGGAGGCCAAAAATGGCAGAACATCCTGAAAACACCCATCCGATCCTTGACGAACCGGCGCAGCAGAGCAGCGGCGTGGCCGGTAATCCAAACCGGGAGCACATGGCCGCCATCGGCCGCAAGGGTGGCGAGAGCGTCAGCCAGGACCGGGAACACATGGCCGCCATCGGCCGCAAAGGCGGGGAGAGCGTCAGCCAGGACCGGGAACACATGGCTGCCATCGGCCGCAAGGGCGGCGAGGCCATCAGCCAGAACCGCCAGCACATGGCGCAGATAGGCAAGAAGGGCGGAGAGACCGTCAGCCGGGACCGCAGCCACATGGAGGCCATCGGCCGCAAGGGCGGCGAGTCGGTGAGCCAGAACCGGGAGCACATGTCGGCCATCGGCCGCAAGGGTGGCGAGGCCGTGAGCCAGGACCGGAACCACATGGAGCAGATCGGCAAGAAGGGGGGCATGGCGGCCCAGGCCAAGCGCTCCCTGGTCCATGGCAAGACCGCCGGCGCCACTTGACCGCTGGTCAAGCACCCTCGCCCCTGCCACCCGGCCGATCTTGCCGGGTGGTTTCGGCATGGGCTGTGCCGTCTGGAAAGCACCCGTGCCTGTCCGCGGGTGGAGGCCCGATGCTCCAGACGTCCGTGATCAAAGCCGATTCGTCGGCCCCCAGTGCCGGCAGCAAGGATAAGGAAGTTCCCGCCTCCACCTCCCAGGTGGATTTCTCTGCCTATTTCTCCCAGATGGTGGCTGCCCTGCCCGCCCTGCCCCAGGACCTGACGCCCACCCCCTCCCCGGCGGCTCCCGCCCCGGCCCGGACCCAGGCTTCGGTCCCGGCGCCGCCCCGGGCCGCAGCTGCGCCGGCATCCAGGCCCGCCGCCGACGCGGCCCAGCCGGCCGCCTCCCAAGCTTCCCAAGCCTCCACACCGACCCAGACCCAGGCCGCCCCTCCGGCCTCTTCCAAGGGCTCCTCCCCGGCCTCTTCCCAGGCCTCTTCCCAGGTCTCTTCCCAGGGACCACCCCAGAAAACTTCCCAGAAAACTTCCCAGGAAACTCCCCAGGAAACTCCCCAGGAAACTCCCCAGGAAACTTCCCAGGGTGCCTCGCAGGCCCAGGCCGCCCCTTCCGGCGGGACCGGGCCGGCCCAGGCCCAGCCCGTCCCCCGGGCGACCGGGAATCCATCCGCGCCCGCCGCCACCCCGGCCCCCCAGGCTGACCTCACGGCGCCCACGATCGCCGCCGCTGCCGACCCCCAGGCGGACGCCAAGGCCAAGGCCGCCCTGGACCAGGCCTATCCCGGCGGCAAGTTCCAGGTCCAGGCGGACGCCGATCCGGATCCGCCGGCCACCCCCCAGGCTTCCCTCACGGACCTCATCGATCCGGTGGCCCAGGCCACCACCGCGCCCCAGGCTGCGTCCCAGGACCAGGCCGCTGGCCCCCAGCCGGTCCCCGCTTCGGCCACCGTGACGGCCGCCGCCCTGGCCGACCTGAGCTCGGCGGCGGCGTGGCAGGCGCCGCTGGTGGCCGAGCAGACTGCGATCCTGGGCGCCACCGCCCTTCCGGCCGCCACGGTGCCCAACCCGGGCACCGCCACCGCCGACAACGTGGCCGCCACCAGCGCCGCGTCCGCCCAGGCGGCCGGCGCCGGCGCCCTGCCGGGAGCCAGCGGCGCGGTGCGGGTCACGGCCGCCGCCAGCCCTGAAGCTTCCCTGGCCACCCGCCAGGACAGCCTGTTCTCCCAGGTGGACGGCTCCATCCGCTGGCTGCTCAAGAACCAGGACCAGGGCGCTGAACTGCAGCTCCATCCCGAGTCCCTGGGGCGGGTCCAGGTCAAGCTGCAGGTGGAAGGCACGGTGGTGCACGCCAAGCTCTGGGCCACGGAAGCGTCCGCGTTGCCGGTGCTGCAGCAGCACCGGGCCTCCCTGGAGACTTCCCTGCAGGCCCAGGGGCTCACCCTGGGCAGCTTCGACCTGCAGCACGGACGCCGGGAGGGGCAGACGCCGCTGCCCACCCAGGACCCGGCCGCCACGGCGGCCGTGGGCTCCGCCCTGGAGTCGTCCGGGACCGGGCAGGAAACGCCCACACTTCCGACCCCATCCGCCTCCAGGCCCGGCCGGATTGAAATCGTCGCCTGACGGCACAACTCATGCTTCAACCAGAAATCCAGGGAGTGGCCCATGCAAACGGGAATGATCGACACCTCCAGCACCTCGAGCACCACCTCCGCCGCCACCAGCGCGTCCAACGACACCCTGGACAAGAACGCCTTCCTGCAGCTCCTGGTGGCGGAGCTCCAGCACCAGGACCCCACCGACGCCCAGGATCCCAACCAGATGGTCGCCCAGATGGCCCAGTTCTCCACCCTTGAGCAGCAGGAGAACACCAACACCCTGCTCACGGGCATGCAGAACCAGATCTCGGCCCTGTACCAGAGCCAGAGCGCCAGCCTGATCGGCCAGCAGGTCCAGGTCACCAACTCCACCATGACCGTGAGCGGAGGCAGCGGCAGCGTGGGCGTCAACCTGCCCTCGGCCGCCAACGTGGTGGTGACCATAACGGACGGCAGCGGCAATACCCTGGCCACCCTCAACGAGGGGGCCATGACGGCCGGCAGCCAGGTGGTCCAGTGGAACGGCAAGGACACCAACGGCAACCAGGTGGCCGACGGCGCCTACACGGTCTCGGTGGCCGCCACCGGGGCCAATGGCCAGGCGGTGGCCGCCACCACCACGTCCTACGCCACCGTCACCGGCATCAGCTTCGTCAACGGCACCATCATGGTGACCGCCGGCGGCCAGCAGTATCCACTCTCCGCCATCAACGCCATCTCGTCCTAGGAGATCCAAATGAGTCTCTACTCTGCCTTCTACTCGAGCCTCTCTGGCCTGTCCACCAACGCCAACGCCCTGTCGGTGGTCGGCAACGACCTGGCCAACTTGAATACGGTGGGGTACAAGTCCTCGGACGTGGATTTCGAGGACTTGTACAATACCGCCCTGGGCGGCAGCAGCACTTCGGGCAACGGCAACCCCATGCAGATCGGCATGGGCGCAGGCTTGTCGGCGGTGACCCAGGACTTCACCCAGGGCTCGCCCCAGACCACTGGCACGGCCACCAACATGGCCTTGCAAGGGAACGGGTTTTTCACCGTCCTGACCCCCCAGGGCACCACCGCCTATACCCGCGCCGGAAACTTCACCGTGAACCAGGACGGCTACCTGGTGGACCCCAACGGCGACGAGGTGCTCGGCTGGAACGCCGCCGGCGGCGTGGTGAGCGCCAACACCACCCCGGTTCCCATCTTCGTGAACCCCGGAGCCACCAGCCCGCCCTCCGCCACCTCCCAGATCACCAATACCACCAACCTGGACGCCTCCGCCGCCACCGGCACCACCTTCACGACTCCCATCACGGTGTACGACAGCCAGGGCTCCTCCCACAACCTCCTCATCACCTACACCAAGACCGCCAACACCGGCGAGTGGTCGGCGGCGTTGAGCACCGACGGCGGCGCCACCTTCACCGGCTACCCCGCCCTCCTGGAGTTCGACGCCAACGGCAACCTCACGACCCCCGCCGCCAACCCCACCCTCACCATCGCCACTCCCTGGTCCGACGGCGCCACCAGCCCCACCATCACCGTGAACATCTGGAGCGGCACCCCGCCCGCGAGCTCCCTCACCTCCTACGCCCAGGCCTCCAGCACCACCAGCACCACCCAGAACGGCTACGCCGCCGGCACGGTGAGCACCATCTCGGTGGACCAGACGGGCACCCTTGAGGGCACGTTCACCAACGGCCAGACCAACCCCCTGGCCCAGGTGGCCATCACCACCTTCTCCAACCAGGATGGACTGGCCAAGGAGGGGTCGAACAACTGGACCATGACCCTGGCCAGCGGCGCCCCCAACGTGGGCACGGCCAACACCGGCGGCCGCGGCACGGTGCTCGGGTCCAGCCTGGAGAATTCCAACGTGGACGTGGCCTCGGAATTCACCAACCTGATCATCGACCAGAACGGCTACCAGGCCAACAGCCGGGTCATCACCACCGCCAACACCCTCCTCCAGACGGTCATCAGCCTGATCCAGACGTAAGACCAGTCCAGGTACTATTCGGCCCAGGGGCCTTCCGGGAGTATCCTGCTTCGGGAGGCCCATGTCCCAACAATACTTGCCAACGCCCGACCGGCCCGGCCGGATCCTCATCGTCGACGACCTTCCCGGCAACCTCAAGGTCTTCGAGCGGGAGCTCCAGGGGCATCCGTTCCAGCTCTGGCTGGTCCGGTCCGCCCAGGAAGCGCTGGAGGTTTGCGCCCAGACGGCCCTGGAGGGCATCCTCATGGACGTGAGCCTGCCCGGAATGGACGGCATCGCCACCTGCCGGCTGCTGCGGGAGTCCCCCCGTTTCCAGGTGAACGCCGATACGCCGCTGATCTTCGTGAGCGCCGTGCGCATCGGCGAGGACTGGGTCTACCGGGGGATCGAGGCGGGGGGCATCGACTACCTGGTCAAGCCTTACGCCTTCTCGGAACTTCTGGCCAAGCTGCGGATGCTGGTGCGGCTCAGCCGCCAGCACCAGGCCGCCCTGGCCGGCGAACGCCAGCAGGCCCTGCTGGAAGTGGCCGGCGGCATGGCTCACGAACTGGCCCAGCCCCTGGCCACCGCCCAGGTGCTCCTGGACCGCCTGGCCAAGACCCCGGCCCCCCCGGGTCCCGAGGACCTGGACGACCTGCGCCGGTGCCTGGCCACCACCAACGGCATCCTGCACCGGATCCAGCACCTGAACAGCTACATCACCAAGCCGTACGCGTCCGGGCGGATCCTGGACCTGGACCTGAGTAGCCGGGGGCCGGACGGGCAGCCCCTGGGAGAGTGAGCATGGTCGAGCTGGCCGGCTGGAGGGGCGGGCAGGGCGTCCTGGACTGGATCCAGGCCCACCCCTTCCGCGCCCTGGGGCTGTACCTGGTCCTGGAGGCCCTGCTCCCGGTGCCCCTGCAGCCCAGCGCCTGGGCCCTGCGGGGCGCCATCCGGGTCTACCAGGCGGTGCTCAGCCCGGTCATCCCCACCCATTGCAAGTTCACGCCCACCTGCAGCGAATACGGGCTCCAGTGCGTGCGGAAATATGGCACCCTGCGGGGGGGACTCCTCACCACCTGGCGCCTGATCCGTTGCAGCCCGCTCACCCATGGCGGCTGCGACCCGGTGCCATGACCCCTTCCCGCCCGGCGCTGGCCCCCTGGCCCTGCCCCCCGGGAACATCCACCACCCTGAGGACCTAGGACATGCCCATCGACCCCCTGATCCCCATCGACAACCTCACCGCCGAGCTGCCCCAGGCCCGCAGAGTGCTCTGCCGCCTGGGCGTCGACGTGCTGACGGAAGGGAGCCTCACCCTGCGGGAGGCCGCCCTGCGGCACGGGGTCCCGGTCCAGGACGTGATCCGGGACCTGGAGGCCCTCGGCCCGGAAGGCCCGGCCACCCAGGACTGGCTCAAGGCCACCCGGGCCCAGCTGGTGGACCATATCGTCCGCTACCACCACGTGTTCACCCGGGACGAGCTGAACCGGCTCGGCCCCCTGCTGGAGGGCGCCCTGGCCGCGGACGGCGCGGCCCATCCGGAACTGGCCCAGCTGGCAAGGCATTTCCGCAACCTGGAGAAGGACCTGGTGGCCCACTTCCAGATGGAGGAGAGGAACCTGTTTCCCGCCCTGTGCGACGTCGAGCGGGGCGGGCCGGTGCCCATCTCCCTGAGCACCCCCAGGGAGCAGCTGCGCACCATCAACGCCGAGCATCAGGCGGTCGAGGAGCTGTTCCTGAACATCCGCATGGTCACCGACGACTACGCCGTGCCCAAGGACGCCAGCCCGGGCCTGCGCGCCCTGTACCTGGGCCTGCGGGACCTGGAGGACGACCTGCACGTGCACCTGTACCTGGAGAACCATCTGCTGTACCCCAGGGCCCTGCCCGGGGAAAGCTGGTGAGGGCGGCCGCCCCGGACCAGGGGGACGGCTGGGCCGTGACCGGGTGGCAGAGCCGGTGGTTCTGGACCCTGCCGGTGAGCTTGTGGGGCCTGGCCATGATCCCGGTCACCGCCCTGGTGATCCTGGCGGCCGCGCCGTTCCTGGGTGGCCGGCGGGCCTTCTGGACCGTCGGTCCCCTGTGGGCCCGGTCCGTGTTCCGGCTGTGCGGATTGCGGACCCTCCTGCTGGGTTGGGAAGACCTGCCGGAACCCATCCGCGCCGAGCGGGAGCCGGTGATCTTCATGTCCAACCACGAGAGCAACCTGGATCCCCCGGTGCTGATCAGCGGCATCCCCATCCCGGCGGTGTTCCTGGCCAAGAAGGAAGTGAAGTGGATGGTCCCGGTGGGCTGGGCCGCCATGATGGCCGGCACCATCTTCGTGGACCGCAGCAACCGGGAGCGCGCCATCGAAAGCCTGCACCGGGCCGCCCGGGAGATCCGGGGGGGCAAGAACGTGGTGATCTTCCCGGAGGGCACCCGCACCCGCACCGGGGACCTGCTGCCCTTCAAGAAGGGCGGCTTCATCATGGCCGAGGAGGCCGGGGTGCGCATCGTCCCGGTGGCCACCGTGGGCGGCCACCGGATGCTGCCCCCCGGGGCCCTGCGGGTGCGCCCGGGCCGCTATGTCATCGCCTTCGGCGCGCCGGTGGACCCCAGGGACTTCCCCACCCGGGACGCCCTCATGAACGAGGTGCGGACCCGGGTGGCGGCCCTGCGGGAACGGGCGTACCGGACCGCGGGCTGAGCCATGGCTGGGTGAACCGGTTCCGCCGGGCAGGGATCCGGGGGGAAGCGCCTGGAAGACGTTCATGCCCCTTCTGGCCTGGGGACCCGGGACGACCCATGCCTTTTCTACGGCGCGGCAGGTGCCGGAGGTGCGGGCGGAGCCGGCGGCGCGGACGGGGCAGGAGGCGCGGGCGCCGCCGGCCTGGGGGCCGGAGCTTCCCGGAAGCCCACCTCCTTCTTGACCTGCTCCATGAACTCCTTCTGCATCTTTTCCCGCCGCTCGGGGATCATCTGCCGGCGCACCTGGTCCTTGACGCTGGCGAAGTCCGATTCCTGCTTGGGGCTGCGGGATTCCACCAGGATCAGGTGGTAGCCGAAGCTGGTCTTCACCGGATCGCCCACCTTGCCGATCTCCTGGGTCCGCACCGCCTGCTCGAATTCCTTGGCGAACCGCCCGAACGGAATGTCCTTGTACTCGCCACCGTTGGACTTGCTGCCCGGGTCGTCGGAGTACTCCTTGGCCAGGTCCGCGAACTTCTTCCCGGCCTTGAGCTCCTCCTGGATCTTGGCGATCTTGGTCTTGGCCTCCTCGTCGGTGAGCCCCTTGTCCCCGGCCCCGGGGCTGCCCTTGACGGCCACCAGGATGTGCCGGGCGGTGAACTTCTCCGGGGTGGAGAAACGCTCGCTGTTGGCCTTGAAGTAAGCCTGGACCTCGTCGTCGGTGGGGTTCTCGGCGCGTTCCTTGATCTTCTGTCCGTCGCTCCCGGGCCGGTCCTCGTCCAGCAGGACCCGGGCGTAGGCCTGCTGCTTCAGGGCCGCCAGGGTCGCCTGGAATTCCTTGGTGTTCTGGAGGTTCTCCTGCTGCCCCTTGGCCGCGAGCGCCTGCAGGTCCAGGTACTGGTGCATGGCCTGGTCCCGGCTGCTGGGGATCCTGCGGATCACCTCCGCACGGGGGCCCGCCATCACCGCCAACCAGGCCGTGAAGTCGCCGTAGCGGATGACTTTCTTGCCCAGGTAGCCGATGGGCTGGTCGGCCTTGGGTTGGGGGGTCCCGGCGGGCATGCCGGCCGGAGGGGCGCCGTGCATGGCGGGCATCGGCCTCGTGGGCGCGGGCGGCTGGGCCATCAGGGCCATGGGCAGAAGGAGAGCGCAAGTTTTGATCATGGGCATCCTATTGAGATTGCGAACCATTCCATGATGGGAGGTCCGGTAATACTTAACCATTCTGCACCACTCTGTCCAGACCCAGGCGCTGGAATGCCGCTTCCAGCGGCTCCGTGTCCGGATCCCAGGCGGGGATTCCGGGCCACTGGTTGCGGAAGAAGGTGACCTGGCGCTTGGCGTAGGCCTGGGTGTCGCGAACGATGCGCTCCGCCGCCTCCGGGGCATCGTCCAGCAGGGCCTCGTAGCCCAGCGGGCGCAGGCGCCGCAGCGCCGGCTCCAGGCCCCGTTCCCGCAGGCGCAGGGCCTCCTGCGCCCAGCCGTTGGCCAGCATCCAGCGCACCCGGGCGGCCACCCGTTGACGGCTGCGCTCCCGGGCCGGGAGCACCAGGAGGGCCCGCCAGCCCTCCGGCAGCCCGCGGCCGATGCCCTCCATGAGGAGGGAAGGCCGGCGGCCGGTGGCCAGGTGCAGGGCCAGGGCCCGCTGGACCCGGGCCCGGTCGTTGGGATGCAGGGCCCGGGCCCGGTCCGGGTCCACCGCCCGCAGGTACCGGTGCAGGGCCGGGGCGCCCAGGACGGCGCACCAGCGGCGCACCTTCCCCGCCACTTCCGGGGACACCGGGGGAAGGTCCGTGAGCTGGTCCCAGACCGCCCTCAGGTACAGCCCGGAACCGGTCACCAGGACCGGCCGGGGAACCCGCAGCCAGGTCCGGACCCGGGCCCCGAACCGGGCCGGGTCCAGGCGCGCGGTCAGGGGGTAGAGGCCGTAGCCCCGGTGGGGCACCCCACCCCGCTCCGCCGCCGTGGGCTGGCCGGTGCCCACGGGCAGGTCCCGGTAGGCCTGGAACGGGTCGCCGTTCACCACCGTGCCCTGGATCCGGTCCGCCACCGCCGCCGCCAGGGCGGACTTGCCGGAGGCGGTGGGCCCCAGGATGGCGATCTTGGGCCATTCAGTCATGCGCGCCGTCCGCATACCCCTGGGGGAGCATCACCAGCACCCGGGCGGCGGCGTCCCGGGCCAGCTTGGCGGCTTCCAGCGCATGGGCCGGGGCGTCCCCGGGGTCCTGGCGCAGGGTGAGCAGGGCCTGGCACTGGGCCTTGAGCCGGGCCAGGTTGCCGTCCGGGTCCGGGACCCCCCGCACCGCCGCCGCCTCCAGGATCTTCAGGAAGCAGCGAAGGGCCCCGCAGGCGGAGGTGACCGCCGCCGCCGGACGGCGCCCGGCCCGGATGGCCATGGCCGCGGCCAGGAGCCGGAGCCCATCCTCGAAGGTGGACTGGTACCGTCCCGGAAGCCCGACGGGCTCGGTCATCCGCGCCCGCCCGGGGGGGACGGCACCGGGTAGTCGCCGGTGAAGCAGGCGTAGCAGAAGCCCTGGCCGTCCTGGTCGCCCATGGCGGATTGGAGGTCCTCCAGGGTCAGGTAGCCCACCGAGTCGGCGCCGATGAACTGGCGGATCTGCTCCACGTCCCGGCTGGAGGCCAGGAGGTGCTCCCGGCTGGGCGTGTCGATGCCGTAGAAGCAGGAGTGGGTGGTGGGCGGGCTGCTGATGCGCATATGCACTTCCGTGGCGCCGGCGGCGCGCACGATCTGCACGATCTTCCGGCTGGTGGTGCCCCGCACCAGGCTGTCGTCCACCAGCACCACCCGCCGGCCCCGCAGCAGCTCCCGCACCGGGTTGAGCTTCACCTTGACCCCGAACGAGCGGATCGCCTGCCGGGGCTCGATGAAGGTGCGCCCCACGTAGTGGTTGCGGATGAGGCCGAAGTCGAAGGGGATGCCCGACGCCTCGGCGAAGCCCAGGGCCGCGGAAGTCCCCGAGTCGGGGACGGGCACCACCAGGTCCGCCTCCACCGGCCGGCGTCGGGCCAGGAGCCGGCCCATCTCCCGGCGCGAGCCCATGACGCTCAGGTCGTAGACCAGGGAATCCGGGCGGGCGAAATACACGTGCTCGAACACGCAGGGCTTGGGCCGCACCGGCGGATGGGGGTGCAGGGACCGGCAGCCCTCCCGGTCCAGGATCACCACCTCCCCAGGCTCCACCTGCCGCAGGTAATCGGCGCCCAGCAGGTCGAAGGCGACGGTCTCGCTGGAGAACAGGGTGGCCTCCCCCAGGCGGCCCATGGCCAGGGGCCGGAATCCGTAAGGGTCGCGCAACGCCATCAGCTGGGTCTCGGTGAGGAGCAGGATGGAGTAGGCCCCCTGCACCTGGGTCAGGGCCTCCAGCAGGGCGCCCTCGAGGGTCCGGGCAGCGGCATGGTTGATGAGCGCCAGGATCACCTCCGAATCGGAGGGGCTGCTGAACACCTGCCCGCCCTGGATGAGGCGCGAGCGCAGCTGCTCGGTGTTGGTCAGGTTGCCGTTGTGGCACAGGGCCAGCTGGCCGAACCGCCCCTCCACCTGGAACGGCTGGGCCGCCGAAGCCACGTTGCCTCCGGTGGTGGAATAGCGGGTGTGGCCGATGGCCGCGTCCCCGGGCAGGCGCTCCAGGATCGCTTCGACGAAGACGTCCGCCACCAGTCCCTTGCCCTTGTGCAGGTGCAGCCGCCCGTCGGCGCGGGAGCAGATCCCGGCCGCCTCCTGGCCCCGGTGCTGCAGGGCGTGGAGTCCCAGGTAGGTCTGTTTCGAAGCCTCCAGCATGGGCCATACGCCGAACACGCCGCATTCATCCTTGAAAGCCATGCCCCCCCCAATGAACCAGCATAACCCATGCGCTCAGGGGACGGATTCGGTCTCCAGGGCGCCCGGCTCCCCCCCGGCCGGGGGCGCGGGGGGGAAGGCCCACGCCTGCAGCGTCCGCAGGAGGGCGGTGCCCTCCTCCGCCGGGACCGTCCTGGGCCCCAGGGCCACCCCCGCCAGGTGGACCTCCAGGGAACGCACGCTCCCCCCGGGCAGCGCGGCGCTGAAGTAGGCCAGGGCCAGGAGTCCGGGGGCCACTTCCGCCAGGTAGGCGTAGGCGCCCACTTCCCGGGGCACCTGCACCTGCCACAGCCGGCACCACCGGTGGCCGATGGTCATGCCGGTGGGCAGGGGCGCCGTCTGGTCGGTGGGGCCGGAGAAATAGCACACGCTGAGGGCCCGCATCAGCACGGCCGGGGTGGGCGCCGCCCCGTCCCCGGCCAGGGGCTCGATCCGCCATCCGCCCATGCGCGGCCGCTTCACCCGGCTGCGCACCGCCAGGGCCGGCGTGGTGACCAGCCGGAAGCCGCCGGCCACCGGGGCGGCCTGGTCTTCCAGGCGCGCCGTGAAACGGTAGTCCAGCACGGCGCCGTCCCCGCCGCCCCCCCACAGCGGCAGGGAGAGGAGGACCATGCCCAGGATGGTTGGAAAAAACCTCATGCCATCGCTCCAGCCGGACCGGTTGACGCGTCCTTCCGGGCGACCGTCCCCGGCCATGACCCATTGTAAGGCTAGAATGGTTTCATGCCTCTCTGCTTCGACTTGGACGGCACCCTGGGCCTGTTCGGCGGCGGCTACCACCTGCTGCGGGCCGCCCTGGGGGACGTGTGGGGCGAGGTGCCCAGCGCCGCCGACCTGGCCTCGTGCCGGGGCTCCACCGACTGGGAGATCGTCTCGCAGCTGTACCGGATGCGCTTCGGCCGGGACCTGCCGGAACCGGTCTACGCCGCCTACGACCAGGCCTGCCTGGCCCGGTTCTCGGCCACCTTCCATCCCCGGGGGACCAGCCCCACAGCGTTCACGGGCATCATCGCCGGGATGGCCAGCCTGGCGGACGCGGGCCACCGGGTCTGGCTGGTGTCCGGGAACACCCCCTCGGTGCTGGATTTCAAGGCCCACACGCTGGGCGTGGACCCGCGCATCCCGCGCCTGGGCAGCCTGCCCCGCCTGGACCGGGCCGGGCTGATCCGCAAGGCCCTGGAGGGCTGCCCCGGGCCGCACCTGTACGTGGGCGACCGCCCCCACGACCGGCTCGCGGCGGACCAGGCGGGGGTGCCCTTCCTGGGGGTGGGCAGCCTGGTGCCCGGGGACCATCCGATCCTGGACCCGGACGCCGGGGCGGCGCACCTGGTCCAGGCCGTAACGGCGGTCCTGGGTCTCACCGGGCCGGCGGGAAGCGCTTGAGCAGGTTGGCCACCGCCTGCCGCACGGCGTCGTCCGCCTCTTCCGGGCTGTCGGAACTGCGCAGGGCCGATTGGGCGGTGCCCTTCCAGACCACGGTCCGGGTGCGGGCGTCCTGGATCTCCAGCACCAGGGCGCCGATGGTCTCCACATGGCGCTCGCCCACCGGGGCCCCCACCCCCACGCCCACCGGTCCGAACCCCAGGCCCAGGCCCAGGTGGGGCTGGCTGGACTTGGAAGCCTGGCGCCGGGGGTAGGCGGTCACCAGGAAATCCGCCGGACCGCCTTCCGCCGCCCGGGGGAAGCCCTTGGCGGCGAGCCCCGCGTCCACGGCCCGGTGCACCCGGCCTTCCATGATGGGGGTATCGAACGTGCCGCCCTGGGCCCTGGCCGGAGGCGGCGCCGGCAGCCAATCGTAGGTGTGGAACCTGGTGAAGTCGGTCTTGGCGTCGAAGTCGTACTGCACCGCCGGGCCAGAACAGGCCAGGATCCCGGCCGTCAGTCCCACGGCCCATAAGGATGTGCGCCACGTCATGCGGAACCCCCAGAGAAAGAATCGCCTGGCCTGAAGACCCGGAAGCCGGGGCCACGGTTTACCCGGGGCCTCTTCCGGCGATGAGGCCCGGCGGTCCCGCCGGCGGCGCAGCCTCGCTTCCGGGGGGCACCTCGCGGATCACCGCCAGCAGTTCCGCCGCCCGGCCGTTGTCCTGGCGCGCGAAGACGGTCATCCGGCACTTGAACCGGCGATAGATCCCCCGCTTGTCCCGGGCCCGGAAGGTGAGTTCGTGGACGGGCTCCCGGTCCTGGGGCGGCGGGGCGTCCGCAAGCGGGCCGAGGATCTGCTCGAACTGGGTGCTGACCGCCGGCAGGTCCTCCTTGTGCACCAGGGAAGCGAAGAACGGCAGCCCGCCCTTGAGGAAGTGCTGCTCGCCGTAGCCCAGCAGGTTGGCCACGGCCGGGTTCACGTAGAGGAAGTTGCGGCTGCGGGCCTGGATGATGGCGTGGATGTCCTGGGACAGGTCCGCCACCGCTTCGATGTAGCGCTCCCCCTCCTCCAGGGCCAGTTCCGTGTCCCGGGCCCGGACCATGAGGCTCCTGAAGGCCAGCACCCCCACCACTCCCATGGCCGCCACTCCGAGGCCCGGCAGCGGACTGGCCGGCCCGGGCAGGAACAGCAGGGCGCAGGCGGTGGCCGCGAACAGCAGGCCGAACAGGCCGACCAGTATGGGCGTGGCGGACAATCTCGGCCGGGGGGGGGTTGCCATGGATCACCTCCCCTCTCAAGGGGATGCATTCATTTCACCAGCAATAGGCGTCGGCAGAGCGCTATTTCTCGTGCCAGCATAGAAGGTCACGGAGGCCCTCATGCCGGTCCCAGCGGTTGTCTCTTGCCAGGAAATCCCGTCCGGGAGCCTGCTCATGGACGCGCGTCCAGGCGCCGCCGCCTTCTCCCGGGAACACCTTCCCGGCGCCGTGCACGCGGACCTGGAACGTTGCCTCAGCCTGGCCCAGGCCCCGGACGCCGATCCGGCCCGGGGCGGGCGCCACCCGCTGCCGTCCCCGGCCCAGTGGGCCGCCCAGCTCGGGGCCTGGGGCGTCACCCCGGCCACCTGGGTGGTGGCCTACGACGACGCCGGCGGCGGCAACGGCGCGGCCCGCCTGTGGTGGATGCTGCGGGCCCTGGGCCACCGGCGCGCCGCCATCCTGGACGGGGGCCTGCAGGCGGCCCAGGAGGCCGGCCTGCCGGCTCCCGGCGCGGCCCTCCCCCCGGCCCCGCCCTACCCCGCCGGCGGCTGGATCTGGCCCACGGTCACCCTGGAGGCGGTGGACCGCCTGCGCCGGGACCCGGCCTGGAAGGTGCTGGACGTGCGCTCCCGCCCGCGCTACCTGGGCGAGACGGAACCCATCGACCCGGTGGCGGGGCACATCCCCGGCGCCCTGAACCTGCCCTTCGCCGGGAACCTGGACAGCCGGGGACGGTTCAGGACCCCCGGGGAACTCCGGCGCATGTACCTGGACTTCCTTGCCGACACCCCGCCCGGCCGCCTCGTGGTCCACTGCGGCAGCGGCGTCACCGCCTGCCACACCTTGGCCGCCCTGGACCTGGCGGGGCTGGAGGGGGCGGCGCTGTACGTGGGCTCCTGGAGCGAGTGGTGCCGGAACCCCATGCCCAGGGCCACGGGGTTCTAGCTGGACGAGGCGTACAGCAGTTCCCACATGGCGTTGACGATGCTCCACCGGCGCCCGGCCCGGGCCAGGTGCACGTGCAGCACCCATCCCCCCAGCACGGCCACGGCGCTGGCGGATTGGGAACGCACGTCCAGCACCCGCACCTCCGCCCCGGCCATGGACCGCTGGCTCTTGGCCCCGAAGTGGGCCTGCAGGCCCACCACGCTGCGCACCACCTTGGCCGGGTCGCCCCCGGCCCCCTCCTCACCGCCGCTGCGGATGCCCATGAGGCGGTTGATGAAATCCGGATGAAGACATCGGCTCATCCCCTCCGCGTCACCCCGGGACCAGGCCCGGGCGAAGGCGGCCACCTCCTTGCGGATGGCGGAACGGGTCTCTTCCTCGGTGGGCGCGGCCAGGGCCAGGGCGACGCCGCGCCCCGGGACCGGCCCCAGCAGGCCCGCCCGCACTCCAGTTGATTTCGTCTGGCCTCGCGGCATCCCGGCCTCCGTACCCTGAAGGGTCACTTACCTAAGTGCGGCCATGGGCCCACAGGTTTACCGGACGCGTCTTTTTTGTTGAAAATTTACCCGGTGAAGGTGAAGTTCTTGCCTCCAGGACTGCAAAAACTTGACCGAAACAATCAAGAACGCTACATTTAAATTCGTCTCGAGAGGAAGGACCCCTTGAAGATCTCCGCACGCGGCCGGTATTCCATGCAGGCCCTGTTCGACTTGGCCCACCATAGCCATGGCCAGCCGGTGCCCCTCCATCTCATCGCCCAGCGGCAGGAACTGAGCCTGCCTTTCCTGGAGCAGATCTTCAACCGCCTCAAGAAGGCGGGGATCGTGGCCAGCGTGCGGGGCCCCAAGGGCGGCTACGTCATCACCCGGCCCTGCAACCAGGTCACCGTGGGGGACGTGCTGCGCCTCACCGACAGCAGCTTCTACGCCGCCGCCAAGGAGGACCCGGCCTCGGCCAGGTCGGCGCTGCGGGCCGACATGAAGATGAACGAACTGCTGTGGAAGCAGCTCTCCAACCACATCACGCACTTCATGGACACCATCAGCCTGGCGGACCTGTGCGTGGAGAGCCACAGCAACACCTGTCCCACTTGCACCTGCCCGGAATACACCCAGGACGTCCAGGCCCAGCTGGACTCCGGGCAGCGCAAGCGCTGCGCGGCGCTCGACTGAGGCCCGAGGCTTGAGCAATCCCTGCGCCCTGCCCAGCCTGGCCCTGCCCCCCAGCGCAGAGGAGTTGCGCGCCCTGCCCAAGCTGGAGGAGCGCATCCGCCGGCGGGTGGGGGTCTGCGTGCACGAATTCGGCCTGATCGAGGCCGGCGACCGTATCCTGGTGGGCCTGAGCGGCGGCAAGGACTCCTGGGCCCTCCTGGACGTCCTGGAATCCCTGCGCCGGCGCGCGCCCATCCCGTTCCAGGTGCACGGGGCGACCATCGACCCCGGCTTCCAGCGCTTCAATCCCGACCGCATCGCCGAGGTGTGCGAAGCCAAGGGCATCCCCCACACCATCCTCCCGGCCCCCATCGACACCCTGGTGCGCAGGCGCCCGGACGTCACGCCCTGCGCCATGTGCAGCCGGCTGCGGCGCGGCGTGCTGTATTCCCACGCCCGGCGCCACGGCTACACCAAGATCGCCCTGGGCCACCACCTGGACGACCTGATCGAGACTCTGCTCATCAACCAGTTCTTCGAGGGCCGGCTCTCCACGATGCCCCTCAAGCTGGTGTCCGACGACGGCGACAACACGGTGATCCGGCCCCTGGGCACCTGCGAGGAGGAGGACCTGCGGCGCCTGGCCTGGCTGAAGGGCTATCCCATCGTGCCCTGCGGCTGCCCTCTGTGCGGCGCCTCGGTGCTGGAATCCCGCCGGGCCCAGGTGAAGGCCCTGGTGGCCCAGCTGCGGGAGACCGTTCCGGACTTGAAGCATTCCATGCTCAAGGCCATGAAGAACGTCAAGACGTCCCACCTGCTGGACGGGCGGCTGCCGCCCATCACCTGACCGAGCCTCCGCCACAACCACCGGGAACCGGCATCTAACCTCAGAGCAATCCGGAGGTCCCGTGCTTTCCCAGAGTTGGTTCCAGTCCTTGGCGGCGTTAGCTTTGGCCGGCTGCGCCGGCGCCCTTCCGGCCAGCGGCGTCCCGCCGGCTCTCCCTCGCCCCGATCCCGGCGCCTACCACGGCGGCGCCCTGCTGGTGACCGACCCGGCGGCGGTCCAGGGCCACCTGGCTCCCGGGCAGGTGCTGCCCATCCGCCTGTCCCGCCTGCCCTCGGATCCCGCCGGGGCGCTGGAGGCCCCGGACAGCGTCCGCTACGGTCAGCTGGTATTCCTGGAGGTGGCGCCCGGCACCGTCACCTTCCGGGCGGCCTTCCTCCAGGCCGGCGGCGGGCTCGGGCCGTCCCGGACCGTGACCCTGCGCCTGGGCGACCAGGTGGACCTGTGCGGCTGCGGACACCCGGACCTGGCCCTGGAATACCCGATCCAGCCCCTGACCGCCGCCGGGGTCCAGGTGACCTATTCCCGCCTGGCGTTCCGGTGCGACGACGACCACGACGCGCTGTTCGCCCTGGACCCCCACGGCTTCCCCGGCGCCCGCTACCCGTTCGGCATCTGCGCCTTGACTCCGGACGGGCACTTCATCTTCCAGCCGGACGGGCCGGGGCTGTCCCGACCGGAGTGCCCCGCCGTCCAGGAGCGCCGGCTGGAGGCCGAGCCCGCCCCCGGGGACGTGGTGGTGGAGACGCAGGAAAGCCGGGTCCGCCGCATCGAGGCGGCGTCCCGGTCCGGCGGCCGCTGGCGGCTCCGCTACGCGCGGACCTCCGCTCCGCGCCTGTTCCCGGAGGTGTTCGGGGCGGCCTTCGTGTGCATCCTGGGCTCCCCGAAGGACCTGGCCCGGCGCTACGGCGGACCGGGCCCGCTCCCGCCCCAGCTGGCCGGGGACCGGGTGGTGGTGAACACCACCCGGACCTTGATGGACAACCAATACGGACGCCTGGACCTGCACGTGGCGGCGGACCTGGGGGCCGACCTTTCCCTCACCGCCCACATCAACCGCCGGGGCCTGACCGCCCAGGTGGGCGCCACGGCGGACGAGGCCCTGCGCCTGGCGGCGGATTACCGGCTGGACCGCGCCTTCCACCAGGATTTCGGTTCCTGGACCCTGGCCAATCCCACCATGGGCTTCGCGGTGAACGGCGTTCCCATCTCGTTCTCCCTGCCGGTGACCGGCGGGTTGGCCCTGGACCTGGCCGGCACCGGCCGGGCCCTCGAGGGCCTGAAGGCCGAAGGCCGCTGGCGCTGGACCGCGAACCTGGACGCCCGCTGGGGTTGGCGGGGGGCGCGGGTGGACGTCCCGCCCCCGGTGACCGACAGCAGCATGGTGGTGGAGGCCCTGCCGGAAAACCACGCGGAATTCAGCGGCAAGGCCGACCTGCGCCCCTGGATCGCCGTGGCCCCGACCCTGGGGGTGGCTGGAATGATCTCCGGGGCCTGCCCCACCACCCTGTCGGCCGCCGGGGAGATCCTGGGCGCCGCCCCGGGGGGGCTGGCCCTGGACGCCCAGTGCCAGCTTGGCCTGGGCCTCACCCTGGACCTGCCGCTGGTGGGCAAGGTCTGGAAACACGACTGGGCCCTGTACACCTGGAACGGCCGGGTGTGGCCTAACGCACCAGCAGCCACAAGCCTTTGAGGTAGGACCCCTCCGGGTGGTTCAAGGTGTAGGGATGGTCCATGGGCTGGCCCAGGTGGGCCAGCACCTGGGCTTCCCGGCCCGCCTCCAGCATGGCGGTCCAGGCCGCCTCCTGGAACCGGGCCCGGTCCAGGTGCCGGGAACAGGAGAAGCAGCCCAGGATCCCCCCCGGGGCGGTGACCCGGGCGCCCAGGCGGATCAGGTCCTTGTAGGCCTTGAAGGCCTTGTCCAGGTCCTTGCGCTGCTTGGCGAAGGCGGGCGGGTCCACGATCACCCGCTGGTACGATCCGGGCTCCAGCTGGCGCAGAAGTTCGAACGCGTCCCCTTGCAGCCGCACGTGGCGCCCGGGATCCAGCCCGTTGCCGGCCCAGTCCCGCTCGGCCTGGTCCAGGGCCGGACCCGAGGTGTCCAGGGTGGCCACGTCCTCGGCGCCGCCGAGACCGGCGTGGATGGAGAATCCGCCCGTGTAGCCGAAGGCGTTGAGCACCCGGCAGCCGGCCGAGATGCGCCCCAGGGTGAGACGATGTTCCCGCTGGTCCAGGAAGAACCCGGTCTTCTGGCCCTTGAGCAGGTCCACCGTGAGCCGCGCCGGTCCCTCCTGGATCACCACCGGTCCCCCCAGGGAGCCCTTGAGCAGCCGGTTCACCGGTTCCAGGCCCTCCTCCTTGCGGCCGCCCTGGCTGCGCTCCACGAAGGCGGCGATCCCTTCCCGCCGGCCCAGCTCTTGCAGCGCCGGCCACCAGGCGTCCCGCAGGGCTTCCAACCCCAGGGTGCCCACCTGGACCACCAGGGCCGAAGCGTACCGGTCCACCACCAGCCCGGGCAGCAGGTCGCCCTCCCCGAACACCCAGCGGCACCCGGCCGTGGGGCCGTCCAGGCCCAGCTGGCGCCGGACCGCCAGGGCCTGGTCCAGGCGCCCCTGGAAGAAGTCCCGGTCCAGGGGCCGGTCCTCCCGGGTGAACAGGCGCACCGCCAGCGGGCTCACCGCCGAGGCGGTGCCCACCCCCAGCACGTTGCCGCTGGCGTCCGCCAGGCGCGCCAGGGGAGCCGCGGGCGGGTCCGCCAGGGCGCCCGAGTAGACCCACGGGTGCCCCTTGGCCAGGAGCTCTTCCTTGCCGGGCTTGAGACGGATGACGGGATAGGGCCAGCGGGCAGGTTCCATGGAGACAGTGTAGAGCACCGGCTCACCGGCGCAGGACCGCCTTCAGGGCGCCCGCCAGGGCCTCCACCGCCTGGGGGGCGGTGCCCGGCAGCATGGAGACGCGCAGCACCGACCGGGCCTCCGCCTCGGCATAGCCCAGGGAGGTGATGGCGTGGCTGGGACGGGTGGCGCCGCTGTGGCAGGCGGATCCGGTGGACACGGCGAAGCCGGCCAGGTCCAGGGCGATCTGCACGCTCTCGCCGCTGTGCCCGCGCAGCAGCAGGGAGCTGGTGTTGGGCAGGCGGGGGCGGTCCCGGCCGATCACGGCGTAGTCCCCGGACCAGGACAGCACCTGGTCCTCCAGGGCGTCCCGCAGGGGCGCCAGGGCCCGGTTGGCCTCCAGGCGCCCGGGCAGGGCCGCCGCCGCCGCCCCCAGGCCCAGGATCGCCGGCAGGTCCTCGGTGCCGCCGCGCCGGCGCCGCTCCTGGGGACCCTCCAAGACCGCGGTCCAGGGCAGGCCCGGGCGCATCCACAGCACCGCGGCGCCCCGGGGCCCGCCCATCTTGTGCCCGGAGAACACCGCCGCGTCGCAGTCCTCCAGGTCCACCGGCACCTTGCCCCAGGCCTGGGCGGCGTCCTTGATGCGCACCGCCCCGGGCGCCTGGGGCATGGGGTAGAGGATCCCGGTCTCGTTGCTGGCGGCCATCTGCACGATGGTGGCGCAGCCCTCGGCCGCCTCCGGCAGCCAGCGCACCGCGGTCCAGTCCCGCAGGGGGTTGAGGCAGGCGCTATGCTCGCCGGGGAACGCCAGGGCCGGCCGGTCCCCCAGGGCCGGGCGCAGGCCCCGCAGCAGCAGGTGCAGGGCCTCGGTGGCGCTGGCGCAGAACACCAGCTGGGCCGGGGGCGCCCCCAGGTGCGAAGCCACCTGCCGGCGGGCCTCCTCCAGCAGGTGCCGGGCGCGCTGGCCTTCCTGGTGGGTGCTGGTGGGGTTGCCCCAGGCCTCGGCCATGGCCCGGGCCACCGCCGCGGCGGCCTGGGGCAGCGGCGGGACCGTGGCGTTGGCGTCGAAGTAGTACCTGGCCATCCGATTATTCTGGCGCAGCCTCGGGCTCGCGTAGAATCATCTTGCGAGAACGCCGTGACCAGCACCCTCCATCCCCAGAACGTCATCGCCCTGGTGTGGGACTTCGACAAGACCCTCATCCCCGGCTACATGCAGGACCCCATCTTCGCCGCCTACAACGTGGACGACCAGGCCTTCTGGCGGGAAGTGAACGCCCTGCCGGCCTACTTCAAGCACCAGGGGGTGACGGTGCATCCCGACACCGCCTACCTGAACCATCTGCTCACCTACGTCCAGCACGGGCGCATGCCCGGGCTCACCAACGCCCGCCTGCGCGAGCTGGGCGCCCAGATCCGCTTCCACCCGGGCCTGCCGGACTTCCTCCACCGCCTGCGCATGCACCTGGAGCAGGACCCGGAGGCCCAGCGCTTCGAGATCCGCCTGGAGCACTACATCGTTTCCACCGGGCTGCGGGCCATGATCGAAGGCTCGGCCATCTTCCCCTTCGTGAACGGCGTGTGGGCCTCGGAATTCCTGGAATCGCCCCCGGCCCCGGGTTTCGACACGGACGCCACGGTGGACCTGGACGCACCCTCCAGGGACGCGAGCGAACCCCTGTTCCCGATGCACGGGGTGGCCCAGATCGCCGTGGCCTACGACAACACCAGCAAGACCCGGGCCCTGTTCGAGATCAACAAGGGCAGCAACACCGATCCCAGCATCCTGGTGAACGCCACCATGCGCCCGGAGGACCGGCGGGTGCCCTTCCAGCACATGGTCTACATCGCCGACGGCCCTTCGGACGTGCCGGCGTTCTCGGTGATCCGGCACAACCAGGGCATCGCCTACGCCGTCTACGACCCGGCGGAGCCCGCCAGCCTGAAGCAGGTGGACCGGCTGCGCCGGGACGGGCGGATCGACCACTTCGGTCCCGCCGACTACCGTCCCGGCTGTCCCACCAGCGACTGGCTCACCCTGCAGGTGGACCGCATCGCCGCGGCCATCGCCGCCGAGCGCCGCACGGCCCTCAAGGAACGGGTGGGCGAGGCGCCCCGGCACCTGCCGCACTAGGCGGCTTGCGGCCGCCAGATCTCCTGGAGGCGCAACAGCGCCACGCCGCTCAGGATCAGCAGCCCGCCCCCGGTCTGGGCGGCCCCCAGCCGTTCCCCCAGGAACAGGAAGGCGTACAGGGCGGTGAAGGCCGGCTCCAGGCTCACCACCAGGTTGGCCACCCCGGAGGGCAGGTAGGTGAGGGTCACCATGTACAGGCCGAAGCCCACCAGCGTGGGGCCGGCGCTCAGCAGGAAGAGCTCGCCCCAGCCGGGGACGGACCGGCCCAGCCAGAGGAGGTCGGCGGGGCGGGTGGCCACCCCGGGCAGCAGGCCCCCGGGAGGCAGGTTGAACAGGAACAGGAACCCGGTGGCGAACGCGAAGATGTACCAGAGGGTGGTCCAGGGATTGGCGCCCCGGCCGGCCGCGGCCCGTCCCATGAGGCTGTAGGCCGCGTAGCTCAGCCCCGAGAGGACGCCGGCGACGATGCCCACCGGGTTGGCGCGCCAGGCCTCGGAATGGCAGGCCCCGGACACCAGGACGCAGCCCCCCAGGCACAGGGCCGTGGCCGCCAGCTTGGCGGGGCCGAGGGGCTCCCCCAGCAGCCAGCGCCCCAGGAACACGGAGAAGGCGGCGGAGCAGTACACCAGGACCGTGGCCGCGGCCGCGCCGTTGATGGTGACCGAAAGGGTCCACAGCAGGTTGAACACGGCCAGCACCAGCCCATGGAGTACCAGGAAGGGGAGCAGCCCGTGCGGGAGGCGCAGCAGGTGCCGACGCCAGATGGCGAACACCGGCACCAGGGTCGCCACCACCATCAAGTCCCGCCAGAAGGCCATGACCAGGGCCGGCAGGCCGTAGGCCAGGTTCAGGTGGCGGATCACCACCGAGGTGGAGGCCAGGATGGCCGCCGCCATCAGGCCGGTGGCATAGCCCCGGGCGCGGCCGGACGCAGCGGCGGCGGCCGTCACGGCTGGCCCCCCCGGCGGCTCCGGTGGGCCTCTGCCAGGACTTCGGCCAGCCGCCGGATGCCCTCCTCCAGTTCCGCCTCGGCAAGGGACGCGATGGACAGGCGCAGGTAGGTGTCGGGTTCGTGCTGCGGGAAGGACGGGGCCCCTGGAGTGACCCGGATCCCCCGGGCCGCGCACCGGGCCGCCCAGTCGGGCTGGACGCCGGGGACAGGGGCCAGGCGCAGCCAGACCAGGTAGCCGCCGTTGGGCTCGGCCCAGGTGGCCCAGGCGGAATCGATGCGCTGGCGCAGGGCATGCAGGGCCGTCTGCATGCGCTTGCGGAAGACGCGGTGCATGCGGGTGAGGTGCAAGTCGTAGTGCCCAGCTTCGCAGAACTGGTGCATGGCCGCCTGGAGCACCATCCCGGGCGCCAGTTCCGCCGCCTGGCGCAGGGCCGCCAGACGCTGGATGCAGGCGCACCCGGCCACCACCCAGCCCACCCGGATGCCCGGGAACAGGACCTTGGAGAACGTGCCGCAGTAGACCACCTGGCCCGCGGTGTCCATGGCCTTGATGGGCGGCGTGAGTTTGCCGAAGTACTTCATCTCCTCTTCGAAGCCGTCCTCCAGGATCGGCACCCTGCGGCGGCGGCACAGGGCCAGGAGGGCCTCCCGGTGGGCCTGGGTGCTGCTCCAGCCGGTGGGATTCTGGAACGTGGGCATGGTGTAGACCAGGGCCGGAGGCTCCCGGTCCATCAGGGCGGCCAGTGCGGCCAGGTCCATCCCCTCCGGGCGCAGGGGGATCCCCACCGCCTCCAGGCCGTGGAACCGCAGCAGGGCCAAGGCCTGCTCATAGGTGGGCGATTCCACCGCCACCTTCCGCCCCGGCTCCGCCAGCATCCGGAAGACCAGGTCCAGGCCCTGCTGGGAACCGTGGGTGATCAGGATCTCCTCGGGGGCGGCGGCGATCCCGTGGATGCGCAGGCGCCGGGCCAGGTACTGGCGCAGGGGTGGATAGCCCTCGCAGTCGCCGTAGCCCAGGAGGGCCTCCCCCTGCCGGCGCAGCACCTTGTTCACGCAGGCCCGGAACGCTTCCACGGGCAGCAAGCGCGCATCCAGGCACAACGGGCGGAAGTCGATGATTCCAGGTTCCCGGGCCGGCCCCGGCGGCGCCGGCCGTTCCGCCACCAGGCGCTCGCAGGCGCTGGAGGCCTGGCGCTCCCAGGGAAAGGCCTCGGCCGCGACCCGGCCGGCCTGGACGGCGGGCACCAGCCGCGCCCGCACCTGCGGGCAGGCTCCGGGGCGCAGGTCGATCCAGCCCTGGGCCCACAGTTCCTGGTACGCCACCGCCACGGTGGACCGGTGCACGCCCAGCTGGGCCGCCAGGCGCCGGGTCGAGGGCAGGCGCTCCCCCACGCGCAGGGCGCGGCTCTCCAGGTGGCCCCGGATCTGCTCCAGGATCTGCAGAGACCAGGGCTTCTTGCGGGACGCCTCCAACCGCAGCAACATGCATGTCTTCCAGGGACAGTTCCACCATACGCCCAACTGGCCGCCCTGGGACAGCCAGCTGGGCCGAAAAACCGCCCGTCCAGTCCTGCCCGGCGCCATGGGCCTACACTAGGATGGAGTGGGGCCGGCGGGCGGCCCCAGGTCTTGGGACTCTTCATGGATCCAGCCCTCCATCGCATCCTCCAGGCCCTGGGGCCGGACGCCCAGGTGGTGGTGGTGGGCGGCACCGTGCGGGACCGGCTGCTGGGCCGGACCGGCGGCGACTGGGACCTGGCCACCCGGCTGCTGCCGGAGGCGGTGCTGGCCCGGGCCCAGGCCGCCGGAGTGCGGGCCATCCCCACCGGGCTGAAGCACGGCACCGTGACCCTGGTGGAAGGGGGCCGGACCTTCGAAGTGACCACCTTCCGGGGCGACGGCGTCTACCTGGACGGGCGCCACCCCGAATCCGTGACCCTGGGCGTGTCCCTGGACCAGGACCTGGCCCGCAGGGACTTCACCATCAACGCCATGGCCGTGCCCGCCGAGGCCATGGACCGGGAGGACTGGGCCGCAGCCCTGGTGGACCCCCATGGGGGACGGCGGGACCTGGAGGCCGGCGTGATCCGGGCGGTGGGCGATCCCCTGGCCCGGTTCGGGGAAGACGGCCTGCGCTGCCTGCGGGCCTGCCGGTTCCAGGCCCAGCTGGACTTCGCCATCGATCCGGAGACTCGGGCGGCCATCCCCCGCCGGCTGGAAGTGGCCGGGAAGGTGGCCGTGGAGCGGGTCCTGGCGGAGCTCACCAAGCTGCTGTGCGGTCCGGCTCCGGACCGGGGACTGCAGTCCATGGCCGCCGCCGGGCTGCTGGATCTGTGGCTGCCGGAGCTGCGGCCCATGATCGGGTGCACCCAGAACCACCACCACCGCTACCCGGTATGGGAGCACGTGCTGGAGGTGACCCGCCGGGCCCCCCCGGAGCCGGACCTGCGCTGGGCCGCCCTGCTGCACGATTGCGGCAAGCCCGCGGCCCGCACCGTGGATGCCCGGGGCGTGCACTTCAAGGGGCACGAGCCCATCTCCGTGGCCATGGCCGAGGCCATCCTCGCCCGGCTCCGGGCCGGCCAGGCCCTGACCCGCCAGGTGCTGGCCCTGGTGCGGCACCACGGCACCCATCCCGGGCCGGGGTGGGGGGACGCGGCCTGCCGCCGCTTCCTGAAGCGGCTGTTGGAAGACCGGCTGCCCCTGGAGCGCTGGGCCCAGTTCCGGTTCGCCGACCAGGCCGGGAAGGGCTTCGGGGAGGAGCCCTTCCGCCCCGCCCACGAGGCCATGGTGGCGCGCCTCGAGGCCCTGGCGGCCCAGGCGCCGCCCCTGGCGGTGGAGGCCCTGGCCCTGGACGGCCGGGACCTCCTGGCCCTGTCCGGGCGCCCCCCCGGGCCATGGCTGGGCCAGCTGCAGCACCACCTCATGGAGGCGGTGCTGGAGGACCCGGCGTCGAACCAGCCCGAGGCCCTGGGTTTGCGGGCCCAGGACTGGCTTGGCAGGCATCTCCACGGACGGGCCGGCCACGCTTCTTGAGTCACTCCAGCAGGACCACCGCCTGGGCCGCCAGACCCTCGCCCCGCCCGGTGAAGCCCAGCTGCTCGGTGGTGGTGGCCTTCACGTTCAGGTCCGCCGCGGGGATGCCCAGGATCGGGGCGATGCGGGCACGCATGGCGTCCCGGTGGGGGCTGAGCTTCGGGCGCTCGCCGATGAGGCAGACGTCGGCGTTGACCACCCGGTAGCCCAGGGCCTGGATCTTGCCCACGACCGCTTCCAGCAGCCGGGCCGAGTCGGCGCCCCGGTAGGCGGGATCCGTGTCCGGGAAATGCTGGCCGATGTCCCCCAGCCCCGCCGCCCCCAGCAGGGCGTCCATGAGGGCGTGCAGCATCACGTCCGCGTCGCTGTGGCCCGCCAGGCCCACCGGGTGGGGCACCGCGCAGCCCATGAGCACCAGGGGCCTGCCGTCCGGACGGTCCTGGAAACGGTGCGCGTCGAAGCCCTGCCCCACCCTCATGGCCGCGGCCCTCCGTCCGGCACGGGATGGCCCCCGGTGTCGGCGGTCCCGGGATCCGGCCTGGACGGGCCCGGCAGGTGCAGGGTGACGGTGGTGCCCTGCCCTTCCTCGCTGGCCACGTCGATGGCGCCCCCGTGCTCGGCCATGATCCGGCTCACCGTGGCCATGCCCAGGCCGGTGCCCCGGGCCTTGCCGTAGCTGAAGAAGGGCTCGAAGATCCGTTTCTGGACCTTCCTGGGGATGCCCTTGCCGTTGTCCGCCACCAGGATGGTCACGCTCCCGTCCCCGGCCGGCGCCCAGCTGAGGGTGACCTGTCCCCCTTCCCGGCCGGCCAGGGCATCCAGGGCGTTGGACAGCAGGTTCTCGATGACCCGGCTGAACCGGTGCCGGTCCAGGCTGGCCTGGCAGGGCGGGCCCTGGCACACCAGGGTCACCTCCGCCTCCTGGGCCCGAGGCCCGAGGGGCTCCACCTGGGCCGCCAGGAACCGGTCCAGGTCCACCATCTCGCGCTTGGGCTCGCGGACCTTGGAATAGTCCAGGATGTCCAGGCTCAGCTGGCTGAGGCGTTCGGCGGCGCCCAGGATCTGGACCAGGTGGTGCTTGGTGTTGGGTTCGCTGGCGGTGAGCCCCAGGAGCTGGGCGTGCCCGGCGATCACGAACAGGCCGTTCTTGAAGTCGTGGACGATGGAGCTGGCCACTTTGCCGACGGTGGCCAGCACCTGGTTGCGCAGGCTCTCCTCCGCCAGCCGGGTGCGCTCGATGGCGATGGCGCAGAGGGACACCACGGCCTCGAAGGTGGCCTGGTCCACGGTGCCCGGCACCGGCCGGCGGCTGTCCAGGTACAGCACGCCGATGCGCTCTCCCTGGACCTGCATGGGCAGGCACAGGATCGTCTGGACGCGCAGGTCCGCCACCGGCGCCCGGACCTGGTCCGGCTCGTCCGGAGCCACGTTGAGGAGCCACACCGCCTCGCCCTGGTCGAACACCTGGCGCACGCTGGACATGGGCAGCTGGATGTCCTGGGCCAGGGGGGTGCCGCTGCCCAGGTTGCGCCGGGCCTTGACCGCCAGGTCCCCGTGTTCCGGGAGCATGATGCAGCCCCGCTCGGTGCCGGTGATGGCCAGGAGCCGGTCCAGGGTCTGCTCCAGCAGCTCTTCGAACTCCACCTCCCTGGCCAGCAGGGTGGCGGTCTGCAGGATGGCCTGGAGGTTCACTTCGCTGGCTGTCTCTGGCACGGACCCTCCGCTGGACCGGCCGTGGTCCGCCACGGCCTGCTGCCAGTATATTAGACCCGGGCCAGTGGACAGGACCCTGGCGAACGTGAGGAAATGGGGCCATGGAATTCAACCGGAACCCCGACCTGGACCCCGCGGAGCGGGACGAGCCGTTCGAGTATTCCCTGCGGCCCCAGAACCTGCAGGAATACATCGGACAGGAGAAGGTCAAGGCCCGCCTGGAGATCGCCCTGCGCGCCGCCCAGCGGCGGCGGGAGGTCCTGGACCACGTGCTGCTGTTCGGCCCCCCGGGCCTCGGCAAGACCACCCTGGCCCACGTGCTGGCCAACGAGATGGGCGCCGTGTGCAAGGTGATCCAGGCCCCCGCCCTGGAAAAGAAAGGGGACCTGGCGGCGATCCTCACCAACCTGGAGGAGGGGGAGTTCCTGTTCATCGACGAGATCCACCGGATGCCCGTCGCCATCGAGGAGATGCTCTATTCGGCCATGGAGGACCGCAAGCTGGACATCCTCATCGGCCAGGGCCCCTCGGCCCAGACCCTCAAGGTGGACCTGCGGCCCTTCACCCTGGTGGGCGCCACCACCCGGGCCGGGCTTCTCTCCAAGCCCCTGCACGACCGGTTCGGCATGGTCCACCGCCTGGAGTACTACACCCGGAAGGAGCTGGCCATCATCGCCACCCGCTCCGCCAAGGTGCTGGGGGTGGAGATGGCTGCCGAAGGGGCCGAAGCCATCGCCCGGCGCAGCCGCGGCACGCCGCGGATCGTCAACCGCCTGCTGCGCCGGTGCCGGGACTACGCCGAGGTGAAGGGCCAGGGGATCATCACCTCACCCATCGCCGACGCCTGCCTGGCCCTGCACGAGGTGGACGACCTGGGCCTGGAAGGCCTGGACCGGGCCTACCTGGAGGCCCTGTGCGTCAAGTTCCGGGGCGGCCCGGTGGGAGTCCGCACCCTGGCGGCGGCCCTGGGCGAAGTGGACGGCGGCGCCCTGGAGGACCTGGTGGAGCCGTACCTCATGCAGATCGGTTTCCTGGACCGCACCCAGCAGGGCCGCAAGGCCACCGGCGCGGCCTATACCTACCTGGGCCTGGAGACCACCCCCGGCAGCCTGTTCGGCTGAACCGCGGGGGTGGGACCCGAACGCCGACCAACCGAGGTCAGCGGGGAATGGTTCCGGTGCGCTCCCAGCGGGTGCGGGTGAAGAAATGCCGCGCCCCGTCCGCGAAGTTGGCCAGCACATCTCCCGGCCCTTCGGGCACTCTGGCATTGGTGTCGTCGTTGCCGCCTTCCCGGTAGCTCCACCAGACGATGAACGGCCGTCCCCGCAGGTGGTCGATGGGCAGGAAGCCCCAGTAGCGGCTGTCGGCGGAATTGTCCCGGTTGTCGCCCATGGCGAACAACCGTCCAGGCGGCACGGTGAAGGGGCCCATGTTGTCCCGGAACCCGCCTTCGATCATGTCGTGGCCCTGCATGTCCATGGCCAGGACGTCCGGATCGGCGAAGGGCCAGGCCAGGGTCAGGTTTTCCGGGCGCCGTTCCAGGGGGCCCGCGTCCCGGGACAGGGGCCAGGGCCCGGGCATGGGTCCATCCTCGCGGTTCTGAATGTGGTACTCCCAGGGGCCGGTGCACAGCCGGCCGTTGAGGTAGAGGCGCTTGTTGCGCATCTCGATGGTGTCCCCGGGCAGGGCCACGCAACGCTTCACGTAGTCCGTGGACCGGTCCAGAGGATAGCGGAACACGATGATGTCGCCCCGCTCGGCCTTGCGCATGGGGAACAGCCTCTCCTCCCAGGACCACTGGGGCACCGCGAAGATGAACTTGTTCACCAGCAGGTGGTCCCCGATCATCAGGGTGTTGCGCATGGACGCGGACGGGATGGTGAACTGCTGCCCGACGAAGGTCTTGAAGAACATGATGATGAGGATGGCGAAGCAGACCACTTCCAGGTTGTCCCGCAGGAAGCCCTTGGCCGCTCCGGGAGGCAGGGTCGGTTCGCTGTTCGCTTCGGTCATGAGGGACTCCCATGGGATGGGCCGCCGCCGGCGCGGGGAGCGTCGGTGAAGCCGCGGGCCACCAGGATATTGGTGGTGACCCAGCGCCCGTTCATCCAGGTGAGGGTTTCAGCCTCGCCGATGTCGGGCAGGAAGAACGTTCGAATGCGGGGGAACGGACGGTCCAGGGGCACCGTCTCCACCCAGATGCCCACCGCCCGGGCGGGATCTGGCAGGGGCACCCCCGGCAGGTCCGCCAGCGCCCGGCCCACCACCCGGCTGAACGTGCCCCGTACCACCCAGCGGTTGACCCGGTCCGGGAACCCTTCGGGCAGCACCTGGATGCCCCCGAAACCGGTCTGGATCTGGACGCCGCCGTCCTTTTCCAGCACCTTCCCTTCCCACTGGCCGGCCAGGGTGGAGTAGGTCTTGGTGATCGCCAGCCCGTCGGGGCCCTCATGGACTTCCTTCACCCGCACCTGCTGGCGGTGCTGGAACCGCTCCGCGGACGGCAGGGTCGGATCTTCATAGCCCAGGGTCAGGCCTTCCTCCCAGGGCGCGTAGATCCGCCGCGGGGGATGCTCCCACAGCCGGTCGCACCCGGTGCATGCCAGCAGGAGCAGCACGGCCCCCAGCCGTGGGCTCATCGAAGCCCTTTGTTGAACTTGGCCATCAGGTCCGAGAGGCTGGCGGCCAGCGGCGCCTCGTTGCCCCGGTCGGACTTGCGCGGGGGGGCCCCTTCGGAGCGCCGCTCGGGCTTGCGCGGGGGAGCCGTTTCGGGACGGCGCTCGGGACGGCGCTCGGGACGGTGATCGGGACGGCGCTCGGGACGGTGATCCCCGACGCTGGAATTGGCGCTGGAATTGGCGCTGGAATTGGCGCCGGGATTGGCGCCGGGCCTGGGCCCGTCCGGGCGTGGCGGCCTGGGCGGCCGCGGCTGGCCCTGGGCGGCCTCGCCCCCGGGCCGGGGCCGGGGCCGGTGTTCACCGCGGTGCCCTTCGCCCCGGGGACCGGCCTCGCCTCCGGGCAGGAGGGCCTTGATGGACAGGCCGATGCGCTTGGACTTCAGGTCCACCGCCAGCACCTTCACCCGCACCGACTGGCCAACGCTCAGGGCGTCGGCGGGGTTCTTCACGTAGTGGTGGGAGATCTCCGAAAGGTGGACCAGGCCGTCCTGGTGCACCCCCACGTCCACGAAGGCGCCGAAGTCGGTGACGTTGGTGACGATGCCCTGGAGCTCCATGCCCACTTCCAGGTCGGCGGGCTTGTGCACCCCTTCCTTGAACACCACCGCCTCGAACCGCTGGCGGGGGTCCCGGCCGGGCTTCTTGAGCTCGGCGATGATGTCCCGCACCGTCTCCACCCCGAACTGCTCGTCGGTGAAGATGGCCGGGTCCAGGGCGTCCAGCGCCGCATCGTTGCCGACGAGCTCCGGGACGGTCTGGCCCGCCACCTGGCAGATGCGCTGCACCACCGGATAGCTCTCCGGGTGCACGGCGCTGGCGTCCAGGGGGTTGTCCCCCTCCCGGATGCGCAGGAAGCCCGCCGCCTGCTGGAAGGCCTTCTCGCCGAACCGGGCCACCTCCAGGAGCTGCTCCCGGTGCCGGAAGGCGCCGTTGGCGAACCGGTGCTGGACGATGTGCTTGGCCAGGCTCTCGCCGATGCCCGCCACGTAGGACAGCAGCCGGTAGCTGGCCGAGTTCACGTCCACCCCCACCCGGTTCACGCAGGACTCCACCACCTCGTCCAGGCTCTTCTTGAGGGCGGTCTGGTTCACGTCGTGCTGGTACTGCCCGACGCCGATGGACTTGGGCTCGACCTTCACCAGCTCGGCCAGGGGGTCCTGGAACCGCCGGGCGATGGAGATGGCGCCCCGCACCGTCACGTCCTGCTCCGGGAACTCCTCCCGGGCCACGTCCGAGGCGGAGTACACCGACGCCCCGGCCTCGCTCACGGCCACGCACAGCACGTCCTCCCGCCCGGTCTCCTTGAGCCAGTCCCGGAGGAAGGCCTCCGCCTCGCGCCCGCCGGTGCCGTTGCCCACGGCCACCGCCTCGATGGGGAAGCGCGCCGCCAGCTGCTCCAGGATGGCCCGGCTGCCCTCCAGGTCGCGCCTGGGCTCCAGCGGATAGATGGTGGCGGTCTCCATGAACTGGCCCAGGCGGTTGATGATGGCCAGCTTGCAGCCGGTGCGGATGCCCGGGTCCACCCCGAGGGTGCAGCGCTGCCCGGCGGGAGGCGCCAGGAGCAGGTGGTCCAGGTTGGTCTGGAACACCTTGATGGCCTCCTGGTCGGCCTTCTTCTTGGCCTCCACCCGCACGTCCGTCTCGATGCCCGGCGCCAGCAGGCGGTCGAAGGCGTCGGCGCACACGTCGTGGAGCATGGCCCGGTAGGCGGATCCCGGGTTGACGGCCACCCGGGAGACCAGTTCGGTGACCAGCTTGTCCCGGTCCACCGCCAGCTTAACGCCCAGGACCTCCTCCTTCTCGCCCCGGCGCACCGCCAGGATCCGGTGCCCGGGCATCCTGCGCAGGGGCTCCTGGAACTGCCAGTAGGGCTTGAAGCGCAGGGCCTCGGGAGCGTCCTTGCGCTCCTCCCGCAGGGTGGCGTGCAGCGTGCCGGTGTCATGGAACACCTGGCGCAGCCAGGCGCGCACGTCCGCGTCCTCCGCCAGGCGTTCGGCCAGGATGTGTCCGGCCCCTTCCAGGCAGGCGGAGGGTGCCTCCAGCCCTTCCTGGCCCTCCTTCACGTACGGGGCCGCCAGCATCAGCGGGTCGGCGCCGGTGTCGTCCGCCAGGAGCGCATCCAGCAGCGGCTCCAGGCCCCGTTCCCGGGCGTCGGTGGCCTTGGTGCGCTTCTTGGGCTTGTACGGCAGGTACAGGTCCTCCAGATCGGTCTTGGTCCAGGCCGCTTCGATCCGGGCCCTGAGCTCCGGGGTGAGCTTGCCCTGCTTATGGATGGACTTGAGCACCGATTCCCGGCGGTCGAGCAGCTCCTTGTAATAGGCGAGGCGATCCTCCACCGCCCGGATGGCCACTTCGTCCAGGGACCCGGTGGCCTCCTTCCGGTAGCGGGCGATGAACGGGACCGTGTTGCCCTCATTCAAGAGTGCCGCGGCCGCGGCGACGCCCGCCCTGGGCAGGGTGAGTTCCTGACAGATGCGGTCGACCAGCAACTCCACGGCACGTTCCTTTCAACACCGCTCGGGTGAGAAGGAGATCATACCCTAGGAGGGTGGCTATGTACTAGGACCCTGGCTTGCGCGCCCGGGGGTGGGCGGATTCGTAGGTCCGGGCCAGCTGCTCCAGGTCCAGGTGGGTGTAGCGCTGGGTGGTGCTGAGGCTGGCGTGGCCCAGCAGCTCCTGGATGGACCGCAGGTCCATGCCCCGGGCCAGGAGATGCGTGGCGAAGCTGTGGCGCAGGGCGTGGGGGCTCACCCGGACCTTGACGGCGGCCCGGTCCAGGGCCGCGTCCAGGAAGGCGCGCACGCTGGTGGGGGTGAGCCGGCCTCCCCGCTGGTTCACGAACAGGGCCGCGGTGGGCGGCAGCCCGCGCCTGGCCAGGAAGTCCCCCCGGTAGGCCAGGTAGGCCTCCAGGGCCGCCGCCGCCTTCTCGTGGTAGGGCACCAGCCGCTCCTTGCGGCCCTTGCCCAGGACCCGCAGGGTGCGCTGTTCCGCCAGCACGTCCTGGAGGTCCAGCCCGGTCAGCTCCGCCACCCGCAGGCCGGAGGCGTAGAGCAGTTCCAGCAGGCAGGCCAGGCGCGCCCCGGGAAAGTCCCGCGCGGCGGGGAGATCCAGCAGGGACACGCTTTCCGGCTCGGTGAGGAAAGCCGGGAGGCGGCTGGGCAGTTTGGGGTTGCGCAGCCCGGAGGCGGGGTTGAGGCGGATCCGGCGAGTCTCGAACAGCCAGCGGTAGAAGGCCCGGGTGGTGGACAGGATGCGTGCCTGGCTGGCCGGGTCCAGGCCCCGTTCCCCCAACTCCAGGGCGAACCGGCGCAGGGTCCGGGGCTGGACCTCCCAGCCGCCCCAGCCGTCCCCGGCCGCATGGGCGAGCAGCTTGCCCAGGTCCCCTTCCTGGGCCCGCAGGGTATGGGGGGAGACGCTCCGGGCCTGCTGCTCCAGCAGGAAGGCCGCCACCGCCTCCGGCAGGGGAGAATTTTTGTCTGTTTTATCCAAGCTCGCCCCTTGCCATGTCTGCTACCATCCCACGCACCGCCAGCACCGGAGTTCCGTCTTGCCTGAAACCATCGCGGATCTTTTCTATTCCAGCATCAAGCATGACCTACCGGTAGCCCTCTCGTCCCGGATCGGCGGCGCCTTGCGGGGCATCTCCCACCGGGAGGTCCAGGCCCTGGTGGAACGCCTGGCCCTGGTCCTGGCGGCCCGGGGCCTGGGCCGGGGGGACCGCCTGGCGATCCTGTCCGAGAACCGCCCCGAGTGGGCGGTGACCGACTTCGCCTGCGCCCTGTCCGGGATCGTCACGGTGCCCGTCTACCCGACCCTGAACCCGCCCCAGACCGCCTACATCCTCCAGCACTGCCAGGCCCGGTGGGCGGTGTGCTCGACCCCGGAGCAGCTGGACAAGGTCCTGGCCGCGTGGGACGGGCTGCCCCACCTGGAGGCGGCGGTGCTCGTGGGCGGCGCCGCGCCCCAGGTGCCGGGCCGCACCATCCTGGCCTGGGACGCCCTCCAGGAGGAAGGCGCCCGCCAGGAAGCCCGCCGCCCGGAAGTGCTGGAGCGGTCCCGGAGCCTCGCCCCCGGCGACCTGCTGACCATCATCTACACATCCGGGACCACCGGGGATCCCAAGGGAGCCATGCTCAGCCACGGCAACATCGTGTCCAACGTCCTGGCGGGCCTCAAGATCCTCAAGGTCTTCCCGGGCGAGAGGATGCTCAGCATCCTGCCCCTGTCGCACATCTTCGAGCGCACCTGCGGGCAGTACGTCATGTTCTACGCCGGGGTCTCCATCTACTACGCGGAGAGCCTCCAGACCATCCCCCGGGACCTTCTGGAGGTGCGTCCGCACGTGCTGCTGGCGGTGCCCCGGATCTACGAGAAGACCTACGCCCGGATCCATGAGCAGGTGCAGGCGGGCGGCCCCCTGCGGCACCTGGTGTTCCACTGGGCCGTGGCCACCGGGAACCGGGTGGCGCCGTACCTGTACCAAGGGCGCCGCCCCAGGCTGGACCTGCGCCTGGCCATGACGCTCTTCGACCCCCTGGTGTTCCGGAAGATCCGCGAGCGCTTCGGCGGGTGCCTGCGCGTCGCGGCCTGCGGCGGCGCCCCGGTGCACCCCCGGATCCTGGAGTTCTTCTGGGCCGCCGGGATCCCCATCTTCGAGGGCTACGGGCTCACCGAGACCAGTCCCATCATCGCCCTTTGCGCCGAGGGCGAGATGCGCCCGGGCTACGTGGGGCGTCCCATCATGGACCTGTGGAACGGCAGGCCCTTCCTGGCCCTGGCCGAGGACGGCGAGATCCTGTGCCGGGGGCCGAACGTGATGCTGGGCTACTGGGAGGACGAGGCGGCCACCCGGGAGGTCATGGACGACCAGGGCTATTTCCACACCGGGGACGTGGGGGAGCTGGACGCTTCCGGCCGGCTGAAGATCACCGACCGCAAGAAGGAGATCCTGGTGACCTCCGGCGGCAAGAACGTGGCCCCCCAGCCCCTGGAGAACGCCCTGCGGGGCGACCGGTACATCGAGCAGGCGGTGGTCATCGGCGACCGGCGCCACTTCATCAGCGCCATCCTGGTGCCCAACTTCGCCGAGCTGCGCCGGTGGGCCCAGCACCGGCACCTGCACTTCGCCACCGACACGGAACTGGTGGCCCTGCCCGAGGTCAAGGCCAAGATCATGCGCCGGGTGGAGCGGGTCAACGCCCGGTTCTCCAACTTCGAGGCCATCAAGAAGATCATTCTCCTGGACCGGGAGCTCACCGCCGACAGCGGGCTGCTCACCCCCAGCCTGAAGGTGCGCCGCCGGGCCGTGGACCTGGCCTTCGCCGACCGCATCAACGACGTGTACGCCGGCCCCGTGACCGGGGAGTGACCGGCCGGGACCGGTCCTGCCCCGGCGTCCGGGTCAGCCTTCCAGCCCTTCCTGGACCCGGCGGTGCAGCTTGGCCACCTCCAGGTCCGAGTCCCGGAACCGCCCGGCCACGTCCCGGAACCGCTCCGCCGTTTCCAGGAAGGCGTCCAGGATGTCCGGGTCGAAGTGGCTGCCCCGGCCCCGGGCCATGATCTGCACCGCGGTCTCGTGGGGCAGGGCGGGCTTGTACACCCGCCTGCTGATGAGGGCGTCGTACACGTCCGCCGCCGCCATGAGCCGGGCGGCGATGGGGATGGCGTCACCCTTGCGGCCGTGCGGGTAGCCGGACCCGTCCCACTTCTCCTGGTGCCCTTCGGCGATCTCCTTGGCGATGTCCAGGAAGGCCACCGGCGTGCCCAGCTGGCGCTCGGCCATCTCGATGGCTTCCCGGCCCAGGATGGTGTGGCGCTTCATGATCTCGAACTCTTCGGCGGTGAGGCGGCCCGGCTTGAGCAGGATCCGGTCCGGGATGCCCACCTTGCCGATGTCGTGCAGGGGGGCGGACTTGAAGATCAGCTCGATGGTCCCCTCGTCGAGGAAGTGGCGGAAGCGCGGGTGGTCCCGCAGCCGATGGGCCAGGATGCGCACGAAGTGCTGGGTGCGCCGGATGTGGTTGCCGGTCTCGTTGTCCCGGGTCTCCGCCAGGGACGCCATGGCGTGGATGGTCACGTCCTGGATGGCGCCCAGTTCCCGGGTGCGGCGGCCCACCTCGGCCTCCAGGAAGGTGTTCTTGCTGAGGAGGAAGTCGCGCAGCGTCTTGAGCTTCAGGTGGCTGGCCACCCGGGCCAGCAGGATCGGCGGGCTTACCGGCTTGGCGATGTAGTCCACCGCGCCCAGGTCCAGCCCCCGCTGCTCGTCTTCGGCGTCGCCGCGGGCGGTGAGGAAGATCACCGGGATCTCACGGGTGCGCTCCTGGGCCTTGAGGCGCGCGATCACCTGGTAGCCGTCGGCCCCGGGCATGGTGATGTCCAGCAGGATCAGGTCCGGCGGGAAGTCCCCCTCGGCGAGGCGCAGGGCCTCCGCTCCCGAGCCGGCGGTCAGCAGGCGATAGCGGTCCTGCAGCATGGCGCTCATGAGGGACCGGCTGGTCTGGCTGTCGTCCACCACCAGGACGGTGGCCTTGCCGGCTGGGTCCCAGGCGGGCTGGGCCGGGTCCTGGGCGGGGGCTTCCGGCGCCGCCTGCCCCAGCCACAGGCCCAGCTGCCCCACCAGCTGGGCCGTGCGCACCTCCAGCCCGTCCACCAGGGAGTCCAGGGCCTCGGGGGGGCACCCGCGGCGGATGGCTTCCTCGAGGCCCCCGGCCCAGGCCTGCAGGGCGCCGGCTCCGAGGGTGCCCAGCAGCCCCTTGACCGTATGGGTCAACCGCTCGGCCTCGGCCGGCTCTCCAGCCTTGAGGGCGGCGCGGATCCGGGCCGGTACCGCGGCCTGCCCCGCCCTGAATTCCTCCAGCAGCCGCCGGTAGACCTCCAGGTTCCCGCCCGCCCGCTTCAGGCCCAGCCTGGCATCCAGCCCCCCGATGGCTTCGGGCAGCGCCCTGGGCGAGGACTCCTGGGCGGCCGGTCCCCGGGGCCACCCCGCCCGGCTGGTCCAGCGGGCCACTTCAGCGCACAGGCGCTCAGGATCGAAAGGCTTGGCCACGTGGCCGTTCATGCCCGCCGCCAGGCAACGGTCCCGGCCCCGCGCCAGGCGCGCCTGGAACCAGAACGTGCTGCCCTGGCCCGGCTGGGACTCCACCCCCACTTCCCCGCCCAGGAGGTCCGCCAGCTCCCGGCAGATGGCCAGCCCCAGGCCGGTGCCGCCGTGGCTGCGGGAGATGCCCGGCGCGGCCTGCCGGAAAGTCTGGAACAGGCGCGCCTGTTCCGCTGCCGTGAGCCCCGGCCCGGTGTCCTGCACCTGGAAACGGAGCCGCGCGCCGGCTTCGTTCTCGTCCAGGAAGCGGACCGACAGCGTTACCCGGCCCCGTTCGGTGAACCTGACGGCATTGCCCGCGAAGTTGACGAGAATCTGCCCCAGGCGCAGGGGATCGCCCACCAGGAAGGGGGGCACCCGGGGGTCCACCTGGAATCCCAGGTCCACGCCCTTGTCCGCCGCTTTCTGCCCGAGCAGGTTCCGGACCGTGGCCAGGACCGAGTCCAGGCGGAAGTCCAGGCGCTCCACCTCGACCTTGCCCGCCTCCAGCCTGGAGTAGTCCAGGACGCCGTCCAGGATGCCCAGCAGGTGTTCCGAGGCGGCCAGGATCTTCCCCAGGGCCTGGCGGCAGGGCGGTTCCGGCTGGCCCCGCAGCGCCAGGTGGGACAGGCCGATGATGGCGTTCATGGGGGTACGGATCTCGTGGCTCATGTGGGCCAGGAATTCCGCCTTGGCCGTGGCCGCCTGCTCCGCCCGGCGCTTCTCCTGCTCCAGCAGGCCGGCCTGCTCGGCCTGGCGGCGCCGGTCCTCCTCCAGCCGCCGGCGGCGCTCAAGCCAACCGGCCACGGCCAGGAACCCGGCCAGGAACACCGGACCGGCCACCAGGGCCAGGTCCGGAATCCCGTGCAGGGGGTCCGGGCCGGCGAAGCCCACAAGCTTCCAGGTTCCGGCCGGGTCCCTCCAGTCCAGCGCCCGTTCCACCGGGGCCGTGAACCCGGGAGCCGGCCGCCACAAGGCCGGCTCCCGGGCGGCGAAGGCCCCGGCGGTGCGGGGCGTCCGGCGCGCCAGGGCGGCCTGCTCCGCGCCGCCGGCCACCTGGCACAGCCACTCCGGGACATTGGCGGCGAACACAACCCCTTCCGGCGAGACCAGGGCCAGGCGGCCCGGCTCGCCCCGGAACATGCCGTCCACCGCCTCGAACCCCAGCTTGGCCACCACCGCTCCCGCCGCCGGCTCCCCGGGGACGGTCACCGGCGCGGCCACGTAGATCCCCCGCTCGGGGGTCAGCACGCCCAGGGCGGCGTACAGGCTGGTGCGGCCGCCCAGGGCGGCGGCGATGAAGGGGGCGTCCTTCACGTCCCGGGACGGCCCGGCCCCCCCCTTCCCGGCCCGGGCCACCACCTCCCCGCGCCGGTTCAGCACGAAGACGTCCAGGGCTCCGAGGCCCTGGGCGAACCGCCGCAGCAGGGCCGTGGCGCCCGGGTCGCCGGCCGGTGTCCGGCCGCGCGCCAGGCGGCGCACCGTCTCCTGGGTGCTGCCCAGGGTACGGGCCGCCCCCAGAGCCGCGGACTCGGCCTGCAGGGCATCCAGCCGGTAGGCCAGGCGTTCCACCTGGTGCTGGAACCCGGCCTGGTGGCGGCGGCGCCACTGGCCTTGCACCAGGAGGGTGACGGCCGCCGCGAGGATCCCGGCTGCCAGGATCGCCTTGGTGAAATTATTCATTCTTTTGGTTACCCAATAAAAAAATTATTTATAAAACCCAGTCAAATATAACCATTCCCCCCGGAGCCGCAATGCCCGGAAACAAAAAAACCAAAAGGTTTGTCATTTTTAATATAGCTTTTTACAAGCTTATCCACGCTCGGGGCTGCTCTTCCAAAATCCTTCGGTTTCGTTCCATGCACCAGGATCCCTCCCCAACCCAGCCGGACTGGCTCGATGCCCACCAGGCGAGCGTGGGCCGGTATGTGCTGGGGCCCATCCTGGGCCTGGGCGGCGCCGGCGAGGTGCGGGAGGCCTGGGACGTGGTGCTGTGCCGCACGGTGGCCCTGAAGGTGCTGCGCAAGATGGAGCCGGTGGGCCTGATCCGGTTCATGCACGAGGCCCAGATCCAGAGCCGCATCGCCCATCCCAACATCTGCCGCATCTACGACGTGGACAACTCCGGCGGGATCCCCAAGATCGCCATGCAGCTGGTGCGGGGCCCCACCCTGTCGCAGGTGGCCCACGAGCTGACCGTGAAGGAGGTGGTGGTGATCCTGGCCCAGGTGGCCGAGGCCATCCACGCGGCCCACCGCCTGAACCTGATCCACCGGGACCTCAAGCCTTCCAACATCCTCCTGGAGCGCAGCCCCGAGGGGCGCTGGACGCCGGTGGTGTGCGACTTCGGCCTGGCCATGGCCCTGGACGAGCCGTCCCTCACCCTCGGGCCGGGCCTGCTGGGCACCCCGGCGTTCATGGCCCCGGAGCAGAGCCGGGGGGAGCGCCGCCTGGTGGGCCCGGCCACGGACGTGTACGCCCTGGGCGCCACCCTGCACTTCGCCCTGTTCGGCGATCCTCCGGCCCTGGACCCGGAGGGGTCCGCCCTGCCCCGCCGGGGGGGCCTCTCCGCCTCCCGGAGCCCCAGCCCCGACCTGCCCCGGGACCTGGAGACCATCCTGTGCAAATGCCTGGAGCGGGATCCGGGCCTGCGCTACCCCACCGCTATGGCCCTGGCCGAGGACCTGTGGCTGTTCGCCGACGGAGCGCCCATCCGCGCCCGGCCGGTGAGCGCCCTGGAGCACCGGTGGCGGCAGCTGCGCCAGTACCGCATGGTGGTGCTGGCGGTCCTGCTGGCGGCGGCGGCGGTGCTCACCGGCCGCCTGGTGGAGAAGGGCCGGCTCACCCGCCGGCAGCGCCAGCGGGCCCAGGCGGAGCAGTACTTCGCCCTGGAGGCGGCGGACATGGAGAAGGAGCTGCGGCTGGAAAAGATGATGCCGCTCCACGACATGCGGCCCGCCTACGCGCAGCTCCGGGCGCGCATGGCAGCCATCCGCGCGCGGATGGCGGCCCAGGGGCCCGCTGCCCAGGCGCCGGGCCACTATGCCCTGGGCTGCGCCCAACTCCTGCTCAGGGATTACGCCGGCGCCCGGCACGACCTGGACCAGGCCTGGAGCCTTGGGGCCCGGGAACCGGACGTGGCCTGGTACCTGGCCCGCAGCCTGACCGGCGCCGCCTTCATGGCCACCAACCCGGCCATCTACAGCACCGGCTTCCCGCCTCCGGGCCGGGAGCAGCTGGCGGAACAGGTCCAGGCGCTGCTGGCGCAGGCCCGGGGCGCCAAGAACAGCTCCAGCGAGTACGCGGATGCGCTGCTGGCCTTCGTGCGGCAGGACTACCGGCGCTGCGCCGCCAGCGCCCATGCCTGCTTCCTGGCGCACCCCTGGCAGTTCGAGGCCGCCACCCTGGAGTCCCTGGCCCTGTCCAGCCAGGGCCGCGCGCAGTTCGACCGCGGGGACCTGCAGGGCGCGGAGGCCAGCTACCGGGAGGCCATGGCCGCCGCCGAGCACTTCCTGGTGTTCGGCCACAGCGACGAGTTCACCTACCACGCCTATTTCATCGCCGCCCAGCGCCTGGCCTTCCTCCTGGCCAGCCGGGGCCGGCTCACCCTGTCCTGCCTGGACGATCTGCGGACCACCGCCGACTGGGTCATGATCCTGGACCCCTCGGAGCCGGAACTGCAGGACGATTGGCTCCAGTTCGGCCTGATCAAGGCCTACCGGCTCCGGGACTTGGGCCGGGACCCCGGCCCGGAGCTGGCGGCCGTGCGCATGTTCCTGGACACCCGGGCGCAGGAGCCCCTCACCGTGGAGCTGCGGGCCGACCGGATGCTGGTCCACTGGCGCCTGGCGGAACTGGCCTGCCGCCGGGGCCGGGACCCGGTGCCGGAGCTGGCGCTGGCCTTGAAGGACCCTGGCCACACCCGCGGGTTCCGGCACCGGGACTTCCTGGGCGAAATCCTCAATTTCAAGGCTCGGCTGGAAATGCGCCAGGGCCTGGATCCCAGGCCGACGGTGGCGGAGGCCCTGGACCGCCAGGCACCCCAGCCGGAGCACGCCGTGTCCTGGACCCTGTGCGAGACCGCCGCCGAATCCTGGCTGATCCAGGCCCGATGGGAGGCCGGTCACGGCCTGGACGCCCGGGCCAGCCTCCGGAGCAGCCGCACGCTGGTGGACCAGGCCCTGAAGATCAACCCGGGATCGGGCTCGGGCCACGCCCTCAAGGGCCTGACCCTGGCCCTGGAGGCGCGTCTCCAGCCCGGCGGCCAGCCTGACCCGTTGGAGGAAGCCCGCGACCAGCTGCGCCTGGCCAGCGCCCTGGCCCCCCCTGGCCGGCTGCAGGCCGCCCTCCGCCGGGCTCTGGGGCAAGGAAAACCCGGCCGCCCGGGCACGGAAGCGGACTTGCTGGATTATTAAATATTTTATTGCAAGCCAAATAAAAATCCTATATTTTTTGGTACTTTTCCGTTCTCGTGGAATGGCCACCGAATCCACCCGCCAGCGCCCCCCTTGGCTTGACCCGCAGCAGCCCAGGGCGGGCCGTTATGTGCTGGGTCCGCTCCTGGGCCAGGGCGGGCTCGGGGAGGTGCGGGAGGCCTGGGACCTGGTCCTGTGCCGCACCGTGGCCCTGAAGGTGCTGCAGAAGCTGGATCCGTCCAACCTCCTGCGCTTCATGCAGGAGGGCCGCATTCAGGGCCGCCTGACCCACCCCAATGTCTGCCAGGTGTTCGATGTGGACAGCGCGGACGGCAGGCCCCGCATCGCCATGCAGCTGGTGCACGGACCCACCCTGGCCGACGCCGCCGCGGACCTGACCGCGCGGGAACTGGCGGAGATCATGGTCCAGGTGGCCGGCGCCGTCCATGCGGCCCACCAGCAGAATCTCATCCACCGGGACTTGAAGCCTTCCAACATCCTCCTGGAGCGCACCGGCTCCGGAGGCTGGACGCCCTATGTCTGCGACTTCGGCCTGGCCATGGAGGTGGGCGAGCCGGGCCTCACCGGGCCGGTCTGCGTCCAGGGCACCCCCGCCTACATGGCGCCGGAGCAGCTCCGGGGCGAACGGGACCGGATCGGGCCCGCCACCGACGTGTTCGCCCTGGGCGGGACCCTCTCGTTCGCCCTGCACGGCCAGGTGCCCGGCAGTCCCCCGGTGGCCCGGGCCCCGGGCGCGCCCCCGCCCCTGAAAGTGCCCCGGGACCTGGAGCACATCACCGCCCGGTGCATGGATCCGGAGCCGGACCGCCGTTATGCCACGGCCGCCTCCCTGGCCGAGGACCTGGGACGTTTCCTCAAGGGGGAGCCGGTGCAGGCGCGGCCCCTGGGCCCGCTGGGCCGCGCCGGGCGCCGCCTGCGCGGGTCCTGGAAGCCGGCCCTGGCGGCCACCCTCGCGTTCGGCTGCTTGCTGGCTCTGGTGTCCCGGGAGCACCGTCAACTGGCCTCGACCAGCCGCCGGCGCTCGGCCTGGGATCGGCACTTCATCCTGGAGGCCGCCAACCTGGAGCGGGACCTCCAGCTGGAGCGCGAACTGCCCCCCCACGACCTGCGGCCCGCGTACGACCGCCTCCGGGCCCGGCTGGGACGGCTGCAGGAGCAGGTCCGGGACCTCGATTGGGAGGACCAGGGCACCGGCCACTACGCCCTGGGCGAGGGGCGGCTGCTCCTGGGGGACTGGGAGGGGGCCCGCAAGGAACTGGAGCTGGCCGCCGCTCGGGGGTTCCAGGGGCCCGAGGCGGCCTGCCTGCAAACCAGCGCCCTGCTGGGCGCCCAGATCCGGTCCGAACCCGAGAGGGCCTTCTCCGGCTCGCCGGAGGATGACGCTGGAGAGGCGGCCCGGGTGACGGCCAAGGTGGAAGCCCTGCTCCGCGCCTGCGCCGGCCCGGATGGGCAGCCCGGTCCCTTGGGCCGGGCCCGGGTGGCCTTCCTGGCCCAGGATTACCTGCATGCGGCCGAACTGGCCCGGCAGGCCCTGGACGAGGACCCCCGCCAGGTCGAGGGCGCGGTCCTGGGCTCCCTGAGCCTTTCCGCCCTGGGCTGCCGGAGCGGCGACCGGCTGCTGGCGGAAGCACGCTTCAAAGAAGCCATGAAAACGGCCGGGCGCTGCCTGCCCCAGGCCCGGAGCGATGAAACGCTCTGGCACGCCTGGCTCACGGCCGGCCGGGCCCTGGCCACCGTGGAGCTGGAACGGGACAGCCTCGACAGCGTCCTGCTGGCCCAGCTCAAGGCGGCCGGCGACCAGGCCCTGCGCCTGGACCCGGACAACCAGGACCTCCAGGACGACTGGCTGGGCATCCGCATCCTGGAGGCCGAGCGACTGGAAGCCCAGCACCGGGACCCCTCCCGGGAACTGGACGCCGCCCAGGCCCGGCTGGCGACCTGGGTCCGGCCGCCCCTGGGCGCAGGGCTGCGGGCGGACCGGATGCTGGTCCAATGGCTGAGGGCCTGCTGGGCCCTGGAGCGGGGCACCGATCCGGAGCCGGCCCTGGCCCGGGCCCTGGCGGATTCCGGGCACACCCCGTTCCTGGGCCGGGACTATCTTCTGGACCTCCTTCGGTTGCGGGACGAGGTCCGGGTCAGGCTCCACCGCGGGTGATTCCGCCGCGGCCGGGATCCGTCGCTCCGGCTCACAACCCCAGATTCTCCCGCAACCGGGGCGCGCCGCCCCGGCTGGCCTCGATCTCCTCGCCCCCCACCAGGCGCACGATGGCGCGCCCGCCGGAGGCGGGCTTGAGCCCCAGCACCGCGTCCACCCGCACCAGCAGGTGCCGGTGGATGCGCAGCAGGCCGGCGCCGGGAAAGGCGGCCTCCACCTCGGCCAGGGCCTTCCAGGGCGTGCGCAGCCGGCCGCCGGCGTGGGCCCGGACCACTTCGTCCTCCACATCGAAATAGGTGGTCTTGGCCAGGTCCATCAGGATCACCCCCTCGCCGGCCTGGATCGGGTAGCGCAGAGGGCCCTGGGGGAGCGGGAGCGCGGCGGCGGGAGCCTGGGCCAGCCGGCCCTCGATGCGTTTCAGGGCCCGTTCCAGGCGGGAGGCGGTGATCGGCTTGAGCAGGTAGTCCACCGCCTCCCCGTCGAAGGCCTCCACGGCGTGTTCCGAGAAAGCGGTGGCAAGGACCACGGGGACCTGCCCGCCCAGGGCCCTGAGGATCGCCAGCCCGTCCAGGTTGGGCGTGTGGATGTCCAGGAACACGGCCTCCAGGTCCCGGTGGTGGCCGAGCCATTCCATGGCGGCCCGGCCTTCGGTGAAACTCTGGACCACGACGCAGCCGGCCTCCTGCAGCAGGCGCACCAGCCGTTTCCGGCTGAGCGCCTCGTCCTCGGCCACCACCCTCATCCGTCTCGGTCTCACGGTGCCTCCCCCGGGCCACGGCCCTCTCCAGCAGCAGTTCCACCGCGGCCCAGACCGCCTGGCAGACCCTCCAGAGCGACCTGGCCAGCCTGGCCGGCGGCGGCACCTCCGCCTCGGACAGCGGCCAGAATGCCTGGCTCCTGTCCGCCTACCAGGCCTTCAGTTCCTAGGACAGCCAGCCGGTTGCCCTTGGGCCGGCCACGGCCCCATGGTCAAGACAGGAACCGGCTCTTGTCGGATCATGTTGCGATGACCATGCCCACCGATGCCCCCCAGGGCCCCCCTCCCGAAAGCCCCGAAAGCGTACCGATTCCCCTCCACGACAAAAACATTTTCAACGACATACGTGAACTGCTCGACATGATCAAGTTCGAGCGATTCTTGGTCGCCAGGGCCTGATCGATTTTTGAATTACGTTTATTTGCAATACTTAAGGATGATTCTCAAAAATTTGAACCGTGCCGAAGTGTTTCCATGTGTGTCCATAAGTGCCCTGGAATGCCGAGTCGTTATGAATTCGGTTCGCCCCCAATTGGGATCCCTCGACACGATGAAAACCGGGTTACGCACACACTGGACGTCATCAATTCCCGAAGGTCAAGGCACAACTCCTTGCCCCGGTCCACCAAGGTCTTCCCGGCTGCTCCGTGCCTGGAGAACCGGCCAAGTCTCTGGGACGCTATGTAGACACACCCGTTATGTGACAATGGCGCGAGAAATGCGCAATCGTATCTATTTTTATTTGGTGCGTTTGCGTTCATAATGAACGAAACCACAGCCAAAATGTCACATAAAGATCGGTCAATGGCGCGCCGTGCTCCAATCGGGCCATTTCGGCCCCGGCAGATAGCGCATGGGATCCCCGGCCCGGAAGAGCATTTCGGTAATCACGTCTTGAATTTTGCCCCCCTTGCCGACCTTGCCGTTTCGGCTCCATCATGGCAGGAAAGGTATGCCATGGTCCGTCCCGAAGCCATCCAAGCCCTGTGTGAGTCCATCATTCAAGGTTTTCATCCCGAAAAGGTGGTGCTCTTCGGTTCCTATGCCTATGGCCAACCAGATGAGGGTTCGGATGTGGACCTCCTGGTGATCATGCCCTTCCTTGGGACGGCTCCCCGTGTGGCTGCAACGATGATGGCCCAGTTGCGTCCATCCTTCCCAGTCGACATCCTGGTGCGGAATCCGGATTACCTCAAGCATCGACTGACTCTTGGCGACCCCTTCCTGCGCGAAGTCATGGACCGGGGAAGGGTTCTCTATGCAGCCTCTTAGCTCGGAATGGGTCATGAAGGCTGAAGGGGATTTCGCCACAGCTGAGCGTGAGTTGAGGGCACGCAAGGCACCCAATTTCGATGCTGCTTGTTTTCATGCGCAGCAATGCGCCGAGAAGTATCTCAAAGCCCGACTGCAGGAGGCCGGACTCGCCTCTACCCGAACCCACAGCCTGCCCGCCCTCCTTGATCTCGCCCTACCGGTCGAGCCCATGTGGGAGACCTTCCGCCTGGATCTCGCAACCCTGAGTGCCTATGCCGTTGAATATCGCTACCCGGGAGAAAACGCCGACAAGGACCAGGCGAAGGAGGCCGTTAGGCTTTGCCGGAAATTTCGGAAGCACGTCAGGGTCTCCCTCTCCTTGATGGAATTTTAAATTCCTCCCCGATATTGATTACGGGTTGACGGTGGTCTTGTGCACCTGCCTACCGTCCTTGATACCGATGATGACCGCTGATTTCGAAGGATTGCGGTCGCTGTCGAACTTCACCTGGCCAGTGACGCCTTTGAAATCGGCCTTGGCCATGGCTTCACGGATCTTGTCGCCGTCGGTGGAGCGTGAGTTTCCGGTTGGCGTGCGCACATGCGCCCGCCAACCGTGATGCCTGTGATAGGTCTAGCGTATCGAAATCCCGTCGGGAATCCCGGCGTCAAGGGTTGACCGTCACCTTCGCGTCTCTCAGAAGTGCGACCATGGCCTGGACCAGGGGGTTTCCCCTGGATGCGTTCCAGGCGACTGCGGTGGTCACGATGCTCACCTTCTCCTTCAGCTGGCGCAGCACGACTCTCTTCGAGCAGAAGCGCTTGAGGCTGTGAGGGACCAGTGCGATGCCTTGTCCGCAACCGACGAAAGCCACCTGTGAAACCACGGACCGGACCTCATGGACGATCCTGGGCGAGAATCCGCTGGCTCGGCAGGATGCCGTCATGCTGTCGAAGGAAACCGGGCTGCTCTCGCGGGCGAACATGATGGGCGCCCCGGCCTTCCTGACCTTCTTCGTGGTCGCCGGTCTGGGGCTGGCCCATGGGCCCACGGCCCTGGTCTTCCTCCTGGCGACCCTCGGCGCCCTGGCCCCCAGCACCGCGGCCTTCCTGGCCATGGGCAGAGAGTCGCCCGGGCCTTCCTGCCCTTGACTCCATCGCTTTCTCTGGATCGCCGGGATCTAAGGATGACCGATGTTTTCGACTCGCTAAGGCAAACCGTCAATGGTCACAGCCAACAGGCGGTGTCAGGGCCGAGACAAGATCCTCATTTTGTTCGATCATGGATGAAATGGACGAACCGGGCTGTCCTGCCCGAAAAATCCTATTGCTATGGCCTTGGTCGTATCTGGAACAAGGAATTTCGTCTTAATTTCCGTTTATTTTCGAAAAGAATTCTCATGAATACCGCTCAAAATAGTAAGCTGCCTTATTTAAGCAACTTACGAGAGCTGCTGGACATGATCAAGTTCGAGCACACGGTGTTCGCGCTGCCCTTCGCGTTCCTGGGCGCCCTGGCCTCGGCGCGGGGGCGGCCGCCCCTGGACAAGGTGGTCTGGATCCTGGTGGCCATGGTGGGGGCCCGGACCGCCGCCATGACCTTCAACCGCCTGGCCGACCAGGATCTGGACGCGGCCAACCCGCGCACCCGGGACCGGGCCCTGCCGACGGGGCGGGTGAGCCGGGGCGGGGCCCTGGCCCTGCTGGGGCTGGCCATCGTGACGTTCGCCTACGCCGCCGGGCGCCTGGGCCCCCTGCCCTGGAAACTGGTGCCCCTGGCCCTGGCGATCATCCTGGGCTACTCCTTCTGCAAGCGTTTCACCGCCTTGAGCCATGCGGTGCTGGGCCTGTCCCTGGCCGGCGCGCCCCTGGGGGCCTGGATCGCCGTGAACGGCCGGGTGGATCCCCCCGCCTGGTGCCTGGCCCTGGGGGTGCTCACCTGGACCGCCGGGTTCGACATCCTCTACGCCCTCCAGGACCTGGACTTCGACCGGGAGAAGCGGCTGCACTCCATACCTTCCCGGATGGGCGTCCAGGCGTCCCTCTGGATCTCCAGGTGCCTGCACCTGGCGGCCCTGGCCGCCTGGGCCGCCTTCAACCTGGGCGTGGAGGCCCATGTGCTCCCCTGGCTGGGCTGGGCGGTGGTGGCCTGGATCCTGGCCCGAGAGCAGTGGGTGGTCCGGGACGGCAGCCTGGAGCGCATCGACCACGCCTTCTTCACCCTGAACAGCCTGGTGGGGCTGATCTTCTTCGCCGGACACCTGGCCGAGTGGGTGGTGGGCGGGCTCACCCCCTGACTTGTATTTTTATTAAAACTTGGGGTGGCGAAAAGGTCCTCGACAGCGGCGGGCATCGGACGTAGGGTAGGAATTCTATGACCAGCAAGCCGCTGATGCGACGTGGCGTTCGATTGAGTCGCCCGGACTCTGAGCGTTTTTTTACCATCATGTTGGTATTTTCACATCGCACCGTCCGCTGGTCCATCGCCCGCCAGACCATGCTCTGGGGGCTCGGCGTCGCCGTGGGCCTCTGGGCGGTGGCCATGCTGGGATCCGCCTACGGCCTCTGGGCCACCAAGAAGATCATGAGCTTCACCCAGCTGCAGCGGGAAACCTACGCCCAGCAGCGGCAGATCCGGGACAGCCTGAACCAGGCCTATACCCTGGACGGGGAAGTGCAGAGGCTGCGCAAGCAGCTGGAGGACCTGCTCAAGCAGCTCAATCCCAGGAATCCCGGCCCGGCCCTGCCTTCGCTCCCCCACCCCGGGGCCAAGCCCACCGCCGCCACCCGGGACCTGGGGGTGCTCCAGGACGAACTGGAGCGCACCAGCGCCCAGGCCCAACTGGTGAAGGCGAGCCTGGACCCCATCATCGACCGCTGGAACCACACCCCCTCCATCCCGCCCACCGCCGGCTACATCAGCTCCCCCTTCGGCATCCGCCTGAACCCCTTCTCCCGGCGCAACGAGGCGGACGAAGGCCTGCTGGGCTTCCACACCGGGGTGGACATCACCAACGTCGAAGGCACCCCCATCCAGGCCACGGCCGACGGGGAGGTGGAGGACGCGGGCTGGATGGAGCGCTACGGCAACGGTGTGGTGGTCGAGCACGGGCCGGAACTGGAAACCCTCTACGCCCACATGTCCCGGATCTTCGTGAAGGAAGGGCAGAAAGTGGCCCGCGGGGACATCCTGGGGGAAATGGGCCGGACCGGCAATGCCACCGGAACCCATCTCCACTACGAGGTACGCCTGCGCGGCCGGCCGGTGAACCCGATGCCGTACATGCGGCTCCAGCGGGAATGGCTGTCGTCGTTACGGTGATCAAGGAGCGACCATGTTCAGCACCAAGAAGCGCCCAGATCCGGCCCCGGCCATCCACACGCTCCTGGGCAAGGGCACCCTGTGGCAAGGCGAGGTCCAGACCGGGCCCAACAGCCTGCGCATCGAAGGGATCATGGAGGGCACCATCCACAGCGACGGGGAAGTGACCATCGCCCCCAGCGGCGAGGTCAAGGGCACCATCATCGCCAAGCACCTGATCGTCACCGGACGCGTCCTGGGCACCTTCAGGATCCAGGAGTGCCTGGAGATCCACGGCACCGGGTACGTGGAGGGGGACGTGGAAGTGGGCGCCCTGTTGGTGGACGAAGGCGGCACCCTCCAGGGCACCTGCACCCGCCGGGGCGTGGAGCGGATGGAGAAGCAGGAGAAACCGGAGGAGAAAGGGAAGGACCGGGAAGCCTCCCACACGCCCCTGCCGGCGCTGCCTGTGCCGCCTGCCCTGCCCGCCGCCGCCTTCGCCGGCGCCGGCCTGGCCAGGGGTGACGAACCGTCCGGGGACCGCCACGTGTTCAACCTGGCCAACGGCGCCCCCTCCCTGCCCCCGGCCGGGGAGCACGCCTGCTCCGAGACCAAGCTCTAGGAGCCTAGCGCTTCGCCCCGCCCAGGCTGCCAACGGAAAGATCGAATCCCCCCAGGTCGAGGCCGCCGCGGTCGGTAGGCTGGAAGCCTTCCCCGACTTCAGGATGTAGACGTTCGCCGGAACTACCGATCATTTTTGCGTTCCCAGGCGCCCCTTCCCCCTCGAACCGGGCCCTCCGTCCCACCGGCCCGGCCATTCCGGATGGAGCGCCCGCCGGCGTCCGGCCTGGAACCGGCCCGCGCCCGTTGGCGCCCAATTGCCGGTGGACATCCCTGCCGGGGGCCGATAGACTGAACAACCACGGCGGTCCCGTAGCTCAGTTGGATAGAGCATCAGACTACGAATCTGAGGGTCGGGCGTTCGAGTCGCTCCGGGACCACCAATGTTAACAACACTTAGAGCCGGAACAATCCGGCTTTAATTCATTTGTCGCCACACTATCGCCACATCTCGCTCAATTTTGGGGAATTGTGGTTGATACGCGACCCGAGGTGGGGGCCCCGTGGCCTAAAATGACCCCCCGATGAGACCAGGGAGATTTTTTGACTCCTCTGGACCTACACCCTCAAAGCCTATTCTTATCGCGTCAGTGAGGGGGAGCGGGGATGAAGATTATGAATTCCCCACCTTTCCGATGCAATAGATTGGTGGGAATAAGGTCAGCGGGTGATTCCATGGGTGTAATGGGACTGCACATGGCGGGCCATACCTCCATGGAGGCATCATGACGGAAGATTTCCCCACCAGGTGGGGGAACACCTGTTCTGGGTGACTCTTGTGCGGGATTTAAACGGCACTGCGAAGGGCAAGAACCGCTGAGTCCTTAGCGGTTACGGGGATCACCACCCCAGGGCAGCCCCCGTTGGCACCGGAGAGGCTTAAGACTCTGCCGGGCCTACACCCAACGGACCTACACGTTTTCGTTCCGTTGGTGGAGCGGGGGGGAAACAAAGGTTGAAGCATCCCCACCTTCCATGCAAGTTGAATTTTTCGGCAGTCATGACGCCCGGAATCAATTGCAGCGACCTTGAGGTTGGAGCAACCGGTTGGTCCACCCGGTAGACAGGTTTCTGACGTTGTTTACAGTTCTTTGCTGGGAATTGCCGCTCTTCGACGTCCATGGCAGAGAACACCGAGAGAAGCGGATTGGGGCGCCCCCGCTTCTTCGTGGAGTCGCACCCCGAGAATTGGGCAGTCACCAGGGGTCAGCAATCAAGCGCCACACCAGGAGACCCAGCAATACCATGCCCATATCGCTGAGGACGACAAACAATCCACTTCCCCCTGGACCAACCTTGCCCAAGAGCGATCGACATCGCCACTGTTGGAGAAATCCTCATGGTTCCCACCAAACAACTGTCCTTGATCTTGGGAGAAACCCAGCCCATCGAAATCTTGCTCGATCCCACCCAAGCCGCTGGGATCCTGATGGTCGCCGTCCCAACCCTGGCCGACTGGCGCACGAAGCAGGTAGGACCCGACTACGTGAAGGTAGGTCGTTGCGTCCGCTATCGCCGCTCCGATCTGGAAGCGTGGCTCACGAGCCGGACCCGGAAAGGGGCTTGAGATGAAGTCGTATTTCAATCAATTATTCGGGCAAAAAGGAAATAACCGCAAAGGCGGCGAAGCCCTGTCGCAGCAGATGCCTATCAATACCAGGTTCACCCGAATTGTCCGGGTGCTGTCCCCCTCCGGCCATGGAATCGCTCAACGAGACCGAGCGTTATGGCTTGGCGCGACTCCTGGGGATGACCGCTTCCCTGGAGATCAAATGAGCAACATGAACCCCTCCCAGCAGGGCGGTGAAGCCCTGCGCCGCCAGGTCCCCATCACCCTCCAGGCCATCGGGCTGGAGAAAGTCAACACCATCAACGCCCGGGACCTCCACTCCTGGCTGGAGGTCGAGAAGGACTTCTCCAACTGGGTCAAATACCAGATCGACCGGGCCCGCCTGGTCCAGCACCGGGACTACGAGGTATTCGCCTTTTTGGGCGGATCAGACATTCATCAAGGCAGGGGCGGTGATCGGCGCAGCATCGAATACGCTCTGACCATCGATGCCGCCAAGCATGTGGCCATGCTCTCCCAGACCGAGCGCGGCTTCCAGGCCCGGGAATACTTCATCAACTGCGAGCGCCGGGCCAACGACCCGGTCCACCAGTGGCTGACCATGACCAGGACCAAGGTCCTCCGGATCGTCCTCAAACTCGCCGAGGAGCGGGACGCCGCCCGGGAGCTGACCACCCGCCAACAAGTCCAGATTCAGGAGCTGGTCCCCAAGGCGGCCTTCCACGACGCCGTCGCCCAGGCCGACGGGGGCCAGAGCATGGCCGAGGTCGCTAAGGTGCTGGGCACAGGCCAGAACCGCCTGTTCCGCCTGCTCTACGAACACAACATCTTGATGCCCGCCAACCGGCTGCCCTACCAGGAGTTCATCGACCGGGGCTATTTCCGGGTGATCGAGCAGAAGCCCTGGCAGGACAGCACCGGGCGCACCTTCGTCCCCACCAAGACCCTGGTGACCGGCAAGGGCTTGGCCTGGATCCAGAAGAAGTGGTTCCCCAAGCAGGAAGGCGGGGCCGCATGAGATCAGCCTACCGAGAGAATTCAGCCTCAGTCCATCTCATAACGAGAGAAATGGTCCGAAAGATCCCATGTCCCGAATGCCTCGCCCTTCCTGGCGAAAAGTGCTGTTCCACGCGAGGGAATCCCAGGCTTTCAAACCATATAGATCGGGTAGCTGCCGCGCTCAAAAAATTCAGGCCAACGGGGTGACTTATGCCCAGAATCCGCACCATCAAGCCTGAGATCACACAGTCCGAGAGCATGGGACGCGTCAGCCGTGACGCGAGGCTCAGGATCAGCGGGATCCTCCAGGACCACCCCAAGCTCGACGGCCCGATCCTGGTGGAAGCCTGGAAGCGGTACGTGGCCAAGAGCCCAGAGAAGCTCAAGGCGCCCCAGTATTACTTCGGCAAGAAGGAAGACCAGGACAGCGACAAGGCCGCGAACTGGTTGAACGAGACCCTGATGCTGTTCCGCATCCGGACCAAGGCCCAAGCCGAAGCCAAGGCGCTGCCCCCACCGCCGGAGCCACCACCGGCCCCGGAAGAACCTGAACCCGCCTCCCTTGAACCCACCGCCTGATCCCACGAGGACCCCATGAGAGAACGCCTCCCCGAAGACATCGATGCCGAGCGGGTCCTGCTCACCACCTTGGCCGCCTCCGGCACCCTGGACCCCGGTTCGCAGAACGCCGACGCCCACCAGGCCGTGCTGGCCATGCACAAGGAGTATTTCGTCCACCCGGCCCACAAGGCCGTCTGCAAGGCCATCAAGGCCCTCTACGCCGAGGGGCTGGAGCAGAACTGCATTAGCCTGAAGGCCAAGCTGGGGGGACGGCAGCCGGGCAGATGTGCTCAACGCCCGGAGGCATTGGATCTGAAGGCAGCCGGGGACAGCGCGGAAGCATCCGTGAGCATCCCGTGCTCAACGCCCGGAGGCATTGGATCTGAAGGCAGTCCACCTACGGCCTGTCCGATTCCCGCTAGTGCTCAACGCCCGAAGGCATTGGATCTGAAGGCAGCTGGATAAGATCCTCGTAATAAGTCCAGTTCACGTAGTGCTCAACGCCCGAAGGCATTGGATCTGAAGGCAGTTCATGGATCCGGGCACGGGCAAGACCAAGATTTTGTGCTCAACGCCCGAAGGCATTGGATCTGAAGGCAGCTGCGCCTCTTCCACCCAACAACCGTCATATCCTTGTGCTCAACGCCCGAAGGCATTGGATCTGAAGGCAGCCTTGCGGCCGGGATCGGGGATGGGCAGGTTGGGGATGTGCTCAACGCCCGAAGGCATTGGATCTGAAGGCAGCCGGCGGCATGTCGGGATCCCACACGTTGTAGATCGGTGCTCAACGCCCGAAGGCATTGGATCTGAAGGCAGAATGTGGGGACCGGCGCGACCGTCATCAACCTGACGTGCTCAACGCCCGAAGGCATTGGATCTGAAGGCAGGGGGTTCCGGTAGGTGAGGTGCTTGGGATAACTAGGGTGCTCAACGCCCGAAGGCATTGGATCTGAAGGCAGCCCCGACCGTGCCGACGAGAAGGCCCCACTGGTCGCTGTGCTCAACGCCCGAAGGCATTGGATCTGAAGGCAGCGCCTGCCTTTGTGCAGCCTACCACCAATACCCCCGCGTGCTCAACGCCCGAAGGCATTGGATCTGAAGGCAGCCGCGGGAATCCCTTGGCTCGGGCCTCAATCCAGTTGTGCTCAACGCCCGAAGGCATTGGATCTGAAGGCAGACGCACCACGGCAGCCTGTTCCAAGGTGTGTTTCCGGCAGCCCTGCCTGAATTGAGTCAGAGCACCGCGAAAGTAGGGCTGACTTGAGCAAAAAGCACTCACCCAAAGGTTTCAGGGGGTGTCAGGTGCTTCCAGTTGGTGCCGGGTACGTCCAGGGCATCCACTTGTCAGGCTCTCGCTCCACGCCCTCGGGGTGCCTCAGCAGTTCGATCAGGTACTCGAATGGCTCGACCCCGTTAAGCTCCGCGGAGTGGATCAGGCTCATGAACGTGTCGCCGGCCCGGGCGCCTGTGGCAGAGCGGTAGAACAGGGAATTTTTCCGGTGCATGATGGCCCGTTTTACGACCATTTCGCAGGCATAATGCCGCCTCCCGGATTATGCCGCATTAGGCCGATCCGGTGCGGCACGAACCCCATGGGACCTGGAAATCATGGATCTCCCTATCGGCATAATCAAAGCCCTTCGAGGAAGGCCAAAAGCGTATCGGGTGGTTGGTACCGCCCTGGAAGGGACCCATCCACCGTCGCATGGGCGAGGGCCTTCTCCTTGATGGCCATGTCTGCATGCAGGTAGATCTGGGTCGTCTCTGAGGACTCGTGGCCCAGCCAGAGGGCGATCACGCTCAAGTCCACGCCCCGGCGGAGAAGGTCCATGGCCGCCGTATGCCTTAGCGTGTGGGGCGTCACGTGCTTCCTCTCAAAGGTCGGGCAGGACTCACAGGCCGTCGCCGCGTGGCGGCCGACGAGGGCCTGCAATGCATCCGCGCTCAGGGGCCCGCCTTTGGAACTTGGGAACACCGGGGCGTTCGGCGTCCCCTTTTGCTCGACGAACCACTGCTGGAGCGATTCCACAACGTCTGGGCGCAAAGGGGTGCATCGAGTTTTCCGTCCCTTCCCCAAACATTGAACGTGGCCACCTATCCCGAGGGTCACGTTTTGCCAGCGAAGGGAGGTGATTTCGGTGTTGCGCATTCCGGTCTGGATCGCGACCTGGAGTAACACGCGGTCCCGCCTCCCTATCCAGGTTCTCGTATCCGGCGCGGCCACCAACGCGGTTGCCTCCCGCCCATCCAGGAACGCCACGCCTGGATGCTCGTAACGTTTCGCAGGCACAGCAAGGACCTGCTGACACTGGAGGGCCAAGGCCGGTTCCGACATGGTCACGTACCGGAAAAATGCGCGAAGAGCCGAGAGGCGGCCATTCCGGGTCCGTATGCTGTTACCGCGGTCAACCTCAAGGTGGCGCAGAAAATCCCCCAGGAGGGCTGGAGTGAATGCCTCGATGGCAATCCTGGTGGGTGCAATGCCCAGACGGTCCGAGGCGAATCGAAGCAGGAGTCGGAAGGTGTCCCGGTAGCTGGCCACGGTGTGGGGGCTGACGCCCTGTTGCTTGAGCAGCCTCTCGGTGAAAAAGCCCTGCAGGAGGGGAGCGAAGGTGCCGGCCTTCATTGGGCCACCCCCTCGCCAGGACCCCCCGCGCGGCTGGCGGCGAGTTCCAGCAACTCCGGGATGGCTTGCAAGTACCAGTAGGTGTGGCAGATCTCGATATGACCCAGATAGGTCGAAAGCTTGGGCAATTCAAGGCTCACGTCCAAGCCCGCGCGGTACCACTCGATCATGCGCATGGTCGCAAATGTGTGGCGAAAATCCTGGAGACGGGGACCCCTTCCCACGCGCCGGCCCATTTGCGGTTGCCTCAGCCCAATGGTGACAGACAGTTCGGCCAGGGTCCGGCGCGCGGATTCAGCCCTGAGGCGGTTTCCGCGCGGGGTCAGAAAGAAGGCTTCCGTCCGGATGCGTCGGCAAAGGGATTCTCGCTGGCGGGTGTAATCTGCGAGGGCCACTCGGGTAGATTCGGATACTGGCACGAATCGGGTTTTCCCGAACTTCGTTTCCCGGATGGTCAGGATGCCATTCTGGAGGTCCACGTCCTTCACATCCAGCGCCAGGGCCTCCCCCGGCCGAAGGCCGGCTGAGGCCATGAGCCCCAGGAACGTCCGGAAGGTCCAGGGGCGGATCCTGCCTTTCGGGAGCCTGGCAGCCCCAGCCATCAGGGCCATCACCTCCTTTTCCGTGTAGATGTGGGGCGGGTTCCGCTGCCGACGCGCACTCAGCATCCCGTGCGGCGGGACTTCCGTTCGCGGGTCGAAGCTGCTCCGCCATGCGGCGAAGCCGCGGACCTGCCCAAGACGTCGGGCCCAGGTGGCCCTTTGGACGCCGACAGGCAGCATCGCCCATCGCAGTGCGATCTGGAGGGTGATAACTTCAGCACCCTCCGCGTCCATGAACTCCAGGAAGTGACCGAGGGAACCAGCATCCTCCTTGAGTTTCGCACCCAGGGCGCGCCGGATGGCAAGGTACTCCGGAAGGGCATCATGGAGAGACCTCATTGGCCACCTCCTTCTCCAGGCCATGGCCGGGCCACGTCGCGCAGAGCCTGGAAGGCGACCTTGGCATAGATGCCGGTCGTGTTCTGCGAGCGGTGCCGCAGCACTTCGGCGATCTCCGAGATGGACGCACCATGGCGGATCATTCTGGTCGCTAGGCTGTGGCGGAACATGTGCGCTGCCCCTCGGCTTGTTCGGATGATTCCGACGCGGGCCAACAGTCTTCGAACAATGTGGCCGACCGAAGCTGGGCCGGCCAGCCCCTCCCTGGGAGCCTTCAAGCGCAGGAACGCGCGCCGGGAGGCACTTTCACCGCGGTCCGACCTGAGGTAGAGGGCCAAGGCTTCGCCGACATCGGGCAGCAAAGGAAGGTGGTCCCGCTGCCGGCCCTTACCCCGCACAAGGATTTCACCCGCACGCCAGGCGATGTCCCCCAATTCCAGGGTGACCACTTCACCGGCACGGAGGCCGAGGCGGGCGAGGAGGAGCAGGACGGCGCGATCCCGCCGACCAGTTGGCGTGGCTAAGTCGCAGGCGGCCAGCACCCTTTCCACATCCGCAGACGACAAGTAGGTAGGCACGGAGGCCAGTTTCCATTTCTGGAACCGGGATACGGCGAGGGAGAGATCAATGGCCAGTTCTCCCCGAAGGTAAAGGAACCGCATCAGGCTCCGAAGGGTTACGACAACCAGGCGCATTCCCTCGCTGGACCGGTTCCGGGAGCATTCCATCAGGTAGGCATGGACCGTCTCGGCGTCCCATTCGCATGGCTCCCGAGAACCGGAGTGCCTCGCCAGTCCTGCGATGGCGGCCCGGACCAAGGGTGTGTAAACGTAGACCGTTTGCTTGGTCAGCGGAACGTGTCAACGACTTTGAGACAAAAGTCGGCCTGATTTCAGGCGCCGGCCAACCGGTTGCGGAGAGCCGCCGGGACCATGGAAATCGCTGGCGCGATTCCCACAGTCCCTTGGAAAACCCTG
>Ga0326727_10001089_pt1 | contig 104481 bp, 94 predicted proteins | sample MB2enrmetagenome_FD_207643 | JGI IMG/M metagenome (GOLD analysis project Ga0326727, IMG submission 207643) | Lab enriched peat soil microbial communities from McLean, Ithaca, NY, United States - MB29MY | ecosystem: Environmental > Terrestrial > Soil > Wetlands > Peat | place: USA: New York... | reverse complement strand
CCTCAGCCCGTGGGAAATCCCTCCCCGAAAATGCAGCCCTGAGACCCCAAGTCTTCAAATACCTCGATCGCTCAGCTACGCAGGGTGTGGATTACCTTCCACCGCGGGAATATCCGAAACCGCTGTACTACGCGCCGGTATCTGGATTTCGCCGCCGCGCCTTTGCTAGAATAGAGTTCCGTTGGGACGTCGTCTAACGGTAAGACTGCGGCCTCTGGAGCCGCGTATCGGGGTTCGAATCCCTGCGTCCCAGCCACTCTTCTTCCGCCTGTACGTCCAATCGCGGTAGCTTCGAGTAAAAACATCCAAAACTCTCGTTTGTGTATATCTTTGGGTATATAATCACTGATGGCCATGAGGCCCAAATGGGAACCCTGGTCAAAAGGCCAGCAGTCAGGCGCGGTTCGCACAGCGAGGAAAGTTCGGCCCGGAGGAAACATGTCAAACTTCGGCTTTAAGGTTCGTTCGATTTTCCAGATATCCGGCGTTCTGATCGTTTGCGTTCTAGCCGCCGTCGAGACAAGCTCCGCCGTGGGCACCACGCTGGTCTACGAGCTGGTTGGGCAGTGCGGCAGTCTTGTGCCCCTTGATGTGCCTGCTGCTGCGGGCCCCCAGGCTGATGGTACCCTGGGAACTCAAAACTGCACCGGAACCGGCATTGGTTATCTCACCGTGCAGAACTACGTTCCGGGCCAGCCACTGAGCTACGCCAATTTCGTCAGCTTCACGTACACATCGAACATAAACCCGATCCCCTCGGGTATTACACCGTCCACCCCGAACTTCTCCAGCTCGTCCATATTGACGGGAACCATGCCGGTCTCGCTGACCACGGCGGCCGCCCCGGTAGCGGTTACCTTGGGTTGGGACAGCTCCGATTACGTGTTGGTAACGTCCTCCGCCCCGAACGGGATCTGGTGCGTCAGCGGCTCTGGCGGCTGTTCGGTTATCCCGGGCGACTTTGGTTTTGGCAGCACATGGGTCGTGAACAACCCCACCGTCCCCGCGCTGAGCACCGCTGCCTTGTGCGCCCTCGGCTTGCTGCTGGCCGGCACCGGCGCCCTGCTGGTACGACGAGCCCGGCGTACCGCCAGGGCATAGCCCGGCACCGGCCCGACCTGTGCGAACCTGATGGTGTGAGTGATCGCCAACTGACCGATCCGTCGCGGTTCCTTCTGCGCGCGCTGGTTTTCCTGGCGCTCATGCTGGCGCTTTGGTGGCTGGTCCTCCTCAATCCGCTGCTTGCCGGTTTGCGCTTTTCCGCGGAGTTGATGCTGCGGCTTCTGCCCGGCGGAAGCTCGGTCTCGCACGTCACCATCGGCCCCGACCGGAACTGGACTTTCCAGGTGCCCGCACCCGCGGCCGTGGTCAACCAGGAGAGAACGCAACAACTGTTGGGGGCTGCGGCCGCAGGTTCCGGACGCATCAAGATCCGCTCCATGAAGGTGGAAGGCGCCGCCAGATACCCGATCCTGTTTACCGTCTCACTGCCGCTCTATTGGGCGATTCTGATGGCCGCGCCGGGGCGCCGGCGGCTGTTCCCGTTCTCGTGCGGAACGGCGGTGCTGGCGGCCTTGGCGCTCCTATCCATCGCGGTTTACGCCATCCGGCTGGTTGGCGGATACTTTCAGTTGACGACCGGGGGCCTTCCCGGATTCCTGGCGGACTCCGCCATGGACCTTGCCGCGGGTGTGGTGCCCTATCTGGGTCCAGTGCTGGTCGCACTATCGCTCGATGGGGAACTTCGCGGTCTGATCCTGGCTGGCGAGGCCGCGCCCGCGGCGGCACCGGCAGTTCCACGGCGCAGCAGGAAGCGCTGAAGCCATGATATTCTGTCGGATCGATGGCACGTAAACCTGGCCCCAGCCATACTCGCGCCGTGCAGGCGGAGGATCCCAACGCGCCGCCGGGGAAGCAGCGCATGCTCCGTTTCCTGGTGTTGTTCCCGATTTTCCTGGCGGTGGGGTTTGGCGGTTTGCTGACTCCGTTCCTGCATCCGGCGGTCACGGGCTTTACTCGCGGCCTGGTGGAGATCTCCGCGATTGTGATTCGTCTTTTCGGCGGTAGCGCCACCGCCAACCAGGTGGTCCTGCAGAATCCTGCTAACGGCTTCGCCATGGAGGTGCTGGACGGCTGCAATGGAGACGATGTCGCGGTCCTGTTGTGGGCGGCCATTCTGGCCTATCCGGCGTCCTGGCTGCAAAAGGGCAAGGGCCTCCTCGCCGGCACCGCGACCATTTACGTCATCAACTTTCTGCGCATCATCAGCCTTTTCTACCTGGGCCAATATAACAGGCAGTGGTTCGAGTTCGCGCACCTTTATGTGTGGGAGAGCGTGTTTGTGCTTCTGACGCTGACCATTTTCTGGACGTGGGTGCGGCGCATGCCGGCGCCGGCTGCATCGGACCTCACCGCACGGAAGCCGCTGTGACGTTTGGAGCCGGTTTGCGGCTGGCCTTCCAACCGCCGATTTCCGTCACGCCCCGAATGGCCGGCAGTCCATCTCCGTGTGGCAAGGTTTCTCTCGGGTCCGTGTTACCTCTTTCCCGCAATTGCGTCTTCAAGGGTAGAGACTGCTCATGACTGGATGGCTGGCTTACGCGATCTTCCTGCTGCTGTATTTAGTCCTGATGAAGTGGGTCTTGCCTCGGTTTGGAGTGCCCACTTGAATGGCCAACTCCTGCGACGCCGCGGAGCGGCGTGAGAAGAGCACGAGAGAACCGGCGGCTGCCCCGGAGAACCGGGAACCTTGAACCGCCGGTGGCGCCGGGCGTGTCAACGTCACCCGCGGTGGTCTCGGTGAGCCTTCCGATCGCCATCACGCGATCGATGGGGGCCGGCTTCGAGTGATACAATACGTGTGCTTCCGGGAGGAGATTTCACATGCGGTTCGTCACACTACAGAGAGAAGGGTACGCCGAGCCCGGAGTGCTTTGGGGCGGCGAGCTGATCGGAATTGGCGGCGCCGGGTTCGATAGCATGCTCGCGGTGATCGCCGGCGGCGCCGACGCCATGGACCGCGTGCGGCGATGGTTGAAGAACCCGCCTCCCGGCGAACCCTTCGACCCCGCCAGGACCAGGCTGCTGGCGCCGCTTCCCAGGCCGCCCAAGATCGTCTGCATAGGCCTGAACTACAGCGACCACGCCGCGGAATCGCACCTGCCGATTCCGGAAACGCCCACGGTCTTCGCGAAATTCCAGACCGCGGTGACCGGGCACCGGCATCCCATCGTGCTTCCGAAAAGCTCCGCCAAGCCGGATTACGAAGCGGAATTCGCGGTGGTGATCGGCAAGGGCGGCCGGCACATTCCGGAGGAGCGCTGGCGCGAGCACGTGTTCGGCTACACCATGGTCAACGACGTGAGCGCGCGCGATTTCCAGATGGCCACCACGCAGTGGATGATCGGCAAAACGTTCGACACGTTCGCGCCCATCGGCCCGGCCATCGTGACTGCGGACGAAATCGAGGACCCGCACAAACTGGATATCTCGCTGACGATCTCGGGCGAGGTGTTGCAGAGTTCGAACACGCGCCACCTGATTTTCGGGGTGCCGAAGCTGATGGCGTTTTTGTCGAGCGTCTTTACCCTGGAGCCGGGAGACATTATTTCGACCGGCACGCCGGCTGGCGTGGGCTTTGCGCGGAAGCCGCCGCGCTGGCTGAAGCCCGGCGACGAGGTGGTGGTGCGAGTGGAAGGGCTTGGGGAGCTGGTGAACCCGGTGGTGGCGGAAGGGTAGGGGCCATCGGCGGAAAGCCGCCGTAACCGGTCAGGTCTGACCGGAGAACGGCAGCGATTTGTTGAAAACAGTAGGTTTAGCGTTTGCGCTCCGGTCAGATCTGACCGAGTTTCCGACGCTCCGGCGTGCTCTGGTAAACTGATTCTGATCGCAAGCGCGCGCCCGTAGCTCAGGTGGATAGAGCGGCTGGCTTCGAACCAGTAGGTCGGGAGTTCGAGTCTCTCCGGGCGCGCCAGATTCCAAAGGATTTGAGCTCCGGCGCTCATGGAGTAGGCCAGTTTGACGGCCATTATGACAGCCACCGGCTTTCGTTTCCGAAGCAACTCCCGCGCGAAGTCTTCGGGCGAGCTCAGGCGGCTCGCATATTAGGGTGAATGCTGCACCGTCCTGGCCGCTTGGCGCCTCGCCCGTCACGATCTTGTTGAGTTGCCAATAAGGAAAGTCTCGGTTGTTCCGATGGTAGCCGAGCCATACTGGGTCGGATGTGATATTCACAAGGCTACCAGCCCGCCAAAACGCGAGGTTCTTTGACTTGTCCTCAAAGACCTTTGCCTGCGACTTGGCGATCTCGAAGCTTGCGCGCACGTAGAGTTCCAGCGTCTTGAGATCTCGACCCCAGTATTCGCAGCAGTTGACCCACTACGCCGCACGTAGTACATTTGACGTGTATGATTCGCTCGTTCCGATGCCAGGAAACCAAGGCGATCCACGAAGGATTTGGCAGCCGGAGGTTTCGCGGGATCGAAGAGCAGGCGCGCAAGCGGCTGCGTTGGCTGGATGCAGCCACCAGTCTGGCCGATTTGGGAGCCATCCGGGGTAACCGGCTGGAGGCGCTGAGAGGCCACCGGGCCGGCCAACACAGCATTCGGATCAATGAACGCTGGGGGATCTGCTTTTCCTGGCGCGAAGGGAACGCCCGTGATGTCGAGATCGTGGACTGCCACTGAGGAAGGAAAGTTTATGGCACATCGGAGAAAACTGCCGCCCATCCATCCGGGCGATCTGCTCGGGGACGAACTCAACGAGATTGGGGTCAGCTTGAACGAACTGGCGCGCGCGCTCCGGGTTCCGATGAACCGGATCAGCGCCATCGTCAACGGAAAGAGGGCCATCACCGTGGATACCGCAATGCGCCTGGCCCGGTACTTCGGCACGTCGCCCCAGTACTGGCTGAACCTTCAGAGCGCGTATGATCTGGAGATCGCCGAGCGGGAGATTCGGCCGCTGATTGAGAAGGAAGTCCTGCCACGGACCGCCGCCTGAGGCGAGCCTGCCGCACTCATCCGTGGCCCAGCACGCGGTGCGGCTGGTAAGGCTCGGCCAGCGCTTTCATTTCCGTATCGTCGAGCTTCAGTTCGACCGCGGATACCAACTCCTCCAGATGCCGCATCTTGCTGGCACCGATGATGGGCGCGGTGACGCCCGGCTGCTGCAATATCCACGCCAGCGCCACCTGCGCGTTGGAGACGCCGCGCTTCCGCGCCACCTCGGTGATGCGGTCCACCACGTCGAAATCGCACGGCTGGTAATAAAGATTGTGCCCAAACGTGTCGGTCTTCGCACGGATGGTATCCCCGTAATCCTCACGCCGGCGGCTGCCCGTCACAAATCCCCGCGCCAGCGGGCTCCACGGGATCACCGCGATGCCCTCTTCCCGGCACAGCGGCAGCATCTCGCGCTCCTCCTCGCGGTAGATGATGTTGTAGTGGTTCTGCATGCTCACGAACCGCGTCAGCCCCATTTCATCGGCCTTGTAGAGCATCTTGGCGAACTGCCACGCGTACATGGATGAAGCCCCGAGGTACAACGCCTTTCCCATCTTCACCACGTCGTCCAGCGCGGCGAGCGTCTCCTCGATGGGGGTCTCGCGGTCGAAGCGGTGGATCTGGTACAGGTCCACATAATCCGTCCCCAGCCGCCGCAGGCTGGCGTCGATGGAGTGCATGATGTGCTTCCGCGACAAGCCGCGCTGGTTGGGATCGTCGCCCATCGCGCTGAACACCTTGGTCGAGATCGCCACGCGGTCGCGAGGAGGCCCGAAATCCTTGAGCGCACGGCCCAGAATCTCTTCGCTCACACCCAGCGAATAGACATCCGCCGTGTCGAAGAAATTTATGCCCAACTCGAGGGCGCGCCGGACGAACGGCCGGCCCTCCTCTTCTTCGAGCACCCACTCGCGCCATTGCTTCGAGCCGTAAGTCATCATCCCGAGGCAGATTCTTGAGACCTTCAGCCCGGCAGATCCAAGCCTGATGTATTCCATGTTCTATTGCTATAACACGTCTCCCCGCCAAGCGGAGAATCTGACGCGCAGCCCGAGATGGGCGTCGACTGGCTGATCGGGGCCATCCGACAATGGAATGATTTTGCTTCTTCGGAAACACCTGGATCCGTGGGCCTTCTGCGCCGTGCTGGGTGGCCTTCGCAGTGGCCCGGATCGTCGCCACCTACCGGGTTTTCAACCAGACCTTTGACGAGCCGGCCCACATCGCCTGCGGAATCGAGCGGCTGGACCATCGAGGCCGCTGCCATCGAGAGGGCTCAGCGCACGCGCTCGTCTCCTCTCTCCTGGCTGCACGAGGAGAGACCGGTCACCCGCGTCGGCAAGTCCATCGATCTCTATTACGTAAAGTAGCGCCGCTGGTGTTGCGATAGACTGTGGCATGGCGTTACTCGACGACCGCCGCTATCCGCAGCGCCCGCTCATCGGCGTGGGCGCGCTCATTCTGAAACGCGAACGCATCCTTATGGCGCAGCGCGGCAAGCAGCCGCTGATGGGCTGGTGGTCTCTGCCCGGCGGCTTGTTGGAAATTGGCGAGGCTCTGGCGGACGCCGTCCGCCGCGAGGTGCGCGAGGAGACCGGCCTCGAGATCCGGCCGCTGGGCGTGCTGGAAATCTTCGAGCGCATCATGCGCGATGCCTCCGGCGCTCCCGAGTATCACTACGTACTCATCGATTACATGTGCCGCGTGATTGGAGGAACGCTCGCCCCTGGCGACGACGTCTGCGCGGTGGAATGGGTGCGCCGCGGCGATCTGCCCAAGCTCCAGATCACGGAGGGCACCCTGGCGGTGATTGAAAAGGGCTTCCGCAAACGCCGAGAATATAGATAGCCTCTTGAAAACCAGCGCCGCCGTTCTAGAATTCGAATCCCTGCGCCAGTTGCTGGGCCGTTACATCTTCAGCGCGCTCGGCCGCCGCGAGCTGGAAAAAGTCGCTCCGCACGCCGATCGCGGGCGCCTGGACGATGATCTCGCCGAAGCCGGAGAGGCTGTCGAATACCTGCGCGCAGCCACGCGCCCGCAGCCCGCCGGGCCCAGGGGGCACCCCGGCGCCGCGATTCGCCTCGATTTCTCCGGCCTGCCCGACATCGAACCGGCCGTCCACAAGCTGCGCATCGAAGGCGCCAGCCTCGACCCCAAGGAAATCTTCGATCTCTTCCTTCTGCTGGACCGCGCCGCCGACGCCAAATCGCTGCTCACCGCCGCCGCCGAGCGTTTCCCCCGCCTCGGCCGTCGCGCGCAAACCATCGGCGATTTCCGCGCCCTGCTGAAGGACCTCGAGGGCAAAATTCTGCCCGATGGCACTGTCGCCGATCACGCCAGCGTGGCGCTCGCCCGCCTGCGCCGCGACATCGAACGCCAGAAGAAGGCCATTCAGGAGTCCCTCGAGCGCTTCCTGCGCGCCCACCGCGAGGAAGGCGTCTTGCAGGAGGAGTTCGTCACCATCCGCAACGAGCGCTTCGTGGTGCCGGTGATCGCCGGCCAGCGGCGCAAGCTCGATGGTGTGATCCACGCCGCCAGCTCCAGCGGGCACACCCTGTTCGTCGAGCCGCTCGAAACCATCGACCTCAACAACGAGCTGGTGCGGCTGGCCGAGGAAGAGGCTCGCGAGGTTCACCGCATTCTGCTCGAAATGACCGACCGCCTGCGCGCCGACGCCGGCTCGATTCGCCAGACGCTCGTCGCCATGGCGGAGTTGGAGCTGATCTTCGCCAAGGCGCGCTTTGCCGCCGAATTCCACTGCGCCATCCCCAAGTTTGGCGACCGCCTCCGCCTCGACGACGCCCGCCATCCGCTGCTCGAAGACGTGCTGCGCCGCCGCCATAAAACGGCCGTGCCGGTCTCGCTCGAGCTCACCCGCGACCGCCGAACGCTGTTGATCAGCGGCCCCAACACCGGCGGCAAGACCGTGACGCTCAAGACCGTGGGGCTGCTCAGCCTCATGGCGCAGTCGGCCTTGCCCGTACCCGCCGCCGAGGCAGAGTTTCCGCTCTTCGGCCAGGTGCTGGCCGATATCGGCGACTATCAATCCATCCAGGAAAACCTCAGCACCTTCTCCGCGCACGTCTCCAACATCCGCGAGATGGCGCTCGATGTCACCCCCGATTCGCTGGTGCTTTTGGACGAGCTGGGCGCCGCCACCGATCCCGAGGAGGGCGGCGCGCTGGGCGTGGCCATCGTCGAGCATTTCCGCGCGGCCGGCGCTTACACCCTGGTTTCCACCCACCTGTTGGCGCTCAAAATCTACGGCGCCGGAACCGAGGGCGTGGTCAACGGCTCCATGGGCTTCGACGAAGAGACCCTCGAGCCCACCTATCGCCTGAGTCTGGGCCTGCCGGGCAAGTCCGCCGGCCTCGAAATCGCCACGCGGCTCGGCATGCCCGAGGACATCATGCGCCGCGCCCGCCAGTCCATGAGCGGCCGCGAGCGCGACGTCGCCCGGTTCCTGGCTGAGTTGCACCGCCGCGTCGAAGAGACCCAGGCGCTCGAGCGGAGCCTGCGCGACAAGCTGGCGGCGCTTGAGAAGCGCGAAAAGGAGCTGGCGCGCGAATGGGAAAAACGCGAAACCGCCAAGCTCAAGGAGCTCGAACGCCGCACCGAGCAGGCGCTAGCCCGCTTCGAAGAGCAGGCCCAGGAAACCATCGGCAAGATGGCGCAAACCGCCGACCGCCGCAAGGCCGAACAGGAGGCGCAGCGCCGCGTCTCCAAAGCCAAACGCGAGATGCGGGAAGATTTTGAGACCACCGTGCTGGCCACCCAGGACGATTCCCGGCAGGACCGCATCCGGCCGCTGCGCATCGAGGAAGGCGCGCGCGTGCGCTTGAAGGACGTGCGCGAGCCGGCGCGCGTGCGCCGCAAGCTGGGTGCGGACCGCATTGAGGTCGAGGCCGGCTTCATGAAGATGCAGGTTTCCATCGACGACGTAATCGAAGTCCTGCCAGAGGCCGGAGCTGCCGCCGGCAAGTTACCCCAGGGTGTGAGCTACAAGCCCGCGCCGGAGCTGGCGCCCGTGCACCAGGAGATCAATGTAATCGGCCAGCGCGCCGAGCAAGCGCGCGACGCCGTGGATGAATTCCTCGACCGCGCTGTTATGGCCACCGCCAGCCGCGTCCGCATCGTGCACGGCCACGGCATGGGGGTCCTCAAGAAAGTCATTTCCGAGTTGCTCGGCGCCCACCCCCACGTGGCCAAATTCTACCCGGCCCCCCAGCAGGAAGGCGGCGCCGGCGCTACCATAGTCGAGCTTAAAGAGTAGGGGCCCAGGCCTTCGTTCCGCGCGATAATGAATTCGGGATGGGTATCGACGACAGCCTGATCCAGGAGATTGTCCAACGCCTGCTGGGTGTCACCAAGGCGGATAGGATTATCCTCTTCGGGTCCGCGGCGGCCGGGACGATGACGCGGGACAGTGATATTGATCTCCTGGTGGTGTCGCCGGAGCCGGCCAACACGATCGAGGAACACGTCAACTTGCGTCGATCTTTGCGCGGTCTGGGTTTCCCTTTTGACGTGTTCATCATCGCAACCGAGAAATTCGAAGAATCGAAGAACATTTTCGGCGGGATCGCCTATCCGGCTCACAAGTATGGTCGCGTGATCTATGAAGCAGCCTGAGGTGGTCTTGCGCGACCTGGTCAGGCAATGGTTCGCGAAAGCAGAATTGGATTATTGTGCCGCGGAGCGGCTCCTAGAGGATCCGGAACCACTCCGCGAGATTATTGCTTTCCACTGCCAGCAGGCCGCCGAGAAATATCTGAAGGCGTTCCTTGTGAGCCGGCAGATTGAGTTTCCGAGAACCCACGACCTCGAAGAATTGTTGGAATTGCTGGCTCCTGTCCGCTCAGACGTTGCCGCCCTGCTTGAAGGCATCGAGATGCTTAGCCCCTTCGGCGTCAAGATCCGGTATCCGGGCGATTTCCCAGAGCTATTGCCCGGGCAGGAACAAACCGCCTTCGATCTAGCGAGCCGAACGCGCGAGGCGATCATGGCACAACTGCAACAGTATCTCGCCGGAGGATAGTCCGCCCAAGAATTGGCCAGCCAGTTCCGTGCCCCGCCTCCGTTCCGCGCGATAATGAATTCGGAGGCGAAGGTATGGATCGAGCCAAGAGCATTAATCTATTGAACAAAGCGGTTGCCGACGAATTGCAGGCGGTGCATCAGTACATGTATTTTCACTTTCACCTGGCGGACCAGGGCTTCGGGCCGTTGGCGATGCTGCTCAAGCAGACCGCCATCCAGGAAATGGGCCACGTCGAGTTGCTGGCCGAACGGATTCTATTCCTGAAGGGCGACGTGGAGATGGTCGCCGCGGGCCCCATCGACAAGATTGTCGAACCGGAGGCCATCGTGGTCAAGGCCATGGCCATGGAAGACGGGAGCGCCCGGGATTACAACGCCGCGGCGCTCAAGTGCTCGGCCAACGCGGATTCCGCATCCAAGCAGCTTTTCGAGCAACTGGTGAACGACGAGGAACGCCACTTCGACCAGTTCGAGAAGCAGCGCGACAACATCAAGAGGTTCGGCCCGAGTTACCTGGCCCTTCAGTCCTTCGGCGGCGGTGCGTCCCCAGGGGGCGCGGCGCCGGTCACAGGTTAGCCAGCACTTCCGCCGCGTGCCCTTTGGCCTTGACCTTGGCGTAGATCTTCTCGATCTTGCCGTCCGGCCCGATGACGAAGGTGCTGCGCTCGATACCCATCACCTTCTTGCCGTACATGTTCTTCTCTTTCCATACGCCGTAGGCTTGGGCCGCGGCCCTGTCTTCATCCGCCAGCAGCGTGAACGGCAGATTGAACTTTGCCTTGAAACCGGCCTGCGCCGCCGGCTTGTCGGGCGATACGCCCACCACCGCCGTGCCCTTCTTCGCAAACGCCTGGATTCCGTCGCGAAACTCGCAGGCCTCCACGGTGCAGCCCGGCGTGTTGGCCCTCGGGTAAAAGTAGAGCACCACGCGCTTTCCCTTCAGGTCGGACAGCCGGAAATCGCCGCCGGTGTCCGTGTGAACGCGAATATCGGGAGCTTTGTCGCCAACCTTCAACATCGATCACCCCAGCTTTTGCTTGAATAAACCCGTCACCAGCGCCACGTTTGCCTGTCCCCGCGTGGCCCTCATCACCTGGCCCACCAGGAAGTTGATCACCGTGGTCTTCCCGCCCTTGTACTGCTCCACCTGCTTGGGGTTGCCGGCGATCACATCCGCGATAATCTTCTCCAGGGCCCCCGTGTCGCTGATTTGTCGCAGCCCTTCGCGTTCCATGATGGCGCCCGCTCGCTCGCCCGTGGAGAACATTATCAGGAACACCTGCTTGGCCAGCTTTCCGGAAAGCTCGCCCTTGGCGATCAGCTTCACCAGTTCGCCCAGGCTCTCGGGACTGACGGGGGCCTCAGCAATCTCCTTCCCCTCGGCCTTGAGCAGGCCCATTAGGTCCCCCATCACCCAGTTGGCCGCGGTCTTCGGATCGTCCGAGACCTTGGCCGCGGTCTCGTAATACTCGCTCACCGCCCGCGTGGCCGTCAGCACTTCGGCGTCGTATTCCCTCAGACCGTACTCCCCGATGAACCGCGCGCGCTTGCGGGCGGGCAGCTCCGGCATCTTGGCCCGCACCTCCGCCAGCCACTTCTCGCTGATGCGCAGCGGCACCAGGTCCGGCTCGGGAAAGTAACGGTAGTCGTGCGCCTGCTCCTTGCTGCGCATGCCGGCCGTCTCGCCCAGGTCTGGATTGTAAAGCCGCGTCTCCTGCTCCACTCTGCCGCCGCTCTCGATCACCGCTACCTGCCGCGCGATTTCGTAATCCAGCGCCTGCTTCAGAAAGCGGAACGAATTGAGGTTCTTGACTTCCGCCTTGGTGCCGAACTTTTCCACGCCCTTGACCCGCACCGAGACGTTGGCGTCGCAGCGCAGGTGCCCCTTCTCCATGTCGCAAGTGGAAACCTCGACGAATTGGAGCACCTGTTTCAATTCGGTGAGGAACGCGTAAGCTTCGTCCGAGCTGCGCATATCGGGCTCGGTGACGATTTCCGCCAGCGGCGTGCCGCACCGGTTAAGGTCCACATAGGAGTACCGGTCCGAATCCCGGAAGCCGTCGTGGATGCTCTTTCCCGCGTCGTCCTCCATGTGGACGCGCGTCACGCCGATGCGCCTGGCCACGCCCTCCACCACGATATCGACCCATCCGTGCTCCCCCACCGGCTCATCATACTGCGAGATCTGGTAGCCCTTGGGCAGGTCCGGATAAAAGTAGTTCTTGCGCGCGAACCGCGATTTGGGGTTGACCCGGCAGTTCAGCGCCAGCGCGCCCTTGATCGCCAGTTCCACCGCCTCGCGGCTCAGCACCGGCAACGCCCCCGGCAGTCCCAGGCACACGGGGCAGACGTTGGTATTTGGCGGCGCGCCGAAGCTGGTTGGGCATCCACAAAAAATCTTGGTCGCCGTGGCAAGCTGCACGTGCACTTCGAGGCCAATGACCGGCTCGTAGCGCGCAATCGCCTCGGGTGTCGCCACAGCCGGTGCGGAAGAGGACATGGTGTCTTCCTATTATAGTGAGATGGTCGGGGTCTGATCTCCACGATATCCGTGTGAAGGTCAGAGACGCCATCCATCTCGTTGAGAGGGACGGATGGGCCTTGGTCAATGTCGAAGGCAGCCATCGCCAATACAAGCATCCCGCCAAGAAGGGACGCGTGACCATTGCCGGCCATCCTTCCATGGACCTTGATCCCAAGACACAACGTAGTATCCTGAAACAAGCGGGGTTGAAATGAAGTACGCCGTGCTGTTTGAGAAGACCGAAACCGGGTACAGCGCCCACGTCCCCGATCTGCCCGGCTGCGTGGCGGCGGGCGCAACATTCGAGGAGACCGCCAGCCTGATGCGCAAGGCCATTCAGATGCATTTGGCCGGCATGCGAGAAGACGGCGAGCCGATCCCTGCGCCTCGCACCATTGCCGAGTACATCATCGCGGCTTAGCCGCCGCTAGCCGCTTCTCCAACTCCCGCACGAATTCCTCGAGCGCTTTGCGGTCCGCCTGCTGCCATTTCACCACCACGAAATACCGCCCTTGATAGAAGAACACGGTGTCCGCCGACGGCCGCCAGCGCTGCGCCAGGCCCCGTCCCACGGCCGGCGAGCTCAGCTCGTAAACGCGCGCCTCGAGCTTCCCCGGGCCTTCGTAGGCCGCTACCTGGAGACGCTCCACGCTGGTGCGCGGCACCGGGTCCGGCGCCTCTGAAACCGCCGGGTTGCGCACAGCCGCGCGGCGCCAGACGTTGGCAACCGTTTCCGGGAATAGGTCCGCCGGCAGCGGGGCGTTGCTCCCGCAGGCGCTGAGCGCGAGTGCCAGCCACATCCAGTTCCGGCGCGACATCAGCTTCAATTCTTGCATGCCTCCATGAGTCGCGGTGATACCATCGCAGGTATGGCGAAGTTCAAGCCGGCGAAAGGAAAAGCCAGGAAGACTCACGCCCCGCAGGGTGGCGTCCCCTGCGTCATTCTGGTCATCTCCGGCATGTTGCTGGTCATGCTTTTCCTCTACTACGTGATGAAGAATGCGTACCGATAACCGCCAGCCTGCTCAGATGCGCCCGGTCGAGATCGTCACCGGTTGCCTCATGACCGCGGAGGGCTCCGCCCTCATCAAGGTCGGGAACACCCACGTGCTGTGCGCCGCCACCATTGAGGACACCGTGCCGCACTTCCTCCGCAGCAGCGGCAAAGGGTGGGTGACCGCCGAATACTCCATGCTCCCCCGGGCCACCGCCAAGCGCACGCCGCGCGAGGTCACCAAGGGCCGGCCCTCCGGAAGAACTCACGAGATCCAGCGCCTCATTGGCCGTTCCATGCGTTCGGTGGTCGATACGACGGCCCTCGGCGAACGCACCGTGGTGCTGGATTGCGACGTGCTCCAGGCGGACGGTGGCACGCGCACCGCCTCCATCACTGGAGCGTTCGTGGCGCTGGCGATGGCGCTGCGCCAGTTCGTCGAGTTCGGCCGGCTCAAGACCATGCCGGTCCTCGATTTCGTCGCCGCCACCAGCGTGGGTCTCGTTGACGGCGTTCCCATGCTGGATCTCTGCTACGACGAGGATTCCCGCGCGGGTGTGGACATGAACGTCGTCATGACCGGCGCCGGCCGGTTCGTCGAGGTGCAGGCCACCGCCGAGCACACCCTCTTCGATGACCAGCAGATGGCGCAGCTTGTGACCCTGGCGCGCGCCGGCATCGCCCAGATCATCGAGATTCAGAAGAAGGTGGCGCGCATTTGATCCGGCTCTTCTGCGCCACCGGCAATCCCGGAAAGCTGCGCGAATTCCAAGACCACAGCCCCATCTCCATCGAGACCCTCCCCGACTTCCACCGGATTCCGCCCTGCGTCGAGGATGGCGACACCTTCGAAGAAAACGCCGTCGTCAAAGCGCGCCACTACGCTCCCTACGCATCCGGCTTGCTCTTTGCCGACGATTCGGGCCTGGAAGTGGACGCGCTCGGAGGCGCGCCCGGCGTTCATTCCGCCCGCTTCTCCGGCCCCCACTCCACCGACCAGGCCAACAACCGCCTGCTGCTCGAAAAGCTGCAAGGCGTGGCCAACCGGAGCGCGCGTTTCGTCTGCGTAATCGCGCTGGTCGAAGGCCAGCGTCTCTGTGGCGTCTTTCGCGGCGCGGCGGCGGGTGTCATCCTCGACGAGTCCCGCGGCTCCTCCGGCTTCGGATACGATCCGCTCTTCTACTGTCCGACGCTGGGCCTCACCTTTGGAGAAGCCTCCGCCGAGCAGAAGTTCTCCCTCAGCCATCGCGGTCAGGCGCTCCGTGCCATGCTGGCCGCCCTCTAAGCGGTACCATGAGGTTATGTCCGAAACCCTCAGCATTGCTGGTCGCGAATTCCGCTCGCGCCTTGTCGTAGGAACCGGGAAGTACCGCACTTTCCCGGAGATGCAGCGCTGCCACGAGGCCTCGGGTGCGGAGATGGTGACCGTCGCCGTGCGCCGTGTGAACCTCACCGACCGCTCTCAGGAATCGCTCCTCGATTACATCGACCGCTCCCGCGTCTTCATCCTCCCCAACACCGCCGGCTGCTACACCGCCGACGACGCCGTGCGCACCGCCATGCTGGCGCGCGAGGTGGGCCTCTCCCACTGGATCAAGCTCGAGGTGATCGGGGACGAGAAGACCTTGTTTCCGGACAACGCCGGACTGCTGGAAGCCACCCGCATTCTGGTCAAGGAGGGTTTCGTGGTGCTGCCCTACACCAATGACGACGTGGTGAACGCGCGTAAGCTGATAGACGCCGGCGCCGCCGCCGTCATGCCGCTGGCCGCGCCCATCGGCTCCGGCCTGGGTGTGCAAAACCCCGCCAACCTGCGCATCCTGCGAGAGATGATCACCCAGGTGCCGATGATCGTGGACGCCGGCGTCGGCACCGCCTCCGACGCCGCCATCGCCATGGAACTGGGCGCCGACGGGGTCCTCATGAACACCGCCATTGCCGCCGCCGAAGACTCCGTCAAAATGGCCCGCGCCATGAAGTTGGCCGTGGAAGCCGGCCGCTTGGCCTACGAATCCGGCCGCATGCCCAGGAAGCTGTACGCCTCCGCCAGCAGCCCGCTGGTGGGAGTGGTGGGTTCGTAGCTAACCCGCCGCGGCAGCCGCCACTCCGTTACTGCCCCGCGTCTTGAACTGGTAGCGCGTAATCTCGACCGCCGCTTTGGTGGCTTCCGAACGCACCACCTTGCCCACCGCTACAAATTGCAGTGGGCAGGCGCCGTTCAGCCGCGCGGGCCAGTTCACCGCAACCTCTACCAGGCGCCCCATCGGGAGCCTCCCCTCTGTCGTGAACAGAATTCCTCCGCTGCCGATGTCCAGTGTCTTCCCGACCCCACTGGCTGGCATCCCCCTGGCATGCAACACACGGTATCTCACTTCCTGCCGGACCGGAAACCGGTTGGTCTCCCTCCGATCAGTCGTGCCTTCGAAATTCGCGGGTGAATCGTATGTGCTTGTCCCCATGTTCATCCCTATCATGCGAGAAATGTGCGTATTTCAACAATAGCCTGAAAGCATCAAAAATATCCGGTAACTCTCTAGTACTCCGGTTAGCGATTAGTACGTTTCTACCTCAGAGGTAAGGCCTGCGATTAGCCAGAACGGGCGTGATCGCGCATTCTGGTATTCTGACCTCATGGACCAGGACCAACTCCGGTCGTTGTTCGAGCAGGTGCGCAGCGGCGCCGTGGATATCGATGCCGCCATCGTCCGCATGCGCCATATGCCCTTCGAAGACCTGGGCTTCGCCAAAGTGGACCATCATCGTGCGTTGCGTCACGGCATGCCCGAGGTGGTCTTCGCCAAGGGCAAGACGCCCGAGCAGGTGGTAGCCATCGCGGAAAGCTTGATCGGGAATTCCCAGAACGTGTTGATCACGCGGGCAGATCGGGAGTGCGCGGCTGCCGTCACTGGTAAGCTGGCATGCGGCGAGTATTTCCCGCTCTCCGGAGTGATTCGTTTCTGGCGCGACCGAACAGTCCGCGGAAAGGGCAAAATCATCGTGGTCTGTGCCGGTACCAGCGACATGCCGGTGGCCGAAGAGGCGCAACTTACCGCCGAGGCGATGGGCAACGAAGTGGAAGCGATTCACGACATCGGGGTTGCCGGGATTCACCGGCTGTTGAGCAATCGCGAACGCCTCACCGAGGCCCGCGTCATCGTGGTCTGCGCGGGAATGGAGGGCGCGCTGCCCAGTGCCGTCGGCGGCCTGGTCTCATGCCCCGTCATCGCGGTCCCCACCAGTGTGGGCTATGGAGCCAGCTTTAACGGCCTGGCGGCGCTGCTCGGCATGTTGAACAGTTGCTCCAGTAATGTCACGGTTGTCAACATCGATAACGGCTTCGGCGCCGGCTACGTGGCCAGTTTAATCAACCGGCCGTAGGGCAGACGATCGGTTTGTGTCGTCTGTTAACAGCCGTGGTCTAGCGAGGTTGGCAGACCACGAAAGGCGATGGTCTGCCCGACCTACAGTTCCGGGATCTCCACCCAGGCGCGCTTGCGCCAGGATTCCATACCTTTCTCCGCCAGTTGCACGCCCTTGGCGCCTTCGAGCAATCCCCACCGGAACGGATCGCCCTTCACCACGTGCCGCAGAAACAGCTCCCACTGGCGCTTGAACGCGTTATCGAACGTCTCCCGCTCCGGCACTTTCTGCCAGCCATCGAAGTAGTCCAGCGGGCTTTCGATATCGGGATTCCACACCGGGCGCGGCGTCGCGCCATACGGCTGAATCCAGCAGTGGCGCAGGCCGGCCACCGCGCTGCCCTTGGCGCCCTCCACCTGGATGGTCAGCAGATCGTCGCGGCGCACGCGCACGCACCAGGAAGAATTGAAGTGCGCCACAATGCCGCCCTCCAGCTCGAAGGTGGCGTACGCCGCATCCTCGGCCGTGCAATCGTAGGCCTCGCCGGCCTCGTTCCAGCGCCTGGGAATGTGGGTCGCGCCCAGGCAGGATACGGCCTTCACCGCGCCGAACAAGTTGTCCAGCACGTAGCGCCAATGGCACAGCATGTCCAGGATGATGCCGCCGCCGTCTTCCTTGCGGTAATTCCAAGATGGACGCTGCGCCGCCACGGTGTCACCTTCGAAGACCCAGTATCCGAATTCGCCGCGAACGGAAAGAATGCGCCCGAAGAATCCCGATTGCTTCAGAGTTTCGAGCTTCAGCAGTCCCGGCAGCCACAGCTTGTCTTGCACCACGCCATGCTTGACGCCGGCCTTCTCCGCCAGCTTCCAGAGATCGAGCGCCGATTCCAGATTGCCGGCCACCGGCTTTTCGCAATACACATGCTTCCCCGCGGCGATGGCCTGGCGCATGGCGCCTGCGCGCCGGTCCGTGGTCTGAGCGTCGAAGTAGATGGAGTACTCGGAGTCGCCCAGCGCGGCATCCAGGTCGGTGGTCCAGGGCAACCCGCCGCACTCCGCCGAAATGGCTTCGAGCTTGGCTGGGTTGCGCCCCACCAGCAGCGCGCGCGGCACGATCGTTTCGCTGTCGCTCAGCCTGACCCCGCCTTGCTGGACGATGGCGAGGATGGACCGCCGCAAGTGCTGGTTCAGCCCCATGCGGCCGGTCACGCCGTTCATGATGATGCCAACGCTGTGGGTGGTCACGGCTTCTCCGTCGACTGCGGCCACGCCCCCGCGGGCAGCGGCGGCGCTTCGACTCCCGCGCGCGGCAGCGTCCCGTCCAGTTCCTGGCGCCAGTGGGCCACGTCGCCCGCCGGCCCGTAGCAGTAGATCATCCGCATGGGCGCCGCTCCGGTATTGGTCAACTGGTGGAACACGCGCTGAGGTATGTAGACCGCCTGGCCTGCGCGCACCGCGGCTCTCTCCTCGCCCAGGCACATTTCGCCGGCGCCTTCCACAATGAAGTAGATCTCTTCCTGCTCCTGGTTGTGCCACGGCACCTGCCCGCCATTCGGCTCGAGCGTGACATGGCCCATGGAGAAGTTGGCCGCCTGGATGGGGCTCGAGCCGCCCACCAGGTTCTGCGTCCGGCGTCTGGCCGGATACGTCCGCCCCGCGATTTGGGAAAGATCAGCGATGATCATGCATGCGCTCGCTCAAGAAATAGGATACAACTCCGGCTCCGATCAGCAGCGCGCCGAATTCGAGGGCATTGATCGGCCCCATGGGTTCCGCATTATTGCGAATCACCGTCAGAACCAGCAGCGCCAGCGGCGGGACGCCCACGGCGATGGCGCCGAAAAGACCGCCGGGAACGCGATACGGCCGCTCCAGCCGTGGCTCGCGGATGCGCAGCGCTACCAGCGCGGCAAACTCCAGGAGAATACTGAGGCCCGTCAGCAGCACATCCAGCACGATCAGTTTTACGAAGCTGAACCCCAGGCAAAGCGCCCACGCGGCCGAGCAGGCAAAGATCGCAACCCACGGAGCGCCCGTCTTGGGACGGCACCTGGCGAATACTTTCGGAAGAAATCCGTCTTCGGCCATCACCGCCGGCAGCCGCGAATAGGCCATGGTAAGGGCATTCAGCGTGCCCACCGCGCCCAACATGCCGCCCATGGTGATGGCCAGCGCCAGAACGCCGCCAGCGGCTCCGCCTCCGAACACCGCCCGCCCCACATCCGCCCAACCGCCCGTGGACCAACGGTTGGGGTCGAGCCCCGTCATGGCAACCGCCGCGATGGGCACAACGTAGGTCACCGCCACCAGCGCCAACGCGCCACCCATCGCCAGCGGATAGGTGCGTTGCGGCCGGTCCACTTCACCGGCGATGGTCGAAGCGTTGTCCCATCCCATGTAATTCCACATGGCCACGAGTATGCCTCCCAGAATGTCGACATCATGGAGTGGAACCGCCGCCGCGCCGGCCGCCGAGCGGTGGAAGCCGGCATATCCCGCCAGAACCGCGAAGGGCGCCAGCAGCACGATGCTCATGGCCAGCGAGCTTCCACCCACCGTCTTCGCGCCCAGCAGGTTCCATAGCGCACACATCGCGATCAGGGCCACGCCGATCCAGATCCCTCGGTTCCCGGCGGTCAGCGTGGGGGCGAAGTGGCCGAGGTAGTCCACAAACAGCGTCGGGTAAATCGCCATGTCGAAGACGCTGCCGGCCAGCGACAGCCAGGCCTCCTGGAACCCCCAGAAACGGCCCATGGCGCGGGTCACCCAGACGTAGTAGCCGCCTTCGCACGGCAGGGCGCTGGCCAGTTCGCTCACCATGAGCGCCGTGGGAAGACTCCACACCGCCGGCGTCACCAGCAGGATCACAATGGCTCCCGCATACCCCGATTTGGAGACGATGTCCTCCAAACCGAAAGGTCCCCCGGCCACCATCAGGTAGATGGCGGCGATCAGCGGAAAGAGCGTGACCTTGCGCGGCATAAAGAATTATGGCCGCTGATGAACGCAGATAAACGCAGATAAGAAAACAAGAATTTTTATCGGCGTTTATCTGCGTTCATCAGCGGCTAATCTGTTCTTTCCTACACCCCCAGCAACCGCGCCGCGTTGCCTCCAAAAATCGCGGCCCTCTCCGAATCGCAAATATCCAGCCCGCGAATGCTCTCCAGCATGCGCGGGATGCTGCCGATCTGGTGCGGGTAGTCGCTGCCCGCCAGCATGTGCTCCACACCGGCGAACGCGATCCCCAACTGAAGCGCGTGCTGATCGAAGTTGACGCTGTCGTAGTAGAACTGCTTCAAATAGTCGCTGGGCGGCCGCGGTATGTTTGCGCGGCATTCGCTGAACGCGTAAAAGCCCCGGTCCAGCCGCTCCGCCAGGTACGGAATCGCGCCGCCCAGGTGGCAGAGCGCCCACTGAATGCGGGGGAAGCGTTCCGCCACGCCGGCGAACACCAATTTGGCCGCCGCCAGCGTGGTGTCCATCGGGAACCCCACCAGCGGCATGAGCCAGAAGTCCGTCATGGCCTCTACGCCCACCGGATGCGTGGGGTGAATGTAGAGCACCGCGCCGAGGTGGTCGGCCGCTTCATACAGGGGCCAGAACCGCTGGTCGTTCAGACCAACTCCGTTCACGTTGCTGAACAGCATGGCGCCGCGGAAACCCAGATCGCGGCAGGCCCTCTCCAGTTCTTTGACGGATGCCGCCGGCTCGTTCAAGGGCAAGGTGGCCAGCGCGGTAAACCGGCCGCGCTTGCTCTGGACCACCGCGGCGAACGCGTCGTTCACCAGGGCGGCGAACCGCGCCGCGGTGGCCGGAGCCTCCACGTGCGTGCCCGGCGTGGTCAGCGTGAGCACCTGGGTATCCACGCCATGCTCGGCCAGCACCCGCTCGCGATAATCGATGTCGCGGTGTCCCGGAACAACGATGTTGTAGTCGCCGGGATAGTGGAGGCGCGGATTCCCGTCGCCGTTGGTAATCACCTCGACCGCGCTCGAGCCGGAGCGCAGCGCCTCCAGGTACGCCGGCGGGTAGTAGTGGTTGTGAAAATCAATGATGCGCATGATGTCTCCGCACCCACAGGTAGTAAACTGGCAATCCTAACACGACCAGCGCCAGCCCCGTGGCGGCCTGAAGCGGATCGGCGGCGATTTGAATTACAGCCACCAGGATCGCCGCCCCGATGAATGCCAGCGGAATCCAGGGATAGCCCCAGGCGCGGTAGGGAGGCGAGTAGCCAGCGCGGCCATGCAAGCGCACCAGCCCGATGGTCATGAGCGCAAAGAACAGCCACTCGGTGTAAATCACGCGCGTGAACAGCGCGCGATAGGTCCCCGTGGCCACCAGCACCGACGACCACAGCGCCTGAATCAGAATCGCGCGGTGGGGCGTGTGGAATCGCGGATGAATGCCGGCCAGCCAGCTAAAAGCCAGGCCTTCATCGGCCATCGCGAAGTAGGTCCGCGGCCCCGCCAGAATAACGCCGTTGAGAACTCCGGTGGCCGAGAGAATCACCAGCGCCGAAATGGCGGCCGCGCCGCGCGGTCCGGCCAGTGCGTAGGCCGCGTCGGCGGCCACGCGCGTCGAAGAGATCGCCCGATCCAGGGGTAGCAGGTACAGATAGGCTGCATTCAGCGCCACATAACAAGTGGTGACTACCAGCGACCCTATCAACAGCGCCCGCGGAATAGTTTTCTCCGGGTTGCGCGTTTCCCCCGCGGTGTAAGTAACCATGTGCCAGCCCCCGAATGCGAACAGCGCCGCGCTGATTGCCAGCACGAACTCCCCGAAAGAGATGGGGGGCGCGGTAGCCACCGGCGCCGCCGGCGGGGTGCCCTTTGGGCCCGGAGAGCCGAATTCGGCCGCCATCGCCAGCAGCACAACAATCGCCGCCACCTTGGCCGTGGTGACGATGGTTTGCAGAAGGCTCCCCTGGCGGACGCCCAGATAGTTGATCGACGACAGCGCCAGGATGCCGCCGATGGCCGCGGCGCGGATTCTGAAATCGTCGAGCGGAATGAAGAACGCGATGTACCGCGCAAAGATGACCGCCGTGGCCGCGATGATCCCCGAGTGCGCACTCCAGAACATGGCCCAGCCCCACAGGAATCCGCACGCCGGCGAGAGCGTCTCCTTCAGAAAGACGTAGACACCGCCCGTCCGGGGAAATGTCGAGGAGAGTTCTGCGCACACCAGCGACCCGCATAGCGTCAGCAGTCCGGCGGCGATCCACACCGAAAGCACGCCCGGGATACTGGGAACGTGCCGGTTGATTTCCGCGGGCTGCACGAAAATCGAAGCGCCGACGATGATGCCCACCACCATGGCCGTCGCGTGCACCAGGCCGATGGGGCGTTCGAGCGTCGGGCGGCTCTCAGTAGGCGTCAAGATGGGCCAGTTTACCACAAGGGGCCAAGGCGGCCGGGGAGCCACATTCCAAAGCCACGCGCAAGAATCGCTATGGCTGTGGCATGCTTCAGTGCACCCAGCTTTCCACGTGAGGATGACATCCGATTCCGGTACCGGTTCACCGTCCTGAATCCATTGGGCAACGTAGACGAGGACGCGATGGCGTAGCTTACTTCGCCGCCCGCACGTTCACCTTAACCGAGGAAGCCGCGGTCGCGAAGCGGTAAACCCGCTCGGTGGCTTTTACGAAGTCCGCGGCCTTCGCGCTGTAGATATCCTCGAACTTCTGCGGGTTGCGGTCTACCAGCGGAAACCAGGAGCTTTGCACCTGGACCATGATCCGGTGGCCCTTGCGGAAACAGTGGTTGACATCGGGCATCGCCCATTCTACTTTTTCCATCTTGCCGGGCACAAATGGCTCGGGCTTCGCATAGCTGTTGCGGAACTTCCCGCGCATGGCCTCGCCGCGGATCAATTGCTGGTATCCGCCCATGTGAACGCCGGCCGGATTCGGATCGGGATTCGGATAATCCTCGGGGTAGACATCGATCAGCTTCACCACCCAATCGGAATCCGTCCCCGTGGTCGAAACGTCAAGCGACGCCGTCACCGGGCCCGATAGCGTCACGTCGCCGGTGAGTTCGTCGCTCTGATACGTCAGCACGTCGGTCCGGGTGGACGCGAAACGCTGGTCTTCCACCATGTGCTCGCGCGTCATTCCAGGCGCCTGGCCGTTGATGTACGGCACCGGCTTGTTCGGATCGCTGATGTACTCGTCGAAGGCCGCCGCGGTTTCCCTCGGCGGATCGAAGCTCAGCTTTCCATCGGCGTGCAGGTAGAGCGCTTTGGGCTGCGTGTCTTTGGGCGGCCAGGCATCCTCCCGCCGCCACTGGTTCGTGCCGGTTTCGAACACCAGTGCTTCCGGCAGCTTGGGATCGCCTTTGCCCTTCAGCCAGTATGCGAAGAACGGAAACTCGATCTCGTCCCGGTAAAACTGTGAGGTCTTCGCGCCGAAGCGCACGTCGCCCAGCCCGTCTCCCTCGGTGCGCGCCCAGCATCCGTGGCACCACGGGCCCATCACCAGGATGTTGTATGCGCCCGGGCTGTTCTTCTCGATCTCTTTGTAAGTATTCAGCGCCCCGAAAAGGTCCTCCGCGTCGAACCACCCGCCCACGGTCATCACTGCCGGCTTGATGTTCTTCAAGTGCGGACGCAGGTTGCGGGCCTGCCAGTAGTCGTCGTAAGCTCCGTGCTGCATCATCTCGGTCCAGAACGGCACGTCGTTCTTGAAGTACTTTTCGTTGGCGTTCGAAAGCGGGCCGAGCGACAGGAAAAAGCTGTACGCATCCAACTGGGCGGTGGGGTCCGGCGCCCCTGCCCGCGGCAGCGTGGGAACCGGCCGCGGATGGCCGAACCCGCTCAAAAAGCGGTACGCATGCGGCAGGTACAGCGCGCCGTTGTGATGAAAATCGTCGCCGATGAACCAGTCCGCGATGGGCGCCTGCGGCGATGCGGCCTTGAGCGCGGGGTGCGCATCGATGATTCCCGCCGCTGTGTAGAACCCCGGATAAGAGATCCCCCACATGCCCACCTTCCCGTTCTGGTTTGCCACGTTCTTGATCAGCCAGTCGATGGTGTCGTAAGTGTCGGAGCTCTCATCGACGTCCTGCGGCCCGCGCTTCGCATCGATCTGCGGACGCATGTTCACGAATTCCCCTTCCGACATGTAGCAGCCGCGCACATCCTGGTACACGAAGATAAATCCGTCCCGCGCGAACTTCTCCGAAGGCCCCAGGCTGGGTTTGAAGTTGTCGGCGCCGTAGGGCGCCACGCTGTAAGGCGTGCGGTTGAGCATGATGGGATATTTCTCGGAGGTATCCTTCGGAACATACACCGAGGTGAACAGCTTTTTCCCGTCACGCATGGGAATCGTGTATTCGTACTTGGTGTAATGGGCCTTGATGTACTCAAGGCCTTGCGCGAAGCACGCTGAAGCCAGCAGGAAAACGACCAGCGGGCGTAAGGTTTTCATAGTGAGAGTATAGCGAAGGCGAGTTGCCCCGCCGTCTGCCTTGCTTTCCGTGAAGTTGTACTCTGAGATAGACGAGGCGCGCTAAAACTGATGGACTTCTATCGTTTATTGCCGCCGGAAGGCGCGAAGATCCTGTTGGTCCTGTTCCTCTCGTTTTTGATGGGTTTGGAGCGGGAGGAGCGCCGGGCCGCGGGCGATAGCTACTCGTTCGGCGGAGTGCGCACCTATCCTTTAATCGGGCTCATCGGCTATGTGGCGTCCCTCCTTTCGGGAGGGCAGATCTTGCCGGTGATGCTGGGCTTCGCCGTCGTGGGTGGATTCCTGATGCTGGCGTACCAGCATAAGGTGACCACTTCCAGCCTTTCGGGTGTCACATCCGAGATGTCGGCGCTGACCATGTACTTGGTTGGGGCGCTGGTATATCGCGAGCAATTCTGGATCGCCACCACAGTCAGCGTCGCCAGCATGCTGTTGCTGGAATTGAAAACCGTTTTGGAAGGCTTGACCAAACGAATCCCCGCCGAGGAAATCCTCACCTTCACCAAATTCCTTCTGCTCACCGCGGTGATTTTGCCGGTCCTGCCCAACCAGGAGTTCGGGCCGTTCCAGATCAATCCCTTCAAGGCCTGGCTGGTGGTGGTGGCCGTGAGCGGCGTGTCCTACGGCAGCTACGTGATCCAGAAGCTGACCAAGGGGCAGGGAGGCGTGATCCTGGCGGCAGTGCTGGGGGGCGCCTACTCCTCCACCGTGACCACCGTGGTTCTGGCCAAACGCGCCGTGAGCGAGGGCCGCCCGCACCTGTTTGCGGGCGGAATTCTGATGGCCTCCGGCGTTATGTATTTGCGTCTGGCCGGGCTGGTGACGATGTTCAATCGAAACCTCCTGACCACCCTCGGCGCGCCGTTCGCCATTCTGGCGGGCGTGGGCGTGGGTGCGGGCTGGCTTTGGACGCGCATTCCCGATGCCAAAGCGGGCGAGGTCAAACGGGAGTACGAATCCAAGAACCCGCTGGAACTGCGCGCGGCCTTTCTCTTCGCCGCGGTGTTTCTAGCCATCCTGGTTGTCACGCACCTCGTGATCACCTATCTCGGCAGGGCTGGGGTGTATACGCTGGCGGCGCTGATGGGAGTCACGGACGTGGACCCCTTCATCATGGGCATGACCCAATCGGCCGGAGGAGTTACCACCTTGAACGTGGCTTCGGCTGCTATTCTGATTGCCGCGGCCAGCAACAACCTGGTCAAAGGAATCTATGCTTACAGCTTGTCCGATCGCAAGACGGGGGTCGAGAGCCTGTGCCTGATGGCCGGCCTGACAGCAGCCGGACTCGCGCCGCTGCTGTGGCTGGCGATGTGAATTACTTCCCGTTACTGCGCGCGTTTTAAGAGCGCGGCGGGCTCTACCCACTGGCCGGTTTCGGCGGATCGGAAGATGGCGTCAATCACCGCCATGTTTTTGAGCGCGTCTTCGAGCGGCACCGGCGGAGGGCCGCCCTCGCGAATGGCGCGCGAGAACCGATCGCCCTGAATGGTGTACTGGTCGCACGCGGGGAATTCTTCGACCGTCGCGCCCGAGCCGGTGAGGTCGCGGCCGTCGTCGATGCGGATGCGGGACGGCCGATTCTCAAGCGGGTTGAACGGAATATCGAGCTCGATGCGCCCCGTGGTTCCGTAAAACCGCATGCTCTGTTGCAGCGCCGTCTGCGTGCTGCAAGTGAAGATGCAGTGGCCCGAGGGGTAATCCAGAATGGCGGACGTGAGCATGTCGATGTTGCCGAAGCGCGCATCGCGGACGATGGCGGCCGAGACGCGCGCCGGCTCCTCTCCGAAAACCATCCGCGAGGTCTTGATGGGGTAGCAGCCGATGTCCATCAGCCCGCCGCCGCCGTATTCCCGAATGTTACGGATATTGCCCGCGTCCAGCTTGAAGTAGCTGAACGAGCCTACCGCTGAGCGAAGCTGGCCGATGCGTCCGCCGCGCACCAGTTCCATGGTCCGCACCCACTGCGGGTGCGACTGAACCATGAATGCTTCGCCCATGGTGACGCCTGTTCGGTCGCGCGCGGCGATCAGTTCCAGCGTCTCGGCCACGTTCATGCCGATAGGTTTCTCGCACAGCACGTGCTTGCCGGCCTCCGCGGCGCGGATGGACCACGGGACGTGCATGTGGTTGGGAAGCGGATTGTAGACGGCTTCGATCTCCGGATCGTCGAGCATCTCCCCATACGAGCCATAGGCTTTCGGGATGCCCAGATTCCGGGCAGCCTCTTGGGCCTTGGCGCGGTCGCGCGACGCGATCCCGGCGATTTCGCACCACTCGCTCCGTTGCATGGCCGGAATCACCTTCACAGTAGCGATCCTGGAGACGCCCAGGACTCCCCAGCGGACTTTTTGCATAGCTTTTGCATTGTAGCGCGGACGCCCGGCGGGATGTTTCCCCAGAGCGCTATAGTGAGGATTCATGCTTCGTTTCGTGGCCGGAATTCTGCTGGCGTGCGCGTTGCGCGCGAACGGGGGAGAGCTCGTGATCGTCGACACCGACTCGGGCCTGTTCGGTGACGACGGTGCGGCGCTGGTCATGCTGCTGCGCAGCCCGGCGCAGACGGCGGTTCATGGCATCGTGGTGACGCCGGGCAACGTTTGGCCGGCGCAGGGCGCGGAGTACGTGTTTCACATCCTGGATCTGGTGAAACGGCCGCAGGTGCCGTTGCTTATAGGGGCGGAAGGGCCCCTGATGAACAGCGCCGCCATGGCTCGCGAGACCGAGCGGCGGTGGGGAACGCTGGAGTACACCGGCGCATTCACCCAGGACCCCGCGGCGGTGAAGCCCGCCCCCGGAGCCCCGCTAACCAACCGAAGGCCGCGCCGCGGCGCCGTGGAGTTCCTGATTGCCGAGATCGAGCGCCACTCGGGCGAGCTGACCATCCTGGCCATCGGTCCGATGACCAATATCGCGCTCGCCCTGCGGCTGAAACCCGAGGTCGAAACGAAAATCAAGCAGATTGTCTTCATGGGCGGCAACATCCGCGTGGCGGGCAACGCCTCGCCGGCGGCCGAGTTCAACTTCTGGTTCGACCCGGAAGCGGCGCGAATCGTGCTCCGGTCGCGGATTCCGAACAAGGTGATGTTCGGGCTGGATATCTGCAACCTGGCCGTGCTGCGGAAGGCCGAGTTCGACCAGATCGCCTCCGCCCATACGCCCATCACGGACCTCTTTCGCGACGACCTCGGGAGACGCTATCCGGGCTTCCTGAATCATCCTGAGGCCACGGCCCACATGTGGGACTCGCTGGCCGCGGCGTACCTGATCGACCCGGGGTTCGTGACGAAATCCGAGACGCGGTACCTGGACGTGCAGACCGCCTGGGGCCAGTTCTACGGCTCGACCGTGCCGCTCGACCGCCGCCTGGCGCCCGACGCCACGCCGGTGACGGTGATGCTGGACCTGGACTTCAAGCGCGTTTTCGGCCTGTACAAAGACCGGTTGACGCGGCGAGATTAGTCTCGTACCGCGAAATTCGGGGACGCCGGCGGCAAACTGCCGGCGCTACGGCGTCTTGAACCGCTCGTCGATCTCCACCTGGTAACCGCTGGAGAGGCGGTTGGTTTCGTTGGCCATCCCGACCACCGCCATCAGTTCGGCGAGCATCTGATCCGTCATGCCGGCCTTGCGCGCGGAGGCGGTGTGCGAGGCAATGCAATACGGGCACTGGTTGGTGGAGCTTACCGCGAGATAGATCATCTCTTTGGTGACTGCGTCGAGCGCTCCGGGCGCCATGATCTCCTTGGCGCTCTGCCAGGTGCGGCGGAGCGTAACCGGGTCGTGCGCCAGGGCTTTGAAGAAGTTGTTGATCCAGTCGGTTTGGCGGGTGGCCATGATGTCGTCATAGACGGCCCGCACTTCGGAGCTGGCATCGGCGTATTCGACAAGTCCGAGAGTAGCCATGCCCGATTATCGCCTATGGATGGCCGCCGGCGAAGGCTTTGGCCTGCCGCTCCTGGCGCTCTTCGGGTGTCAGGTCCTCCTGGCGCGTGGCGATGGACCAGAGGAAGCCGAACGGGTCGCGCACGTGTCCGTAGCGGTCGCCCCAGAATTGATCGGCGATCGGCATGACCACTTCGCAGCCGGCCGCCACAGCCTGGTTCCAAGTGGCGTCGGCATCGGGTACATAGAGGTGCAGTAGGAACGGCAGGCGGCCCTGCGCCAGCGGCGGCAGCCCGAATTCGGCGGTGAAATCGTCGGCGAACATCAGCAGGGAATCGCCGATGCGCACTTCTGCGTGCATGAGCTTGCCGCCGGGTCCGGGCGAACGGTCGATCTCGACGGCGCTGAATGCGCGCTTGAGAAAATCGATGTAGGCCGCGGCGCCGTTGACGCTGAGGTGCGCCGTTAGCGAGTGAAAACCGGGCGGAATCGAGTTAGCGGGTTTCGGCATGAAGACAGCATATCATTCAAAGAAGACCACGTCGAAACTCTTGGTGACTTCGCCGCGGAACCACTCGAGGACGCTCAGGGTTGCATCGTGAACCTGTTCCTCGTGCTCCCCGAGACAGACGGGGCATTCCCTGAAGCGGCGACGGGCTGTCCGGGTTGCCCGGCCCCCGATGATGCCAGCATCGTGGTTTTCGGGGCCGGTGGGCCGATCGAGAACCAGCGACTCTTGCTGCATGGGGCACTCTCCGTATCGGGCGGGCGGCCCCGGTTTCGCCGAATCTTGTGGAGAGGCCGCGCGCCCGCGTTGGCTAACGATGCGATAGTAACGCTCCCGCGGCCTCGTGAACAAGATTCGCACTGGTAAGCGCCTGCCCGTACACTTTGGATGGATACGGCCTGTTATCCCGGGGTTACTCGCCCAACAGCTCCCTCACCAGCGCAGACGCGTTGTAGAGCTTGCGCAGAGCTTCGGTCATGGCCGCGGTGTGAACCGCCACGGTGCGGTTGGTGGCGCCGTCGTAGACGAAGTCGCCGACCAGCGATTCGATGTTGCCGTCGAAGACCAGGCCGACGATCTCGGCTTTGCCGTTGATCACCGGCGAGCCCGAGTTGCCGCCCACCACGTCGTTGGTGGTCACGAAGTCGAGCGGGGTCGCCAGGTCCAGCTTGTCGCGGCCCTCGCGGTAGCGCGACGGCAGGGCGAACGGTCCTTCCAGGTCGAAGCCCAGCGCCCGGTTGTAAAGCCCGTAGAACGTGGTTTTGTACGGCGCTTTGGTGCCGTTCATGGGATAGCCTTGCACCTGCCCGTAGGACAGCCGCAGCGTGAACGTCGCATCGGGATACGTGGTCTTGCCGTAGACCGCGAAGCGCGCCTTGCCGAGCTGCTCGCCGGCCCGCTGCAACACGCTCGAGACGTTATCCTCGGACCACTTGATGGTCTCGCGCCGCATGGGATCGAGCTTGCGCGCCAGCACGATCATGGCGTCGTCCGAGGCCGCCACGGCCGCTTCGCCGCCCTCCACCAGCTTTCTGCGCAAGTCGGGATCCGCCAGTTTGGTGCCGTTCACCAGCGCCGTGGCGGCTTCCCCGGGGGTGCGCCCGTCGAGCACGATCTTCAGGTATGGATCGTCGGGGCCAAGCTCGGCCAGCGAATCCTCGAGGGCGCCGGTGATGCGCGCAATCTCAAACGCCGGATAGATGGGCGCCGGCGAAAACATGCGGTACCTCAGCGAATCCAGTTGCGACTCGTGATAGCCCGCCAGCCGCTCGCCATCCGGCTTCTTGACCTCGGCCACATACTGCACGATGTTCATTGCAATGGTGGCGAATTGCGAGTTCAACAGGTGGAAGAACTGATCCTTGACGCGCGTGGCATCCTTCTTCTCGGCCTCCGCGATGGCGTCCCAGGCGCCGCCATAAGCCGCCTTCCACTGCGCGTTGGCCATCACCTTGGCCTTGAATTCTTCCTCTTCCTTGCGCTTCTTGGCCATGATGCCGGCGTCCTGCAATCCCTTGTAGCTGCCCTCATCGAGCTTCAAGCTGTTCTCGAGGTTGAAGATCTGGGTGGCCGCCTGGCGGGCCTGCTCGGGGCCCAGCGCCGAATACTGCTCCAGCACCGCAATACGGCTCTTGAGAACCTTGATTTCGGCCGGCTCGATCGCATCGCGCAAATTCTCGAGTTGCGCCACGGTATCCAGCCGGGACGTCTCTCCGGGATGGCCGGCCACGAACACCAGCTCGTTATCCGCGGCGCCCTGGGGATTCCATTTCAAATAGTTCTTGGTGTCGAGCGGCTGGCCGTTCTCGTAGACGCGGAACAGCGCCATGTCGAGGTCGTAGCGTGGATAGGTGAAGTTGTCGGGATCGCCGCCGAAAAAAGCGATCTGCTCCTCCGGCGCAAACACCAGCCGCACGTCGTTGTATTTCTTGTATCGGTAGAGCCAGTATTCCCCGCCATCATACAGCGTTACAACATCCGAGCGGAGCCCGGTCTTCTGCTGGCTTTCGCGCTCGATTTCGGCGATCGCCGCCTTGCGCGCGGCAAACTCTTCCTCGTCCGTTTTAGCGGTTGCGAGCGCCGACACCACGCGCGCCGTCACGTTCTCCATGGAAACCAGCACGTCCACTTCGAGGTCCGGCGACTTCATCTCCTGGTCGCGCGTGGCCGCGTAAAACCCGTCTTGGATGTAATCGTGCTCTTTGGTCGAGTTCTTCTGTAACTGGCCGCGCGCCACGTGATGGTTGGTCAGCAGCAGGCCGTGCGCGCTGACGAACGATCCCGATCCGCCGTCGTTCAAGCGAACCGAAGACAGGCGGACATGATCCAGCCACTCCTGCGACGGCGTGAAGTGGTACTTCTCCTGCAACTGTTTGAGCGGCGGATTGTCGAAAGTCCACATGCCCTCGTCGGCGCGAGAGGGAATGCCAGCCAGCAACGCGCCGCACGCCACCAGGGCGGCAAGGGACCGCAGAGAGTCGGGTCGATTCATTGTAAAAGGCTCCAACCCCTTTATACCGGATTTCCAGACAAAGGAATTTGCCCGTGTCCATCCTGCCTGGAACCGCTGGTACTCCCTTTTGGTTGTATAGCAACCCTACCAGTCCGGCGCCGGAACTCGCAGTACTTGTTCCCGTCTTCTTTGCAGACGATTATGGAATTGATGACGCAAACCACTCCATCCGCGAATGGCTGGGTAGTCGGGGCCTCCCGCCTCCTGAAACGCGGCCTTATGGCCGCGGCCCGCCTCAGCCAGTCGGCGAACCGGCCGTCGGCGTATAGCGACCGCCGTGCCGAACCCCGGTTGAGGGTCGATTTCTTGGCCCAGATCTCCGGGGAGTCCGGTTTGCGCTGGGTTCGCGGAGTGAACATCACCAGCGGTGGCGCCTTGCTCCTGGCCGCGCAGCCCTTGCCGCCCCAGTCGATGGTTCTCTTCCATGTGAAGAGTCTCGGCCTGATGGGTTTTGCGCAAGTCCGGCACTGCGCCGAGCGCGGGATGAACAGCTATGCTATCGGAGTCTCGTTCCCCAGCCCGCTGATGCGGGACGAGATAGGCACCTGGCAGTTCCACCGCGTTCACGAGACCGACGGCGGATGGTCGGTGGAGGTGGAAGCTTCCATGAACCTCAGTCCCACGGTCCGTGCCGCGTAGACGCTGACGATACCCTTATTGTTCCAGTGAGGCCCGCTCGCCTCGCGTCACGGTTTGCGGTGAAAGAATTTCTTCTGAATGTCGGGCCAGAACTCCGACGTGACGTTGCCGATGACGCCGCCCAGCAGGCTGGTGTACAAGCGGCCGGCCATCACCGTGCCTCTGACGCTGGCGGAAGGATAGTAGAGGTTCGATGCCGCGATTCCCATCATCATGCCGAACACGCCGGAAGAGTTGAACACCGGGCGGCCGGAGTCCGTTGGCGTAACGGCAAGCCGGCTGACCGAGTAGGCCACACGCTTCAGTACCCCGGTCGCAGGCCCCTTGCGGTAATAGCGGGGATCCTGGTGCAACAGGTTGGCCAGCAAGCCGGCGCTGAAGAAGTTCTGCGTCCCGAAATCGGCGAAGGCGGCGCCGATACGCTCGCCGTATGCCGCACCACCCTCTCCGTACTTCGGAGTTTGGTCGCCCCTTTGCGAAAACCCCGCCGCCACCACAACGCTGGCGAAATTGAACGGGTCGACGGTCTCTTTCCAAGCCAGGTCCCACTTCTGTTTGGGGGTGAGCGGCGCAACCGGGATGCTCGAATCCCTCACCGTCTGGTAATCCGGCATCACCCACAGAATCCGTTCTTCATTGAAGGTGCTTGCCGGAACCAAGTTTGTCGGCGGCGGTTCGCTCGAATCCGCCGGAGCCTGTGCCCACGCGCCGGCGCCAGCCAGCAGCCAACCCATGATCGCCGCCGCGGCGGCGCTTCGTCCCGCGAATACACCCTGCCCGAAGTGTAATCGGCAGATCACCCGGAGGAGAAGGCGCTGGCGTCTCATCCCGCCGTTACCCCAGCCGGATGGCTCTTTGTAGTTATTGACCCTTTCGGTCCGTATTGAAGTGTAGGGCGTCACCACCACCTTCCCCGAATAGGATCAACAGCTTAAGTGAAATCCGCTCTCGCCCCGCGCTACACTGGAGACGGTGAGAGATACCCGCTGGCGCACGGTTCGAGAACTCCGATTGGGTTCGTTTCGTCATTTCCGGTGCCCACTGCGGAAAGGACGCCATCCATGACCCTGGAACACCCTACCGAGTACCTGCGCGCCCTGCCCGGCGACGACGTCCGGCAGATCTTGTGGCGCTTCGCCAGCCGCTACGACTTGCAAATGCTGGTGCAGTCCGTACGCGCAGTCGCGCGCGGCCCGGTCGCCCGCCTGGTAGCCCAAGGCGCCCGCAACACCCACGAATGGACCCCCGGCAAGCAGGCCCTCCTCCAGGCCTTCGACGAATCCGGCATCACCGGCGTCTTCATGGACCCCGGCCAGGGTGGTTTCATCGAAGGGCCTAAGAACCTGGCGCTGGCGCTGGTGGCCTTCGAGCTGGCCTGGGTGGATGCCGGCGCCGCTACCGGCAGCCTGGCCGGTTGCCTGGCGCTCTCCCCCATCCACGAACGCGGCACCCCCGAACAACGCGACTACTATATGTCCCGATGCGCCCCCGCCCAACCCGGCGAGGATCGCCAGCCCTGGCGCGGCGCCTTTTGCCTCACCGAGCCAATTCCCTACGTGGGAGTCGAAACCGGCATGCTCGGCGGTAAGGTGAAGGTAGCCGAGTGGAATGCCGGCCAAGAGCCCATCTTGCAGGTCGAGAAGCGCGGCCGCTTCATCACCAACATGGGGTTCGCCAACTTCGTCACTGCCGCCGTGGATTCCGACGACCCGCGCATCAAGGGAACCTGCATGGTCATCCTCGAGGAGACCGACCCCGGAACCTTCGACCGTGGCACTCCCACCCGCAAGCTGGTCCACCAGCTTTCCTCCACCCGCGATCCCATCTTCAGCCTGCGCGTTCCCGCCAGCCGTATCATCGGCGGCTACAGCGTCAAGGACGGGCAAATCGTCCCGCGCTACAACCATGGCGAAATCATCGAAGCCGTTTTCCGCCGCACCCGCGTCACCGTCGGCATCATGACCTCGGCCAAGCTGCTCTCCGCGGTCGAGCCTGTGATCCGCTATCACCGCAGCCGGTTTCGCGGCGGCGGAATCGCCCCCGGCTCGCCGCGCTACGAGCTCGGCCTGCAGCTCAAGCAGGACGCCGTACACCGGCTGGTGGATGTGTGGGCCACCGGCGAAGCCAGCGCCGCGTTGGGATTTGAGGCCGCCCGCGTGTTCGACCAGCTCGATCCGCTCGAAATACAGAAGAACGAAATCTTCGCGACGCGCGGAATCGCCGGGGGCACCGCCATGTACAAAGCCATGCGCCAGGCGCAGAAGGAAGCCATCGAGCACCTGCGTGACGGAGCAAGCTCCCAACCTGCCCCGCTGGTCCAGTTCGCCCTCCTCGACTCCGTCGCCAACGTCCTCTGCCCCGCCACCAAGCTATGGAACACCGGCCACGGCGCGCAGATGATGCGCGAAGCCGTCAGCCTTATGGGCGGCTACGGCATCACCGAAGACTGCCCCGGTTTCCTCGGCCACAAGTGGATGGATGCGCAGTTGGAGGCCACTTATGAAGGCCCCGAGGCCGTCCAGCGCCGCCAGCTCAGTGTCACCATGACCGACGAGCTGTTCCTGGCCCAGTTCCGCCAATGGATTCGCAAAATGCGCCTCGTCGCCAACGACCGCCCCGGCACCGGCGCCTGCGCCCTCGCCACCGCCATGGAACTGTGGCTCTGGACCCTCCAGCACCTGCTCAAAACCACCGATGCCGATGGCGCCAAGCTCTACCAAAGCGCCCGCCAGGGCGTTACCTTCCCCTTGGCCGACGCGCTCTGCTGGCTGCTCTCGGCCCGCTGCCAGATTCTCGATCTGCTGGAACTCGAAACCCAAGGCCCCTCGAACCCCACCGTCGCCGAGGGTCTTCCCGGCCTGCTGGCCTTCCTCACCGACTTGTGCCATGTGCAATCGGCGCGCTCGGCCGGCGAGGTGGGCCGAGTCTGCGCCGAGCTGGTGTTTGGCTACAACCGCCATCCGGCATGGGACACCGAAGGCTGCGCCACCTGCTACCAGGCTGGCGACCTGGATGCCATGGAAAGCCTCATCCCCGGCATAGCAAGCCTCGCGCGCGGCTACACCGACGTCATCGAGCAGGATGGCGCGCATCCGCCCAAAGCCGGGCCTTGCGTACGCTTCGAAGGGCTCGACCAGTTCTCCCGCCTGCGCGCGCGTATGGATGGCTGCCTCACCGGCTCGCAGCTCGCCAAAGACCGCGCCGCCGAAGCCCTCACCAAAGTCATGATTCCCGAAGCGCTGGATTACCCCGCATGAGCCAGCCGGAAATCCAGCGCCAGAGCATGGACGTCGATATCGTCTGCGTGGGCTTCGGCCCGGCCACCGCCGGCTTCCTGACCACGCTCTCCGGGCAGCTCGTGAATCCCGACGGTACGCCCGCCCTGGAAAGCCTTACCTGCCCCGGCCTGCCGCTCCAGGTGGTGTGCTACGAGCGCGCCGACGACATCGCCTTCGGTGTATCCGGCGTGGTGACCCGCGCGCGCGGCATACGCGCTTCCCTGCCCCACCTCGATCCCGCCGGCATTCCCATGGCCGCGCCCGTCACCCAGGAGAAGGTGGTCTATCTTCTCGATTCCGCCGGCGCCAGCCGCCGGTCGCCCATGCTACGGCTCGCCGACCGGATCTTCCGCACGCTGGGACTCTGCCGCAGCCATGGCGTCGAGCTGCCTTACACTCCGGGCTTCCTGCACAAGCATGGCGGATTGGTGATGTCCCTGGGCCAGTTCATGCAGTTCGTCGGCTCGGAATTGATGGCTTCCGGCACGGTGCAGATCTGGCCGGGGATGCCCGTCGACCGCGCGCTCGTCGAAGATGGGCGTGTCCGCGGCGTGCGTCTGAGCGATCAGGGTGTCGATCGGGAAGGCGTCCCGGAAGCCGGTTTCATGCCCGGTATGGATGTCCGCGCCGCCCTGACGGTGGTTGGAGACGGGCCGGTGGGAGCCGTCGGCCGCCAGCTCGATGAGCAATTCGGGCTGCCGCCCGGTCATCACCAGCGCGAGTGGGCCGTGGGTATGAAAATGGTGGTCGATCTGCCGTCCGATTTCCCACTCGAGCCCGGCACGGTCTTCCACACCTTCGGCTATCCCGAACCGGAGATTTTCGGCTTCCTGTACGTGCATCCCGAACGCGTGGCCACCGTAGGCATCTTCGTGCCGTCGTGGTTCCGCAGCCCCATGCGCACCTCCTACCGCTACTTGCAGCACTTCATGCTGCACCCCTACCTGTGGCGCTACCTACAGGGCGCCAGGCTGCGGTCGTGGGGCGCCAAGTCGCTTCAGGAATCCGGCCGGCGCGGCGAGCCGTTCCTGGCGGGCGATGGCTATGCGCGCATCGGCGAAGGCTCCGGAAGCACCAACGTGCTCACCGGCTCCGGGGTGGACGAAGCCTGGACCACCGGATCGCAGCTCGCCGAGGCCGTCCTCGAGCTGCTCCACCAGGGCCGGCCGCTCACCAAGGAAAACCTGGAGCAGACCTACGTGGCGCGCCGCCGCGCGAGCTGGGTCGAGCAGGAGGGCCGCGTGGCCGAGAAAGCTCGCGATGGCTTCCACCGCGGCCTGATTCCCGGCTTGATCGGCATGGCGCTGGCGGGCTTCACCAACGGTAAGCGCTCCATCGGAGGCGAACCGCGGCTTCTGCCGGACCTAAGAGAATACTACCGCCGCAAGATTCCCGCCGCCGAACTCGATCACATCGTCGAGGCATGCCGGACCAAGGGCGTCAGTTGCCACAATGCCCTGATGGAACGCTGCGGCTGGCCCGCCATTCCCTACGACGGCCAACTGCTGGTCTCGCACCAGGATGCGCTCTTAATCGGTGGAAAGGTCCAGGCGCCGCCGGGCTTCGCCGATCATGTGCGCTTCATCTATCCCGATTTCTGCGAGCGCTGCGTAGCCAAGATGTGCATCGAGATGTGCTCCGGCCAAGCCATTGCGCCCGGTCCCGGCGGCATCCCCGTCTTCGATCGCGAAAAGTGCGTGCATTGCGGCGCCTGCCTTTGGAACTGCGGCACGCCGCTCGACGACGACCCCCAGCACGGCAACATCTCCTTCCGCCCCGGCGCCGGCGGCCTGCACTCCACCGAGAATTGAAAGCGAATTAGCCACGGATGAACACGGATTAACACGGATAAGCAAAAACAAAAGACTAAAAGCTAATCCGCTGGTGCCTTAGCGTTCCAGTACAATGCGTAAGGCGGTTTGTGGAAGGGGCATGTCCACATATGATATTGTTCATTTGGTATAGGACCGGCTAGACGCACGGGCTTCCTATCAACATCCCAACAGGTTGGACAGTATGGAAAACCCTGATGCCAGTAAACCCCATGTGCCGACTTGAAATCTTTTCCGAAATCAGCCATTCGCGTTAGTTCAGCGATTTGAGCTTCCAGCTTTGCCTTTTCATCGCCGGCCTCAGTCAAGGCGGTGCGCGCGTTAAGCATCAATTCCTGTAGCTCCAAGAGTCGTGCGGAAACCTCCCCTGGATCGACGCCTTGGCGCTTAACAATTTCACGGACGGACTTAATTAGCTCAAAACCTGTCTTAGTTGCGGAAAGACCAGCAGCGATAGTCATGACGCCTCGGTTGTGCCGCCTTTCTCCTAAAAACCTAGGATTATCGCAGACGAAGAAAGAACGTAGAATTATGCCCTGGGCAAGTCCACTTTCCGTTCACATTATTTCCCGAGTAAAAAGGTCCGCTTAAGCGCATTGGTTTCTGGTCTATCTCCCAACAGTTCGGACAATAAGGATAATTGCTAACCCAATATACACCCTCAGCGGCAACAAACTGCTTGGCAAACTCTTGGCGAACATTCCGCAGATCTAGTTCGGCCCTTAATACCGTGTTTTCATCCCGGGCTTCTCCAAGTGCAGCTTGTGCGCTCAAAATCAGCCCCTGCAACTCAAGTAGCTTTGCGCGAATGGCATCATTATCGAGTTTAGGATATCGTGTGAGATCAAGAGCGACCTTGCTGACTTCAAACGCGGCTTTGGCCGCCGCGATGCCTTCAACTATTGCCATAGCACCTTTGTATCCCCCTCCTCCGGGCGTTTGCAAGGCCAATCAGCAATCATTTTGACTCCCAAGCAGATGAAACAAAGCTTCTTGTCTTATCCGTGTTTATCTGTGTTCATCGGCGGCCATAATTCTTTCAGCTTCCGTATGCCGCCGCCACCTGCTGGCGCACGAATTCCAGATCGCGGCGGATGGCGTCCAATTGCTTGGCCGGCTGGTAACCTATCTCAATCGAGAGCGGCCCCGTGAACTTCACGCGCGCCAGCGCGGCGAAGAACCTGGACCAATCCACCATCCCTTCGCCCAGCGGGCAGGGGGTCGCCTTCCACGCTCCGCCCGTGTCTTTGGTCCAGGTGAAATCGTTGAGCGTCGCCATCTTCAACCGCGGCAGCGCCAGGCGCAGCGCCACCCACCAGCCGTCCACGCCTCCCGCGGCGGTGGCCGCGCCGGGGTCGAAATCGTAGCCCACCCACTGCGGGTCCATGCCGCGAATCATGACGTTGGTGTCCCATACGGCGCCGCCCACGTTGTCGCCGGCGACGTTGCGCACGCCCATCGCCATTCTGGAGTCCCGGCCCGCCGCCGCCAGTCCCGCGATCTCGTTCTGCACTTCGGTCAGCCGCGCTTCGATCTCGGAAGTGCCGTTGTATTTCCATATGCCCGGACGGAACAGCGGCACGCCCATGAAGCCCGCGAGGCCAAGCACGATTCGGATGTTGGGGTCGGCCGGAGAAGTGATCGAGGTCGTGAGCATGGGAACGTAGAGACCCACGTCGGTGACAGCCATCACGGCGCGCACCAGGTCGGCCTGCGCCTGTTCCGGAAGCACGTGTCCCCCCGGCTCCACCGAGAGATCGCAGCCATCGAAACCCAGCTCGCGAAGCACCTTGCCCAGCTCGTCGTACTCCACCTTCGCCAGATGCTTCGAGTACAGGCAGACCGGCGGCTTGCTTCGCGGTTTCGCGCCACCGGCTTTGTACTGCGCCTGCGCCGCCGCGCGCCCTGCGCCAGCCGCCGCGGCCAGAAGCTGCCGTCTCGTGAGTCCCATCCTAAGCCCCGCGTTTTCGCCGCGACCCGCCGCTCCGACTCAGCGCCCGCCGGATCACCGTCTCCCGCTCTCCTTTTTCCCAGAGCTGGTGAAGTTCGGCGTCCGCCATGCCCGCCACGCGTCCCAGCAGCAGGAAAGGCGGCAGCGCATACCGCAGCGTGTTCCACCGTGCCATTTCCGCCAAAGCCGGCAGCGCGCTGGCGCGGATCTGGTCGAGCGCGGCCCGGTCGCCACGGTCGGTGAGAGTCACCAGCGCCTCCGCCGATTGTACCCGGTCGCTCAGCACAATCGAGTGCAACAACTGGACAAAGCGCGTGGGCGGAACCCGGATGCCCAGTTCCGGCTGCTTCGCGGCCAGAACCGCGATTGCCTTCAGCGACCGCATGGCATTGGCGCGCACCGATTCGTCCGGATCCTGCATGGCGTATTGCAGGTCGTCAACGACCTCCTGCTTTTTGGGCGCGTAACCGATCACCACCGCCGCCGCAGCGCGCTCATCCGGCTCGGCCGCGTTCCGCAGCACCTCCCGCAGCAGTGGCACATGATCCGCGGCGAAGGAAATAAATCGCTCCTGGGCGGCGCGCGCCTCGGGATCGGCCATCATGGAATGGCCCGCGGTTAGGTCCTCGCCGGCGTTGCCGCGGACCGCCGCGCGCTCCACCGCGGTTAGAAACTGCTGGTAGATGTCGGTCAGTTCCGGGGGCAGCGTGGCGTTGCCCGCGGGCGCTGAGCGCAACGCGGGAAGCGGCGCGCCTTTCTCTTCGATCCCCATGAACAACGTGACGTCCTGCCCTTCGCAGCACACCGCTTCTACCCGCGCCTGGACCACTCCGGGAATCTTCTCGATGCGGTCTTCCAGATCGCCTTTGGATGCCGGAAGCCGGTCGCCGGGCCTCAGTTCGAGCGTGCTGAGAATTCGTGCCGCGGTGACCTTGCGCAGCCCGTAAAAATCGATGTCGCCCACTCGCGGCACCTGGGCGCCCGCCGCCGACACAACGGCCCATAGAACCAGAGTTCGCGTCACACTACTCAGACGCGGGCCGCCGCAATTCCGGTTTCAGGCCTGCCCTTGCGCGATCGGCCCGATCACCGGCAGAACCACCGTCTTCCCCTGGTAGGCCGAGATGATCATGTAAATCCACAGGATGAAAAACACCAGCCCGATCAGCGGAGACAGAAACAACAGGCTGAACATATGCAAAGCGGCGAAAACGATGTTGAACACCATCCAAACCGCTATCCACGCGATATTCAGAAAGATCGATTGGAATGCGTGAAACCGTATGATCTTGTTCTGGTTGTAAGGGGCCAGTACCAGGAACAGAATGCCCGTGATCAGGCCCAGCACGTAACACAGCGCGGCAGCCGCGTTATCCGACATCCCCGTGGCAGCCGGGCCGGGCTGAGGGCCCGGCGGGACATTGCCCGCGGGCGGAACGGCCGCATCCAGGGGCGCACCACATTTGGCACAAAACTTTCCTTCCACAGGGGCACCACAACTTCCGCAAAACGCCATAAACAACTTCCTCCTCGACTCTACTGTTTGAATTCGACCGCAGCAAGCATTATACATGTTCTTGGCGCGCAATAGACTCAATTTACTCCCTTTCGTTAATATCGCTCTGTACCGCAATCGGATAAACTAGCTCACAGTGGCGGTGACGGCTCGGCGCAACAGTCGATGCACCAAGTTGGCTGCACTGGTGCTGACCTGCTCCCTGCACGGGGCTTCCGAGGATTTGATGGTGGTTCGGGGCCTGACCGGACGTCCCGGGGGCAGACTGGTCTTCGCCCAGCGCACCGAGCCGAAAACGCTAAATCCTGTGATTGCCGGGGATAACGCCTCGCGAGAGGTGCTCCACCGGATGATGGCAGACTTGATCCACATCAATCGAGAATCCCAGCAGACCGAGCCGGCGCTGGCCAAGTCCTGGACCGTCTCCGCCGACGGTCTCCGCTACATTCTGGAGTTGCGGCAGGGTCTGCGTTTCTCCGATGGGCACGCCTTCGATGCCAGCGACGTGGTCTTCACGTTCCAGGTGATGATGGATGAAAAGGTCGATTCGCCCCAGCGCGATCTGCTGATTCTGGAGGGAAAACCAATCGTCGTTCGCCAGATCGACGCTTACCATGTCGCCTTTGAACTGCCGCAGCCCTATGCGGCGGCCGAACGGTTGTTCGATGGCTTCTCCATCCTGCCTCGTCACCGCCTGGAACAGGCCTATCGGGCAGGGAAGCTGGCAGAGGCCTGGAGCCTTCGAACACCACCCGCGGAAATCGCCGGTCTCGGCCCGTTCCGGTTCAAAGAGTACGTTGCCGGGCAGCGCATCGTGCTCGAGCGCAACCCGTATTACTGGAAGGCGGACAGGGCGGGGAACCGGCTGCCGTACCTGGCGGAGGTGGAATTCGTGTTCGCCGGGACCGAGGACATGCAGGTGATGCGGTTTCAGTCCGGGGAATCGGACGTAATCAGCCGTGTCAGCGCCAGGAACTACTCCGTCCTGGAAAAGGACCAGCAACGCCGCGGATACTCGCTTCAGAACCTGGGTCCCGGCCTGGAGTACAATTTCCTGTTCTTCAATCTCAACGGGCTGTCCCAGTCGTTCCTTCACCGCCGCAATTTCCGCCAGGCCGTTTCCCTGGCCATCGACCGCGAGGCCATCGTTCGCCTGGTCTACCTGGGCTTTGCGGCGCCGCTCTCGGGGCCTGTTCCCGCGGGCAACAAGACCTGGATCGACGCCAAACTCCCCCGCCCTGTGCGCTCTCTTTCGCGCGCGCGCGACTTGTTGGCGGCCGACGGGTTCTCATGGTTTCCGGACGGAGCGTTGAAGGATCCCCAAGGCCGGAGGGTAGAGTTTTCAATCGTAACCAGCTCCGGCAACCCGGAGCGGGTGCAGATGGCCACCCTCATCCAGGACGATCTGAAGCCACTGGGCATGGACGTCCACATGGTCCCGCTGGAGTTTCGCAGCCTGCTCGACCGGGTCTTGCGCACGCACGATTATGACGCCTGCCTGCTGTCGCTGGCCGAGGCCGATGCGGACCCCAACGTGGACATGAACGTCTGGCTTTCGAGCGGCGGAACGCACCTGTGGAATCCCCAGCAGAAGTCGCCCGCCACGGCGTGGGAAGCCGAGATCGATGGCTTGATGCGGCGGCAGATCGTCACCCGGACATACGCGGAGCGCAAGCCGTTGTTCGACCGCGTGCAGGAACTGCTGATGGAGAACCTGCCGCTCATCCCGCTGGTGAGCCCCAACATCCTGGTCGGGGCCAAAAAGGGGCTGGAGAACTTTCGGCCCGCGGTTCTGGAGCACTACGCGCTTTGGAATATCGAGGAGCTTTGCTGGCGCGGGACCGGCGCCGGGGCACGGAAATGAGCGCGTCCCCGGGGAGCGGCTGGCCCAATACACGCCTGGTCGAGGAGTGCCGGCGAGGAAACCAGCAGGCCTGGTACGTTCTGGTGGACCGCTACAAGAACCTCATCTATTCCATTGCCCTCCGCTACGGCGCTCCGCACCAGGATGCGGCCGACATCTTCCAGCGCGTCTGTCTGGATTTGTTCAATGAGCTCCCCCGGCTGCGCGATGCGGAAGCCTTGCAGGGCTGGCTGATTCGCGTCACCACTCACGAGTGCTACCACTGGAAACGCCGGCAGAGGTCCCGCGAGAGCGAGTGGGACGAAGACGGCATGGCAGCCCGCTCGGCAGAAGCGGCCGCCCCGCCCGCCATGGTGGCCGAGCTGGAGCGGGAACAACTGGTCCAGGATGCGATTGCGCAGCTTCCGCCGCGGTGCAGGGAGATGATCGAGCTCCTCTTTTTCGAGAGTCCTCCGTTGCCTTATGCCGACGTGGCGCAGCGGCTCCGCCTGGCTCGCGGTTCCATCGGGTTCATTCGAGGGCGGTGTCTCGAGCGGCTGAAGAAGATTCTGGAAGCGAAAGGGTTCTGATGCCCGGCCCGTCCGAGACCCCGGCCAACCTCGAGAGCCTCGTGGAGCTGTTGGCGCTCCAGCCCGACTCGCGCCGGCGCCGCCAGCTTCTTCAGGCCCGACGCGAATGGTGGAAACCCGAGACCGTGGCACGGTTCTACGACGAGGTGGTGCGGCTGGCGCGCGTGGATCTCCGGCAGGCCGAGCGACTGGCTCTAGCGGCTGCCTGGGTTTCCGCGCAGATCGACGACGAAGGCTCCCGGGCAGCCAGCCTCAGGGCCATGGGACACGTCTTCTACCTGAAACGCAAGTACCAACCGGCGCGCGAAAGCTACCAGGCGGCTCTGGCCATCTACCAGCGCCTGGGCAGGGAACTCGACGTAGGCCGCACCATCAGCGGCTCGCTTCAGACCCTGATTTACCTGGGCCGGTATGACGAAGCGTTCGCCGGCGCGGAACGGGCTCATACCATTTTCCTCAAACACGGCGACCACCTCCGCCTGGCGCGCCTGGACACCAACATGGGCAACATCCTCCACCGGCAAGACCGTTTTGAAGAGGCCTTGGAACGGTACCAGCGCGCCCGCACGACGTTTGCCCGGATCGGCGACCCCCAGGACGTGGCCATCACCTTGCAAAACATGGCCACCTGCCAGATCAGCCTGAACCAGTTCCACGAGGCGCTGGAAACGTATCACCAGGTGCGGGCCTACTCGGTGACCCATCACATGCCGTTGCTGGTGGCCCACGCCGGTTACAACATAGCCTATCTGTATTACCTGCGAGGCGAGTACACCCGCGCCATCGAGCTGTATCGCGACACGCGGGAGCACTGCCGCACGCTGGGGGACGCCTATCACCAGGGGCTGTGCGACCTGGACCAGTCGGAAATGTACCTCGAGTTGAACCTGAGCGAGGAAGGCGCGCACCTGGCCCGGCGGGCTTTCGCCACCTTCCAGCAGCTCGGGATGGGCTACGAAACGGCCAAGGCCGTGACCAATCTGGCGATCGCTTCCAGCCATCACGGCGATGCCCGGTTTGCGCTGGACCTGTTCCGTCAGGCTCGGGCCCTGTTCACCCGCGAGCAGAACCAGGCCTGGATCGCGACTATCGATTTGTACCAGGCCCTGGTGTTCTATCAGGAAGGGCGCCTGGCGGAGGCCCGCACACTTTCTGAAAGCGCGATTCAGTTCTTCGCAGCGTCCCCGCTGGCCGGAAAGGCCGCGTTGTGCCAGCTCCTGCTGGCGCGTATTCACCTGAGTTCCGGACACGGCGAGGAGGCCAAACGCGTGTGCCTGGCGGCGCTGCAGAGACTGGAGCAGGCGGAAACGCCCGCGCTGAGCTGCCAGGCATACTTCGTCCTGGGGTTGATCGAAGAGGCGCTGGGGGCGCCGGAGGCCGCTTACGAGGCGTACCTCAAGGCGCATGAACGGATGGAGAATCTCAGGAGCCATCTCACGGCGGAGGAGATGAAGATCGCTTTTCTCAAAGACAAGCTGGCGGTTTACGAATCCCTGGTGCGGATGTGCCTCGGCCGCGGGCCGCTGGCGGCCAGCCAGGAAGCCGCCTTTGCTTACATCGAACAGGCCAAGTCCCGAAGCCTGGCCGATCTCATCGCCTTCCGCGCGCACCGGTTTCCGGCTTCCCGGAGGACGCACCGCGTGCTGGTGGAGCAGGTGGAGACGCTCCGCGGAGAGCTCCATTGGTACAGCCGCACGATTCAGCTTCTCGAGGGCCAGCCCGCCGACCTCAGGGGCCCGCGCCTGGAAAAACTCCGGCGCGCGGCGCGCGATTGTGAACAGCGCCTGGTAGAAGCCCTGGCGAATCTGCGGGTGGAAGATCAGGAGTTCGCCAACCTGGAAGCCGCCGGTTCCATCGACCTGGAAACCATCCGTTCCGCTCTGCCGGAGGATGCGATGCTGGTGGAATACTATCGCGTCGGCGACACCTTCTACGTGTGCCTGCTCTCCCGCGGAGCCTTGAAGATTTTCGAGCTGGGACCGGTATCGGCGCTGCGCCGCGTCCTCCAGTTGCTGCGCTTCCAACTGTCGAAGTTCCGTCTTGGGCCGGAATACGTGCGCACATTCCATCGGCAACTGCTGGCCGCAGCCGACGAGCACCTGCGCGAGTTCTACCGGCAGTTGATCGCTCCCATCGAGCATCACCTCAAGGCGGCCCATCTCATCGTCGCCCCACATGGCTTCCTGCACTACCTGCCGTTCCATGCGCTGTTCGATGGAGAGCGCTACCTGGGCGACCGCTTTTCGATTTCCTACACCCCCAGCGCCAGCGTCTACCACCTGTGTTCGACCAAGAACGCGCCGCCGCCGGAGGGTGCCCTGGTCCTGGGGGTTCCGGATCCCTCCGCGCCGTATATTCTGGACGAGGTCAAGGCGGTCTCTTCCGTGCTTTCGAACGCGGAAGTATTCACCGGCGCCGAAGCCACCCTGGAAGTGCTGCGCGAGAAAGGTGCGCACTGCCGGTTGGTCCACATCGCCACCCACGGCTGGTTCCGCCAGGATAATCCCATGTTCTCCTCCATCAGCCTGGGGAACTCGCAACTGAGCCTGTTCGACCTCTACCAGCTCGACCTTCCTTCGGAACTGGTGACGCTGAGCGGTTGTGGAACCGGTCTGAACGTGGTAGTGGGGGGCGACGAGCTGTTAGGTCTGGTGCGCGGATTACTGTACGCGGGTGCTCAGGGAGTGCTGGTGACGCTTTGGGATGTCAACGACCAGAGCACCGCCGAGTTCATGAAGCTGTTTTACGAGCATCTCAAGACCAACCCCAACAAGGCCCAGGCGGTACAGCACGCCACGGCCGAGATCCGCAAGAAATACGCCCACCCATTCTATTGGGCGCCTTTTGTGCTGGTGGGGAAATACGCGTAACCGAGCTGCTCTGGCCCCGCATCCGCCGTTGACTCGCTGGCTTTGCCGGTCACTTGGATCTCTCCTTTGCCTCGTGATAGTCCATCTCAGTATTGACTTCCCAAAGGCCGGTCTTGTCCGTCTTACCCGCGATGATATCGTCCACCGCCATCATGGCGGTCAGCATGGAGTGGTCCTGGTTATTGTAGCGATGCATGCCATTGCGGCCCATCAGGAACAGGTTGGTGTACCGGTCGACATGCCGCCGGATCTCGGCGAACCGGTCGTAGGTGCCGAAATACGCGGGATAGGTCTTTTCCATCCGCAGAACCGTCGAGTCGAGCACCTCGGTGGCGTCGATGATTCCGATCTTGCTGAGTTCCTGGGTCGCGAAGGCGACCATGCGGTCGTCGGAGAGGCTCCAGATCTCGTCCGACTGGTTGCAGAAATACTCCAGGCCCAACCAGACATTCGCCGGGTCGGCCACCATAAACGGACTCCAGTTGTTGAAGACCTGGAGCCTGCCGAGCAGCACGTCGGGTTCCTGGATATAAATCCAGTTGTCGCTGATCAGCTTCCTCCCCTGCGGCGTGTCGTCATGGATTCGGAGCGAGCGAACCAGGAGGCCGACCGTTATGAAGTCTCTGTAAACCAGGCCGTCCGACACTTCCAACACATTTTGGGGAGGCGCGACGTCGAACGACCTCATAAGTTCCTGTACTGGGGCGCTGGAGAAGAAGTAGTCACCATGGAAGGTCTCCGTGCGTCCTGTTGCGGAATCGGTGGCCAGCAGCGCCAGCACCCGCCAACCCTCGGTGAGAATCCGCTCAAACCGGTAGCCGGTACGAATCTCCCCGCCCATCTCTTTGATGCGGCGCGCGACCTCGTCCCACATTTGTCCAGGGCCGAACTTGGGGTACAGAAACTGTTCGATCAGCGAGGTCTCGGTACCTTTCTGCCCGATGTCGCTGCGACTACCCTTCAACACCTTCCTCAACGCGTGAATCAGCGTTGACCAAACTGAGAGGCCCTTGATGCGCTGGGCGCCCCATTCGGCGCCGATGCGATTGCACGGCACGCCCCAGACCTTCTCGGTGTAAGACTTGAAAAATGTACCATACAGTTCCCTTCCAAAGCGGTTGATGAAGAACTGCTCCAAAGTCTCCTCCGGTTTGAGAGGGAACAGCGCGCTCTGGATGTAGCTCATCCCGATCTTGAAGGTCCGCCACAAGCCAAGCTTTAGGAGTGTGTCTTTACTGAGCGAGATCGGGTAATCAAAGAAACGGCGCAAATAATAAATGCGGGACTTACGGGACCGCAGCAGCATCACACGATCCGCGGTGGCCGGGTCCGCCGAGCCACTTTCGGACCCTTGCAGGGGAAGCATCCGCAGCCACCACTCCATAACACGGTCGGACTTTGAAAAGAACCGATGACCACCAATGTCGATCCGGTTGCCTTTGTAGTTCACCGTGCGGGAGATTCCACCCATGCAGTCGCTCTTCTCAAGGACGATCGGTTTGATCCGGGTCCGAGTGAGCAACTCATAGGCGGCCGTTAATCCGGCGGGACCTGCTCCGACGATGATTGCCGTTTCCTGATTCACGCAGTTCAGTAGTCAGTGGGATTCAGAATCATAACACATGCCGGGATTCTGTTCCCGGTTCGGGAAATCGGTGGGGGCCGGACACATTGCCGCTTCGGCCCGAAGGGGCATGAATCACGTGCTGATGGGGAAATACCTATAGGGCGGCTCCGGTAACTCAGCCGAGGAAGCCCAGCTTGCGGGTGGCGAAATTCGCCAGGTTGGGAAACACCGAGTTCATGGCGCTATCGGGAATCCCGAACCACGAGCACAGCGTCGCCCCGTATTGATCGATGGACGTGGTGGGAATCCAGCGGCCGCGGGTGTCGGTGTCATCCGGGCCGCCGAGTTCGAACGTCGGGAACGTTCCGTAGATCTGCCCCCCTAGCACGGCCCCGCCGAGCACTAAGTGATGTCCGCCCCAAGCGTGGTCGCTGCCATCCCCGGAGGTGGGTTGAAAGGTGCGGTTGAAGTCCGATTCCGTAAACGTAGTGACGTTCTGCGCCATGCCGAGTTCCTCGGTGGCGTCGTAGAACGCCGCGAGAGCCTGGCTCAGTTGTGGATACAGGGAGTTCAGCGTAGGCAACTCGCCGGTGTGGGTATCGAAGCTGCCGATCGAGCAGAAGAAGACCTGGCGCCGCATCCCGAGATCGGACTGCACCTGAATGATCTGCGCCACCTGCTGAAGCTGCTGGCCCAGGGTGGTGGCGGGGAAGCGGGTTGTGAGCGGCGCGGCTCTGCCGAGCGCGGCGGCCAGCGCCTTGGCGTCGGCGATGCTCATCGACATGGTAGAGTTGGCCGCTTGCGCCAGCGATACGCCGCTGTTCAGAGTCAGTAGATTGGTGAGCGCGTTCAGCCGGGCCTGGGAAGCGGCCGAGCTATTGAAACCGGCGAGTTCCAGTGACTGGCCGGGCGAAATCGCCAGCAATTGCGTCTTCGCACCGGAACCTTCCAGCGCATTTCCAGCCACCGAAACAAAGGTTGGGAAGGTGGAGGAGTTGATCCCCTGCGCCGCGACATAATCGGCTACCCGGCCACCCCAACCGGTGGGGCTGTTGCCTTGCGCGATTGAGCTTTGCCATTGCTGCTGCTGATCCGCGTGCGAAAAGAGATTCAAGGGGATGGGCGCCTGCGCCGCCTGATACTGGGCGCGAGTCAGCGGCTGAATCAGGGAACCGACGTTGGCGACCACCGCCAGTTCCTTACTCGAAAACATGCTGGCGACTTCCTCCAGGACCGAGAAGAAAGCGTACGGCGCGCCCGACGCGCTTTCGACCTGAGTCAACGACGCGCTGGGAATGACGAGGCTGCCGCGCGCCGTTAGATAAGCCTTGTAGCTCAAGTCATCCATGGGGACGATGGTATTATTCGAGTCGTTGCCGCCGTAAAGGAAAACGCAGACCAAAGCGCGATAATCCGATCCCGTCTGGGCCAGCGCGGGGATTTCGGCGAAGCGCCGCAAGACCATCGTTCCCAGCGAAGCCGCTCCAATGCGAATGAAATTTCGTCGTGAAAACATGCATTTCTCCTACTGACCGATCTGGTACTCACTCGAAGTCAGCACGACATAGAGGGCGGCCTGCGCTTGCGCCTTGGCCCCCGTGGCCGCGCTGGCCGCGCTTATTGCGGCCTCCCGCAGATCGTTTGATATGGCGTCATGCAGGAACACATAACTGATGTAATCCACCATTGAACTTACATCGCTTCCGCTCGGCAGAAACGGCGTGAGATCGATAGTCGTACTCTTATCCAAGGTTCCGTATAAGATGGTGTTGACTACGTCCGCGCGATTGGCGGCGGTCTGCTCGGAGTAGATTTGAAATTCGGGGGCGGACTCGCCACTCTCAAGCATGTACAAGGGCGAAAAGTAACTGAACACAGTTGGCGGATAGAACAGGTCTTCACCCAAATTAGTGGCGTACTTGTAGACGGCGTTGGAGGATCCCAGCGTAGCGTTCAAACCTCGCAGAAGATTGGCCATGAACAGAACTGGCTCGCGCATGTGGCCGAAGTTCGAATTGGGAGCCGCGCCCGGATCGTCGCCGGCGCGCGCTTCGGGATCGGTTAGAATAGCGGCGATCACCGATTTCATGTCGCCGCGGGCGCCGGACCCGTTATCCAGGAACACATTGGAGACACGCTCAATGTACGCCGGGCTGGGATTGCTGGTCACCAGGTGCTGAATCAGTTGCTTGCACACGAACGGGGCCATGGTGTTCTGCGCCATCAGCGCGTCCAGCACCGAATCGAGATCCTGCTCAGCCGTCTGCCCGGCGGGGATGGTCACGCCTCCAATGATGGTCTTGGAGGTAGTGTCGTGATTGGCTTCCACCGCGAACATCTGGCCGATGTAGTAAGCCGGATTATTGGATTTGGCGTTGGCGCCGGGCGCGGTGGGATAGGTCCATCCGGTGAATGCTCTGGCGGTATTGGTCACCGCGCTCTGGTTATAGGTGGGTACCGGGTTGTGGTTGGAATCCAACACCGCGCTTCCGTCGGGATTGAGCTGGGTCAAACCGACCGTGAATAACTGCATGAACTCGCGGGCGTAGTTCTCATTGGCGGACGTGCCTTTAGCCGTGTTGCCCTTGTTATTGTTAGCCATGTTTAGGTAGTTTCCCATGGCCGGGCTGAGAGTGAGCGCCTTCATGATGTCGCGGTAGTTGCCGAAGGCGTTGTCTCGAAACAGACGCCAATACGGCGGGAACGCGTAGGCGTCTTTGGTGGAAACGGCCGAAACCACCCACATTTGCGATAGAGCGAAGGCGACTCGTTGGCGGAGTTGATCCTGGCCGGTGGCTGCGTTTTGAAAGAACGCGGCCTGGATGGGCGTGAGGTCGCGGTTAGGATCTCCGTCTGAGCCGAGCACCGGCTGGTCCGGCAAGTCTGATGTATTGAGGGAGAATTGCTGGTTCAGCCAGTTGGCGATTCCGGCTTGCTCCAATTGCGTGATCGCGGCTGGCGTGGGGCCCCAGGCCGCCTGATCGAGGAATCGGGCGGCGGCCCGGTCGGTGACGGCGGGCGTTTGCGCCGCCGAGAGCATGACGGCCAGCACGAATAGAACGGGAAGTTTCATGAAACCCTCCAGAACCTGATGCATGAGGTAACACGGCGGCCGCGCGAAAGTATCGGGGAATTATGTGAAGAAATGGTACGGATCACTCATCGCGAAGCGCGCGAGCCGAGTCGATGCGGGAAGCCTGGAGCGCGGGACAGCCGCAACCGAGGAAGCCTACGGCGAGAATGAATGAGGCGGCTGCGGCCAGCACCAAGGGATCGTGAGCAGTGACGCCGTAGAGGAAGGTGTTCAACAGACGGCCGGACGCCCAGCCGGCGGCCAGGCCAACAGCGAGACCCAGGAGCGGGGCGCCGAGTCCCTGCCTTTCGACCAGCCAGAAAACGTCCAGCGCTTTGGCTCCCAGCGCCATGCGGACGCCGAATTCCGCGGTTCGCGATCGGACCCCCTGGGCGGTGACGCCATAGACGCCGATAGCTGCCAGCGCTACCGCGACGGCGGCAAACAGCGCCAGCAGCACAGCCTGAAAGCGCGGCTTGGCGACGCTGTCGTCCAGGATGCGATCCATGGTGGAAACCTTGGCTAACGCCAGACCGGAATCGAGCGCGCGCAACTGGGAGCGGGCGGCGGCCGCGATTTCCGCCGGCGGGACGGCAGCGCGGACGACTACATCCAGGAAAACACCTGGCAGGGCGGCAAACGGCATGTAGATCTCCGGCTCGGCCGGCAAGTCGAGGCGCAGATTGTGCAAGTCGCGAACCACGCCCACAATGGTTGCGGCTCTCGGCCCAAAGCGGATGGCTGTTCCCGTGGCGGCGGCACTCTTTAAAAAGTGGCGGACAAAACTTTCGTTCACCACCACGACGTCGTGCCGGCCGTCGTCCGCGGCTGTCAGCGGACGCCCTTCCCTCATGCGGAGGCCCATGGCGCCAAAGTAGTCCCCGGCCACGGCCCGGCCGCCCGCCAGATGCTCTTCCGGCTGGCTGGCCACGTCAAAACGCACGCTCTGTAAAACGTTGAACGCCAGCGGCAGCGAGTTGGTCACGGCCGCCTGTTCCACTCCGGGGATGGTTTTCAATCGCTCGACCCACGCCTGAGCGAAGCGTGCGTAGTCGTCCGCGGTACGGTAGCGAGCCTCGGGCAGTACGACCTGCGCCGTGAACAGCCGGGCGTGCTCGAATCCCAGATCGATCGAACGGAGGGCGGCGAAACTCCGCAGCAGCAGCCCGGCGGCAATCAGCACCGTTACCGTCACGGCGACCTGGATCGAAATCAAGGCGTCTCTCCGGCGCCGCGCGCCGCGCCCCATCCACGCTCTGCCCACCCGCAGGCCATCATCGTGCCGCCCGCGTGTGGCGACGAGGGCGGGAAGAATCCCGAAGAAAGCTGCGCTGAGAGCGGCCAGGATCAGCGCAAAGACGAGCACTGCGCCGCCTTCGCCACCTTCCCCCACGCGCGGCAGCGTGCCGGGATAGAGGGCGACCATGCTTCGCAAGAGCGCCCATGCGGCGGCCAAGCCCAGCAGTGCTCCCGCCAGCGCCAGCGCCAGAGCTTCCGTGAGAAGCTGGCGAACCAGTCTGGCACGGCCGGCTCCCAGCGCGGAACGGATGGCAAGTTCCTGCCGTCGGCCAATGGCCTGCGCCAGCAGAAGATTGGCAACGTTGGTGCAGGCAATCAGCAAGATGCAGAAAGTCGCCGCAAACATGGTCAGCAGCGCGGGCCGCACGGCGAATCCGATCTCATCCTGAAGATGTGTGATGTTGACGCCCTGCTCTTCGGGCGGCTTGTTTTGTTGGCGCGCGGCCTCTCGCGCCAGCGCCTCCAGCTCGGATCGAGCGGAAGCCACGCCGATTCCGCTTTTCAACCGGCCCATGACAAACCCGGACGACATCTTGAGTGGACCCTCGAAAACCTTCGAGATGGGCAGGTAAACGCTGGGCTGATAGGAACTGGAGGTAACGAGGTCGCGAAAATCGGCGGGCAACACGCCAATGACCTGGCAGAGGCGCCCATCGATGAGAATATTCCTTCCCACCAGGCTGGGATCGCCGCCGAATCGCGTGCGCCAGTATCCGTAGCTGAGCATGACGACATCGTCGGCGCCCGGTCGAACCTCCGCCACCGTAAACGTGCGGCCGAACTGCGCGCGCACTCCCAAGGTAGGGAAGAAGTCGGCGGAAACCAACCCGGCCGGGGTGCGGTCCGGATCGCCACCGCTTCCCACGGTGGCTCGCCAGGGCCGGTAGGAAGCGATGCCGTCGAAGCTGTGGCAGCGCGTGCGCCAAAACTCGATGGTCAATCCATCCGGGAGCTGGCGGTCGCGGGGGGTGAAGCCGCCGGCCGCCTGAGTGACGCGCCACACTTGGACCAGGCGGGCCGCGTCGGGATAAGGAAGCGGTTTCAGCAGGGCACTCCACACGACCTGGAACAGCGCGATGTTCATCCCCGTCCCCAGCGCCATGGTCAGGAGGACCGCGGCCGCGACCATGGGGCGCTTGCACCAGAGGCGAAAGCTCCATCGCACGTCCCGGCGAAGCTGGTCAAGGCGCCGCACGTCTCAATCTTACCGAAACGAAGCTGGCCGGAGTGTCGCGCGTCGCGGAAAGCGCCACTGTCGCAAAAAGCGGCGAACCGAATCGTGGGCGCGTGTCGGCGCACCTGGCACAACTCCTTGTGTTACTGCCCGTTGGCTGTGCCGCGGAGGCGGGACGGCTTTGGAAACCGGCATGCACGTGCGAAGCCCGAATCGGATGAACGCGGCAATCACGGACGAAGAAGCAATCGGGCGCGTCAGGAGGGGCGAGACCTCATCATATGAGGTTCTCGCGACGCGCTATCACCCGCGCCTGTATCGGCTGGCACAGAAATTTTTGCGCAGCCAAGCCGATGCGGAAGACGCCGTGCAAGGAGCGCACCTGCTGGCTCTCAGACATATCGACCAGTATGAGGGTCGCTCCAGCTATCTCACTTGGATTAGCTCCATCACAGTTAATGAGGCGCTCAGCCAGATGCGCCGAAAGAAAGGAGTTGTCGAGGACAGCGAAGAACAGATCGGCTCAATCCGGTCGCCGATGCGCGACCCGGAGCAGCAGGCCATCGACCGGGACTTCGATGGCATACTGGAGGCTGCCTTGGAACGCCTGCCACCGGCGTATGGCGAGGTATTTCGCCTGCGCGAGATGGAAACTCTGAGCACGGCCGAAACGGGGGATCGGCTGGGCTTGACGGAGGCATGCGTGAAGACTCGGCTGGTTCGGGCAAAAGGTCTGCTGCGGAAGAGGCTTACGCGGACCTTCAGGAGCGCGGAGTTGCCACCCTACGCGCGCAACCCCGGGACGGCGAACCCGGGAACCGAACCAGCCGAGCGCCGGGTCAACTGAGATTGCGGCGCGCCGATATCAGCCAGGGACGTCTGTGGCCCACGCGGCGAGGCGCACTCCTCGCCGCATTACCACGCCGGGACCGGTGCGTTGGCCTGCAACACGCACCGGTCCGTTCTGGGAGGGCCTGAATTAAGGTCTGGCGGCCTTGATTTCCACAGTTGGTTCGGGCGAAAAGTCTGCCGCGGAGGAGGCTTAGGCAGACGTTCAGGAGCGCGGAGCTGCTATGCCACGCGCGCAACCCCGGGTCGACGAACCCGGGGGCCGAACCAGCCGAATGCCGCGTCAACTGAAACCGCGACGAGCCGATACTGCCCTAGGATGTCTGGGCACGCGGCGGGCTGCGGGCTGCGGCACCGCACCATCCTGGAGATTGCAGTGGTACAAAGCTATGATCGTACGGAGAGCCGGGATTGGATTCAGATACAGCCATCGGCGGACCGCACGACCAGTTCCCTTCCACCCAGCGTTGGCTGTTGGATGCCGCCGCGGCCGGGTTGCCGAACGAGGCTTTGGAGCGCATCGCCGCATTGTATTGGAAGCCTGTCTATCGCTTCATCCGCCTCAAATTCCGCAAGGACAGCGAAGACGCCAAGGATTTGACGCAGGGCTTCTTCGCCAGCGCGCTGGAGCGTGAATTCTTCGCGCGCTTCGACCCCGCAAAGGCCTCTTTCCGGACGTATCTCCGGATGGCCGTAGAACGGTTCGCCGCCAACGCGCACGCCGCCGAGAACCGGCAGAAACGGGGCGGAGGCGTGGAGTTCGAGCCAATCGGCGAAGAGGTGGCCGCGACGAACTCACCGGAGGCGACCTTCGATCGCGAATGGCAGCGCCAGCTCTTCGGCCTGGCCCTGGATGACCTGCGCGCATTCTGCGACAGCGCGGGCAAGCGCCTCCAATGGCTCATCTTCGAAGCCTACGACCTGGAGGCGGGCGATCGCTCTTCCTACGCCGCGCTGGCCCAGCGGTACGGCATCGCGGAGACTTCGGTCACCAACTACCTCGCCTGGGCGCGCCGGACGCTGCGCGGGTTTGTGATGGAACGGATGCGCGGCGTGACGTCGGGCGAACGCGAACTGCGCGAGGAGATGCGCCGCGTATGGATCTGAGCGATTCCGTCCTGGACCATCTGCGCGTGGTGGTGGCGCTGCCCGACCTCACCGGGACGCGCTACGAACTGGAAGGCGAGATCGGCCGGGGCGGGATGGGTGTGGTCTACCGCGCGCGCGACCGCCAGCTCGACCGGCACGTGGCTCTCAAGGTGCTGGACTCGGCGCTGGCAGGCGAGGCGCCGCTCATCGCGCGGCTGGAACATCCCGCCATCGTGCCCATCTACGAGGCAGGTACGCTGCCCGATGGACGCGCGTTCTACGCCATGAAGCTGGTGGCAGGCACGCGGCTCGACCGGTACGTGGCGGAATCGCTTTCGCTGGCGGAGCGTTTGCGGGTGGTCCGCCGGGTAGGAGAGGCCCTGGCGTTGGCCCACTCGCGCGGAGCGATCCATCGCGACCTCAAGCCGCAGAACGTGATGGTAGGCGAATTCGGGGAAGTCTACGTCATGGATTGGGGCGTGGAGGCGGTTGCCGGCACACCCGCCTTTCGCGCGCCCGAGCCGAGTCTGGACGAGCGTTCCGATATCTACGCGCTGGGAGCGTTGCTCGAATTCGTGTTGCCCGCTCCACCGCCGCCCGCCCTTGGCGCCATAGCCCGCAAGGCCATGAACGCGGATCGAGGCGCACGGTATCCGGACGTGACCGCTCTGCTGGCCGATATCGAACGCTTCCGGGAAGGGCTGGCGGTGGAGGCCTGGCGAGAACCGCCGCTGCACAAGGTGCGCCGCTTCTGGTCGCGCAATGCCCTTCTATTGTGGCTGCTGACGGCCTACGCCGCAGTGAAGTTTCTGCTATTTTTTTGGGGACGCCGCTAAAGGAACTCGCGCTTTTGCGGAATTCCATAGTGGGAGGAATAGACGATGAACAAGATTCTGGTGGGTTTGCTGGCCGGCCTGATCCTGGGAGCTATCGACGGCGCCACGGCGTGGTTCTACCCGGAGACGCGTCCCGTGATTGGGGGCATTCTGGTGGGCTCGTCCTTCAAGGGCATGCTGGTAGGCCTCGCCAGCGGGTGGTTTGCCCGCAAAGTGCAATCCACGAAATGGGGGATTGTGGTGGGCGCGGCGCTGGGGCTGCTGTTCGCGTTTGGTTTCATCACAGGCGCGATTATCGGTTTCTCGACACAACGCGCCGGCACGCCCCGCTGCGCGTCGTAGGGTCGCGAGGCCGGAGGCTCAACCGAGGGTCGCCGATCAACCTCCGGCGGCCTTGATTTCCTCGGGATCGTACTCCTCGATCAGGCGGTACAGGGTGGCCCGGTGCAGCCCGAGAATGCGCGCGGCTTCGGCCTTGTTGCCGTGGACCGCGGCCAGCACCCGCAGCGCATGCCGCTTGTGCACTTCGGCCATGGGCAGCAGGCCCTCGTCGCCGGTGGTGGCGTGGCACGCGGGGGCTGTCAAATGTTCCGGCAGGTCGGGCATGTCGATGGTATCGCTTTCGCACATCATGCAGGCGTGGGCGAGGACGTTTTCCAGTTCGCGCACGTTCCCCGGCCAGGAGTACCGCGCGAACAGAATCTGGACTCGCGGGGCGATGGCGCGGATCGGTTTCCCGTACTCGGCGGCCATGCGTTCGATAAAGTGGCGTTCGAGCAGCGGCAAATCCTCTTTGCGCTCGGCCAATCGCGGCAGTTTGAGCTCGACCATCGATAGCCGGTAAAACAGGTCTTCTCGAAACTCCTTCTTGTCGATCATCTCGCGCAGATCGCGGTTGGTGGCGGCCACCACCCGGACATCGGTTTTCCGCGGGGCAGGAGAACCGACGCGCTGGAACTCCCGGGTTTCGAGCACACGCAGCAGCTTGGTCTGGGTAGCCAGCGGGAGGTCGCCAATCTCGTCCAGGAACACCGTGCCGCCGGCGGCGTATTCGAACAGCCCCATCTTGTCCTGAGTGGCGCCGGTGAAAGCGCCTTTCACGTGTCCGAAGAGCTCGCTTTCAAAGAGGGTTTCGACAATCGCGGAGGAGTTGCAGACGGCGAACCGCGCGGAGGCGGCGGGACCCAGCCGGTGAAGCGCCCTGGCCACCAGCTCCTTGCCGGTGCCGGTGGCGCCGGTCACCAAGGCCGTCTTGAAGTGGGGCGCCGCGCGGCGAATCCGGGCGAAAACCTCCAGCATCAGCGGGCTGCGGCCCACCATGCCCTCGAACCGGCAGGTTTTCAACAGCTCACCGTCCAATTGCAGGGCGCGCTGGCGCTGGCGATGTTCGGCGATCAGAAGTCCCACGCGGTCGCGCAGGCGGGCGATGGAAAGCGGCTTGGTCAGATAGTCGCTGGCTCCCTTGCGAATGGCTTCCACGGCGGATTCGGCGGAGTAGTGCCCGGTGATGAGGATCACTTCCGTGGTGGGTGCGGCGGCGAGAATCCGCTCCAGAACGCCGATGCCGTCCATGCCTGGCATCACCAGGTCCAGAAGCACGATTTCGGGGCGCCGCTGGAGCGCCAGCTCCAATCCCGTGGCGGGGTTGATGGTCGTCAGGATGGTCAGATCGTCGCGCGAAAGAGCGTCCCGGATCAACTCCAGGCTCTTGGGGTCGTCGTCGATCGCCAGCAGCGTTACGCCCGGTCTATCGGCGTCGCTCATGGGCTTTCTCCTTTTCGGGATGAGCGCAGCAGCTCATCTACGTGTTTTCGCAGCTTCGCAACGTCGATGGGCTTAGTGATGCATTCGTCGAAGCCGGCTGTCACAATGCGGTCGCGATCCCGTTGCATGGCTTTGGCCGTCACCGCCATCACCGGTATGCGTGAAAACCGGGGATTGTTCCTGATCTCAGCCAGCGCGGCGAAACCGTCCTTGACTGGCATCTCGAGATCGAGGAGAACGAGGTCGGGGCTGGCCGCTTCGAGACGCTCGAGAACTTCCTGGCCATTGCCGGCCTCGACAACGCGCCAATCGGCGCTTTCGAAAACGTCGCGAACCAACTCGCGGCTCAATCGATTGTCGTCGGCAACCAGGAGCGTCCGCATGGTCATATCTCCGCCTGGGCCACGGCCGCGGGCTCGAGGCTGCCCGGACCCAGCGAGAAAAAGAAGCAACTTCCCCGGCCCGGAGTGCTTTCGGCCCAAATCGTCCCACCGTGCAGCTTCACCAGCCGTTTGGTGATGGCCAGCCCCAGCCCGGTTCCTTCCTGGACCGCTCCAGGCGGGGCGTCCACCTGGTGAAACTCGTCGAAAATGGCTTCGATCTCGGCGCTGGGAATACCGATTCCGGTGTCCCCGACACAAAAGCAGGCGGTGTCCTCGCGCCTCGATTCGACAATCCAGACGCGGCCGTTTTCGGGCGTGAACTTCACGGCATTGCTCAACAGGTTGTAGAGGATCTGCTTGAAGCGCGTCCGGTCTGCGTTGATGTTGGCGCCGAGCGGGAGTTGATTCTCGATGGCGATGTTCTTGATCTTCGCCAGCGGCGTAATGACGGAGAGCACCTCTTCCAGGGCGCCGGCGGGGTGGAAGGCTTCGCGGTTCAGGTCGATGCGGCCGGCTTCGATCTTGGAGAGGTCCAGAAGATCGTTGACCATGTGCAGCAGGTGCCGGGCGCCCTCCTGAATGTTGGCCACAAAACGCTTGTAGGTGGGAGGCAGCGGACCGGCGGCCTCTTCGCCCAGGAGGTCGGAATAGCCCACGATGGCGTTCAGCGGAGTGCGCAGTTCGTGGCTCATGCGCGCCAGGAACTCGGTCTTCATGCGATTGGCGCGCTCCACCTCCTGGTTGCGGATTTCGAGCTCGCTGGCCACGCGTTCCAGTTGGGTGGTGCGTTCGGCCACGCGGCGCTCGAGGTTCTCGTTCAAGGACCGCAGATCCTCTTCCGCGTGGTGGCGCCGCGCCTCGCGGTCCATGCTCTCGAGCGCGAAGGAGATCTCCGAAGCCGCTTCGCTCAGCGCGGCCACGATCTCCTCATCGAAGAACCCGGGCTCCCCAGCATAGACCGTAAACACCCCTACCACCGAGTCCCCAAACTGAATGGGAAACGCGGCCGAGGAACGATAGCCGCGCGCCAGGGCGTCGTCGCGCCACGGCGGGAGATGCGGATCGCTGGCGATATCGGAGCACACGAAATGGCGGCGCTCGCGCAAGGCTCGCCCGGTGGGGCCTCTTCCTTCAGGGGTGTCAGTGGTGGCGATGTGAATTCGCCCCAGGTAGCCGTCCTCGAACCCGGCGAAGGCCGCCGGTTCCACAGCCCCGGTCCCCGGATTGACCGTCCCCACCCAGGCCATGCGGAAGAGCCCGTCTTCGACCGCGATCCGGCAAACCGCCCGAAACAGATCATCCCGCTCGCGGATGCGTGAAATCGACTGGCTGGTACGGCTGAGCACGGCGTAGAGCCGGTTCAATTGCAGCACCTTCCGCTCCGACTGGCGCCGCCTGACAATCTCCCGGTCCAGATTCAGGTACACGAAAAGCAGGATGCCGAAGCTCAGTACGGAACCCACCACCAGGGTGAGGATGGACCGTTCCGAACCGCGCCGCGCCGCTGTGGTCCGGTCACGCAAGATATGGTCTTCCTCGTTTTCCATGGCGTTCACGCGATCGCGAATCTCGTCTCGGAGCACGTGTCCCCTTCCCGTAAGGAAGAGTTGCACACCGGCCTGTTCCCCGCTATTGCGGCGCAGCTCGATCATGCGGTGGTGGAAAGCGAGTTTCTCCGCAACGAGCCGCTTCAGTGAGTCGAGTTGTTGCTGCTGGTTAGGGCTATCGCTCAGCAGGGTCCGCAGCCGGGCGAAGGTGGCGTCAACTTGCGTGGTGAGATAATACGGATCTTGAAAATACTTCTCCCCGGCTATCACGAATCCGCGCGCCGCGCTCTCCGCTTCGAAGACCTCGACGAGCAACTCGTCGAGCCCACTGATGACCTCCTGGCCGCGGAAGATGGCGTCCTCGTTTTCGACCAGGCTCCGGTTGCTCTGGTAGGAAAGCACCCCGATCAGAACCAGGATGGCCAGCGCCAATGCAAAGCCGCCCCGGGTTGGAGATGGAAGGGCCATTCTTATGGAAGCCTCAAATGACCGGACTTTCATATCTTAATACACCATTTAAAGTCGCAAAAGTATACATCTCGTTACAATTCTGTCCACGTCCTTGGACCTCCGAAGTTGTTCGGCTGGCCCTTTCGGGTGGCCATCCAGTTGCAGCAGTCCAATGGGTAGCACCATGCAGCCAGGAGTAGCGGCGCAAAATGCAACAGTCGCGGTCCTCGATTCACACCGGCAGGTGGAAGAGAGCGTCCAACGACTCCACCAGTCGGGCTTCGACCTGAGCAAACTCTCGGTGGTGGCAAAAGATCGTCACCCGGAAGAGCAAGTCGTCGGCCATTATGGTGCGAATGGACAAGCCAGGTATTGGGGTGAATTCGGACCGTTTTGGACCGGTATGTGGGCGTCGTTATCCGGATGGGCATGTTTTGTCATCCCCGACGCGGGACCGATCCTGGTGGCTGGACCGCTGGGCGGTTGGATTGTGGCGGCGCTTGAAAACGAGGCGGTGTTCGGCGGCCTAAGTGCGCTGGGAGCGGCGCTCTACGGTCTGGGGATTCCGAAAGACGCAGTGGTGCGATACGAAGCCGCCGTCCGAATGGACAAATCCCTGCTAATCGCTCACGGCACCGTGGACGAGGTGGGGAAGGCCAGGGAGATCCTGAATGCTGCAGTTCCTTCCCTGGACTGACCAGAACTTGCTTTAAGAAGCACTGGGCGGTTTTCGGCGCACCCAGTCCAGAGGCTTCCGGCGGCTGGATACCAGTAGTTTTCATCGATAGTCTCTCCCCAAAAAAGGCCCGCTCCCTATATCTAACAGCCAGCCACTATACCCTCTAGTATCAGAGAATAAGCTCATGCCGCCGAACCTGGACAGAAATCGGATCGGAGGGGTTAGAGGTTAGAGGAAGGATATGAAACATTACGGGATTGGCCAGTGGGTGGATTTCGCGCGAGGATTGACGCCGGAACAAGAGGGGAACACGATGCGGGAGCACCTCGCAACTGGTTGCCCTGATTGCCGAGAGGTTCTCGGCTTTTGCGACAAATTGGCCCGTGTTTGTCTTACTCTGGCGCCGCGGCGGGCGCCAGAGGCCGCCGTGCGCAATGCGCGGGCGATTTTTCCGGTCCGTCTGCCGGACCGTCCCAAGCGAGCCGTTCGCATTCCCATCGAGGTGATCTATGACAGCTTCCTGGTTCCGGCGCCGGCGGGGATGCGCGCCAGTTGGCAGGTAGGCTGGCAGGGGCTCTACCGGGCCGGCGAATGCTCGCTGGATCTGAGAATCGAGCCGGAGTTGCAGTCGTCCCGGGCAGCGGTGATCGGCCAGATCTCCAATCATACGGTTCCGGAAACCGAGATGGCGAACATTCCAATCTGCCTCAGATCGGGAAAGCAGGTTGTAGCGGAAACGGTCAGTAACCGGTTTGGCGAGTTTCAGATGGAGTACGAGCAACAGGGCCGGCTACAGCTTTGCGTATACCTGGATGGCGGCGCCAGGCGAATTGAGGTGCCTCTCAAGAGACTTGTAGCCGACAAGCCCGCGGGAAGGGATCGCCTGAACATGGAAACGGAGTCAGGGAAGAGGTGCCCAGGAGTGGACAATCAGTAGCCGAAACAGGGGAGCCGAAATGGAAACGAATATTCGCAGGTTGGCGCGGGCCGGTTTCTTGATTGTGGCATTCCTGTTGCGAGCCTCCGCACAGGATCGCTACCTGATTCGCGCGCCCATCTCAGAGATCGGCAACATTGCCGCCCGTCATCATCTCACCATCATTCGCTCGTTTGAAGGCTCGGCCCGGAATCTTCATTTGGTAACTGCGCCCGCCGGGGAGGATGTCCAGCGCACCATGCAGGGCCTTCAGGCGGACGCCTTAGTCCAGGGAGTGGAACCAGACTTCCCAATCAGCCTTCCCGAAATGTCCGCAGGGGTGCCGCTTCGCCAGATGGGGCTCCCCGCCCCCGCCCCTCTTTCCGACCACACGCTGGTCAAGTACTACGGAACATCCGCCTGGGATGCCTACGTCAACCAGCCCGCGGCCTTCGTCATCAACGTGGCTCAGGCCCACGCGTTCGCCACCGGCTCGGGCACGGTCGCGTTTCTCGACACCGGAGTGGATTTCGGCCAGCCTGTGCTGGGAAACTCCCTGGTGGAGGGATATGACTTCACGCGCGACATTCCCGGCGGCTCCGAGATGGCGGACCTCGATCAGTCCACCGACTCCATCCTGGACCAATCTACGGACTCGATTCTGGACCAATCCACCGACTCCATCCTGGACCAGTCCACCGACTCCATCCTGGACCAGATGGTGGCGTTCATCCTGAATCAATCGACGACTGCCATCCTGGACCAATCCACCGATTCCATCCTGGATCAGAATCTATCCCAGCTCCCCTCGGCGTTCGGCCACGGAACCATGGTCGCGGGGCTGATCCACCTGGTGGCGCCAACGGCGAAGATCATGCCCGTGAAAGTCTTCACCGGCGCCGGCACGTCGGTCCTCTCCAACATTGTGAGCGGCATTTACTGGGCGGTCGATCATGGCGCCAACGTGATCAACATGAGCTTCAGCTCGACGCAATCCTCTCAAGAGATGCAAAACGCCATCAATTACGCAAACTCACAGGGCGTCATCTGCGTCGCTGCGGCGGGGAACGCCGGGGAGCAGATTATGGTATATCCCGCGGGATACCATTCTGCTGTTATGGGAGTGGCCTCGACGGACAATCAAGACATACGAAGCACCTTCTCCAACTATGGCAACAACCTTGTCACCGTGGCCGCGCCCGGCGAAGGAGTGGTGACGCTCTACCCGGGAAACAACTACGCCGAGGCTTGGGGCACATCTTTTAGCGCGCCGCTGGTGGCGGGAGGCGCGGCATTGCTGATTCAACTTGGAGGAAATCATGTCGATGAGGCGCAGGCGGCTCAAGCGATTTCACAAGCCAATCCGATCGGACAGGGATTAGGAGCCGGCGAGCTTGACTTGCTACAGGCGTGCTCTTATGAGGAGTTCTCTCACGGTGGCGGGCGATGAAGACCACGGCAGCCGTCAGCGCGGCCGGGCGAGTTCACGTGATTGGCGACCACGCGCCACCGGCCAGAACGAACCGCGGTACCAAGGCCGGATTGGTGCGCAGGTCTGTTCCGCGCAGCGTTGAGCTGGGATGCCAGCGACCGGCGGGCAATGCGGCCCCGATCTGGCTTGCGGCTCTGGCTGCAGCCCGTTGCCAGGTGAACAGGAATGGCGAGGACCATGCCGTTCGCTGGAGTTGCGTTTCGGGCAAGGCGCTATATACCAACGCGGGCGCGGGCGCCGAGTTGATTCAACCGCTGGGGGTGCGCCTGCAAGGGGGACAGACGCTGGCAGTGTACTGGCTGCCGGGGGGAACCGATTACACCGTGGAGGTGTACAGGCAAGACGAGATGTGCGCGTGACTTGGGGAGCGTCTTTCGCACGGATTTGCGCCGCGGCGTTCAAAACAGGAGATGTCCGGATGAGACCAGAACACGATGATTCTCTGACGAGGCATTGGCACCGCTCAAGCGGACCGTGCCCGGCGAGGATCGCGCTCTGACGGAATTGTCCGGCTCTCCTGTTTCTTGCGATATCGGCGAGCTGTTTCTGGTCGAACTCCAGGCGAGCGCGAACGCCTCAGCCAAATGCAGATGCGGCGGGCGCGGCTAGGCTTGGTAACGCCGCCGTAGGCCGTGCGCCAGCCGGTGAGTATACACTGTAACAGACGGCTGGAGGCGCATCGAATGAGTATTGGCGAGCCGACCCGCCGCGCCCTGTTGAGGGGAGGCGCGGCGCTGGGGATGGCGCGGTTAGCCGCGCAGCCAAACCGCGCGGCAAGGTTGGTTTACGCCTGCGTAGGTTGTTACACCACGGTGCGGCGCTACGCTCGCGGAGATGGTATCCACGTCTACCGCGTCCAGCCTGACACCGGGGCCTGGACGCACGTGCAGCACGCCGGCAATCTGGTGAATCCGTCGTTCCTCGTGCTGCGCCGCGACCAGCGCTGCCTTTACGCGGTGCACGGCGATGAATCCTATGCCACCTCCTTCTCGTTGGATCGCAATACCGGGTTCCTGACGCTCCTGAACCGGGTTGAGACCGGCGGCCGCAACGGCGTGCACCAGGCCATCGATCCGAGCGACCGGTTCATGCTGGTGGCGAACTACGGTACCGGCAGTATCTCAGTGCTGCCGGTGCGGCAGGATGGAACGCTGGGCGAACAGGTGCAACTGGTCACCCTGCCGGGCCTGCCGGGGCCGAACCGGATTGAGCAGGCCAGCTCGCACCCGCACCAGATCGTCTTCGATCCATCGGGAAAATATGTGGTGGTTCCGGACAAAGGTCTGGACCGGATTTTCATTTTCAGCTTCGACCCGGCCAGCGGCAGGCTGACCCCGACGGAGCAGGGCAGCGCGGTGGCACGGTCCGGCTCCGGACCGCGCCACGCGGCGTTCCACCCGACACTACCCGTCCTTTTTGTGCTCAACGAAATCAGCAGCAGCATCGTGACTTATTACCTGGAGGCGGAGCACGGCAGCCTGCGGCCGGTCGAGATCCTCCCGACACTGCCGTCCGACTACACCGGGGATAACACGGCCGCGGAGATTGCCGTCTCAGACGGCGCCCGGTTCGTGTACTGTTCCAACCGCGGCCACGACAGCATTGCGATCTTCGCCGCGGATCCGGGCACGGGCCTGCTGACGTCTATCGGTTGGATATCGAGCCGGGGCCGGGTCCCACGTTTTATCGGTTTCGATCCGTCTCATCGATTCCTTTATGCCGCCAACGAGCAGTCTGACACGGTGGTAAGCTGGCTCGCGGATTCCTCTACCGGTCGTCTGACGCCGACCGAACAAGTGGTTCGGAACGCCAGCCCGTGTACGATAGCCTTTGCAACCGTGTGAGACTGCTCAAAATCGGACTACAAGCTGCCGCTTTCCTTGTGACATAATGTGAGATCTTTCGAGAGCACATGGAAGACATTACGTTCACAGGGAGGGCCGCGATACTGGGCGCGGCGGCGTTGCCCATGGCGCGGGCCGCGGACCCCCAGGCGCGTCCCAGGAACATCGTCATCTCGAGCGCCTGTTGTGAATTTCGACATGTATTGGTATCGCGTTTAGTTGCAACGAACTGGCGGATTCTGCATCCGTAAGAATATGACTGAATCACGGGATCGCACCTGACGCCCATGTCCCAGATCTTTCATCACAGCACAAACACTTTTGCGCGGATCGTGATTTTCGGCGCAGTCTTCATTTTGGGATTCCTGACGTGGGTCTTCGCCGAGCTGGACCGGTCCAACTACGCCACGCGCGCCATGCAGCCGCGGGAGCAACCTGTCCCGTTCAGCCATGCGCACCACGTGGGCGGTCTTGGCCTGGATTGCCGCTATTGCCACACCACGGTGGAGACTTCGAGTTTCGCCAACATTCCTCCCACCAAGATCTGCATGAACTGTCATTCGGAGATCTGGCTCACGAGCCCCACGCTGGAACCGGTGCGCGCCAGCTTCCGCAGCAATACTTCGATCCGCTGGACGCGGGTCGACGATCTGCCGGACTTCGTCTATTTCAATCACAGCATCCACATCAACAAGGGAATCGGTTGTGAGAGCTGCCATGGAAGAGTGGACCAGATGCCGCTCACCTGGCAGGCGGCCTCGCTCGAGATGGAGTGGTGCCTGGATTGTCACCGGCATCCCGAAGAGCACGTGAGGCCGCGCGAGTTCATTACCACCATGGGCTACCAGCCGGGGGTGCCCTCTGGGCCCGATCAGGAAGAGATCGGACGCCGGCTGGTGAAGGAATACCAGATTCAAGACGTGCGCACACTGACCAGTTGTTCTACTTGCCATCGATGAGCGACTTACGGAAAAAAGATTATTGGCGCAGCCTGGAAGACCTGGCTTCGACGCCGGAGTTTCGGGACCTGCTGGAGCGTGAGTTCCCCCGGCAGGCCATCGGCTGGAGCGAGGACGAAGACGCGGTGGAAGGGCGCCGCAACTTTCTGAAATTGATGGGCGCGTCGCTGGCGCTGGCCGGAATGACAGCCTGCACCCGCCAGCCCACCGAGTACATCATGCCGTACGTGCGGCAGCCGGAGGACCTGATTCCGGGCAAACCGCTGTTTTACGCCACGGCGGCGACGCTGGGCGGAGTGGCCAACGGAGTGCTGGCGGAAAGCCACGAAGGGCGGCCGACCAAGATCGAAGGCAACCCGGGGCACCCGGCGACGCTGGGTGCGTGCGACATCTTCTCGCAGGCATCCGTGCTGGGGCTCTACGATCCGGACCGCGCGCAGGCGCTCACTTTGGAAGGCGACATCAGCTCGTGGGGCACGCTGACGAACGCCCTGCGGGATGCGCTCAACGCGCAGAAAGGCAAGAACGGCGCGGGCATTCGGATCCTCACCGAGACGGTGACTTCGCCGACCCTGGCGAACCAACTGGGCGCTATCCGGAAGGCCTATCCGGAATCGAAGTGGCACCAGTGGGAGCCGGCCGGACCGCACAGCGCGCGCGCCGGGGCCAGCCTGGCGTTCGGCCAGCCCACCAACACGTACTACGACCTGACCAACGCCAAGACGATTGTTTCGCTGGATTCGGACTTCCTGGCCTCGGGCGTGGCCAGCCTGCGCTACGCGCGGCAGTTCGCGGCGGGGCGCCGGGTGCGCGGAAACCAAACCGCCATGAACCGGCTGTACGTGGTGGAACCAATGCCGACGCCCACGGGCACCAAGGCGGATCACCGCCTGCCGCTGCGCGCGGCCGACATCGAAGTGTTCGCTGGAGCGCTGGCCACGGTGCTGGGTGTGGCCAAGGGGCCGACCAACGGCGATAACCATGACATCTATAAGTGGATCGGCGCGATCGGGCGCGACCTGAAGCGCAACCAGGGCGCCAGCCTGGTGATCGCCGGCGAATACCAGCCGGCCGCGGTTCACGCGCTGGCGCACGTGATGAACTCCGCGCTGGGCAACGTGGGCAAGACGGTTTTCTACACCGATCCGATCGAAGCCAACCCGGTAGACCAAGTGGCATCGCTTCAGGACCTGGTGAAGGACCTGAACGCGGGCGCGGTGGACCTGCTGCTGGTGGTTGGTGGAAACCCGGTGTTCACGGCGCCGGTGGAATGGGGGATGGGCGATCGCATCCAGAAGGCCAAGCTGCGAGTGCACCTCAGTCTATACCACAACGAGACTTCGGAAGTCTGCCAGTGGGTGGTGCCGGAGACGCATTACCTGGAAACATGGGGCGACGCGCGTGCCTTCGACGGCACGGTGACCATCCAGCAACCGCTGATCCAGCCGCTGTACGGGGGCCGCTCGGCCAATCAATTCCTGCAAATGCTGACCGACTTGCCCGACGCCAGCCCTTACGAGATCGTCAAAGGCTACTGGGCGAGCCAGCACAAGGGCGCGGATTTCGAAGCCTGGTGGCGCCGCGCGGTGCATGATGGGGTGGTACCGGGCACGGCTTTACCCACCAAGACGCCGGCGATTCACGGCGAGGCCATCACGGTACCCATCGCGCCCCCGCGCCTGAGCGGCAAGCTGGAAGTGATGTTCCGGCCCGATCCGACCATCTACGACGGCCGGTTTGCCAATAATGGATGGCTCCAGGAACTGCCCAAGCCGATCACTAAGCTGACCTGGGACAACGCCGCGATTGTCAGCCCGGCGACCGCGCACCGCCTGAAGGTTGAAACGGGCGACCTGGTGCAGTTGACGTACCAGGGCCGGTCGCTGCGCGCGCCGGTGTTCATCCAGCCCGGCCATATCGACGGAGCGGCCACGCTGCACCTGGGTTACGGCCGCACCAGGGCCGGACGCGCGGGTACGGGCGTGGGCTTCAACCCTTACGGCCTGCGCACCTCGAAAGCCTTGTGGCACGACAAGGGGCTCGAGGCGCGCAAGGTTTCCGGCAAGTACGAGTTCGCTACCACGCAGAACGATCACGTGCTGGATTCCCGCCGCCACATCATTCACAAGGGCGACATCGAGGACTACAAAAAGAATCCGGAATCGGTGCACGAGGGGGCGGAAACGCCGGCGAAGGAGTTGACGCTCTATCCCGAGTGGAAATACCCAGGCTACGCGTGGGGCATGGCGATCGATCTGAACGCCTGCACTGGGTGCGGTGCCTGCATAGCGGCGTGCCAGGCGGAGAACAACATCGCGGTGGTCGGCAAAGACCAGGTGCGCCGGGGCCGCGCCATGCATTGGCTGCGCGTGGACTCGTATTACGAGGGCGCGGTGAACAACCCGGAAATCTATAACCAACCGGTCCCTTGTATGCAGTGCGAGAACGCCCCGTGCGAGTTGGTGTGCCCGGTGCAGGCCACCAACCACAGCGCCGAGGGCCTCAACGACATGGTCTACAACCGCTGCGTGGGCACGCGCTACTGCTCCAACAACTGTCCTTACAAGGTGCGGCGGTTCAATTTCTACCTGTTCTCGGATTACGAAACTCCCAGTTTGAAGCTGTTGCACAACCCGGATGTCACGGTGCGCAGCCGCGGCGTGATGGAGAAGTGCACGTACTGCGTGCAGCGAATCAACGCCGCCAAGATCGATGCGGAAAAGCAGGACCGCAAGGTGCGGGACGGCGAGATCCAGACGGCTTGCCAGGCAACGTGCCCGACGGAAGCCATCATCTTCGGCAACATCAACGACCCCAACAGCCGGGTGTCGAAGATGAAGGCCGAGAAGTCGAACTACGGGCTGCTGGCCGATTTGAATACGCGGCCGAGGACGACGTACCTGGCGACTTTCCGCAATCCCAACCCGGAGATTGAGGACTAAGGCAGCGCGATGGCAGACGACCAACAAGTAGTGGAACAGCCGCCAGCCCCTAGGATCATCGCCCCGGGCTACACGTTTGGTACCGTCACGGACCAGATCGCCACCGTGGTGCTGACCAAGAAGACTCCGCTCTTCTGGATGGCTGGATTCGGGGTGGGATTCTCGCTGCTGCTGCTGTTCTTGTGGTCGGTGGTCGTACTGATGGCGAAGGGCGTGGGTGTGTGGGGCATACGCACGCCGGTGATGTGGGGTTTCGCCATCACGAATTTTGTGTGGTGGATCGGAATCGGCCACGCGGGGACGCTGATTTCCGCCATTTTGCTGCTGCTCAACCAGCGCTGGCGCAATTCCATCAATCGCTTCGCGGAAGCCATGACGCTGTTCGCGGTGGCCTGCGCGGGCATGTTCCCGCTGCTGCACCTGGGCCGTCCGTGGCTGTTCTACTGGCTGTTCCCATACCCCAACACCATGAACGTGCAGCCGAATTTCCGCAGCCCGCTGGTGTGGGACGTGTTCGCGGTCTCGACCTACGCTACGGTGTCGCTGCTGTTCTGGTACGTGGGCCTCATGCCCGACCTGGCGACGCTGCGCGACCGCACCCAGAGCCGCCTGGCGCGGGTGGTTTACGGGATCATGGCGATGGGCTGGCGCGGTTCGGCGCGGCACTGGAGCGTGTACGAAACCGCGACGCTGCTGCTGGCCGGGCTGGCCACGCCGCTGGTGCTTTCGGTGCACACAGTGGTGAGCTTCGACTTCACCATCGCTATCGTGCCGGGCTGGCACAGCACCTTCTTCCCGCCGTATTTCGTGGCGGGCGCCATCTACTCTGGGTTTGCCATGGTGCTGGCGCTGGCCATTCCGCTGCGCAAGGCTTACGGTTTGCAGGGCCTGATCACCGACAGGCACCTGGATAACTCCGCCAAGGTGATGCTGGCCACCGGACTGATCGTGGCTTACGCATACATCATGGAAACCTTCACCGCGTGGTACAGCGGCAACGTCTACGAGCAGGCGGCCATCTGGCATCGCATGACCGGCCCCTACTCCTTTTCATACTGGCTGCTGCTTACTTGTAACATTGCGGCGCCCCAGGCGCTGTGGTTCAAGCGGGTGCGCAACAATCCCGCGCTGCTGTTCTGCTTCTCGCTGGTGGTGCTGGTGGGCATGTGGCTGGAGCGCTACGTGATCATCGTGAGCAGCCTGGCGCAGGATTTCCTGCCGTCTTCGTGGGGCCTCTTCCGAGCTACCCGTTGGGACTGGGCCACGTTTGTCGGCACCATCGGGCTGTTCCTGTTCCTATTCTTCGTGTTCATTCGCCTGCTGCCCATGATTTCGATTTTTGAAGTGCGCACGCTGCTGCCTCAAGCCAAGGTCGGAGAGGAGGCGCAAGGTTGATCAAATCCCTCTATGGAGTGATGGCCGAATTCGATAACCCCACCGCGCTGGTGAACGCGGCGCGGGCGGCGCGCGAGAAGGGCTATCGCAAACTGGACGCGTATTCGCCCTTCCCCATCGAAGAGCTGACCGACGTGCTCGATCTTCACAAGAACCGGCTGCCGCTGATTGTGCTGGCCGGGGGCATTGCGGGCGGCCTGACCGGCTACCTGATGCAGTACTACATCTCGGTATGGGATTTCCCCATCAACGTCGGCGGCCGGCCTTTGCATAGCTGGCCCTCGTACATCGTGATCACATTCGAGCTGACCATTCTGCTGGCGGCGATTTCAGCGGTCATGGGGCTGCTGGCGCTGTGCGGTTTGCCCATGCTCTACCATCCGGCGTTCAATGTGCCGCGGTTCGCTCTGGCCTCGCGCAACCGGTTCTTCCTGTGCATCGAAGCCAGGGACCCGCTGTTCGAGGCGCGCGCGACGTCCGAGTTTTTGCAAACGCTGGAGCCTAAAGAGGTGTCTGAAATTGCGCCCTAATCTCAAACTCGGCCTGGTGGTGGTGGCGTTGGCCGCCTTCGGCGCGGCGTGCCGGCAGGATATGCAAGACCAGCCAAAATTCATTCCGCTGCGGCCCAGCGAGTTCTTCGACGACGGCCGGTCCGCGAGGCCGCTCCCGGAAGGGACCGTGGCCCGCGGCCATTTGAATGACGACACCGCCTTTTACACGGGCAAAGGCCCCGATGGCAAGCCGCTCGACACCTTCCCATTCCCCGTTACCAAGGAAGTGATCGTGCGCGGCCAGGATCGCTACAACATCTACTGCACGCCATGCCACGACAGCACGGGCTACGGCAACGGCATGATCGTCCGGCGCGGCTTTCGCCATCCGCCGTCTTATCACACCGACAAGATGCGGCAGCTTTCCAACGGATTCATTTACGACGTGATCACCAGCGGATTCGGCGCCATGCAGGACTATGCGGAGCAGATTTCGCCGCGCGACCGCTGGGCCATCGTGGCCTACGTCCGGGCCTTGCAATTGAGCCAGAACGCTTCCATTAACGACGTTCCACCGGGAGCCCGCGCGCAACTCGGAGGCGCGAAATGACGGCGCAAGTCATGGATTTCAACGTCTCCACCGAACTTCAAGCGGACCTGAAGCGGTGGCGCTCCGGCGCCCTGGCCGCGGGCATCGCCGGCGCGGTTCTGTGCGCCATCGGTTTTTTCATTTCACCGTTCCAGTTCTACCGCTCGTACCTGTGGTTCTACGTTTTTATCGCCGGCGTGAGTGTAGGGTCGCTGGCCTGGCTGATGCTGCAATACCTCACCGGGGGCGCTTGGGGGGTGGTGATCCGGCGGCCGTGCGAGGCGGCGGCGCGCACGCTTCCGCTGGTGGCGCTGATGTTCGTTCCGATCGCCATCGGCATCCCCAACCTGTACTCGTGGTCGCACGCCAAGGTGGTGGCGGCCGATGAAATCCTCCAGCAAAAGCAGGTCTATCTGAACGTGCCGTTCTTCCTGATCCGGACGGCGGCCTACTTTGCCGGATGGATTCTGCTTTCCCGGCTTCTTAACCGCTGGTCGGCCAGGGAAGATCTCGAAGGACCGGCGGAAGTCCATGGGAAAATGGCCGCGGTGTCCGGGCCGGGCCTGATCTTCTGGGGTTTCAGCGTCACATTCATGTCGGTGGACTGGGTGCAATCGCTCGATCCGCACTGGTTCTCGACCATGTTCGGAATGCTGTTCATGGCGGGGCAGGGCCTCTCATCGATGGCGTTTCTGATCGCGCTGCTGGTGCTGCTCTCCCAGCGCCGTCCGATGTCCGAGATTCTCACGCCGCGCCATCTGCACGATCTAGGCAAGCTGTTGCTGACAATGGTGATGGTCTGGGCCTATTTCTCGTTTTCGCAATTCCTGATCATCTGGGCCGGCAACCTGCCCGACGAGATCCCGTGGTATCTGGACCGGCTGCGCGGCGGCTGGCAGTACGTCGGCCTGGCGCTGGTGATCGGCCATTTCGCGCTGCCCTTCGCCCTGCTGCTTTCGCGCGACCTCAAGCGCAATTTCAAGCTGCTGGCGGGCATTGCCGTCTTCGTCCTGTTCATGCGCATGGTGGACCTCTACTGGCTGGTGGCGCCGGCCTTCCGCCAAGGGCGGTTCGGCCTGAGCTGGATGGATTTTGCGGCGCCGATCGGCCTGGGCGGAATCTGGCTGGCATACTTCCTCATCCAATTAGGCGAGCGCCCGCTGATGCCGCTCAACGATCCGCACTTGATCGAGGCTTTAGAACATGGACGAGAATAACCAGCACACTCCCGGAGCCGGTCACGAAGAAACCGACATCAACGTGTTTGCGGTGGGTAAGTTCGCCGTCGCACTGCTGCTGGTTACTGTGGCGGCACTCTTTGTCCTGTTCGGGCTGTTCCGTTATTTGCTTTCGCGCGAAGGCGGTCCGCCGACGGGGCGTTCCCAGATGGCGGCCAGCGAACCAACCAAGTCGTTTCCCCAACCGCAACTGGAAAAGGCTGAAGTGCTGGATTTGAAAGCTGTTCGCGCGGCGGAAGACCAGGTTTTGAACAGCTACGCCTGGATGGATCCGGAAAAGGGCGTGGTGAGGATTCCCATCGATCGCGCCATAGATCTGCTGGCCAAGCGCGGTCTGCCGTCGCGGCCACAAGCCGGGCCGCCGGCAGGAGAACTGAAATGAGGATGCTGTGGCTTTTTGCTCTCGCCGGTTGGACCGCGTTCGCGCAACCGGGCCAGCCAGCGCCGGTGCAGCCGTCGTTGACCATGCAGGATTCCAACCTGAAGCCGGCGCTTCCCGGCGCGCTTCAAGGCGTGGGAATCGACCAGAAGCTCAACCAGCAGGTGCCGCTGGACCTGGTTTTTCGCGATGAAGCGGGCCGCGCGGTCCCGCTCTCGAGTTTCTTCCAAACCGGGAAGCCGGTGCTTCTGGCGCCCGTTTACTACCGCTGTCCCATGCTGTGCACGCAGATCCTGAACGGCGTCGCGAGCAGCCTGAAAGCCGTCTCGTTCAACCCCGGACAGGATTTCGAAGTCCTCAGCGTCAGCTTCGATCCGAAAGACACCTGGGAGCTGGCAGCCGCGAAAAAACAGACGTACCTGCGACGCTACGGCCGGCCGAATACGGCCAACGGGTGGCACTTCCTCACCGGAGACCCAGCCAACATCAAGGCACTGATGGACGCCATAGGCTTCCACTATAAGTACGACCCCGCCACCGACCAGTTCGCGCACGCCAGCGGCATCATGATTCTGACGCCCGGCGGCCGGCTCTCGCGCTACTTCTATGGCGTGGAATACGCTCCGCGCGATGTGCGCCTCGGCCTGGTGGAGGCTTCGCAGAGCAAGATCGGCAACCCGGTGGACCAGATTCTGCTGTTCTGTTACCACTACGACCCGGCCACGGGCAAGTACGGCGCCGTCGCCGTCAACCTGCTGCGCGCCGCCAGCGGCGGTTTCGTTTTGATCTGCGGCGCTTTTCTGCTAATCGCCTGGCGGCGCGAGCTCCGCACCGGGCCCCGCGGGGGCACCCCGCGCGCTCCGACGCGAGCTGGATAGTTCGAAATGGGATTGCTAAGTATAAGTCTATTTCCGGTTCAGGCGTCCACCTTCGCGCCCGACGTGGACCACCTCCTGTACTTTCTGCTGGCGGTCGCAGTCTTCTTTTCGACGCTGATTTTCTGCGCCATCTTCTACTTTGCCATCCGCTACCGGCGGCGTTCCGAAAACGAATTGCCGAGCGTGGTCCACGGCGGGATGCCGCTCGAAATCCTCTGGACCGTCATTCCCTTCGGACTCACGATGGTGATGTTCACCTGGGGCGCCAGCATATACTTCAACGAAAGCCGGCCGCCGGACAATGCCCTCGATATCTACGTCGTCGCCAAGCAGTGGATGTGGAAGCTCGAGCACCCGGAGGGCCAGCGTGAAATCAACGAGCTGCACATCCCCGTGGGACGGGCGGTGCGGCTCACCATGACGTCGGAAGACGTCATCCACAGCTTCTACGTGCCCGCCTTCCGCACCAAGCAGGACGTGGTTCCCGGCCGCTACACCACCACCTGGTTCACGCCTACAAAAGCGGGCAAGTACCACCTCTTTTGCGCCGAATATTGCGGCACCAACCATGCGCGCATGGGGGGGTGGGTGTACGTGATGGAACCGCGCGACTACGAGGCCTGGCTGAGCGGCGGCACTTCCGGCGGGTCGCTGGCGGAGAACGGACAGAAGCTGTTTGAGGAGCTGGCCTGCGGAAACTGCCACAAGCCCGATGGCTCCGGCCGGTGCCCCAGCCTGACCGGCCTTTTCGGCAAGACCGTGCAGCTTGTGGGTGGCGGCACGGTGAAGGCGGACGAAGGCTACATCCGCGAATCCATCCTGCAACCTCAGGCCAAAATCGTGGCTGGCTACGGGCCGATCATGCCGACCTTCCAGGGACTGGTCACCGAAGAAGGCGTCACGCAGTTGATCGAGTATATCAAGTCGCTGGGGCCGCCACCGGGCTCCGGCCTGGCGCAGACCGGCGGAACGACGCCTCACTAGAAACCTATGATTACGGCTGCGGTACAAGAACGAGAACATTACTTAAACGCCAGTTACGGCATCAAGTCGTGGCTCCTCACCAAGGACCATAAGCGCATCGGGCTGCTGTACCTGGCCACCGTCACCCTGTTCTTCCTTATCGGCGGCGTCTTTGCCACGCTGATCCGCATTGAACTGTTGACCCCGGGAGGCAGCCTGGTCAGCTCGGAGACCTATAACAAGCTCTTCACCATGCACGGCGTGACCATGATCTTTTTCTTCCTGCTCCCGTCGATTCCGGCCACCCTAGGCAACTTCTTCCTCCCCATGATGATCGGCGCGCGCGACCTGGCTTTTCCGAGAATCAACTTACTAAGTTGGTACCTGCTGGTGGTGGGCGGCCTGTTCGCCATTTTCGCCATGCTGGCGGGCGGCGTGGATACCGGCTGGACTTTCTACACGCCCTACAGCACCACGTACTCGAACACGTGGGTGATTGCCACCGCGCTGGGCATTTTCGTGGCGGGTTTCTCCTCGATCCTGACGGGACTGAACTTCATTGTGACGGTGCACCGCATGCGCGCTCCGGGCATGACCTGGTTCCGCTTGCCGCTGTTCGTCTGGTCGCACTACGCCACCGCCCTGATCCAGGTGCTGGGCACGCCCGTGCTGGCGGTGACCCTGGTTCTGATCTTCTGCGAGCGCGTGTTTCACATCGGGATTTTCGACCCTGCGCTAGGCGGCGATCCGGTCCTGTTCCAGCACCTGTTCTGGTTCTACTCGCACCCCGCCGTGTACATCATGATTCTGCCGGCGATGGGCGTGATTTCGGAGCTGGTTTCGACCTTTTCGCGCAAGGCGGTCTTCGGCTATAGTTTCGTAGCCTTCTCCAGCGTGGCTATCGCGGTGCTCGGCTTCCTGGTGTGGGGCCACCACCTGTTCGTCAGCGGCCAGTCGCTGTATGCAGGCATGGTGTTCTCGTTCCTGAGCTACTTTGTGGCCATACCCTCGGCCATCAAGGTGTTCAACTGGACGGCCACGCTGTACAAAGGCTCCATCTCCTATGCTACGCCGATGCTCTACGCTTTCGGCTTCATCGGACTTTTCACCATCGGCGGCCTGACGGGGCTTTTCGTGGCGGCGCTGGGTATCGACGTGCATGTTACAGACACTTACTTCGTGGTGGCGCACTTTCACTACATCATGGTGGGCGGCGCCATCATGGGGTACCTGGGAGGCCTGCACTATTGGTGGCCCAAGATGACGGGGCGCATGTATCCGGAAGCGTGGGCGAAGCTCTCGGCGCTGGTGATTTTCCTGGGTTTCAACCTGACTTTCTTCCCGCAGTTCATTCTCGGGTACCTGGGGATGCCGCGGCGTTACCACACGTATCCGGACGAGTTCCAAATACTGCACGTGCTCTCCACCGCGGGCGCTTCGGTGCTGGCGGTGGGCTACGTGATTCCCGTGATCTATCTTACCTGGTCGCTGCGCTACGGGAAGGTGGCGGGCGCCAATCCGTGGGGCGCCACCGGCCTGGAGTGGAAAACGGCCTCGCCGCCGCCGGCCCACAATTTCGACAAGATCCCGGTAGTCACTTGCGAAGCTTACGACTACAGCACGGTAGTCGGGGAGGCGGTCGAAGTTGGCTAGCGAAGCTCACGTTCCTGTGGAAACCCTCGCGCTCCGGGAGCAGTTCGACACCGAAGCCCAGCAGAAGGACGCCTCGACGCTGGGGATGTGGATCTTCCTCATCACCGAGGTCATGTTCTTCGGCGGCATGTTCCTTGCCTACACGGTGTACCGCCGGGCGTACTCACACGTGTTCGCAGTTGCCAGTTCCAGCCTGAACGTGACCATCGGCGCCATCAACACCGCCGTCCTGCTGATCAGCAGCTTCACCATGGTCATGGCCGTGCGGGCAGCACAACTCGGGCAGCGTAAGGCGCTCATTCTGTTCCTGGTGGCGACGCTGATCTTCGGTGGCATTTTCCTGGGCGTGAAAGCTTACGAATGGAATGAGAAGTTCGAGCAGCACCACGTTCCGGGACCGTCGTTCCACCTGGACGGCGTCCCGCAGCAGGGCCAAGCGCAGTTATTCTTTTCGCTCTACTTCGCCATGACCGGCCTGCACGCGCTGCACATGGTGGTGGGGGTTGGAATCCTTTCGGTACTGATCTGGATGGCGTACAAGGGAACGTTCACGGCCGAGTACAATACGCCCGTGGATATCGCCGGCCTGTATTGGCACTTTGTCGACATCATTTGGATTTTCCTGTACCCGCTGCTGTACCTGATTGACCGGCACTTACCGAAATAGTCATGACCGAACACATCGATTCCATAAGAACCTACGCACTGGTGCTGCTGGCGCTGCTGGTTCTAACGGCAGTGACCACGCTGGTGGCGTTTGTCGACCTGGGCGACTTCAGCGTGGTAGTGGCGCTGACAATCGCCGTGTGCAAGATGCTGTTAGTGGCGCTGTTTTTCATGCACGTGCGCCACAGCACCAAGCTCACGAAGCTGGTGGTGCTGGGCGGGCTGCTGTGGCTGGTGATCCTGCTCATGCTGACGCTGAGCGATTTCGTCACGCGCGGATGGATCGGCGTGCCGGGAAGGTAGGGTGAGTCCATCCCGCGGCCGCGGGCCTGCGGTACAATGACCCTTCGCCATGCAAGTGCTCCAGGCCGGCCAACATAAACTGATATACCTGGAACTCCAGCCGGTGATGATCGCCAATATCGCGCGGCAGGCGGGGTTCGAGCCCCGGACCAAGGATAGCCAGCGAAGCATGCAGCTCGATCTGAGCGCGCCGGGAAGGCAGGCGCCGCTGCTGCTGTTTGATGCCGCGGATCCGGCCAACCTGGGGTGGTTCTCCCGCTGCCAGTTCTACGTGGATGGGCGCTCCGGGTCGGTGATGCAGACGCCCATGACCCTGGCCAACAAGCGCGATCGCGGCGGCAAGCCGCAACCCAATTCCGTGCGGCTGGCGATTTCCAAAGAGTTGCCAGCCAGCTTCCGTCTACCCGGCCAACAGTCGCTCACCGAGCAGGTTTTCTACAACCTGCTGTTCAACTTCTTGAACGCTCTCACTAAGACTGGCGTGGCCGTGTGCGGTGCGGGCGCGGTGCAGCCGCTGGCGGGACGCACGGAAAGCGTCGGCCCGCGGAACTGATCGCGCCGAAGCCCGGCTATGCCCGATTTTGCGCGTTCTTCTTGGCCCGCTCGACTACCGCTTCCACCTCGGCCTGGTACTCCTTCAGGAGTTCTAGGGTGGTGGCTTCGAAACGCATGACCACCACAGGCTGCGTGTTGGATGCGCGCACCAGGCCCCACCCTTGCGGGAAAAGGACGCGCACGCCATCCACGTCGACCGCCTTGTGCCTGGCGCGCAGCTCGGCGCTGGCCTGGCGCACCACCTCGAACTTGATCTCATCGGGACAATCGAAGCGGATTTCCGGGGTGGTCACCGTCTGGGGCAGGCCGGCCAGCTGGCGGGAAAGCGGCTGGCCGGAGCCGGCCACGATTTCCATCAGGCGGCAGGCGGCGTAGAGCGCGTCGTCGAAACCGTAGTAACGGTCGGCGAAGAACATGTGGCCGCTCATTTCGCCGGCCAGCTCGGCGCGCGTCTCCTGCATCTTGGCCTTGATCAGTGAATGGCCGGTCTTCCACATGATGGGGCGGCCGCCGTGCGCCGCGATATCGTCGTACATCAACTGCGAACATTTCACTTCGCCGATGAAGGTGGCGCCGGGCTTCCGGCTGAGGATTTCGCGGGCGTAGACGATCATCAACTGGTCGCCGTAAATCACCGTTCCGCGATCGTCAACCACGCCGATGCGGTCGGCATCGCCGTCGAAAGCGATGCCGAAATCGGCTTGGGTCCGGCGCACCTCGGCGATCAGCGGCTCGAGATTCCCCAGGACCGTCGGGTCGGGGTGGTGGTTCGGAAAACGGCCGTCCATCTCGAAGAACATTTCAGTGGCGGCTACGTTCAACTTTTCGAGAATCCGGTGCATCACCGGGCCGCCCACGCCGTTGCCGGCGTCCACGCACACTCGGATGCGGCGCGAAAAGTGGAATTGGGAGCAGACCTCGGCGACATAGGCGGTGGTCGCGTCTGCGGCCCTCTCGCTGCCTTCGCCGCGCGCCAGGTCGCCGGTCTCGATCGCGCGGCGAATCTCCTGGATGGCTTCGCCGTGAATGGTGGAGGTCCCCGAAACCACCTTGAATCCGTTGAATTCCGGCGGATTGTGGCTGCCCGTGATCATGACGGCCCCATCGGCCTTCAGATGGAAGACGGAGTAATAAAGCACGGGCGTGGGAACCACCCCGAGGTCCGCGACCTCGCAGCCGCTGGCCTTGAGACCGCGCATGAGGGCGTCCCGCAGGCGGGGGGAACTCAGGCGCGTATCGCGGCCCAGATTGACTTTCTTGCCGGCGTGGCGCTGGAGACAGGTTCCGAAGGCCTGGCCGAGCGTTTCGACATCCGCATCCAGCAGTTCGACGTCGGCCGCGCCGCGGATGTCGTATTCACGGAAAATGGTGGGCTTTAACATGTAGGCAGTCTTCCGAACGCCAGTTTACGACAATCGGCGGGGCTCCGAATCCCCTCTGCGGTTGCGCCCCGAATGGGCGGTGAAGAACCGTGCCTGCGGTTCACACCTGTAGCCTGCTACACTCGTTGTTGCCTGCCCCGAAGATTCGCTAGAATAATGGCTTGCCGTCTTCAAGAATCGGCTGTATCGAGTGAAACGGGTTCCCGTGTATCCACGTCACCGTAGCTACGCAGAGTGGAAAGGTATGCTGGCATGAAGTGTCTCGGGCGCGTTCGCCTGATGGTAGGATCGGCCTGTCTCTGCGCGTTTTTTATCCACACGGTCGGCGCGCAATCGCAGCCTGCGCAGCCATCGCCGGCTCCTCAGCAAAAACCGGAGCAACCACCTCCCAGCACTCCGCCGCAACCACAGAAGAATCCGTTTGAGAATGTGCCGGTGAGTCCGGAGGCCGCGCCGCAGCAGCCACCGCAGCAGCCGGCCCGGCAGCCCGGACAGCCGCGGCTGGAAGCGCCTAAGCCGGTCGAAGCCGCCAAGGCGCCTGCGGGAGAGCCGATCGAAGCCATCGAGTTCCGGGGCGCGCGCCGCGTTCCGCAGGATACCTTGAAGGCGCTCATCACCAGCAAGGCCGGAGATATTTTCAGCCAGGATGCCATACGGCGCGACTTCATGGCGCTGTGGAACACCGGGCGCTTCGACGACATCCGGCTGGAAACGGAGCCGGGCCGCATAGGCCTGATCGTGCGCTTCGTAGTGACCGAGCGGCGCGTCATCCGCTCGATCAATTACGAAGGCATCCACTCGGTCACGGTTTCGGAGATCCTGGATCGCTTCAAGGAGCGCAAGGTCGGCCTCTCGGTGGAATCGCAGTACGACCCCAACAAGGTCCAGCGCGCGGCCATCGTGCTGAAAGAGTTTCTGGCCGAGCGCGGACGGCAGTATGCAACCGTGGAACCGCAGATCGAACAGCTTCCACCTTCCTCCCTGAAAGTCACGTTTAACGTGAACGAAGGGCCCAAGGTGAAGGTGGGAGAAATCAAGATTTCGGGGAACCAGGCGTACAGCCAGAGGTGGGTGATCGACGCCATGAAGAACCTGAAACCCTACGGCATCCCCCACTCGATCCTGTTCGAAAACATGTTCGCCAAGACCTTCGACCAGGACAAGCTCGACGAGGACAAAGAGCGCATCGTGCAGGCTTACCGGGACCACGGCTACTTCACTGCCAAGACGCTGGATGAAACTGTCAAGATCATCCCCAGAGGCGGGCGGGGCTGGCGGTTCCCGATCTTCAAGCCCGACAACCCCGGCATCTACGCGGATATCGCCATCCCGGTGCAAGAGGGACGGCTGTACCACTTGCGCAACATGACCTTCATAGGGGTGAAGCTGTTCCGCACGCCCGAGGTGCTCATGAAGCCGCTGTTCGGCATGACCACCGGAGACGTTTTCTCGACCGAAAAGCTGCGCAAGGGCATCGAGAACATGCGCAAGTTTTACGGCAAGTTCGGCTACATCGATTTCGTTCCCGAACCCTCTTTCGACGTCGTTCCGGACACCGACCAGATCGATCTCACGCTGACGGCCGACGAAGGCAAGCAGTTTTTCATCCGGCGCATCGATTTTTCGGGCAACACCACCACCCGCGACAAAGTGATCCGCCGCGAGATCCTGCTCGACGAAGGCGACATTTTCAACTCCGAGCTGTGGGATTACAGCATTCTGCGGCTGAACCAGCTCGGCTATTTCGAAATGCTGAAAAAGGAGGACGCCGCCGACATCAAGCGCAATCCGCAGTCCAACACGGTGGACATCACGCTCAAGGTGAAGGAGCGCGGAAAAAACTCGATCGGGTTGAACGGCGGCGTTTCCGGCATCGCGGGCAGCTTCGTGGGGGCCAATTACTCCACCAACAACTTCCTCGGGCTGGGCGAAACGCTGTCCCTCGATTCGCAGCTCGGCACCCGCATGCGGTCAGCGAGGCTGGGGTTCACTGAGCCGTATTTCATGGACCGGCCGATTCAACTCGGCTTCATGGTCTATCTGACCCGGTTCGATTTCAACCAGGGCCGTGAGGCCTCGATCCTGGCGGGGCAAAACCTGATTCCGTTGTACAACCAACTGGGCACGCAGAACCTGCTGAACTACATCCAGAACAGCCACGGGTTTACGGTTTCGGCAAGCACCCATTTGCGGCGGAGTTTCGCGCAGATCGGGATCACCTACGGCTTCGACATTTCCAACGTAAAAACCCTGACCACGGCCGCCGACAATTACTTCCAGTACATCAATTTCAGCGGCGTGGCCGGACCGAATTCGCTGACCGGGATCAGGACCAGCCACATCACGCCGTCGTATCACTACAACACCGTGAACCATCCCATCACGCCCACCGCCGGCAGGAGCCTGTTCCTCTCCGTGGACTTCGCCGGCAGCATTCTGGGCGGCAACGTGAATACCATCCGGCCGACGGTGGAGGCCAAGTACTTCCACACGGCTCCCTGGCACAGGAGCAACATTCTGGCGTTCCATATGATGGCCTCCAGTATCACCGGGTACGGCGGGAAATATGTGCCTCCGTTCTCGCGCACGTTCATGGGAGGAGAACAGGACATCCGCGGATTCGAAATCTGGGGCATCACCCCGATCGCATTCATACCGTCGTCCGGCACTGTCAACGTGCTCAACAACGACGGATCGCCGCGCACGCAGAACACGGTCAGCAACGGTGTGTTGACCCAGACCAACGTCACCATGACGGTTCCCACCTATCAGCTCGTCACGCCGGGCGGCGACACGCAACTGCTGGGGAACTTCGAGTACCGGATCCCGATTATCGGGCCGGTGACGCTGGCGATATTTTTCGATGCGGGCGTCGACAGGATCCTGCGCAGCAACCAGCTCACCCTCGATCCCACCCGGGTGGACGACTTGAACAGCCAGTTTCCGGCGGCGGGCTACAACGGGAAGGTGTACATCGCGCCGGGCACACAGAAAGCTCGCGCCTCCACCGGGCTCGAGCTTCAGGTGATGATGCCGGTGGTCAACGCGCCGTTTCGCCTGTACTTCGCTTACAATCCCTCCACCGTGCGGGAATATCTGCAGCCGCCCATTGTGGCGGACCGGTCGTCCTTTCCCAATAACGCCACGTTTCTCAACTCGATTGCGACCTACGGCACGGCGTATCCATTTTTTGAGAGGCGGGACATGTTCCGGTTCACGATTGGCAGGACGTTCTGAAGCGGCCGCGGACCAATATGTTAGTATTGATACACTTAGGAGCTTGAAGCTTGAAGAAGAATCTGGTTGTTTTCTCCGTATTGGTCTTGGGAGTGGCCGCGCTGGCGCAGGCCCAGGGCCAGGTTCCCACCAAGATCGCGATCATCCACGTGCAAAATGCCATCCTCAGCACGAAGGACGGCCAGAAGGCCGCCGCCGATCTCCAGGCCACGTTCAATCCCAGACAGCAGGAACTGGAGAAGAAGCGGTCTGAACTTGCCGCGCTTCAGGAGCAGTTGCGCAAAGGCAGCGCGACCATGAGTGACGAAGCCAAGACCAAGCTCATGCGCGACATCGACGCCACCACCACCAAGGTGAACCGGGACACCCAGGACGCGCAGAGCGATCTGGATGAGGCGCAGGGCAAGGTCATGCAGGAGCTCGGCGGCAAGATGATGGCGGTGCTCGAAAAATACGCCACGCAAAACGCCTTGGCGGTGGTTCTGGACGTCAGCAATCCGCAGACGCCGGTGCTGTGGGCCGCTTCCGCGGTGGACATCACCAACGACATTGTGAAGCTGTACGACCAGGCGTATCCCGGCACCGCCGCCGCTGCTCCCGCGGTTCCCGCGGCCAAGCCGGCGCAGACACCGGCTGCCAGGCCGGCTGCTCCGCCGCAGACTCCGGCCACCAAGAAGAACTGACGGGTAGCGCCGGCGGAGGAACGCCCGATGCGGATCTGGTCGCCGGCGGGATGCGATATAATACCCGAGGGGGAGAGTTTCCCATGAGGACTCTCGTCGGTTTCGGTCTCTGGCTGCTTCTGGCCAACGGGCTTTTCGCGCAGCATCACGGCGGTTTCAGGAATCCTCATCCTTTCGCGCAAGGTACTTTCAGCAATGCGGTTTTCCCGGGCGGCGTCACGCGACCGGGCGGCACCGTCGCGGGGCAAAACTTCCGGAGGCAACCCACGGTTCCTGGCGCGGGTCGCACCGGAACGGTGATTACGTATGGGTATCCGGTTCCTTATGCGTATCCGGTGTATGTGGGCGGGTACCTCGACAACAGCTACACGGCCGAACCGCAGCCGGAACCTCCGCCGGAACAGCCGCCGAGTAGCACGGTGATTTATCCTTCGCAGCCCGCCCCGGCGATCATCGAGGACTTCGGCTCGGATGACGCGCAGGATCCCACTACCCCTACCGCCGCCAACGCCGATTCCCAGCCGGTGGAGGAGCCGGCTTCCACCAATGAGCCTTCCCATTACCTGATCGCGTTCAAGGACCATACCATCTATTCAGCGGTGGCGTACTGGGTAGATGGCGACACCCTGCACTACTTCACGTCGGGGAACACCCACAACCAGGTGTCGCTTTCGCTGGTCGACCGCGACTTGACTGAGCGGCTGAACAAAGAGTCGGGCCTGGATGTGAAGCTTCCGCCGGCGAAATAGGGGCCGGCACGCCTGCCCCGCTACTCCCACTCGATGGTGCCGGGCGGTTTGTGGGTGAGGTCGTAGAAAACGCCGGCGATGCCATCCACCGCCAGAACCTCCGCGCACATTTTTCGCAGCAGATTCTCCTCCATGGTGACGGATTGGGCGGTCATGCCGTCCACCGAATCCACCGGGCGCAGGACGATGGAATCGGGGGCTTCGGCCGTCCCCAGCGGAATCAGGATTACGGGGAACTGCCAGACGCGGCGGTCGTAATTGCTCTCGTGGGACAACCGGCGCACAGCGGCGTCGGCTCGCCGCAGGCGGGCTATGCGCTCCGGGCTGAGCGAGCAGGCGCGCACCCGCATTCGGGCGAACGGAACACGCGTCTCCACGCTGGCGACGACCCGGTTGACGCCGGAGACGCGGTTGATCAGGGCGGTGGCGCGGGCGTGGTCCAGCGAATCGATCGCCAGCACCGGAGCGTAGGTCCGGGAATCGCCCTGCACGCCAACCGAATGCACGGGGATGAGTATCCCATCGGGCGTGGCCTCGAGAGGCGCGTCGCATGCCGAGCAGAGACAGCGGATGGCCAGCCCGGGGCCGGGAAACGGGTGCCGTTCCAACAGTTCGGCGGCGAGGCCAAGTTCGCGCCCGATCTCGCGGACCTCGTCCTTGTAAAAGGACTTCAGCGGTTCCACGATGCGCCCGGACTGGATGAGCGCTTGAATGCCGGCCACGCGGTTGTGATGCGTCTTAATGACGGCGGCCTTTTCGGCGCCGCCGGATTCGATGGTGTCGGGGTAGATGGTGCCCTGACCGAGGATCCAGCGCTCGTCGATCAGGCGGCGCGACTGAATGACACGCTCCTGCACGCGCACGAATTCTCCGCCGATGATGTGGCGCTTCCGTTCGGGATCGGTGACGCCGCCCAGCGCGCCCAGGAACTGCTCTTCGGCGTGCTCCACCGCGAGGCCCGCCATGCGCCCGACCAAATCGGTTTCTCCTTCGCGCATCAGGCCGGTATCGACGTACACGCCGCGAACCCGTTCATGGCCCAGCGCGCGCGTCACCAGGGTGAACGCCACGCTGGAATCCACCCCGCCGCTGACGAAGAAAAACACGTTGCGATCGCCCACGCACTCGCGAATCTCCTGCTCGAGCATGGGCACCCGGTGGCGGGGATTCCAATCTTTCCGGCAGCCGCAGACGCGGAAGAGAAAGTTGGCGAGGTATTCGCTGCCGCGGGAAGTGTGGACCACTTCGGGGTGAAACTGCAGGCCGTAGAGTTTTCGTTGGGGGGCCGCAATGGCCGCTACGGCGCACGTCTCGGTGCGGCCCGCGGCTGAAAAGCCCTCGGGGAGAATACCCACCACATCGCGGTGGCTCATCCAGATTTGCTGGGGGCCCCCGAGCCCGGCGAACAGCGGGTCGGTGGTCTCGTCGAGCTCCAGGGTGGCGAAGCCATACTCGCCCTTCTCGCCCCTGCGAACCTGGCCGCCGAGCAGGTGCGCCATGAGCTGCTGCCCATAACAGATTCCCAAGACGGCCTGGCCGCGGGCAAAGATGGTGGCGTCCACAGTGGGGCTGCCGGGGTCGTAAACGCTCGCAGGGCCGCCGGAGATGATGATGCCCCTCGCAAACGCGATCGCCGGGGCCGGAGTCTCACTGGGCCGGACCTCGGCGTAGACGCCGAGGTCCCGGACTTTTCGGGCGATCAGATGACAGTACTGCCCGCCCGCGTCCAGGACGATGATCTGTGGAGTGGGATTCAAACTTCGATGGTAACAGGGCCGCCGCCGGCGCTACTACCGGTGCGCCGCCGCGGCGGAACGCTGCTGACGCTGCGCGTTCATGCGCTCGACGAGGATTTTCTTGGTCGACTCCAGCAACGCATTGGCCTTGGGCATGGCGTCAATGGCCTTGGCGACTTCCGGATCGGTCTGGGCGAAGATCCGGTCGCTCTCGTCCAGGTTGAAAGCGGTGATGTATATTTCCCTGGCGAGGTAGCGCGTAATCCAATCCCGGTCCTGCACGAACTCGGATTCCGTGAAATTAGTGCCGTTCTTCAGCAGGTAATCGTGGAACTCGCCGAGGAAGGCGGTGTCGGGCATCCAACCCTTCGGCAGGCTGGTACCGTGCGCGCCAAAGTACCATCGGGCGAAATTGAACAGGCCGGCGCGGAAGAGATCCAATTCCAAGCGATCCATTTTGGGCGCTTCGTACTTCTCATCGGGCGTAATTCCGCCGCCGCCGTAAACCGTGCGGCCGCCGTCGGTCATCTTCACATCGAGCGGGTTTTTGGCGTCGCCATCCTTGTGGTAGTAGTAATCGTAGAATGACTCATTGGTGTAATCGCGCTGAATCAGGCGGCCGCTGGGCGTATAGAAGTGGGCCGTGGTCAGCGCCAGGCCGCTGTTTTCGCTGAGCGGATAAACGGTCTGCACCAAGCCCTTGCCGAAGGTTCTGGTTCCCATAATCCAGGCGCGGTCGTGGTCCTGGAGCGCGCCGGCCACAATCTCCGCCGCAGAGGCCGAGTACCCGTCCACCAGCACCACGATGGGGTACTCGTGCCCATGGTTCCCGTTGCGCGCCACGTACGACTTCTCGGGCGACGAACGGCCATGGTGAGAGACTATCAGAGCGCCTTTATCGAGGAAGTGGTCGGCCACGTCCACGCCCTGGTTCAGCAACCCGCCGGGGTTGCTGCGAAGGTCCAGCACCAGCCCCTTGATATTGTTCTCGCCCAACCGCTTCAGGTTCTCGTCCAGTTCCTTGCCGGTGGTTTCGGCAAAGCTCAGAACCTTGATGTAGGCCATCCCCGGCTTTACCCAGAAGGCGTCCTCCACGCTCTTGCGGCTGATGTCGTCGCGCGTGACGGTGAAGGTAAGGTTATCAGCCGAGCCTTCGCGCGAGACCACGATCTGGACCTTGGTTCCGCGCTGCCCCTTGAGCAGATCGGCGATCTCCGTGGTGGTCATGCCATCGGTGGGCTTGTCATTCACCATCAAAATGATGTCACCGGCGCGCAAACCGGCTTTGTAGGCGGGATAGCCCGGGAACGGCGCCTGCACCACGGTCCGGCCGTTTCGTGACATGACCTGCATTCCCACTCCGGAGTAGCGGCCCCTCTGGTCTTCGCGAAGCGCCTGGTACTCCTTGGGATCAAAGAAGTTGGAGTGCGGGTCGAGGGTTCGCAACATGCCTGGTATCGCGCCTTTGTAGATAGCCGTGTCCGCGGAAACGGGTTCCGCAGAGTCTTGTTCCACCAAGGCCAGCACCCTGGTGAAATTCGCAACATCCTGGTCAAGCTGCTCCGTGTCGTCGGAGGTGGCGACCGGCTCCGCCTGGACCTGAGGCCCATAGAATCCGCCCGCGATGGAGCAAACCAACACGATCAGCGGCAAAACATAAAGGCTGCGCCTCTTTTGGGCCATTCAGAATCCGTCCTTCTAATGGAAAGTATACCCTACCTGGGTACTTAGACGCTGGAGGGGACCGAAGGGCTTCGAGAATCGGGGGGATCGGAATCGGAGGCCGCGGGGACCTCCCGGCGGATGGCGTCCAGCACTCCGTTCACGAACTGGACGGATTCTTCGTTCGAGAACTTACGCGCCAGCTCGAGAGCTTCGTCGATGGTGACCGCGGCGGGCGTGCCGGCATGGATCATCTCGAAGACCGCCAGGCGCAGGATGTTGCGGTCCACTATGGGCATGCGCTCCATGCGCCAGTGCTGGGCATGCTTCGATATTTGTTCGTCTATTGCGGCGGCGTGTTCCACGGTTCCGCGCACCAGATCGGCCACAAAGGGGTCGCGCAGGGGGCGCTCTTCGGAATACAGCGTGTCGTAATAGGCGTCGATGGCCTCGTCCACCGGCTGCTTGCGGGCGTCCCACAGAAAAAGAATCTGGAGAGCGCGCTGCCGCGACCTGCGCCGCGAAGGCATCAGGTGGCCTGCCGCAGGGCGCGCAGCAAGTTGGCCGTTTCGATGGCGGTCATGGCGGCGTCGAAACCCTTGTTGCCGCCCTTGGCGCCCGCGCGGTCGATGGCCTGCTCCAAGGTATTGGTGGTGAGCACGCCGAAGGCCACCGGAACACCGGTCTCGGCGGCCACGTGGGCAATGCCCTTGGCGGCTTCCGCGGCTATGTAATCGAAGTGCGGGGTCTCGCCTCGAATCACCGCGCTCAGACAGATCACGGCGTCGTAGCGGTGCTGGCGGGCCACTTCGCCGGCCACCAGCGGAAGCTCCCACGAACCGGGGACCTTGATGACATCCACCAGGTCCAGGTTGGCGCCGGTGCGGGTGAGCGCGTCCATAGCGCCGCCGAGCAGGCGCTCGGTAATGAAGCTGTTGAAACGGCTGACGATGATGGCGAATCGCAGGTCGCCGGCCGAAAGCTGCCCTTCGAATACTCTCGACATGTTATGGATCAGTGTAGCACCCGTGTGGGATAATCGTTCTACAGAGCATCCCCGCACCGCATGGATCGCGAATTCATCCGCAATTTCTCTATCATTGCGCACATCGACCACGGCAAATCGACGCTGGCGGACCGCCTCCTGGAAGTCACCGGCGCGCTTTCGCAGCGCGAAATGATGGAACAGGTGCTGGACACCATGGACCTGGAGCGCGAGCGGGGCATCACCATCAAGGCGCATGCGGTGCGCCTGAATTATCGAGCGGATGACGGCAACCTCTATCAACTGAACTTGATCGATACCCCCGGCCACGTGGATTTTTCTTACGAGGTTTCGCGCAGCCTGCAAGCCTGCGAAGGCGCGCTGCTGGTGGTGGACGCGTCTCAGGGCGTGGAGGCGCAGACGCTCGCCAATACTTACCTGGCGCTGCACCACAACCTGGAAATCATTCCGGTGATCAATAAGATCGATCTGCCGTCGGCCGATCCGGAGCGCATTCGCGAGCAGATCGAAACCGTGATCGGCCTCGACGCGCGCGATGCCGTGCTGACCAGCGCCAAGCAGGGCATCGGGATCCATGACATCCTGGAAGCCATCGTTCACCTGGTGCCGCCGCCCAAAGGCTCGCCCGACGCGCCGTTGCGCGCCTTGATCTTCGACTCGTGGTTCGATTCCTATCGCGGCGTGATCATTCTGGTGCGCGTGGTGGATGGAAGGCTGCGCCTGAAGCAGAAGATCCGGCTGTGGTCCAACGGGCAGGTGTTCGAAGTGGAGGCCCTCGGCTACCAGGCGCCCAAGGCCACCCCCTGCGACGAGCTGGCGGCGGGCGAAGTGGGGTTCCTCTCCGCCAATATCAAGACGGTGTCGGACGCCAAGATCGGGGACACTATCGTGGACCACGAGACCCCGGCCGCGGAGCCGCTCCCCGGCTTCGAAGAGATCAAGCCCATGGTGTTCGCCGGCCTCTACCCGGTGGAATCCCACGAACACGGCGTGTTGCGCGACGCGCTCGAGAAATTGCGGCTCAACGACAGCGCCTTCAACTTCGAACCGGAACACTCCGTGGCGTTGGGTTTCGGTTTCCGCTGCGGGTTCTTGGGGCTGCTGCACCTGGAGATCGTGCAGGAGCGCCTCGAGCGCGAGTTCGACATCGACCTCATCACCACCGCGCCGGGCGTGCGGTACCGGGTCACCACCACCGCGGGGGAAGTTATCGAAGTGACCAGCCCCACCAAGTTCCCCGATCCTTCCGAGATCAGGCAGGTCGAAGAGCCCATCATCGACGCCACCGTGCTCACGCGCGAGGAGTATCTGGGCGGAATTCTGAAGCTGCTCGAAGAGAAGCGCGGGGTGCAGAAGAAGTTCGAGCACATGGGCGGCGGGCGCGTCATGCTCACCTACGAGCTGCCGCTGAACGAGATCGTCCTGGATTTCTACGACCGGCTGAAATCCTGCTCGCGCGGTTACGCATCTCTGGACTATCACCTGGCGGGGTACCGCGTGTCGCCCATGGTGAAGCTGGACGTGCTGGTGGCCGGTGAACCGGTGGACGCGCTATCCATCATCGTGCACAAGGAGTTCGCCTTCGAGCGCGGCAAGGACCTGATCTCGCGCCTGCGCCGCCTGATCCCCCGGCAGATGTTCGAAGTGGCCTTGCAGGCGGCCATCGGCAACAAGATCGTGGCCCGCGAGAACATTTCCGCCATGCGCAAGAACGTGCTGGCCAAGTGTTACGGCGGCGACATCACGCGCAAGCGCAAGCTGCTGGAAAAGCAGAAGGAAGGCAAGAAGCGCATGAAGCGCGTAGGCCGCGTCGAGATTCCGCAGGAAGCGTTCTTGGCGGTGCTCAAGGTGGGGCAGAGCGAAGAGGCCGAATAAAAGCTCGCGCAGCGATTGAAGTCCGCTCACAAAGGCCGCCCATCCGCGATATACTTTGCTCCGATAGCTATGCAGCTCACCAGAATCTTTGCGCTCGTGTTTCTGCCCAGTTTCCTGGCGGCCCAAACCGTTGTGTTGAGGACCACCAGCCTGATCGACGGCAAGGGCCATGTCCTCAAGAACAAGGACATCGTGATCGCCGGGAGCCGCATCAGCGCGGTCCGCGACGGCGCCGAGGGACCGGTCGCGTACGATCTGAGCGGTCTCACTGTGATGCCCGGCTGGATCGATACGCACGCACACCTGGGCTGGTTCTTCAACAAGGAGAACCGGCTCGACCAGGGCGGACGAGGCAGCCAGACGACCCCGCAAGAGACCGCGCTGTACACCGAGGCCAACGCGTATGCGACCTTGATGGGCGGCTTCACCACCGAGCAGTGCCTGGGCTCCGCGGTGGAAGGTCCGGTGCGCGACATGATCAACGCCGGCGCCATTCCGGGGCCGCGCATTTTGACTTCGCTCAGCGCCATCACCGAGACCACCGGGACCCCCGAGCAGATCCGGGAATATGCCCGCAAGATGAAGGCCGCCGGCGCCGACGTCATCAAGCTGTTCGCTACTGCCAGCATCCGCGACGGCGGCGCTCAGACCATGACCGACGAACAGATTCAGGCGGCCTGCGGCGAGGCCACGGCTTTGGGGCTTCGTAGCGTGGTTCACGCGCACGCCATCGGAGGCGCGCGCGCCTCCATCCTGGCGGGTTGCACCTCCATCGAGCACGGCACCTTCCTGGACGATGCCACTCTTCAGTTGATGGCCGATCACGGCGTGTACTTCGATCCCAACTTTCTGGTGCTGCACAACTATCTCGACAACAAGCCTAAGTTCATGGGCATCGGGAATTACACGGAGGAGGGATTTGCTGCCATGGAGAAAGCTCTCCCGCTGGTGGCCGACGTCCTGAAGCGCGCCCGCCGTCACAACGTGAAGGTGGTTCTGGGCACGGACGGCGTTGCGGGCGCTCACGGGCGCAACGCGGAGGAGTTCATTTACCGCGTGAAGGACGGCGGCGATACGCCCATGAACGCCATCCTGAGCGGTACCTCGGTGGCGGCGGAAGCGCTGCGCCTGGCTGACCGGATCGGCTCCATCGCCGCGGGAATGCAAGCCGACCTGGTGGCCGTCCAGGGCGATCCGCTCCAGGACATCACGGCCGTGCGCCACGTGGTATTCGTCATGAAAGGCGGCCAGGTCTACAAAAACGTGGCGCGCCAGTAGTCATCTGAGTTGCTGTGTCAAGAGGAAATTGCAGTCAGTTTGGAGAAACCGGCAGAGGTTTTCCAGTGGAAATCCAGTGCCACTCGGGCTGCTCCATGCGCTTCTCGGACTGGGCGCGTCCCTTCTAAGAACAGCGCCGCGCGCAGGTGGTGAAGAAATTACATTTAGCTCTGCGGGCCGGGTTGGACGTTACCGAGTATTCCGGGTACTCCCTACGGGCCGGACACGCTATCAGTGCGGCAATAGCGGGAGCATCGGAGCGGTCCATCATGAATCAGACCGGGCATAAGAGCGTACAGATGGTGAGGCGGTAGGCTGAACCACGCCCCGACGTTTCCGGTGTACCATCGAATTCGTGGCAGAAACCGACAAGCTGCGCGATTTGCCGGCGGTGCATGAAGTGCTGGAACGCCTCTTCCCCGCCCTGGCGCGGTTCCCGCGCGCGCTGGTGGTGGCGGAAATCCGGCGCGCGCTGGATGAACAACGAACGGAAATCCTGCGCGGTAAAACCAGCGGGCCGCCGGTGGAAGTGCGCGTCGAAGGTGCGCTGGCAACGCTCGAGGGGCCGTCGCTGCGGCGCGTCATCAATGCCACGGGGGTGGTGCTGCATACCAACCTGGGACGCGCGCCGCTGGGCGCCATCCACGTGCTGCCCGGCTATTCCAATCTGGAATACGACCTGGCGGCCGGGCGGCGCGGCCAGCGCGATGCGCATGTCGCGGGCCTGCTGGAGCGGCTGCTGGGCGCGCCGGCGATCGCGGTGAATAACAACGCCGCCGCCATCTTTCTGGCGCTGAACGAAATGGCCGCAGGGGGCGAAGTGGTGGTCTCGCGCGGCGAGCTGATCGAAATCGGCGACGGCTTCCGCATTCCCGATATCATGGCGCGATCGGGTGCGACTGTCCGCGAAGTCGGGACCACCAACCGGACCGGGATTGCCGACTACCGCGCGGCCATCAACGAGCGCACACGGCTGCTGCTGCGTGTCCATCCCAGCAACTTTCGTATCTCGGGCTTCACGGCGCGGCCCGAACTGCGCGAGCTGGTGGCCTTGGGGCGCGAGCGCGGCGTGCCGGTGTACGAGGACCTCGGCAGCGGGTGCGTGGTGGACCTGCTGGCGTTCGGAATCGAAGAACCGCTGGTCTCCGACAGCCTGAAGGCCGGTGCCGATCTGGTTTCCTTCAGCGGCGATAAGCTGCTGGGCGGTCCGCAGGCGGGGATTCTGGCGGGGAAAGCGGAGACGGTCGCCCGCTTGCGGCGCAACCCGCTGTTTCGCGCCCTGCGGCTCGACAAGATCATCTACCAGGCCCTCGGGAACACGCTGCGCAGCCTGTTGCTGGAGCGGTGGGACGACGTGCCGGCGCTGGCGTTGATCCGGCGGACGGCCAGCGAGATTCGCGCGCGCGCCGAGGCGCTGGTGGCGCGCGTTCCAGAGATGCGCGCGGAAATCGTGCCCGGAAGCTCGGTGACCGGAGGCGGGGCCACACCGGAGCAATCCATTCCCACATGGCTGATCGCCATCGAGTGCGCGGACGTGGCGGATGCCGAGCGCCGCCTGCGGGCGGGCGAGCCACCGGTGGTGGCGCGCATCGAAAACGAAAGGCTCATGCTGGACTTGAGAACCGTATTTCCGGAAGAAGAGGAGGAACTGGCAGCGGCGCTGCGGAGGTTGTGAGGTCCCGGCTACGCGCGTTCCTGGTAAGTGCCTTCGGCGGTGTTGACGCGGATCTTCTCGCCCTCGGTGATGAACGACGGCACCTGCACCACCAGGCCGGTTTCGAGCTTGGCCGGCTTGGTGACGTTGGAGACGGTCGCACCCTTCATGCCCGGCTCGGTTTCCACCACCGTCAGATCGACGGTTGCCGGCAGCTCCACGCTCATGGCTTTGCCGTCGTAGAATTCCACTTTGACCATCAATTGCGGGATGAGGTATTGGGTAGCATCGCCCAACAGGTCCTTCATCAGATGCATCTGCTCGAAGTTTTCCGTGTTCATGAAGTAGTAGTACTCGCCATCGTCGTACAGGTACTGCATTTCGTGCTCCTCCAACAGGGCCTTTTCGACGCGGTCCTCGGAAGAGAAGCGATGCTCGGTCATGGAGCCGCTGCGCAGGCTGCGCATTCTGACCTGCACGAACCCTCGCAAGTTGCCGGGCGTACGGTGATTCACGCTGAAAACCGAGTACAGCTCGTTGTTGAACTTGATGACCATCCCAGGGCGCAGTTGGGTTGCGGAAATCATGAAACTCCTCAGTAGTTGTGGGTTAGAAACTTCAGTATAGCAAGCCGTCAGAAAGGCAGAATCTCTTCGCGGACGGGGTCGAAATCGATGCGCCGCTTCTGTATGTACGAGATATTGCCGAGGTGCGAAGCTTGCGCCGAGCGGTGGCCGATAAGGACGTCGCCGTTGGGCAGCTTGCGCGAGTGGACGCACTCGAGGAAGTTCTGGACATGGTCGAGGTCCAGGTCGCTCGACGCCTGTACCACGGTGGCTTGCGCGTTGCGGCCGGGCGGGTGGAATTCGTAGCGCGAGCGATCGATCCACAGGCGGCCCTGGGTGCCGCACATCTCGATGGCATCCCCGGTGGCGCCGGGAGCCAGCGTGGCTTCGAAGGTGGCGGTGAACTGCGACGGGTATTCCAGCAGCACGTTGATGGTGTCGGGCGCGGTGCGGCCGTCCTTGTAGTGATAGACGCCGCCCGCGGCGGATGCGGAAACCGGATTATCCTGGCCCATGAACATGTGAACCACGTCGATCCAGTGAGTGAAAAGGTCGGTGACCTGGCCGCCACCGAAATCCAGGTAGGCGCGCCAATTCCAGTACTGCTGCGGATCCCAGTCGCGCCACTTGAGGGGGCCGAGGAAGTGCGCCCAATCGAGGTTCGCGGGCTGCGTCTGGAGCGACGCCGGGGCCTTGCGCAGGTGATATGAATTGCCGTGCCACCAGGTGCGCGCCAGGGTGATTTTGCCCAGCTTGCCGGTGTCCATGTAGAGCTGCTTGGCCTCCAGGTAGTGCTTACCAGAGCGCTGCTGCATGCCCACCTGGCAGATGCGGTTGTTAAGGCGCGCAGCCTTGACGATAACGGGGCCTTCTTCGATTTTCAGGGTCAGCGGTTTTTCCACGTACACGTCTTTGCCGGCATTCAAAGCGTCGATGGCAATGGCCGCGTGCCAGTGGTCGGGAACGGCGATCAGCACCACATCCACGTCCTTGAGGGCGAGCAGAGCGCGATGGTCGGTGAAGCTCCTGGCGTTGGGCGCATCTTGTTTGGCACGGTCGATCTGCGCGCCGTAAATGTCGCACAGGGCCACGACATCGGTATTGCCCGCCTTAATAAACTTCCCCATGTCGCTGCGGCCGCGCTCGCCGCAGCCGATCATACCGAGTTGCACCCGATCGTTAGCGCCGAGAACTCGGGAATAGGAAAGCGCCGTGGCGGCGGTGACGCTACGGAGGAAGGCCCTGCGGGGCACGTCGGTCTGAGACATAGCTAGATTATATCCGCTCTATTCCGCAACCGCCCAGGCGAGGCCGTCCGCGCCTCTTCCGGCATCGATCAGCTTCACCTTCCAGTCGGTAAGCCCGATCGCCGCCACCTGGTGGCTGGCGTCGCAGGACACGTACGCCACCCGATTGTCCGGCCGAATCAGAACTTCCTGGGGAGCGCGCGGAACTTCAATGGACCGCGCAACCTCCATCGAGCGCAGATCCACTACCGCCACGCGGTGCGCACCCGGGACCGCCACCAGCAGGTAACGTCCGTCGCCGGTTGCGGCCGTGCCATAGCCCAACCCCGGCAGCGCCACCCACTGCTTGACTTTGTTCGTGGTGGTGTCGATTACGGCAAGCTGGGGCTTGGTTTGATCGGCTGTAAACGCCATGCGGTCGTCCGCTGACAGCGATATGCGCTGGGTCTTCCCCGATATCGGGATCACGGCGAGAGTCTTCCTGGCTTCCAGATCAAGCACCGAAACGGAGCCTGGCCCTACGTTGGCCGTGTAGCCGCGCCGCCCGTCGCGCGTGATCGCCAGCATGTGCGATTCCGCCTGGCCCGTGGGGACCGTACCGACCACTTTCAGCGTTCGCGGATCGATCACCGCGATTGCATTATCAAGTTCTGCGCTCACGTACAGCAGGCCGTCCTTCGGTCCGAACAGGGGGCAGTGCGGCCGCACGCCTCGCCCGAAATCCAGATTGCCCGTCACCTTGCGCGCCGCAATATCGATCACCACCAGGTTGGCGCCATCCGTGCCGGGCATGCCCACGCCCGAGTTTCCATAGATGGGGACATAAGCGAACCGGCCGTCCGGAGACGCCGTCACCTCATGCCCCGTGACGCCGCCCTCGGCGACCGCCGCCAGCGTCCGCCCGGTTTCCGGATCGATGATTCCGAGCGTGCGGTCGTCCTTATTGGCGACCAGCAGAAGCCCTCTGGCAGCGCTCGGAGCCGGCTGCCCCTCCGAGAACCGCGCAGCCAGCGCGAAGAACACTACCGTCCCCAAAACCTCCCTGAGCCATGCCATCCCAAACCCTCTCTTTCCGACAGCGCAAGCGGGACCGCCGATCGATCCCCGTGGCAAAGATTATAACAATGTTTCGTCCCGGCCCGACTCTGAGCAGCAGGCTTGCTCGGCACGCTTGGCGGGCCGCGGCGAATAGTTTCTTCTTTGGGGGGTTGGCTAGCCTGACACCAAATCCATCTCGGGCTCAGCCAGCTTGCCTGAGCACTGAAGCGTTCTCCACAATGATGCGGGGCCGTGGTTTATTATGCGCCGTTCTTTCGTGGTTTGTGAGACAGGTCAACAGTGCCGATGCTGTGCGGCTATGATACCTTAGCGTCAGCGGCCGAGTCCGTCCCGGCCGTAGGTTCCGTCTCGGTGTGACCTGGCGGTGTTACTTTCGGCAAAGACCTGAGTCGGTAGCGGACAATCTGGACCGCTGTCCCGCGACGATCACTGCGCACGACCAACCCGACGACGGCGAGCTTTAAGGGGACCGCGTTGTCATAAAGGGCGGGCCAATCGATAAACAACTCGGCAGCCGCATCTTGCGGACAAACTCCTCCCGTCCTAAAGAGAACACCCGTGCTACTGATATCGACAGTTGTTCCGGAACCTTCAGAGATGGGTTTTCTCTCACGCGACAGGCGGTAGCTGAGAGCCATGCGGATCGGGAAGCGTTTTCCAGATCGCCGTTCTACTCGGGAACTTACCATCGGGATTTCACCTTAGACTGGGGGGCTCGCCGGCTTGCACGGAGGAACCCACACTCAGCCCTCTCGAGGCTGAAATGGCCCTTCTTCGCGAAATTCAGAAGGGCCTTAGCAATTGTCAGCCCATCGACAAAGGGAAAGCGCAAAACGTTGAGGGAAAAGGGACCTAGCGTTGGCCTCCCACAACAACCAGCTTGGGAGTGCTACTCTTTTTCCTGTTGTTTCCCCTTCTTTCCCCTATTTCAGCACTAGAAGTCGGTACACCAGCTTAATCTCCCACTTACTCTCCCATGGCAGCGCCAGAAGCGCGCATCACCGGCACTGTCCTCAAGACACATCCCACCCAGAGTGAAGGACGTCGGACGATACCTAGTTGGTCTAGTACTGTCGTGGGGCGCCGGCTCCGTTTCACAATGCGAGTGGGAGCTATTCCGACACCATGGCACCGAGGAGTGGCAATGGCGGCGATCGCAGGTCATGTCCCCGATACCCAATCGAGGCCTCACTCGAGTGGGTCAACACGGCAGGAGGGCGGCTACAGGACAGGGGAAAACCATTAACCTCTCAAGCGGTGGCATTTCATTCCGCTCGGACCAAGCTGTAGCCGAAAGGGTGCGGATTGAACTGGCGATTGCCTGTCCCGCGCGGCCCAACGATGTAGCCGAACTAACTTTGCATGTCACAGGCCGTACGATGCGCAGTCAGAGGAAGTGCATTGCGATCAGAATCTCGCAGCGCGAGTTTCGGACCAGGCCAGGTGCTGACCCGCCGGTCGTTCCGCTGCGAACTCGATACTATACATGCGCGCATAAGTATCGGCTGACACTCCGGGCGGGATGGGCGGCTTTATCAGGCGCTCAGGCACAGGCCCGAGCGTGCCGAAGACGCCGCCCCGAACGCTGCGCTGTCGAGTGGGTGTCTAAGGCGGTCATGTTCACCGGCACTAAGCGGCTCGCACAACACGCCCCGCGCTTCACGGTGCGGAACGGCCGCGTAGTGTATGCCCGGCCTAGGGCTTTTTGGCAGGCGCGTTCGGCGACCGCTCCACCACGTCATTGGGGTCCATAGAGACAGCGTGGTCGCGCCACAGCCAGCGCATCATTTCGGGCAAGATCGGGCCGCCCATCTTCTGGCCGTGGCGGTTCATGCCCCAGGTGTAGTTTACGTCGTAGCCCTTCCCGGTCAGCGCCTGCATCAGGCGTACGTTCTGTAGAAACCAGTCGCGCGTTTCATCGTAGGCACCGCCGCCCCGCCCCTGGCCGCGATTGTCGTTGCGGCCGTCTTGCAGAAAGATGCGGATGGGTTTCTTTTCGCTCTTGCGCACGATGTCGGGATATGCATTCCCGCCGCGCAGGTTGACGAAGCTGCCGACGATGCTCAGCACCTTGTGGAATTGGTCGGGCCGCTCCCACGCCACCGTGAAGGCCGCGATGCCGCCCGAGCTGGCGCCGCCAATGCCGTGCTGCTCCGGATCTTTCGAGAGGTTGTACTCCTTGTACAGTACCGGCATCAACTCTTCGGTGATCACGCGCGCATACTTATCGTCCAGCGAGTTGTACTCCGTGGGCCGGTTGGTGGTCCGGTCACCCCATTCGCTGGGGTTTGGCTCGGGCTGATCGGGCCGGCGACCGGGATTGATGAACACGCCGATCATCACCGGAATCTCCCGCCGGTAAATCAGGTTGTCCATCACGTTCTGCGCGCGGATGTCGCCTTCCGGATACTTGAAGGCCTGCCCATCGTTAAAGATCATGAGACAGGCGGGAACCGCCGGATCGTACTGCGCTGGGACGTATACCCAATAAGTGTGCTGCGTGCCGGGATAAGCCTGGCTGGGCAGCGCGAACGGCCCTCGGATTTCGCCCTTTGGCACGCCGTCCTGCGGAAGCGAATCCGGTCCCAAATGATATAGAAGTCCGGGGTCGGGACCCTGATTCTGCGCAGGCCCGCCGCCCTGGGCGAACGCGTGCGCGCCCGCCGCGATCCACACGGCCACCACCCCTGTGAGCGCTCGTCGCATATTGCAAACCCTCCTGAGAATTCCCCCTGGGCGCTAAGATAACACAACTTTCCGCAGGATTGCGTTTTTCCGGATCGAGCATTGCCCGGATCCTTTCTTTCTGTGATAGCATCTAGATAACGCGGTTCACCGGAGAGAGGGTATGCGTCGACGTGGCGGCTGGGTGTTCGCCGTTTCTGTGGCTGGAGTTTTGGCCGGGGCTATTTCGAAGTTGCCGGCGGCCCCGCAGCAGGCGGCGGATCGGGCGTCTGGCGCCGCGGCTTTCCAGAAGGCCGTCTCTCCGCTACTGGAAAACACCTGTTCCCTTTGCCACAACGACCAGTTGGCGTCGGGCGGCTTCGATGCCGCGGCGTTCCTGGATCCGGGATCGCTGGTCAGTAAGCGGGAAGGCTGGGAGCGGATTCTGCAAAAGCTCCGGGCCGGGGAGATGCCGCCCAAAGGCGTCCCCCGGTCGCAGGCGGAGATCGACACCCTGGTCAAATACGTCCAGGGTGAATTCGCCAAAGCGGACCGCAACACGCCGCCCGATCCGGGCCGGGTCACGGCCCACCGCCTGAACCGGAACGAGTACGCCAACACCATTCGCGACCTGCTGGGCGTGGAGTACCGAGCGCAAAAAGATTTCCCCACCGACGATTCCGGCGAGGGCTTCGACAACATCGGCGACATCCTGACCATCTCGCCCGTGCTCATGGAAAAGTACCTGGCGGCGGCTGAGCGGATCGCCTCGCGCGCCGTGGCGGCCGATCCGCTGCCCAAGCCGTTCTCGGTGGAATACGCCAGTAAGGATAAGCGCATCCGGCGGGTGGATGCCAGCACCATCGAATGCAGCCACCGCATCGATTTCGATGGCGAGTACGCCGTCCACTTCGAACTGCCGGGCGAGCGCCCGGCGGATGCCAAGCCGGTAATGCTCGGCCTCTGGATGGATGGCAAGCTGATCGGCAGCAAAATGGTGGAGACCAAACCTTCCGGCCTAGTCTTTTTCCAACCCTACTCGGAAGAGGAGATGCGGATGGTGCTGCCCGAAGGCGACCACGTTTTCCGGGCGGGCTTCATCGACGACGATTTCGTGAAGGGCCTGGCGCCACGCGACCTCCACAACTCCAAGACCAACAAGTTCGTCGACGGCATCGTATTCGTGGGCCCCTACAAGCCCAAGGCCGCACCGGCCAGCCGCGCCCGAATCCTAATCTGCGACCCCGATTCCGGCCCGGCCTGCGTGGAGAAGATCGTCGGCAACCTGGCGCGCCATGCCTATCGACGCCCGGTGTCCAAGGCCGAGGTGAGCTCGCTCGTGAAATTCGTCGGCATCGCCAAAGCTCACGGCCAATCGGCGGAACAGGGGATTCAACTGGCGCTCCAGGCTATGCTGGTCTCTCCGGACTTTTTGTTCCGTATCGAGCACGACCCCAACCCGACCGACCCCACCGCAGTCCACAGAATCTCGGATGTGGAGCTGGCCTCGCGGCTGAGCTACTTCCTGTGGAGCTCTATGCCGGACGACGAACTGCTGGACCTGGGTGAGGCCGGCAAGCTCCACGTCCCCGGCGTGCTCGATGCCCAGGTGAAGCGCATGCTGGCGGACGAGCGCTCGTCGGCGCTGGCCGGCAACTTCGCTGCCCAGTGGCTGGAAACCCGCAACCTCGACGTGGTGAAACCCGATCCGCAGAAGTTTCCCGAATGGGACGCCGAGTTGCGCGACGCGATGCGCACCGAGACCAGCCTGTTCTTCGACTACATCCTGCGCCAGAACCGGCCGATGGCGGATTTTCTGGACGCCCGTTACACGTTTCTGAATGAACGCCTGGCGCGCCATTACGGGATAGAAGGCGTGAAGGGCCCCGAGTTCCGCAAGGTTGACTTGACGACAGACCAGCGCGGCGGAGTGCTGGGGCAGGCGGGCGTTCTCACGGTTTCGAGCTACGCCACGCGCACCTCGGTGGTGATTCGCGGGAAGTACATTTTGCAGGAGATTCTGGGAACGCCACCGGACCCGCCGCCGCCCGACGTTCCACCGCTCGACGAGGCCGCCGTGGGAACCTCGCTTTCCCTGCGCCAGCAAATGGAAAACCACCGTTCCAACGCGGTGTGCGCGTCGTGCCACTCCAAGATGGACCCGCTCGGCTTTGGCCTGGAGAACTACGACGCCGTCGGCAAGTGGCGGACCCTGGACGGCAAGTTCCCGGTGGATGCGAGCGGCACGCTGCCCAACGGCAAGACTTTCGCCACGCCCTCGGAAATGCGCGCGGCGCTGGTCTCGATGCTCCCGCAGTTTGCGCGCGCAGTGGTCGAGAAGCTCATGATGTACGCGCTCGGGCGGGGCATCGCGCCCTACGACCGGCGCGCCATGGATCAAATCACCGGCAAGCTGGCGGACGAAGGATACCCGTTCCAGACGGCGATTTACGAGATTGTGCGCAGCGCGCCGTTCCAGATGCGGCGCGGCGAACTCATCCAAACGCAGACACCGGTAAAGACTAAGGAGGTAGCTCAGAGATGACGATCACGCGAAAGGCGCTTCATCGAAGGTCGTTTTTGCGCGGCATGGGCGCGGTGATAGGACTTCCTTTCCTGGATGCCATGGTTCCGGCAATGGCCATCGGCCAGGCACGGGCCGCCCGGGCGCCGCTGCGCATGGCATTCGCCTATGTGCCCAACGGCATCATCATGAACCAGTGGAACCCGGAGTGCGAGGGCAAGCTGGGTGAGCTGCCGCGTATCTTGAAGGCCATGGAGCCGCACCGCGACGACATCCTCATGTTGGGCAACCTGACCCACAACACGGGGCGCGCATTGCTCGATGGCGCGGGCGATCATGGCCGCTGCTCGGGGTCGTACCTCACCGGTATTCAGGTCAAGAAGACCACGGTGGATATCAAGGCCGGCGTTTCCTGCGACCAGATTGTAGCGAAACACCTGGCCGACAAGACGAGGTTCCCCTCGCTCGAGGTGGGCCTGGAAGACGCGCGGCAGGCCGGCGACTGCGATTCCGGTTACTCCTGCGCCTACACCAACAACCTGTCCTGGAAGAGCGAAACCCAACCGCTGCCACCGATCCTGGATCCGCGGGCGATGTTTGAACGGCTGTTTGGCAACGGCGCTATACTCAGCTCCGAGGCGCGGGCGCGGCAGGCGGACTATCGCCGCAGCATTCTCGATTTTGTCAGCGAGGACACGCGGAAGCTCGAGGCTACGCTCGGTCCCACGGATCGCCGCAAGCTGGACGAGTATCTCTCCTCCATCCGCGAGGTGGAGGGGCAGATCGAGCGCGCCGAGAAGACCAACGCGCAGATCGACCCGCACATGGAAAAGCCCTACGGCGTGCCAGCCGATTTCGCCGAGCACTTCAAGTTGATGACCGACATGATCACCATCGCGTTCCAGGCCGACCTGACGCGCGTGGTTACCTTCCTGATGACGCGCGAAGGAACGTCGCGGCCGTATCGCGAGATAGGCATCTCCGATGGCCACCACCCTTGCACCCACCACCAGGGCAAACCGGAGCTTATCGAGAAGGTCACGCAGATTAATACTTACCACGCCACCCAGATGGCGGGATGGGTGGAGAAGTTGAAGTCGGTTCGGGAGGGCGACCGCCGATTGCTGGATAACATGATGCTGGTTTACGGCGCCGGGCTTTCCGACGGCAACATGCACCTCCACGAGGACTTGCCGACACTGCTGATCGGCAATGCCGGCGGCACAATCAGGACCGGCCGGCGCGTGGTGTATCGTAAGGAAACGCCGATGTGCAATCTGCACCTGGCGATGATGGAGCGAATGGGCGTCCACCTGGAGCACTTCGGCGACTCCACCGGACAACTCAATTTCGCGGAGATCACCTAGCGGCAATGCAGTTTCCGGGACAAGGCAAGCCGTCAGTCGGAATCGTGTTCGATTCCGATTTGGGCAACGGAGTGGATGCGGCGCTGGCCTTGGCACTGCTCTATGGTCTCGAAGGCAAGGGCGAAGCGCGGCTGGTTTCGAACAGCACGACCATCTCCAATCTGAAATCGGCGGCGTTTGCCGATGTGCTGGCGAGATTCTATGCCGGTCCTCCGCCGGCCGCCGGCGCGTTTGGCGGTTTTCAGCGTCCGCTGCCACCCATCGGCATGGCCGGCGACGGCAACCTGTCCGGCGACACCGCGGTTCTGAAGGCCGTGCTGGAGAAGACCACGGCCGAGGGCATGCCGGCTTACTCGCACGGGATCCATAAGCTGAACGACACGGCCGACCCCGTAGCCCTGATCCGCAATGCCATGACCGCGCAATATGACGAAAACTGCATCGTGGTGCTGGCCGGACCGGCGACTAACCTGGCGAAGGCGTTGGACCTGCCGGATCACCCTGACTTAGTCAAGCGTAAGGTGAAGTTATTGGTGATGGCCGCTGGTTCGTACCCGGATGGGCGCGCCGATCTGCGCGTGAAGGCCGACGTGGCCGCGGCCAAACGCCTGCTGGTCGAGTGGCCCACTCCGATTGTGGCCGTGGGCACGGAAGTGGGCGATGGCCTCCCGTTTCCCGGATCGAGCATCGAGAAGGACTTCGCCTGGGCGCCGGCCCATCCCATTGTGGACGCGTATCGCGCGTTTCGGAGCATGCCCTACGATGCCCCGGCGCCGGCCATGGCAGCGGTGCTCTACGCGGTCCGTCCGGATGGTTACTTCAAGCTGTCCGCGCCGGGAGCGATCAGCGTGCTGGAAGATGGCCGCACGCGCTTCACGCCGGCGGCGGACGGGCCGCACAGGTACCTGGTGATCGACCCGGCACAAAAGGAAAGAGTCATTCAGACTTACGCCGAACTGGCCAGCGCCAAGCCGGTCCCCCGGCGGAACCCGCGGTTCCGCAACATCCAGAAGAAGAACGCCGAGCCTGCGCCGCCGGAACCAGTGAAGCAGCAATGACGCCGCGACCGTAACAAGAGCCAATTGGGCGCTGGTGGCCGGACCGTTCAGCGTAGTTCCACCTCACCACCGCTGATGCACGCCCGCGCGGATCTTTGCATCATAGATGCCGCGGATGGCTTCCATGGCTTCATCGGAAAGCGGCGGCAGGTCCGATGCCGCGCAATTGTCCGCCACTTGTTCGGGGCGCTTGGCGCCGGGGATGGCGCATGTGATGGCGTCGAACATCAGAATCCAGCGCAGGGCGAACTGCGCCATACTGACTCCCGGCGGCAGCCATTGCCGCATCTCTTCGACGGCTTCCAGCGCGGTCTCGTAATCCACACCGGAAAAGGTTTCACCCACGTCGAACGCCTCGCCGTGGCGGTTGAAGTTGCGGTGATCGTCGGCAGGGAACTGCGAGGTGCGAGTGAGCTTGCCGGTGAGCATGCCGCTCGCCAGGGGAACCCGCGCCAGAATTCCAACCTGCTTCTTTGCGGCTTGCTCGAAGAACAGGTCCGCGGGCCGGTGGCGAAAACAGTTGAAGATGATCTGCACCGTCTGGACATGCGGAAACTCGATGGCTTTCAGGGCTTCCTCGACGCGCTCCACGCTCACGCCGTAGTAACGGATCTTGCCCGTTTCCACCAGGCGGTCGAGCGCGCCGAACACCTCGGGCGTGTAGTAGACGTCGGTGGGTGGACAATGCAACTGCACCAGGTCCAGGCAATCGGTGGCCAGGTTTTTGAGACTGTCTTCGACGAACGCCGCCAGGTTCTTCTGGTTATAGCCGGCGGCGGTGTGCGGCTCAAGGCGGCGGCCCGCCTTGCAGCGGTTTCGGATATTCCCGCGGTGGAAGGTAATCCACACCCTGCGTAGCTGAGCGATCGAGGTATTTGAAGACTTGGGGTCTCAGGGCTGCATTTTCGGGGAGGGATTTCCCACGGGCTGAGGA